>Ga0326726_10000644_pt1 | contig 31867 bp, 23 predicted proteins | sample MHFenrmetagenome_2_FD_207603 | JGI IMG/M metagenome (GOLD analysis project Ga0326726, IMG submission 207603) | Lab enriched peat soil microbial communities from Michigan Hollow, Ithaca, NY, United States - MHF15MN | ecosystem: Environmental > Terrestrial > Soil > Wetlands > Peat | place: USA...
ACCATTGGAAAGCAAGACACCGTCGGGTTTATAGGACATAATATCCGCACCGGTAGAAAAGGCAGGAACAACGATTACTTCACAGCCGTTTTTTTCTAAAAGCCTTAAAATATTGTATTTAACACCGCAATCAAGCACAACAACCCGCAATTTTTTGCCTGGCTTAGTAACGGAAATTTTACCTTCATGAGCTGTGCCCTTTTTCCATAGATAAGGTTTGGTGCAGCTTACTTCGCGGACTAAATCACGTCCGACAAGTCCGGGATATGCCTTCACCTGCTTAAGAAGCAAGTCAATATCTTTTGTTTTTGTGGAAATGATGCCTTTCATTGCACCGGAAAGACGCAGACGGCGCGTCAGGGCACGGGTATCGATTCCCTCTATGCCGATTTTCCCGTGTTCTTCCAGAAATGACTTCAAGCTTTGGCGCATCCGCCAATTGCTGGGATTAGACTGGTATTCTTTAACGATGAATCCTTCCAGATGAATACCGGACGATTCCATATCCTCTTCATTAATGCCGTAATTGCCGACCAGAGGATAGGTCATTGTCACAATCTGACCTTTATAAGAAGGATCGGTAATGACTTCTTGATAGCCGGTCATACCCGTATTAAAAACGACCTCGCCCATGGTTTCGCCGCTTCCAGCGAAGGCAAAACCTTCAAAAACACTGCCGTCTTCCAGGACAAGCAATGCTCTTAGCTCTTTATTTAACAGGGGCATTTAAATCTTATCTCCCGACTAAACCAACATCCGGAGTCTTTTCCAGACCAATCTAGACTATATTGGACCAAAAAGGAAAGGAGTGGACGAATAATTGGTTCTGGATATTAGGAAGCTCCCTTTATTGCACCTTACTTGAAGGAGCTTCTTAACTTTTTTTTCCAGCTTCGTCAATTATTAAAGCATGGGGAAATAGAGGTTAATTTCATATCGGCTGACATAAGTATCCATATTATTGCCGGCCGTAGTATCAGAATCACACAAAGATGCAGCGCCCCTGGCGATATCCCGACATAAAGGCTTTAATTAACTAGCTGATGAACAGCATTTCCCAGAATTTCGGCATCGGCCACAATTCATCATCCACCAAAACTTCAAGTTCATCGACACATTCGCGAAGTTTGTTCATTGTGGTTTTTACTTTGCTACAAAGCATATCCGCTTTTTCTGATTCAGAATGGATTGAAGATGCCGATTCAACTTTGGAAAGGATTTCTTTATTAGTCGAATAGATTTTATTGATCAGCTCTAAATGGGAGAAAAACCTTTGTTTCTATGAGAAGACTTTAGTCTGATTTTAAAGCTTATAAAAAAGGATTCAATGTTCCTAGTCTTCTAAGGATACAAATAAGGCAGTTCTCTTTTTATTTGACCACTTGAACCTTCGAATCCTTGGGCAGCCTGCCGTCGGGTTCAGCCGACGGCAGGCTGGTTTATTCTATTAAATATCGTAATACAGCATGAATTCATAGGGATGCGGCCGCAAGTCCATTGCCTCAACCTCATTCACCATCTTGTAGTCAATCCATGTATCAATCACCTCCTGGGTGAATACATCTCCCTTAAGCAGGAAAGCATGGTCGTTTTTCAGAGCATTCAGGGCATCACGCAGGGAACCGGGTGTTTTGGCTACCTTGGTTGCCTCTTCCGGTGGAAGATCATAGATGTTCTTATCTAAAGGTTTACCCGGATCGATCTTATTCTGAATGCCGTCCACCGCTGCCATCATAATCGCTGAGAATGCCAGGTAAGGATTACATGCCGGATCGGGACAACGGAATTCCAAGCGTTTTGTCTTGGGTGACGTGCTATACATGGGTATGCGGACTGCCGCGCTGCGGTTGCGCTGTGAATATGCCAGGTTGACCGGAGCTTCATAACCTGGTACCAGGCGTTTGTAGCTGTTGGTTGTCGGACTTGTCAAGGCCAACAATGCCGGAGCATGTTTAAGAATTCCTCCGATAGCATACATGGCCATCTGAGATAGCCCGGCATATCCATCGCCAGCAAATAAGTTCTTGCCGCCCTTCCATAGAGATATGTGGACATGCATACCGCTGCCATTATCGCCGAATAGGGGCTTCGGCATAAACGTTACCGTCTTATTAAACTTCTTGGCAGTGTTCTTGAGGATGTACTTGTACTTCAAGAGGTTATCCGCCATTTCTACCAGGGGTGAAAATTTCATGTCAATTTCAGCCTGTCCGGCAGTAGCGACTTCATGATGCTGAGCTTCGATCTCAATCCCGATGTTTTCAAGGGCTATAGCCATTTCACTGCGCAAATCCATCAGGCTGTCGGTAGGCGGTACAGGGAAATACCCTTCTTTATGGCGGATCTTATAGCCTAAGTTTGGATTCTCAACTCTGCCGCTGTTCCAGATACCTTCCACGCTGTCAATATGATAGTAGCCCTCATTGGTCTTCTGATCATAACGTATGTCATCGAAGATAAAGAATTCCGCCTCTGGCCCAAAATAAGCCGTATCGGCCAGACCAAGCGTCTTAAGATATTTTTCCGCTTTTCTTGCTATGTTGCGGGGGTCTCTGGTGTAATCGGCGCCGGTAACAGGATCCTGGATGTTGCATATCATAACCAGGGTCTTAACGGCAGTAAAGGGATCAATAAATGCAGTGGAAGGCACCGGCATGATAAGCATATCAGACTCATTAATCGCCTGCCAGCCGCGAATTGATGAACCGTCAAATCCCAATCCCTGGGTAAACACATCTTCATCAATTTGACTTATAGGATAGCTGCAATGCTGCCAAATTCCGGGGAAATCCATGAATCGCAGATCAACAATCTTCACATTTTCCTTTTTAATTAATTCCAGAACATCCTTTGGGGTTTTTATTTCGGCCATAATATTCTCTCCTTATAAATATTTTGTGTACTGATATATCGGATTAAAATTCCGTAACTATATCTTTCACTATAAAAGTCTGCCGATCTAATGAGCAACAGCTATGCCAATTCCTATCCGATAGATAAAATAAAAAAATTAATAAAAACAGTTGATATTTATTGTTTTTTACTATAGATAAGCCAAACTTTGACTTACCAGAGCGAACAATTTTGTGTTATCAATAGCATCGGAATAACAATATTGTAACAATTTGTTTGGCGGTACGTCTTTATTTTGATTTCCGGAACTTTATTGGATCAATATGAACTTTTTTTTATTATTATGTTCAGTAATATTTTCACCGCCTTATTGCCAGTTTCTTCAAATATCGCTCGGTTTCTATTGAATATAGAATCTATTTTGACTTCTTGTTTGTTTGCGACTTTTTGTTGGCATTTATATTGCTTTATAAGCCTCACTGCAATATATATTTTTCGGGTTGCACTAAGAATAAAAAATCTGAATATTATTGTTATGGAAGAGATATCTAAAAAATGAAACTGTCAGAGGAATTCAAGAAAATTGCGGGCGATATAGAAATTATCGATAAAGACGAAGAAAAAGAAATGTACAGCCATGATATTGGTGATGTTCCCGCAATCATGACTAAAACTTTTTTTGAAATTCAACCCGATTTTGTCGTTCAACCAAAAAATACCGAAGAAATAAAAAAAGTTCTGGCATTTGCCAACGATAAAAAAATACCGGTTATACCGAGAGGCGCTGCATCATGGGGTTTTGGTGGTGTCATCCCCACAAATGCAGGAATTGTAATTGATTTATCTCCTTTTCGAAGAATCCTCTATCTCAACAAACCGCAGAAGACCGTAATCGTTGAAGCCGGTGCCCGGTGGAGCGATATTGACATTATGGCCAAAAAAGAGGGTTTATGTTTGATGACATATCCGTCAAGCAAGTTTTCCACTGTTGCCGGGTGGATTGCAACAGGCGGCTACGGTATCAACAGTTTTCGCTATGGCCACTTATCTGACCAGATTGTATCAATGACAGTTATAAAACCATCCGGTGAATCTAAAAAGATTACTCCTACCGATCCTGAGTTCATGTACTTTCTTTCCACGGAAGGAATCTTTGGCATCATTGTTGAAGTAAACCTTAAATTGCGGGATGTTCCCCAGGCCTCTTATCCACATCTGTTTTATTTTGAAAGCGACAAAGCTGCTTTCACGTTTATTGAAAAATTTATAAAAACCAAGGCGGCGGAGCACATTAATCCTAATGTAATCCGCTTTCTTGATGAGAATCACTTAAACGACATAAATGAAATCATGCATTCCAGCGTATTTAAAAAGAACGCCGGAGTTCTGGTGGAATTCAGTAGTTCTGAGGATGATCAGAAATTTTTAAAGTTTATGGATAAAGCCGCCGGCATTGAAGAAGCACCTCGTTATATCGCCAGTTATTTATGGAATGAACGCCTCTTCGGTATGAAGACAAAACGCCTTGGACCGACAATTCTTTCCAGTGAAACTATTATTCCGATTTCTTCGGCTGCAGGCTTTATTGAAAAAGCAAAAAGACTAGGTGTCCACTTCGGTGTCGAAATTTTCGTTGATTCTTATATCCTTGATGAAAAGATGGCTCTCATTATGACCAATTTTCTTTGCGACTCAAGGAAACTGAAATATTATATCAATTTACCCCTGGCTATGATGCTTACCCAAACCGCCGTTTCTATGGGCGCCGAACCATACGGGCTGGGTATCTGGAATGCTCCCTTTATCAATTATCTGTACGAGAGCGATAGAAAGAATGCTTTGGCAACATACAAAGCAAAGGTTGATCCTAATAATATCATGAATCCGGGTAAATTTTTCAGTATCAAATCAAAATGGCTGAATATTCCCGCACTCGTTTTTCGTCCAGGCGTCTTTGGCTTTTTCATGAAGATCATGATCTTTCTGTCACCTATTATCGGGAAAATTGCGATACTGCTCATGGGTAAGCATAAGAAACTTGATAATCTCGATTTTGAGCTGACTACACACGCCTGCGCCAAATGCGGGAACTGCATAGCCGTATGCCCCGCATACCTTGTTACAAAAAATGAAGAAATGACCGCCAAAGGAAAAATTGCTCTGGCTAAAAAGCTAATTGAAGGCAAGGAAGTAACCAAGGAAGAAGCGGAAAATGTATTTATGTGCATGCATTGCAAGGCTTGTGAGGAGATATGTCAAACTAATCTTGAGCTGATGATACTCTGGGATGCACTGGAAAAAAGAATAGAGGAGAAATTCGGCCGCCCCGAAGAAAAAATTAGCGAATTTCTTAAAAAGGTTGACGCTAGCAAGGATTACTGGGAGATGGTGGAACGAAATAGCTGAATCACCGGTAATAACTTTATTATTTAAACGACGAGTTGTACATACGCCGAGGAAGCCGACGACGCTGCTAACAAGGATAGCGCGTTGACTTAGAAATAGAATAACTTATTATTGAAACGATGAGTTAAAGACTATGCCAAAGAAATATCATATTCACTCTAAAGTAATGCCGCTCAATCTGGATTATGTATTCAAATTTAATATTGAGCGGGGGGAAAACTGCATCAATTGCGGTAAGTGTACACGGGTGTGCATTTACGAGGCGCATAAACGCGGTAAAGACGACCCGCGAAAAATGGCCGACCCAAACACAGTGGTTTGCAGAAACTGTTTTCGGTGCATTCAGGAATGTCCCCGGGGAGCACTGGAAAAATCTCTGGACAAGGACTTTTTGAATATCGGCGGTTCATACTGGAAATCGGACATGTTTATTACGTTATGGAAGCAGGCAGAGGACGGCAAGGTTCCTGTTACCGGTGCCGGTTATCGAGGCCCATTTACCGGATCGGGGTTTGACAGCATGTGGACCGATATGTCCGAAATTGTCCGTCCGACGCGCGACGGAATTCATGGGCGGGAATATATCAATACATCCGTCGAACTGGGCCGAAAACTCAATCACCTGACGTTTGATGAAAAAGGTAAATTGTTGTCGAAAGTTCATGATACGATTGATATTCCGATTCCCATAATCTTTGATCTTCCTCCAGATAATCTAAGCCCGCATGTAAAGGCCGCATTGGTAAAAGCGGCTGCAGAGCTCAACACATTTATCGTACTGTCTGCAGATGATATTACCTCCGATAGAAAAAAATACATTAAAAATATCATCCCTTTAATTTCTCATAAAGAAATCGATAAGCATCAGAGCTTGATAAAAAATGCAAGAATTGTAGCCATTGAGTATAGCGATGAACTGCTGAGTGATTTCGCCGCAGTAAAAGATAAAATTAAAAAAGCAAGCAATGCTCTTACGATCATCCGAATTCCGGCAACGAAATCCGTTGAAACCATTGTTTCTAGGCTTACGCAAAATGGCGCTGAGATTATCCATATCGCAGCTGATTATCGCGGCATGGAAGTTAATGGTTCAACTGATTCCAATCGTCGTCTTATCAAGGATATTATCCGTGCTGTTCATCTGAAGTTAATTGATGAAAGGATTCGCGATGAGGTTACGATTATTGCCTCCGGAGGTATTGCCATGGCCGAGCATGTACCCAAAGCAATGATCTGCGGTGCGGATTTAACGGCCATAGATTTGCCGTTGCTTATTGCGCTTGGTGCCCGTCTGTATGAAGAACCGGAAAAACTACTTATTATTCCCGAAGGACTGGAAAAAATTCCTCTACGAACTCTAACGCAGAGGATCATTAACCTGATGGGCGCATGGCATTCGCAGCTTCTGGAAGTAATGGGCGCCATGGGTATTCGTGAAGCGCGTCGTCTACGCGGTGAATCCGGAAGAGCAATCTTCTTCGAAGAAATTGACAATGACACCTTTGGAAAATTATTTAAAAAAAGAGAAGCGGTGTAACTATGAAACCACCTTCGACTGTAAAAATTAAAAAAATGCCTTCGCGATTCAAGCACCAGGTGCCAAAATATAAAGTCACCAGGTCTAGTGCGTGCATCAATTGCGGTACGTGCGCCAAATCATGCCCCTACGGAGTTCATGAAAGACTGGAAGGGCACAACAGGATGAGTGTGCCGATAGACTATAAATGCATAGGCTTCGAATGCAAAAATAACGATTTTTACTGTATTGCCAAATGCCCACGCAAAGCATTGAGCCTCTCACTGAATCCAATGTATGAAACACTGGGAGATTATCGCTGGACAGCAGACATGATTACCGGAACCTGGATCATGGCGGAAACCGGTTATCCGCCGGAGCGAAAAGATCTTGAATATAATATCGGCAATTCCGGCGGCGGCTTCGATAAGCTGAGATTTAAGTTCCCCCCCGGCCGGCCTAAAATTGATAAATTTGATATCTCAACGGAAATTCCCCTGAACCGAAGAAATGATGGCCGGGCAAACGTTGTCATTTCCACACCCGTCTATGGCGGCGGGATGTCCTTCGGTTCGGTAAGTCTGCCCACCATGCTTTCCAAAGCACACAATGCTGCGATATGGAATACATTTACCTGTACCGGTGAGGGAGGATACCCGGAAATGCTTCAACCCTATGACCACAACGTTATTACTCAAGTGGCAACCGGTCTGTTTGGTGTACGTGAAGAAACAATACAGCGGGTGAGAATAGTAGAATTTAAGTACGCCCAAGGCGCAAAGCCAGGACTTGGCGGGCATCTCCTGGGAGAAAAAAATACTCAAAGTGTTGCCCGGATGCGCGAAGCAGTCCAGGGTACATCGTTATTTTCACCCTTTCCGTTTCACTCGGTGTATTCCATAGAAGATCACAAGAAGCACATTGACTGGATCAAAGAGATCAATCCGCAGGCGTTGGTCTCTGTTAAGGTTTCCACCCCCAATGATGTAGACATGGTTGCCGTCGGCTCATACTACGCCGGCGCGCATATTATTCATATTGACGGCGGTTACGGCGGTACGGGCGCGGCACCCGACATTGCCAAGAAGAATATTGCCATGCCTATAGAATATGCCATAATAAAAGTTCACAATTTTTTAAAGGAAGAGGGCGCCCGGGATGCAATGACGCTCATTGCCTCAGGCGGCATACGGACTGCCCATGACCTGGCCAAAGCAATTTGCCTGGGCGCAGATGGCGCGGTTATCGGTACGGCGGAACTGGTCTCGTTGGAATGTGTCCGCTGCGGAAACTGCGAGTCGGGACGCGGTTGCGCCCGAGGTATTGCCTCAACTGATTCTGAGCTTTCCGCTCTCTTTGAAGAAGAATGGGCTACACAACGCCTTACCAACATGTACCATTCCTGGAATGTTCAACTTGTGGAAATCCTCCAGAAGTTCGGTATGAGAAGCGTCAGAGAGCTTGTTGGACGGGCGGATTTGCTTGAGCACATAGATTACAGTAAGCCCCGATAGACGAGGGGTAAATAAATCCCGTTAGAAATTCATGTGAAATATTATTTCTAACGGGATAAAGCGGAGTTTGCTAATAATGGATAATGTTGAAAAAATAATTGAGTCACGTACTGTGTTATGCAGCCAGGTGCCGCCTTTAAGCCCGAACACTGAGGAAGAAGGCGGTTGCGGCGTCACCGGTTTTATCTGTTCTATTCCGGTATCCGGGAAAAATATCTTCGAGCCATCCGTGCAGATGCACAACAGGGGTAATGGAAAAGGCGGCGGTATCGGGGCCGTCGGGTTTATTCCCGAAGCACTGGGCGTTTCCCAGCAGGTGCTGGAAGAAGATTACATGCTGCATATTGCCCTCCTTGATGCAAGCGTGTATGAAGAGGTGGAAAATACATTCATCAAGCCTAATTTTAAGCTTGATAAATCGGAAAAGCTGGCCACGATCGACGACTATCGCAGTATCGGTCTTGATGTCCGGCCCCCGGATATCATGCGCTATTTCGTCCGCGTCAAGGATGACGTGCTCGATAAATTCATTAAAGACAATAGATTTTCCTCTATGGACAGACGGGATGCCGAGGATGAATTTGTCTATCAGAACAGCTTTAAAATTAACACTAATTATTACGCATCTCTCGGCGAGAAAAAGGCATTTGTCATGTCTCACGGCAGAAACATGATGATCCTGAAAATCGTGGGTTATGCGGAAAACGTCGTCCGGTACTATAAACTGGATGATTTCAAGGCTCATGCCTGGCTTGCCCATCAGCGCTATCCCACCCGCGGCCGCGTTTGGCATCCCGGCGGCTGCCATCCCTTCAGCGCCCTCAATGAAGCTCTGGTGCATAACGGCGATTTTGCCAACTATCAATCCGTCCTCGAATATCTTAAACAGCGAAACTACTACCCGCTGTTTCTTACAGACACCGAGGAAGCAGCTCTTCTTCTTGATCTGTGGAGCAGGGTATATAAATATCCTCTGGAATACCTGATAGAGGCCATGGCGCCAACTTCGGAAATGGATTTTGATACGCTTCCGGCTGAAAAGCAGAAGCTTTATAAAGCCATTCAAACAAATCATGTCAATTCTTCGCCTGACGGACCATGGTTCTTTATTATCGCCAGAAACGACGTGAAAAATAATCAGTTTCAGCTAATCGGTATTACTGATACGGCGATGCTTCGTCCCCAGGTGTTTGCCCTGCAGGAGGGAGAAATTCAGGTCGGGCTGATTTGTTCGGAAAAACAGGCCATCGATGCGACACTCATTTCTCTGGAAAGGGAAGATCCGCGTTTTGGGCCTATTGCCGACAAATATTGGAATGCCCGCGGCGGCAGCCATACCGATGGCGGCGCATTCATTTTCAGTCTTAAAGATACAAAAAAAGGCAAAGAGCTCATTTGTACCGATAAATTCGGGAAGGTTATACAAACTCCCACAGACAAAGTTGTATGTGATATCAATAAAAAGATAACCGTAACAGGGGAATACAAATCAATAGAAGAGAATTTAAGCGCCTTGTTTGCTGAAAAAGAATCTATAGCCGCTGCTGAGAAATTATTTACCTATGTCAAAAATAGCCTCGGCGGTTTTGATCCTGATAAGCTCAGATTCTGCATAGAGGCAATTAAAGATTATGGGCGGAGAAATGATAACTGCAAGGAAGCGGCCATTAAGGCATTAACTCTTTTGAATGACCGTAGATTCAACACTGGCACAATAAAAAGAAGCTCGTTTTCGCATGTTCTGAAAATAAATCTGTATGAAATTTTGGACACCACACCAATGATTACGGAAGTATCGAATTCACAGTTTAACCGGATTGATTTTGCCAGCCGTGATCAACTGCGCGCGCCGCAAAATAATGAAAAAATCCTGATTATTGATGCCGATCATTTTGAACCGGAAGGCGACAAGTGCGATGCCGTGATGATTACCAAAGCTTTTAAGCTCGGCTGGAAGCATTTTATTGTTTACAAATACCGCGGCCAGAGGTTTACCGGCTGCGGTTTGGGCCCCGCAACTCAGGGAGTAAGAATTGATGTCTACGGCGCCTCCGGTGACTATCTGGCATCAGGCATTGATGGCATGGAGATTTATGTTCACGGCAATGCCCAAGATCAACTCTGCCAGATTATGAAAGATGGAAAACTCGTGGTATTTGGCGATGTCGGCCAGACATTCATGTATGGCGCCAAAGGAGGCTCTGCTTATATCATGGGTAACGCTGCGGGGAGGCCTTTGATTAACGCCGTCGGCAAGCCGCGGGTTGTGATTAACGGCACAGCCCTGGACTACCTGGCCGAATCTTTTATGGCCGGCGATCCTCTCAATGGCGGTGGTTTTGTCATTCTGAACGGCATTGGCTTTGACGATACCGACGGGTCTATTCGTGAATACGATTCACCATACCCTGGTTCTAATATTTTTTCTCTTGCTTCCGGCGGCGCGATTTATGTCCGGGATCCGCACAGAAAACTTGTCGACGAACAACTCAATGGGGGAGAGTTTGCCGAGATTACCGATGCCGACTGGAAGCTGATCCTGCCGTACCTTGAGGAGAATGAAAAACTTTTCGATATAGCCGTGGACAGGCTTTTGACGATTGCCGGTAATAAAAAACCTCCACAAGCGGTTTACAGAAAAATAATGCCTCAAAAGACGACTGCCGTCTCCAAAGAAGACGCCGGCTTGGAGGAATCTATCGAATATTGAAGTAAATATATTAGAATATGCTTATAAATGTGAAACATAGACTATTTATATCATGACTATTTCTTTTAAAAAGCGCATGTAAGATCACGGTGTTTTTTCTTTCTCAATTCTTCTGTAAGATTTGCAATGAAAAATACATATTTTCATTACCGGGAATTTTAATTATAGTAATAATCATGAAAATTATTAAAATTCTTATATTGAAGGTGCTTTAATGATCCCGATATCTGGTGTTAGTACAGGCATTGAAGGATTGGATGAAATTCTCAATTACCTGCAAATGGGTGATAACGTAGTCTTTCAGGTTGACGACATTGCCGATTATAAAAAATTTGTCGGACCTTACGTGGAAACTGCCCTGGCGGGGCGTCAGCGAGTCATATATATGAGGTTTGCTAATCATCCGCCGCTACTGGATGTTGATAATAAGGCAAAAGTCTACAAGTTAAATGCCAATAGTGGGTTTGAATCATTTTCCACCCAAATCCATAATATAGTCCGTAATGAAGGACGAGATGTTTTTTATGTTTTTGATTGTCTTTCCGATCTATTAATGGCCTGGGCTACCGATCTTATGATTGGCAATTTTTTCGTCATTACCTGTCCTTATTTATTTGAGTTAAATACTGTAGCCTATTTCGCCATCCTCCGGAGCAGTCATTCTTTTAAAACTATCGCGCGTATTCGTGAAACCACGCAGGTTCTCCTCGATGTTTATAATCATCAAGGCAAACTTTGTGTCCATCCGCTAAAGGCATGGCAACGCTATTCTCCTACCATGTTTCTCCCGCATATTATGGAAAACGGGAAATTTGTGCCTATTTTGAACAGCGCGGATGCGGCCAGTTTTTTTTCGTATTTAACCGATAAAAACGCCACCGGTGGCGAAAGAAATTTGGATTATTGGGACAGGATTTTTTTACAAACGGATGATATTTTAAATGATCCTTCCCAGATCGAAGAAAAACAAGAAATGGTGGAAAAGCTTTCCCGCGTGCTCATTGGGCGCGAGAAACGAATGCTTTCTCTGGTTAAAGAATATTTCACTCTCGAAGACCTTGTGGAGATCAAAAAACGTTTGATTGGAACGGGATTTATCGGCGGTAAATCCGTAGGCATGCTTTTAGCTCGCAACATTTTGCGTAAAGATACGTCGGTAAATTGGCCGGAGCAATTGGAATTGCACGATTCTTTTTATATCGGGTCGGACATATTCTATTCATATATGGTGCAGAACGGCTGGTGGAAGCTGTTGATGGCGCAAAAGACTGAAGAAGGTTATTTTGAAATAGCCAAAGATTTAAAAAAGAAAATGCTGCACGGAGTATTTCCGGAAGAGATCAAGGAGCAGTTTCAGCTAATGCTGGAATATTTCGGACAATCCCCGATAATTGTGCGTTCCAGTTCTCTTCTGGAGGACGCGTTCGGTAATGCCTTTGCCGGAAAATATGAAAGTTATTTTTGCGCCAATCAGGGGACGCCGGAGGAACGATATGAACATTTTGAGGAAGCTGTTCGTAAAATATTTGCCAGCACGATGAATACGGACGCCCTGACTTATCGCCTGCAGCGCGGATTGGGAGGCCAGGACGAGCAAATGGCTCTTCTGGTACAGCGGGTGTCGGGTTCCCAGCGCCAATATTATTTCTTTCCTGATTTAGCCGGAGTCGGTCTATCTTATAATACATTCGTCTGGCAAAAAGGAATGGATCCTAAAGCGGGCATGCTGAGAATTGTGTTTGGTTTGGGTACGCGGGCGGTAAATCGTGTGGAAAACGACTATCCTAGGATTGTCGCTTTGGACGCGCCCTTGGTTAAACCATACGCGAAACAAGAAGATATGCGGCGTTTTTCTCAACATCAGGTTGATATCCTGAACTTAAATGAAAACCAGTTTCAATCTTTGCCGGTAATGGATGTGCTCAATGAAGATTTGGAAACACACATGGATTTACTTGCCGTTCGTGACACCGAAGTCTCAAAATACATGAAATCTACTGGCAGAAATATGCGCGACGTATGGATACTTACTTTCGATGAACTTCTTGCCTCCACGTCCTTTGCCTCAGTTATGTCGAAAATGCTGAAGATATTGGAGCAAGTGTACCGTTACCCTGTGGATATTGAGTTTACGGTCAATTTTAATGCCGAAGGCAAAGTTAAGGTTAATCTTCTTCAGTGCCGGCCTTTCCAAACTAAAGGACACTATAGCCGCGTGGAAATTCCGGAAAAAATAAACAAGACCAAAATATTGCTCAAACAGGATGCCAACTTTATGGGAGGCAGCATTTATCAGTCCATTTCCCGCATTATCTTTATCGATCCTCAGAGATATGCTAAATTATCTGTTCCCGGAAAATACGATATCGCTCGTTTGGTAGGAAAATTAAATAAAAAAATTAACAAAAGAGAAGAAATGCCGACGATTCTTTTTGGTCCCGGTCGCTGGGGAACAACAACGCCGACCATGGGGGTTCCAGTAACCTTCTCGGAAATCAGCAATATCACGGCTATCGGGGAAATAGCTTATCATGACGGAAGTTTGATCCCTGATCTTTCCTTCGGTACTCATTTTTTTCAGGACATGGTCGAGATGGATATTTTTTATATGGCGATTTATCCAGAAAAAGAAAATGTTTTTTTCAATACGGCATGGATGGAAAAACAACATAATATTATGGCCGAGTTGGTACCGGAAGATAAAAAGTATGCCGAAGTTGTCCGTGTTTATGACGTCCAAGCGAAGGATTTACGCCTGCTTTCGGATATAGTTACCCAGAAGATGATTTGTTTCTTTCAAAAATAGCAGGTGATGATACAGATTAGGATAAGCATAAAAGCCGCAGTCGATCAGAAACTGCGGCTTTTATGCTTTTGTTATTTTAGAGAAATACTTTAGACAATACCATAAGCGAGCATGGCATTGGCCACCTTGGTGAACCCGGCAATGTTGGCGCCGGTAACGTAGTCCCCTTTTTTACCGTAGGCTTCGGCTGTTTCCGCGCAAGCCTTGTGAATGCTCTTCATAATTATGAGTAAACGGTTATCTACTTCTTCCCGCGTCCAGGAAAGTCTCAAGCTGTTTTGGCTCATCTCCAGGCCGGACGTGGCCACGCCTCCGGCGTTTGCCGCTTTACCCGGACCGTAAAGAATCTTATTTTCCTGGAAAATTTTGATCGCTTCCGGAGTCGAAGGCATGTTGGCTCCTTCGGCTACACAGATACAACCGTTTTTTAAGAGAGCTGTGGCATTCTTGCCGTTAATTTCATTTTGCGTGGCACAGGGCAGAGCGATATCCACTTTGATGCCCTGTTCACGGATGACATCCCATACGTTCTTGCCTTCGTAGTAAGCAGTTTTGTATTTGTCCGCGTATTCTGAAAGCCTACCGCGTCTGACGTTTTTTAATTCTAACACATAGTTGCACTTATTATTATCAATGCCGGCTTCGTCGATGATCGTCGCTGTCGAATCACAAAGGGAAATGACTTTTCCGCCCAACTCATGCACTTTTTCCACTGCATACTGGGCAACGTTTCCGGCGCCGCTGATCGCCACGATCTTGTTTTTGAAATCAAGACCACGGGTTTTCAGCATTTCCGCAGCAAAATAGGTTGTGCCATAACCTGTTGCTTCGGGACGGATCAAACTACCGCCGTATTCCATGCCTTTTCCCGTAAGAACGCCGGTATGTTCGTTGCGGATTTTTTTGTAGTAACCATAGAGATAACCTATTTCGCGTCCGCCGACGCCAATATCACCGGCCGGAACGTCCGTTTCACCGCCGATATAACGGAATAATTCACGCATAAAAGACTGGCAGAAACGCATTACCTCTCCGTCAGTTTTTCCTTTGGGATCGAAGTCAGAGCCGCCCTTGCCGCCGCCCATGGGCAAAGTGGTCAGCGCGTTTTTGAAAATTTGTTCAAAACCGAGAAATTTGATGATGCCTAAATTTACGGATGGATGAAAACGCAGTCCGCCCTTGAAAGGACCGATGGCATTATTGAATTGAACGCGGAATCCTCTGCTGACAATAACCTTGCCTTTGTCGTCCACCCAAGGCACTCTGAAAATAATAGCTCTTTCCGGTTCCACGATTCGTTCATAGATATTGGCCTTCACGAATTCCGGGTGTTTCTTAACCGTAGGCTCCAATGTCTCCATGACTTCTTCGACAGCCTGATGAAACTCCGGCTGGTTTGGATCGGTTTGTTTGACTTTGGCGATAACATCTTTAATTACTGACATAAAATTAATCCCCCTTAAAAATATTATTTATTTCATGCATACACATACATGAGGTAACTTAGATTAATAGCTTTCATATCTCCTCAATGCTCCGGAGATTTTCAAATTCCATTACGGTGGACATCGCCTTATTCTCCACATCAAAACCTTCTTCGTACGCCGCGGCAACCGGATTCAGTCCGCCTACGAGAATCATCCCAACCCTATTTATATCTACATCAGTCTGGCAAATGGGATTCCCGATAGTGCCTATGGAAAGAATCCCGCTGATGCCGGCCTCATTCAGATCATCGATAATATCTTCGACAACACTGCGGCTCAGCGCCGGTATTTCGCGGAAATTGGCCAGAATTTTCCCCTCGCCTTTTTTTGCAACTTCTTTCACCGAAGTCATTTTGCCGCGAATAAAGATCTCCGATGGATCAAGCGATGAACCTGAGTAATGGATAAGCTCGGCAAATCTTAAAGGTTCTCTATTTTTTATCTGGAGTATTCCGCCGAACTTGGAATCAATCGGAATGCCGTGCTTTAAAAGGACACCGTTAATCAGAATACTGCAAACTGTGGCTAATCCGACTTTTCCTTCAGGAACGACAATTTCTCCCAGTTTTTTTCCTGCTTGGGCAACGGCGACGCGGTCAGAAACAGCAATTTTCTTTTCAAAAACCGGTTTCATCACCAAAAGAGCGCTATGAAATTGATCTTGCGGGAAGAAAGAAATGTTGATAGGGACGAGGCCGCGGCGTTTCTTAAGATTAAAAGTTGTTTTAAAAGACAGGACATCAATGCGGGAAATGGAAAGACTGATCTTATCCTGAACGCGGGCATCGGAAATTTCATCGAGCCCAAGACTGGTAATGACTCTTCCGTCACGCCTACCGATTAGTTTTGTCAGTCCTCTTTCGTCCATGAGTTTCATGTGGTAGCGGACGGTTCTTTCGCTCAATTGAACACCCCGTTCCTTCATTTTCCTGGCAATTACACGTGCACCCAGTGAATCTGGATTTTCATTAAGAATCTTTAAGATCAGGATGACCTTTCTTTCGATATCTTCAGGATTAAAAAGCTGTTTCATAAGGCAATCGGCAATCGTTTGCCGTATTCCTACTTAGAAATAACATTATTGTCAAATACAAATTTGTTTTCATTTAATTATTTGGGTTCGAATATGTATCATTTAACTGGAAAGATGAAGCAGGAGATTGGAATAAAAAATAATAATATTGCAGTATTGTGTGAAACTCCGGTTAAAATCTAAACAGGAAAGTTAAATTGATAATGTTAAGACAAGACATGGTTTGAAACCTCTGCAAAACTTTAAAAAACCAGGAATTATGTTATTCCGATGTGCCGGTTACTTTTGCTGAAATGAATAATGTCACGGCCATTGCCAAGATAGCTTATTAAGGAAGGAAGTTTGATATCGGATTTATCCTTTGGTAGTCATTTCTTTCAGGACATGGTCGAAATGAATATTTTTTATCTGGCCGTTTATCCGGAACAGGAAAATATTACATTTAACGCTGTCCAAAGGCAAAAAATGCCCAATATTCTCAAAGAGCTCGTGCCCGAGGATAGCCAGTATGCCGATACTGTTCGCGTCTATGATGTTAGAGACAAAAATTTAATATTACTTCCCGATATTGTGGCTCAGGAAATGATCTGTTTTTTCGATAATGCCTAGAAAATAAATTCGGATATTTATCTACACGACTTCATTGACGTGCTTATTTTTTTTGCGGAAAAATTTCGGATCAATTCCCAGTTTACTAATTTTATACTGCATGATGCGTTTGGTGGTTCCCAACGTTTTTGCGGCTTTAGTTTGATTTCCCCCTACTTCTTCCAAGGCGTCTATAATCAATGATCTTTCCTGTGCTTCCACAACAGAAGATAACTTCCCCCGTTCTTTTTTGTCTAATTCCTTTTCTTTTGCCTGCAAAGACGGAGGCAAATGCATACACTCAATTGTATCACTAGTAGATAAGAGAACAGCCCGCTCTATGCAGTTTTCCAGCTCGCGCACATTCCCCGGCCATTTATGGGATAAAAATACTTCTATGGCCGATGTGGAAATTCTTTTAATATTTTTGGCCATTTCCTTGCTATATTTCAGGATAAAATGATCGGCCAACAAGATAACGTCACTGCCTCTTTCGCGCAGAGAGGGTAAATAAATAGGAAAAACATTCAAGCGATAAAACAAATCGGCACGAAAACGTTCCGCTATAATATCTTGTTCTAAATTTCTGTTTGTTGCCGCGATAATACGCACATTAACATTAACAACCCTGGAAGAGCCCAATGGTTGAAATCTCTTTTCCTGTAAAACACGCAAAAGTTTTACCTGAGCGGCAGCGGAAAGCTCGCCTACTTCATCCAAAAAAATTGTGCCTCCATTGGCTTCTTCAAATCTTCCTCGCCGTTGCTGCAGTGCGCCGGTAAATGCTCCTTTCTCATGACCGAACAATTCGCTTTCAATCAAAGTATCAGGAATAGCCGCGCAATTGACCTGCACTATTGGCCCGTTGTGTCGTGGAGAATTCATGTGGATTGCACGGGCGATGAGTTCCTTGCCCGTTCCGGTTTCGCCGGAAATTAAAACAGTTGTGTTGGAATCGGCGACTTGAGCGACTAAACCAAATACTTCCTGCATCGGCTTGGAATGACCGATGATATCTATCGAAGGCGCTCGTGTACTGCCGACAATTTTTTTCAGCCTTTTATTTTCCTCTTCTAAAGCTCTAATGTGCACAAATTTGGCCATTATTTCCGCAACCGACGAAAGCATTGCCAGTTCCTTATCCAGATTTTCCACTTCGCATGCAACTTTATCAGCCGATAAAACTCCCACGACATGATCATCATAAATAATGGGAACACAAAGAAAAGCCAATTCTGACCTGTTTAGATGACGTCTTGCCCCCGTACGGTCTAAAAAATGAGTGGCATGCCCCAAATTGGCAACAGCCATCGGGCGGCCCGTCTGGGCAACTTGGCCGGTAATGCCTTCGCCGGGTTTATAAGTTACATCTAGTCCTTCGATATTTACGTCATGGGCGATATCCAGCCAAGCTTCCTTTTTTTCGCGATCCAGCAGCGAAATCATGCCTCGCTGCATACCTAAACGCAGACTCATCTCCTGCAAAACTTGCTCTAATTCATCGCGCAAATCTGTAGGCTGGGCTAAAATTTTAGATATAGCGTGCAGGGCGGCAAGCTCTTCGTAACTGTGTATGCTCAATTTTGTCTCTTCCCCAAGAGAAGTTTTTTTCGAAACTTTACTCATATTAAGGCCTGAAAAACCTTATTAAATGTATTTTGTTACAAAATTGTGTCAAAAGCAATCGATTTTTTGCGCTTTAGAATATAAAATGCAAAGAATGAACCAATTTTGATCTTTTTTTGATAATTATGACCCAAATGGTAAAGATTTATGATGATAGAAGAAAATATTAAAGAAAGATTAAATCAACTGGAACGTTATCTTAATAAATATGCCTAATGAATTTTTTATTCAACCCAAACAGACTTTATATTGTAGTCTGGAATCCCCTTATAGTAAGTCGTAGATATTAAACGGTATAGATTCGTGTTTATTTTTGTCAATAATTACTGCAAACTTGGCATCTTTATTATCAACTGACGCCACGGCCCGTATTTTAGAAAGGTTAAAGGTATAGTTTTTATTATGAATTCTACTCAACTTAAAAGGCTCCCAATCTAATGGACGGAATTGTTTCCCATTATATTCTAAAAGTAGATTGTCAATTATCATTTCTACAGAAGAACTAAAATTTACTCCCAATATTAACCTGTCATCTTTTGTGGTCACACTATTATCATTAAATTCAAATTGTAATTTGTTTTCATTCTTTAATTGTTTCTTAAACTTTTTTAGTTCGCAATATGTCCATATGAGAGCAATAGCAAATCCTAAAACAAGAAGTGTCCAGAAAAAAATAAATTGAGATTGTTCATAGCGCACTTTAAACAATCTTTCAATAATATCCCATGGACTCACTTGGAACCACCTTTCCATAATATCCCACGGATCTGTCAATAGGGAAGGAATAAGTAAATAGAGTTTTTTAAGAACTCCAACAAATAAGAAACGTAATGATTTTAATATTTTCATAATAATATACTAACACTACTATACTTTTCATCAAATAGATAATTTCGATAGATCAAACGCCCTACAATCCTCTTTAAAATTGCTTCTCGGCTAATTATCTTTTTCTTTTCTAGCGCTCCCTGCGAGCTCCTGTTTCTTCATCATGATTAAGACAGCGGAAATCGCGCCTTCGGTCATCCCGGGGATTCTTTCCATCTGACCGATTGTCGCTGGCGTGATGCGGGCGAGCTTAACTTTAAGTTCGTTGGATAATCCGGGAATGGAATTATAATCAAAGTCCGGTGGAATTTTCTTTTTCTCCTGTTCCTTTAACCGCTGGACGGATTCAAATTGTCTTTTGATATAACCTTCGTACTTAGTTTCTATTTCCATCTGCTTTTTAACGAAGGAATCGTTTTCGGGCTCCCAGCCGGGAAATCCGGCTAGATTGTCATAAGATATTTCATGTCTTTTGAGGAGACCATAAAGAGTGGTGTGATTATTCAAAGGTGGAGATTGAAGTTTTGCCAGTTGCTCGTTGACTTCCGGCGATAGTTTGATTGGCGATGCTTTCAGCCGCTTAATACCTTGCTCAATACGGAGTATTTTATCTTGCAGTTCTACGCAATGTTCGCACGCAACCAATCCCAGATCACAGCCCTTGCCCATCAAGCGGATGACGGCATTATCTTCCCGTAGAACGAGGCGGTATTCCGCCCGGGACGTAAACATCCGATAGGGTTCATCCACGCCGCGCGTGACCAGGTCATCGATCATCACCGCCATGTAGGCCTCCGATCGATCCAGAATAAAAGCAGGCGCGCCTTGCACCGAGCGCGCAGCATTAATTCCTGCCCATAAGCCCTGCGCCGCCGCTTCTTCGTAGCCGGATGTGCCGTTGATCTGGCCGGCCAGATACAAGCCCTGGATGAGTTTTGTCTCCAGAGTCAGTTTTAACTGGCTAGGCTGAACAAAATCATACTCGATGGCATAAGCCGGACGCATGATCTGGGCATGCTCCAAACCTTTCACGCTGTGGACAATCTGATACTGCAATTCCAGCGGCAGGCAGTTGCCCAAGCCTTTGGCATAAATTTCCTGCGTGTCCAGCCCTTCATGCTCCAGCACTACCGGATGACTTTCGCGTTCGCCAAAGCGCATGACTTTATCCTCCAGCGAAGGACAGTAGCGAGCACTCACTCCTTTTATGACACCGGCATATAAAGGTGAATATTGAATGTTCTCTCGAATCACGCGATGCGTTTCAGCGGATGTGGCGCTGAAATAGGAAGGCAGGCGTTCTGGTCGCAAGGCGGTGGTAGTAAAAGAAAAAGGCTGAGGGTCGGGGTCACTATCCTGCCGCTCGAGGCGAGAAAGATCAATGGACGAGGCGCGCAGGCGCGGAGGCGTTCCGGTTTTCATCCTCCCCATTTCAAAACCTAGTTGTTTGAGGTTGTTTGCCAGTCCGATGGACGCCAGTTCCCCGGCTCGTCCGGAAGCTGTTTGAGAAGCGCCGATATGCACAAGTCCGTTTAAAAAAGTGCCAGTGGTTATAATAACTTTTTTCGTGCCGTAAAAATAACCGCTTTGATCCAGCACTCCTTTAACCGCGCCGTCTTCGATGACGAGGCTTTCAACCATGGTCTGCCGGATATGGAGATTCTCCTGACTCTCGACCACCGCTTTCATTGTCAGGCGGTAGAGCTGTTTATCGCACTGCATGCGGGAAGAATGAACGGCGGGACCTTTAGAGGCATTGAGCATCCTAAAATGCACGGCGGTTTTGTCTGTAACCTTGCCCATCTCGCCGCCGAGAGCATCAATTTCCTTGACCAATTGCCCTTTCGCCAGGCCGCCAATCGCCGGATTACAGGACATAAGCGCAATGGAATCGAGATTGATATTGAATAGAAGCGTCTTACAGCCCATGCGCGCCGCGGCCAGTGCCGCTTCGCAGCCAGCATGTCCGCCGCCGATGACCAAAATGTCATAGTTATCAGACAATTATTTTCTCCTAAAACCAAATGCTTGCGCTGGTATTAAATCAATAGTAAAAGCTCATCAAAGCCTTGAAACCGCTCAAGGTTAATTCAATTGATGTTTTTTACGGCATAGACTGCAAAAATACAACATAAAAAAGAGGCTAGATTTGGCAAAACCGGGGTTCTGGAAAAACAACCACGGGAATAAATCCCCGAAAGGCGCTTTGGAATCTGATTCCAAAGCTAGCTCAGAGGTATGCCCTCCGCAGAGCGGGATTGTTCAACTAACCAATTCCAATGCGCTTCACTTTCGGAATTGGAGTTTCACTAACAAAAGATATTACGATCTGAAAAGTTACTGGCGTAATTTGTTCGGCTGCAATGTGCACAAATTACCTGTTGATGCCGGATTTACCTGTCCGAACCGTGATGGAAGCATTGCTATCGGAGGTTGCATTTATTGCGATGGACGCGGTTCCAAATTGCGCCAGAAGGGCGAACTGCCATCGGTCGCCGAACAAATTCAGAGCGGGAAAAAAATTTATAAACCGCATGCTTCCAAATTTATTGCTTATTTCCAGACCTTTACCAATACCTATGCCCCGGTCGAAAAATTGCGAATGCTATACGATGAGGCATTAGCTCAGGAGGATGTCATTGGCCTTTCTATCGGCACCAGGCCGGATTGCCTGGCGCCGGAAACAATACTCTTATTAGAGGAATACGCGAAAAAATATCATGTCTGGCTGGAACTAGGATTACAATCCATTCACGATAAAATGTTGCAACTTATTAACCGGGGGCATAATTTCCGGCAGTTTTTGGATGCCGTTCATGACTGCGCCGGTCGAGGTATTAATCTTTGCGTTCACATCATTATCGGTTTACCTGGTGAAAGCTATAATGATGTATTGCAAACAGCGCAAGCCTTAGCGGTATTACCGATCAATGGCATTAAGATTCATTCATTGCTGGCTTTGGAAGGCACAGCTTTGGGTGAAATGTACAAAACTGAATCAATTAAACTTATAACTAAAGAAAAATATGTTTCTTTGGTGGCTGATGTTCTGGAAATTCTGCCGCCGACGATGGTAATTCAACGGTTAACTGCCGAAGGTTATCGCGATATCTTCCTTGCGCCTGACTGGGCAATGAATAAATTAGAGGTGTTAAATGCGATTAACCGGGAATTGGAACACCGAGATACGTATCAGGGTATATCTTATCAGGAATAAGCTAATATAAATTAGCTGTTGTAAATTTAGTGCAAAAATTGCTAAATGCTCTTCATAACTAATTAAAAGTGTATAAATTCTATGATCGCGATAATTGATTACAAGGCAGGAAACCTGACAAGCGTTGCCAGAGCTCTGCAAAACATTGGTGAAAGTTTTGTAATAACCGATGATACAAAAAAGCTGGATACGGCAACACACGTTATCTTTCCGGGAGTCGGCGCGGCAGGCGATGCAATGGCTAACCTGCGCCGAAAGAAATTAGATAGTTGGCTTACAGGCTGGATAAAGACCGGCAAGCCATTGCTGGGTATTTGTCTGGGCACTCAAATTATTCTCGACTACAGCGAGGAAAACGAGACTAAGTGTATCGGGCTTGTCCGGGGTTCGACAAAGCGTTTCCCGGATGATTTGAACATTGGCTGCCATAAATTAAAAATTCCTCACATGGGCTGGAACAATGTTTCGTTCAACCGCGACCATCCAGTATTTAATGATGTGCCAAAGAATGCTGAATTTTATTTTGTCCACTCTTACTATCCGGCCCCGGCTGACGATTCGCTGGTTTTAGGCGTTACCGACTACGGCATCAGCTTTTGCTCTGTTCTTGCCACAAACAATTTGGTGGCGATGCAATTTCATCCGGAAAAAAGCGGCCGTCCCGGTCTACAAATCCTGCGCAATTTTTGCCGCTGGAGGGGAAATGCTTAGCAAAAGAATCATTCCTTGCCTTGATGTGCGCGATGGAAAACTCACCAAAGGCATCAAATTCGAAGGCAATGTAGATATTGGCGATCCGGTGGATGCGGCACGGGCATATTACGAGCAGGGCGCCGATGAAATCGTGTTTTACGATATTACCGCCTCGGCGGACGGCCGTGACATAATGATTGATGTCGTTCGCCGTGTGGCGCAGAAGATTTTTATTCCTTTTTCCGTCGGCGGCGGCATCCGTAATGTGGAAGATATGCGCCGGGTAATTCTGGCCGGAGCGGAAAAAGTCAGCGTTAACTCCACCGCCGTGACCGATCCGAAAATTATCACACAAGGCGCAAAGGCATTCGGCAGTCAGTGCATAGTGCTGGGTATGGATGTGAAAAAAGTGGAAATGTCCGGCAAAATTCCTTCCGGTTATGAAATAGTCATTAACGGAGGAAGAAAATATACGGGTGTTGACGCTCTCTGGTGGGCAAAAGAAGCGGAAACCCTCGGCGCTGGTGAAATTTGTCTAAATTCGATTGACGCCGATGGCACACAAAGCGGCTATGAATTGAATTTAACGGCGCTTATTTCCGAAAATGTCAATATTCCGGTAATAGCGTCGGGAGGCGCCGGAAAACCAGAACATCTCGCACAAGTATTAACCGAAGGAAAGGCCGATGCGGCGTTGATCGCTTCGATGGTGCATTACCGCACATACACGATTGCCGGAATAAAAAAATATCTGAGCGAACATCAAATTAAAACAAGGATGCTTTGGTAGTGTCATAACGAATATGTTTAAGGATTTTCATGTTTTTTTTAGATTATCGAAGTAAAAATATTTCACTATACAAAGCCGACATTAAGTATTAATATTTCAGCAGTTAAGTTAGGAGGCGATTTAAGGTGGATGCAAAAAGACATGAATTAAATATCCAACTGGCGCAAATGTTAAAAGGCGGCGTCATTATGGATGTAACCAATGTAGAACAGGCGAAGATTGCCGAAGATGCTGGCGCTGTCGCCGTAATGGCACTGGAGCGCGTACCCGCGGATATCCGTAAGCAGGGGGGCGTGGCCAGAATGTCCGATCCGGCCATGATTGCGCAAATTAAAAAAGCTGTAAAAATCCCCGTCATGGCTAAAGCTCGTATCGGCCATTTTGTGGAAGCGCAAATTCTGGAGGCATTACGTATTGATTATATTGATGAAAGCGAAGTGCTGACCCCGGCCGACGAGGAATGCCACATTGATAAAACAAAATTTGATATTCCTTTTGTTTGCGGCGCGCGTAATTTAGGTGAAGCACTACGGCGTATTGCCGAAGGCGCGGCAATGATCCGCACCAAAGGAGAAGCGGGAACGGGAAATGTTGTAGAGGCGGTACGGCACATGAGAACCATGAACCGCGAAATCCGCCAGTTAGTTGAAATGCCCAAGGAAGAAGTAACCGGCTTTGCTAAAACCAACGGTATGCCTTACGAACTGGCGCTTAAAGTCAAGGAACTGGGTCGTCTTCCTGTTGTTAATTTTGCCGCAGGCGGTATTGCCACTCCCGCCGATGCGGCATTGATGATGCAGTTGGGCTGTGATGGTATTTTTGTCGGCTCCGGTATATTCAAATCCGCCGATCCACAAACACGCGCGAAGGCAATAGTCAAGGCAACAGCTTATTTCAACGATCCGAAAAAAGTCTTGGAAGCTTCGATGGGATTAGGCGAAGCTATGCCCGGCCTAGAAATAGCTCAAATCCCTCCTGATCAGCTTTTAGCCGGCCGCGGGTGGTAGGCAAATATGGCATTGCATCTGGTAAAGAACAATTCAGTGGCAATTGGCGTTTTGGACTTACAAGGCGGAGTCCATGAACATTTAGATCATCTGGAACGTCTAGGAATCGCTCATAAGAAAGTGAAAAGCGAATCCGATTTTAAAGATTTAGCCGGTCTGATTATCCCCGGCGGTGAAAGCTCCTGTATTGCGAAACTGCTAAATATTTTCGAAATTAAGAAAACTATACTCAACACTCACCGCGACGGAATGAAAATATGGGGCACTTGCGCCGGCGCTATTTTACTGGCCAAAAAGGTAATTAACGAAACACCCTGTCTTGGTCTAATCAATATGGAAATCGAGCGCAACAGTTTTGGCAGCCAACTCGATAGTTTCGTTAAGGAAGCATTAATTCCCGCTGTCGCTGCAGAACCCATACCGCTGACTTTCATCCGGGCACCGAAAATTACTAAAGTTGGCAAGAATGTCCAGATACTTTTAAAAATTGAGGATTACATTGCCGCGGCGGAAAACGAAAATGTTCTGGTGACGGTATTTCATCCGGAATTAACTGGATGCCTTGCCCTGCATCGCTATTTCGCTATCAAATGCGGATTGCAGCCCGCGTCCAACAAGCAAGATTGTATTGATCGTCATTGGAAAAGCTCGAGTTGGACAAGACTTGCCCGCATTGCTTCAGCGGAATTATTTCAACAACCTGAAAGGAGATGATGATATGGAAACTAAAGACGCATATGTAGCTAAACTTAAAGCCCAAATTGATGGGTGGAGCGCGGAAATAGACAAACTGGAGGCCAAAGCAAAAAAGACCAGAGAAGACTATGAAACTCAAATAAAAGCATTGCGCCAGAAGTACGATTCAGCGAAAACCAGGGTAACGGAAATTCAACAAGCTAGCGAAGCCTCCTGGAAAGATCTCAAGCAGGGAGTAGAAACTGCCTGGAGTGCCCTCAAGCAAGGGTTGGATAACGCCAAGGCTCGATTCAAATAACAAATTAAAGTTCTAGAAAACAAGATTACATTTACGTAAAGCCGGATATTGTAATACGGTTTATGCGAACCGTTTAATAATGCCTTCGACTTTCTTTAGTATTTATGCATTATATTGAATCCATTGAAAAAAATTCTTTTGCCGTTGGACGTTACTGGGGAAGCTTAAATTCTTCGTTGACTCAGGCCGGATCAATTTGGGCAATGAACACGGGCGTATCTATTTCCGATTTCAATTGGGTCTGGAATGAAAAGCCTTTAACCAATAAAGACGCCAAGTCCATCGCCAACATAAAGGAAATTTACAAAAAATTAAATCTGCGTTTCTGGTGGTGGATATATCCCTGCGGGCAATCGCCGAAAACCAGAACCATGTTACAGGATGCGGGATTGTGCTTAATTGAAAAAGTACCTTGTATGGCCGCGGATTTGAACTATTCAGCCTCAGAAAAACAAATCTCTAACAATATAACAATCTCTCCGGTTAAAGACAAAAAAGATTTGCTTATCTGGGCAGATATATCTTTCCATGGATTTGAAATGCCCGAGCGCGCCAGAGAGCAGTATGGTGCTTTTGTTTCTTCATTTGACATCGGCGGTCAAGCACCGCAAAAACTTTTTCTTGCCTATTTCGATGGAAAACCTGTAGCTACATCTTTACTATTCGTGCACAAAAACACGGCGGGAATCTACTATATCTCGACCCTGCCTGCTTACCGGAACAAGGGGTTGGGTTTACTTATAACTTTGGCCGCAATGCAAGCCGCGAAAAACTCGGGTTTTAAAAATGTAATTTTGCAGGCATCCCCGTTGGGAGTTAACGTTTACATACGGGCGGGCTTTAAAGAATACTGCCATGCGGATGTTTACCGCTTAAAAACTTCGTAATCTTGAAAGCCAGTTTCTGGTCTTATTGAAAAGTTTCTATATCGGTGTAGTAAAGTTACAAATATTCTGTTATAAATATGGCAATTTTATTTATAATTTATCAATTTAAAAAGTAACGGCAATATACGCAAGTAATAACGCCTTGAACTGCCGGAGTTTAAAAATAAAGAGAGTATATCATGCCTACTGAAGATTTAAGCAAACTGAAGATTGAAAAATCGGATAAGGTCATCGTTACTGCCGGACGAAAAAAGAAACCGTTCATCATCGCCGCCATTATCCTTATTGTTTTCATATTCGTCATACTTTACAGAGTGGGAATCATTGCCCCGGCAATAACCGTGGATGTAACAACCGTCTCTCAGGTTTATCCTTCCCAATCTCTTTCCATCCTGAACGCCAGCGGCTATATTGTTGCCCAACGCAAAGCAGCGGTAGCCTCCAAAATGACAGGACGTCTGGTGGCGCTGAATGTCGAAGAAGGAAGCAAAGTTAAAAAAGGACAGATAATTGCGCAGATGGAGAGCGCGGATGTAAGCGCGTCAAAAGATCAAGCCGCCGCGAATCTCAATACCGCCCGCGCCAATCTGGAACAGGTCAAAGAAGATAGAAATAATCTCGAGAAGGACTACGGGCGCTATCGAAGACTGGCCGAAGGTGGTTATGTTGCTCAATCTGAGTACGATGCGATCAATACCCGCTATAAGCGCGCTATCGAAGGAGTCAAGGCGGCAGAGGCTACTGTAATAGCAGCAGCTGCGGCTCTTACAGGCGCCAGAGCTAACCTTGACTATACTTTGATTCGGGCTCCATTTAACGGAGTGGTACTGACTAAAAATGCTGATGTCGGCGATATCGTGTCTCCTCTGGGAGCCGCCGCCACAGCCAAAGCTGCTGTTGTAACAATTGCCGATATGAGCTCTCTGCAAGTAGAAGTAGATGTCTCGGAGACCAGCATCGCATCCATCCGGGTCGGCCAGCCTTGCGACATCCAGCTTGATGCTTTGTCGGATATGAGATTTCGCGGCGAAGTTCACGCCATTGTGCCGACAGTTGACCGTACCAAAGCCACAGTTTTAGTCAAGGTGCGCTTCCTAGATAAAGATCCCCGCATGCTGCCAGATATGAGTGCAAAAGTTTCCTTCCTTTCCCGCAACCTCAAGCCCGAAGAACTGAAACCGCGCATCGCGGTAAGTCAATCGGCACTGATCAACAGTGGTGATCAAAATATTGTTTTTCTTCTCCGGGGCAGCCACGTTCAACAAACATCGCTCCAGCTTGGCGAAAAACTTGGCGAAATGATGGAGATCAAAGTGGGACTGAAACCGGGAGATCGTGTCGTCATAAATCCGCCTAAGGGTTTAAAGGACGGATCAAAAATAAAGATTGCGGAACGATGAGAAAACGCCAAATCAGGTAATTCCGGGAACAGATGAGATTGCAACCTATGCAAGCTTGACGGTAGGGAACGGTTTGTGACCGTTTCTATTATGCTAATAAAGATTCAGAGTATGACCGGACTGCATCTCGCCATGACAATATTATATGATTGCGACTAAACAAAATAACACGATTGTCGAAATTAGAAATGTGTACAAATCCTATCACCGGGAAAGTCTGATTGTGCCCGTCCTGTATGATATTACGTTTGATATTGCCGAAGGAGAATTCCTGGCACTTATGGGGCCATCCGGTTCCGGAAAAACCACGCTTTTGAATTTGATTGCGGGAATCGATAAGATCGATAAAGGCACAATCCGTGTCGGCGATGTTGATATCACGACTCTTTCGGAAACTGAGCTTGCCCATTGGCGCGCCAACCACGTCGGCTTCATTTTTCAATTCTACAACCTGATTCCCGTGCTGAAGGCTATCGAAAACGTGGAGCTGCCGCTCCATCTGACATCCTTACCGAAAAAAGAGAGACGTTTGCATGCGGAAATGGCACTGACTATGGTCGGACTGGCCCACAGGATAGATCACTACCCCGGTGAGATGTCCGGCGGTGAGCAGCAGCGAGTGGCCATAGCCCGCGCCATTGTAACCGATCCCACCATTCTTGTCGCCGATGAACCCACGGGGGATCTCGATCGCGTCTCTGCTGAGGAAATTCTTTCGATGATAGAGAGACTCAACGCGGAGATGGGCAAGACCATCATCATGGTAACCCACGACCCGCGCGCGGCACAGCGGGCGAAGGTCCTGCGGCATTTGGACAAGGGGTATCTGAACAATGATGCTTCTCAAAATACTCTTTAGAAATGCTTTTCATAATAAGCTGCGCAGCAGCCTCACCATCCTGGGCATCGCTGTGGCAATTCTGGCTTTCGGTCTTTTACGGACGGTAATCAGTTCCTGGTATGCCGGTGTCGAAGCTGCCTCAACCACACGCCTGGTCACACGTAATGCCATCTCGATAATTTTTCCACTGCCCATTTCTTATCAGGAGAAAATCCGCCAAATCGCGGGAGTGAAAACCGTTTCCTACGGCAACTGGTTTGGCGGCGTTTATATTGAAGAGAAAAACTTCTTTCCTAATTTTTGTGTGGACCCCAAAACCTATTTTCAACTTTATCCGGAATTCGTTATTGATCCGCTGCAAAAAAAGGCTTTTCTTGCCGACCGCAAAGGCTTTGTTGCAGGCCGAAAACTTGCTACAAGATTCGGCTGGAAGATTGGAGATACGGTAACCCTTAAAGGAACTATATACCTTGGTAACTGGGATTTTGTACTCCGCGGCATTTATCATGGTCGTGACGAAACCATCGACGAAACCCAGTTTTTCTTCCACTGGAACTATCTCAACGAGGTGATAAAAAAAAGGGCTCCTAACTGGGCTGATAAAGTCGGCTTTTACATGATCGGAATCAGCAGGCCGGATATTGCCCCGGATGTGACCATGGCTATCGATAACGCATTTAAAAATTCTCTGGCCGAAACATTGACAGAAACGGAAAAGGCCTTCAATCAGGGCTTCATCGCCATGAGTGGAGCAATTGTTACGGCCATCCAGATGGTTTCTTTCGTCGTCATTTTTATCATCATGGCGGTAGTTGCCAACACAATGGCTATGACGACACGGGAGCGTACTGGTGATTACTCCATTATGAAGACGCTGGGTTTCGGCGCTAAAGACATAACTATTCTTATTTTTGGCGAATCGCTGGTAATTACCGCAACCGGGTGCATCATTGGTATTATTCTGACGTTCCCCGCAGCCAAAGCTTTCGGTCATAGCCTGGCCAATTATTTCCCGGTGTTTCTCGTTTCTGCGAAAACGATTTATTATGATATTGCGGCCGCGTTTCTCATCGCTGTTCTGGCGGCAATCATCCCCACCCAGCACGCAGTTCGCATTCGAATTGCCGATGGCTTAAGGAGGATTGGCTGATGGCTATTCCCATTTCCTACAGCATCCGCAACCTCTGGAAACGCAGATTGACAACAGTGCTAACCGTGTCCGGCATGGCATTGGTCGTCTTTGTTTTTGCCGCTGTTTTGATGATGGCCACAGGCCTGCAAAAGACACTGGTGGAGACCGGATCGAATAACAACGTTGTGGTCGTACGCAAAGGTTCGGCATCGGAAGTTATGAGCTTTATCGAACGCAATCCGGCATCTATTGTGGAAATGCTGCCGCAGATGGCAATGAGCGCCGATGGAAAACGGTTGGTCGCCAAGGAATCCGTTGTTCTCATTGCCTTACAAAAACGCGGCACAGAGAAAACGACGAGCCATTCCAATGTCGTAGTACGCGGTGTGCAGACGCAGTCGCTTCCTCTGCGGCCGCAAGTGAAGCTTGTTGCCGGACGCATGTTCAGAATGGGATCATCAGAAGTTATTGTCGGAAACAGCATTGCCAAAGGATTTCAGGGTGTCGGACTACAGGGCACACTGAATTGGGGTATGCGAACATGGACGGTTGTCGGTATTTTCGATGCGGGCAATACGGGTTTTAGTTCCGAAATCTGGGGTGATGTAGATCAGATTATGCAGGCCTTTCGGCGTCCTGTTTATTCATCACTGATTTTCCAATTGCAAAACTCCGCGGATTTTTCACAGGCAAAATCTGCCATTGAAACAGATCCACGATTAAAACTGGAAGCCAAAAGAGAGACGAGGTATTATCTTGATCAATCGGAAATGATGGCGAAGTTTCTGCGGATTCTTGGTGTGTCGCTTACCATTATCTTTTCCATTGGCGCGATCATAGGGGCAATGATCACCATGTACTCGGCAGTAGCCAACCGCACAGCGGAGATCGGCACACTAAGGGCACTTGGTTTCCGCAGACGCAATATCCTCCTGGCCTTTCTGGCCGAGTCGCTTTTACTGGGTTTCATCGGTGGCTTTGTGGGATTATTCTTTGCGTCATTCATGCAGCTCATCACCGTTTCCACCCTAAATTTTCAGACCTTTTCCGAACTGGCCTTTAAATTTACCCTCAGTCCTCGCATTATTATTGAGGCGATGGCATTTGCTCTGATCATGGGACTCATCGGCGGCGTGCTACCGGCATTGCGCGCCTCACGCATGAATATTGTCGATGCCCTGCGGGCAGCATAGATAATCGGTGGATACATCGAAATTTCATCCACTCTACCTGTTTTTAATCGTATTGATCAATAGTTCATGTCATTATTATATTTCAAAGCTCAATAGACTTTAACCGCATTTTCATCAAGTACGGTTATCCTTCATCAAAGAACAAATTTGTTTAATTTCGATTTTTTGAACGACATCTTTGTTATGCTTTCCTATTTCTCCAAGAGCCATATTTATAAATTATCCAATATAATTCGAGCATTACTTATTTGGCATTCTCATTGCAACGAAGCTTTTATTTATTGCAATTTAAATTTTTTTAAGGAGGTTAATACAATGAATAGTGGTGATACTGCATGGATTCTTG
>Ga0326726_10000645_pt1 | contig 31867 bp, 23 predicted proteins | sample MHFenrmetagenome_2_FD_207603 | JGI IMG/M metagenome (GOLD analysis project Ga0326726, IMG submission 207603) | Lab enriched peat soil microbial communities from Michigan Hollow, Ithaca, NY, United States - MHF15MN | ecosystem: Environmental > Terrestrial > Soil > Wetlands > Peat | place: USA...
TACGTCGCGCCGCCGGCAATGTCGTGGCCATCGTCCCCGCCGCGACCGCGTTCCTCCCGCCGGCCACCACACTCCACGCCCGCCGGGTGCGCGAGCTCATGGTCCGCGACCAACGCGCTGCCATCGAGCCTGGACGCCGCCTACTGCTGCGGCATGGCGTCATGGTGCTCGAGGGATCGCCGGCGGCCTCGCTGGATCAACTCCTCCACGGGCGCCGCAACGCGGCCTAACTGCCTGTACTTCCTCGCCTGGCGGCGGGCTCGCTTACTTGGCGAGCTCGGGGTTCTCGATCACGGTGACCGACCACTGATGCTGGCTGGGATGCCCAGCGGCCTTGGACGTCACCGATCCGATCGACAGGGCCGTCAGAAGTACCGCCAACACGATGAAGACGGCGTCTTTCCAGCCATCCCGCCCGTGCCTCTCCTTGATCTCGTTCAGGTTCAGATCGTCACTCATCATTGCCTCCTCAAGGTCGAAGGAACTCCCACGATAGAAACTATCAAACCGGGTGTGGGGAGTCACGTTTTTGCTCCGCAAGATCGGTAATCGGGATCGTATTTCTCCGACGAGGAATACGGAAATGTGCCGAGTCAGAACACCGTGTCTTACATGAGCCCTCATGAAGGCTTCCGGTGACACTTGCGTGCGCCTGACGTCGTCGACTTCTGCCTACTAGATGCGGCAGCCGATCGATCGGTTTACACCAAAATGATCGTCACGACGCCTCGGCGACGGTAGCGGCCGGGAGTCGCTCGACGATCGGGAGCGGGGTCGGTCAGATCGCGACGACGCTGTGCTGACCGGCCGCCGGCGAGGCCGGCTTCTGGCCGAGCTTCGCGAGGTTCACGGTGACGAGCTTCGACACGCCGGGCTCCTGCATCGTGACGCCGTACAGGTTGTCGGCCGACTCCATCGTCCGCTTGTTGTGCGTGATGACGATGAACTGCGAGCGATCGGTCATCTCGCGCACGATCTCGTTGTAGCGATCGACATTGGCCTCGTCGAGCGGCGCGTCGACCTCGTCGAGGATACAGAACGGCGACGGCTTGATGAGGAAGATCGAGAACACGAGGGCGACCGCGGTGAGGGCCTTCTCGCCACCGGAGAGCTGATCGACGGTCGCGTTCTTCTTGCCGGGCGGCTGCGCCATGATCTCGATGCCGGCCTCGAGGAGATCGATCTCGCCGCCGTTGGGACCGGTGGTCGAGAGCGAGAGTGCGGCCTGACCGCCGCGGAACAGCCGCGGGAAGACCTCTTTGAACGTGTTGTTGATCGAGGTGAAGGTGTCCTTGAACAGCTTGCGGCTGGTCTTGTTGATCTTGTCGATGGCGCGCTGGAGCTGATCGACGGCGCGCTCGAGGTCGCCCTTCTGGGCCGACAGGAACTCGAAGCGCTTGCTGACGTCGTCGAACTCTTCGATCGCCGTCAGGTTGATGTCGGTGCCCATGCGCTCGATGAGGTCCTTGAGCTCGGTGAGCCGGGCCTCCTCGAGCTCGGTGACGTGGGCGCGCTGGTGGAAGTCGTAGAGGATGTCGACGATCGCGATCTGGTAGCGCTCGGCGATGTTGTCCTCGATCACCTGGCGGGTCATCGCGATCTGGCCGTTGCGGAGCTCGAGCTGGCCGAGCTCGGCCTGGAGCCGATCGGCGGTGGCCCGCAGCTCGCGCGCCCCGATCTCCACCTCGGTGAGCGCGGTGAGCCGCTGCTCGTACGCCGCGCGTCCCTGATCGAGCTCGGCGACCTCGCGCTCGCGGGTCTCGCGGACCACGACGAGCTCGGCGGCGAGGACCTCGCAGCCGGAGCGGAGCTCGGCGGCGCGGCGAGCCGCATCGTCGATCTCGTGCGTCAGGCGGTCGGCGCGATTCGCGAGCTCGCCATCGGTGGCGCGCAGGCGAAGCGTGGAGGCCTCGGCGGCCGCGCGCTTCTCGCCGAGCTGCGCCGCGCGGACGCGGGCCTCGGTGAGTGCCGCGGTGAGCTCGTCGAGCCGATCGCGATGCGCGGTGACGGCCGACAGCAGCTCGAGCTGCTCGCGATCGAGCGCCGCGATGCGCTCGTCGGCGGTCTGGCGGCGCTCGCGCGCGGCGGTGTCGTCGATCTCGATCGCGCGGAGCCGGTGCTCGAGCTCGAGCTGCTCGTTGCCGAGCTGGCCGAGCCGCTCGCGGTGACGATCGAGCTCGCCGCGAACGCGCGAGTCGTCCTTCTCGTGACCCATGATGGCCACATCGCCCTCGTGGACCTGGCTGCGCAGGCCTTCGAGCGCCTTCACGATCTGGGTGAATTCGGTCTTCGCGGTGACGAGCCGTTGCATCGCCTCGCTGAGATCGTGCTCGAGCTTGCCGACGATCTCCTCGAGATCGCGCATCTCGCGCTTCTGCGCCAGCACGCCGGCGCCCTGCGCATCGCGCGAGCCCCCGGCGACCACGCCGTCTTCCTCGACGACATCGCCGTCGAGCGTGACGAGCCGATCCGTGACGCCCTCGTCGTGCAGCGCCAGCGCGCACCGGAGATCGTCGACGACCACCGTGCCGCCGAGCAGGCGCTTGCCGACGGCCTCGTACCCCTCCGCGAAGCCGACGAGATCCGACATCCGGCCGAGCACGCCCGCGCGGACCACGGCTTCGACCTTCGCGTGCGCCGCGACGAGCTCGGTGCGGTCCTCGACCTCGATCGCGGACCCGGCGCCAGCCATCGCCGCGGGGTTCGGCGCGCTCTGGTTTTCGCCCCACGCCGGCGACATCCACGACGACGCCCCGCCTTCGCCTTCGAACCGGGACGACGCCACAGCTTCGATCGATGGCGCCTCGGGCACCGCCGACCGCGCCTGGGCCGGGGTGAGCAGCGGCACGAACGCGCTGCGCCCACCGCCGCTCGACTTCAAGAACCCGATCGCCGCGACCCCGACCTCGGGCTCGTCGACGAGCACGCCGCCGAGCCGATCGCCGAGGATCGCCTCGACGGCGACCTCGAGCTGCTCGGGCGCGCGCACGACATCGGCCACGACGCCGCGAATCGCGTCGCTCGGCGAGATCGTGTTGGCCTGCTGCATCACGGCGCGCGTGCCGCGCTGGAAGCCCTCGTAGCGCTGCTGGATCTCCTCGAGCGACGTCAGGCGCGACCGCCGGCGATGCAGCTCGGTCCGCAGCGTCTCGACCTCGGCCTCGCCGCGCGCGACCTCTTCCGCGAGGACCTCGCGCCGCGATCCGAAGCCTTCGGTCTGGCTGCCGAGATCGAGCCGCGTCTGGCGCAGCGTCGCGAGCGCGTGATCGACGCGCTTGCCCTCGCGATCGAGCTCCTTCGTCCGCTCGACGTGCTGCTCGGTCTCGGCCATCACGCGCTCGAGCCGGCGGCTGGCTTCCTCGCGCCGGCGGATCAACGCCTCGAGCTGCGCATCGGCCGTGGCGACCTCGGTGCGGCGCGCCGACAGCTCGTGGCGCGCGTCATCGAGCGCGGTCTGGGTGGTCGATAGCTCGGTGCGAGCCGCGGCTTGGGCGGTCTCGCGCGCCGCCACGTCGGCGATCTCGCGCTCGACCTCGCCCGCCAGCGCCTCGAGCTCGTCGGTGCGAGCGGCCAGCTCGGCCGCCCCGCGCTCGCGCTGCGCGGCCACTTCGTCGATCTCGGCTCGCGCCGCGGCGATGCGCGCGTCGAGCTCGTCGGCCTCGCGGCTCTCGAACGCGACCTTCGACTCGCCGAGTCGCAGGCGATTATCCAGCTCGTACACCTGCTCCTGGATCCCGACGAGCCGGCGCTCCTCGAGCCCGAGCTCGGCGCGCTCCGCGACGACGTGCGCGTCCTTCGCGGTCCACGCCGTGCGCGCGTCTTCGAGCCCCGTGCGCGTGAGCTCGAGGTTGCCCGCGACGAGCTTGCCCTCGCCGGACAGTTCCAGCCAGCGATGCGACGCCTTCCACAGCTCGATGTCGCGCGCTTCCGTCTTGTACTTGCGATAGCGCTCGGCCTTCTGCGCCTGGCGGCGCAGCGTGCCCATGCGCTTGTCGAGCTCGACGACGATGTCCGACACGCGCATCAGGTTCTGCCGCGTCTGATCGAGCTTCTTCTCGGCGGCCTTCTTCTTGGCCTTGAACTTCGTGATGCCGGCGGCCTCCTCGATGATCGCGCGCCGATCCTGCGGCCGCGCGCTCACGATCTGGCCGATGCGCCCCTGCTCGATGATCGCGTACGCCTTCGTGCCCACGCCGGTGCCGAGGAAGAAGTCCGTGATGTCGCGCAGCCGGCACGGCGTCTTGTTGATGTAGTACTGGCTGAGGCCATCGCGGTACAGGCGCCGCGTGATCGTGACCTCGGTGTAGCTCGCGAACTCCATCGCGGGCGGGCGGTCGGCGAGGAGCTCCTCGACCTCCTGCTGCGGCGACGCGATCGGGTTGCCTTCGGCATCGACCCAGGTGCCTTCTGCGACCTCACTATCCGGCACCAGCGCATCGAGCTGCTGCTCGGCGGACTGCTCGTCCGAGTGCTTCGCGAGCTCGAGGGTCTCGTGGGAGAACCCGACATCATCGAACGTCAGCGACACCTCGGCCATCGGCGCCGGGCCGCGGCTCTCGGAGCCCGCGAAGATGACATCTTCCATCGCCTTGCCGCGCAGGTGCTTGGCGCTCTGCTCGCCCATCGCCCACCGGATGGCGTCCACGATGTTGGACTTGCCGCAGCCGTTCGGCCCAACGATCGAGGTGACCTCCGCCTCGATGTTGATGACGGCACGGTCGCAGAACGACTTGAAGCCAATGATCTCGACTCGCTTGATGCGCAAAATGCTGCTCCGTTGGCTGTGCTATCACGTCGAAGTGACACTCGCGCGCTGGACCCGGGTCCGGGATCTCCTGATCCCGACGGTGATCGTGGTGTTTAGCGTGCTCGCGAACGCCGCGCCAACGGTCGAGATCAAGGCCAAGACCCAGCTCTCGCTCGGCCGCGTGAAGCTCCGGGAAAGCGGCTATGTGGAGGTCACCGGTCTCCTGGTCGACAAGCTGACGAACGACGGCATCCCCGGCCAGACCGTCACGGTCACGATCAACGGAGCGTCGGAGTCGCCCACCACCCAGCCCGACGGCTCGTTCCACGCCATGATCCCCGCCGACCCCGGGCAGATCGAGGTGGTGCTCGGCTACCCCGGCGGTCACCTGCTCGATCGCGCCGATCCGCTGAAGATCACCACCGATCCGGCGAAGCAGCAGGTCGAGCTGTCGATCGCGAAGGTCGCCGACGATCCGGCCGGCGCGAAGGTCCGGGTCACCGCGTCCGGCGAGGACGGCATCATCTCGCTCGACCTCGAGCTCGCCGTCGCGCCGCAGAACAGCGACACGTTCCACACCCTTCCCGGGCACGCCGTCACGAACGAGCCGTTCCTCTTGGCGCGCAACGACACCGGCGGCCCCGGCATGTTCCGGCTCCGCGCCACGTTCGCCGGCGATGGGCGCAGCCAGCGCGCGTCGAAGGAGGTCCTGATCGAGCTCGCGTCGTCGACGACCACGACCATGACGCTCGAGTCGACGAAGGTCGCCTACGAGGACAACCTCAAGATCACCGGCTCCGTCACCGACGACGACCACCATCCGGTCGCCGGCGCGGCGGTCACGTTGACCTCGGGCGACAGGCGACTCGCCCAGGGCACGACCGCCGACAACGGCACCTACAAGTTCAGCGTCGAGGGCGAGATCCTCGGCGCCGGGACGACCACGCTCCAGGTCCAGGCCGACCCGGGACGCTCGTACGTGAAGCCGAGCCGCTCCGATCCCCAGGACGTGAAGGTGTCCACGCCGCAACCGGTGCCGGTCTCGTACACGGTCGCCGCATTCGTCGCGACCGGGCTCGCCGCCGCGGCATTCTTCCTGGCGCGCAAGAAGCCGTGGCAGCGCCTGCGCCGCCAGGCCCCACCCGCCGAGGTCGCGAGCGAGCAAGGCGAGGTCGAGGTCGGGGCCGGCGGCCTCGTGGTCGCCAAGCCCGGCATCGTGTCGACACTGCGCCGCGCCGCCGACGACGGCTTCTCCGGCGTCGTGCGCGACACCGTGCGCGGGCGACCGATCGGCGAGGCCGTCGTGCGCCTGATCTACGGCGACACCGAACGCGAGGTCCGCACGTCCGCGGACGGCAACTTCGCGATCGAGAAGCTCGGCATCGGCGAGTGGCAGGCCGAGGTCGCCGCGCTGGGCCACGTCACCGAGCGGTTCGCCGTCACGATCCCGCATCGCGGCGAGCTGCGCGGGGTGCGCGTCGATCTGGTCCCGGTGCGCGAGAAGGTATTCCAGCTCTACCGCCGCGCCGCCGAGCCCGTGCTCCCCGAGGCGCGCCTGTGGGGCATCTGGTCGCCGCGCCAGATCGTCGACCACGTACGCACCAAGCGCCCGACCCCAGCGCTCGCCGAGCTCACCGACTTCGTCGAAGAAATCTACTTCTCGCCCCGGCCCGCCGCCGAGGCCATGCTGCAGCAGGCCAGCGAGCGCGTCGACAAGGCGATCCACGAGCGCGCGCGTGCCGGCCGATAGCCGCCAGCGCATCGCCAGCACGATGACCAGGTGGTCGCTCGCACCCGCGGGCCGCCTCGCGACCGCGCGATGGATCCGGTAGAGTCCCCGGCGATATGCAGACAGAAGTGATCGAGCTCGGCGTGGCGGTTGTCGCCCTGGCGCTCGTCATGTTCGTGCTCCGCCGGGCGTCGCTGAAGAGCCGCCAGGTCGCGCCGACGAGTGCGCGCGAGCGACTCGGCTACGACGAGGACGAGCCGAAGCAGGTCCGACGGCGGCGCCGCGACGCCGAGGCCGCCGCCGCGAAGCCCGAGCCGGCGCCGGTCGTCGTCGAAGCGCCGGCCGCGCCGATCGATCAAGAGGCCGCCGCCGCGTTCAAGGCCGGCCTCGAGAAGACGCGCGGTGGCTTCGTCGCGAAGCTCGGCAAGCTGTTCGGCAAGAAGCAGATCGACGCCCAGACCGTCGACGAGCTCGAGGAGGTGCTGTTCACCGCCGACATCGGGCCGCGCGCTGCCGAGCGGATCTTCCAGTCGGTGAAGGGCGGGATGTCACGCGCCGACCTCGAGAGCCCCGAAAAGATCTGGAGCCAGATCCGCAAGACGTCGAAGGAGATCCTCGCCGTCGACACCAAGCCGTTCGACATGGCGGGGAAGAAGCCGTTCGTGCTGCTCGTCCTCGGCGTCAACGGCGTCGGCAAGACGACCACGATCGGCAAGCTCGCGTCGCGCTGGAAGACCGAGGGCAAGAAGGTCTTGCTCGCCGCCGGCGATACGTTCCGCGCCGCCGCGACCGAGCAGCTCGAGGAGTGGGCGAAGCGCGCGAAGGTCGACATCGTGAAAGGCAAGCCGAACGGCGATCCGTCGTCGGTGATCTTCGACGCGATCAAGAAGGGCGTCGACGAGGGCTACGACGTGGTCCTCTGCGACACCGCCGGCCGGCTGCACTCGAACGCGGGCCTCATGGACGAGCTCAAGAAGCTCCGCCGCGTCAGCGACAAGGCGATGCCCGGCGCCCCCCACGAGACCTGGATGGTGCTGGACGCGACCACGGGCCAGAACGCGATCAGCCAGGCCAAGACCTTCAAGGCCGACATGGAGATCTCGGGTATCGTGCTCACGAAGCTCGATGGGTCCTCGAAGGGCGGCGTCGTGCTCGGCATCTGCGACGAGCTCAAAGTTCCGGTCCGCTTCGTCGGAGTTGGCGAGACAATCGACGCCTTGCGGCCCTTCGACCCGGCCGCATTTGTGGACGCGCTGTACGCGGATGCCAGCAGCGGTGAGGCCGCCTAGACACGGATCCCAGCAATCGCCAGCACCTATCGTGTGTCAGTTGCTTGAGTTGGGAAAAATCACCGTGTTATGAAGCGTCTACGAATGCGCACCCTCCGGCATCGATCCAGATCCGCCCTGATCGTGGCACTGGCGCTCGTCGCAAGTACTGCGTTCGCAGACAACAAGAAGGGCGGCGCGAAGCCACCGGCTGGCGGCACCAAGCCCGCGGGTGGTGCCGGTGGGGGTGGCAAGGGCTCGGGCTCGGGCGGCGAGAGCGGTGAGATCGAGATGGACTCGGACGCCGGCAAGGGCAGCGGCAGCGCGAAGCCGGCGGGTGGTGGCTCGGGCGTCGACTCTGGCGAGATCCAGATGGACGAGGATCAGAACAAGCCCGGCGATCTGTCGGCCGACCTCGCCGCGGATCAGGGCAACGTGGCCGTGAAGACCGGCGAAGTGAAGAAGACGCCGATCTCCTGGAAGGACATCATCGTCGTCATCCGCAAGCCGTTCCTCAAGGTGCGGCGCACCGAGCTGTACCCGATGGTCGGCACGACGATGAACGACAACATGATTCGCCACGAGACGATCGGCGGCGAGTTCGCGTACTACCTCACCGACGTGCTCGCGATCGGCGTCGAGGGTCAGTACTACGTGCACACGTTCGCGGAGCCGTTCGACCTCGTCGCACGCCAGGCGCGCCGGCTACCGACGGTGAACCAGTACAACTGGTCCACCGCGCTCGACTTCCACTACGTGCCGGTCTACGGCAAGTTCGCCGTGCTCGACCACAAGCTCATCACGTGGGAGGCGTACTTCACCGCCGGCATCGGCGTCGGGCAGAGCGAGGTCGTGCCGCGCGACAAGGCGTTCCCCGGGTTCACCAACCTCCTCATCGAGCCGAACCTCGGCGCGAACATGCGCTTCTTCCTCGCGAAGTGGCTGACGGTCAACCTCGGCATTCGCGACTACCTGTTCATCGACAAGTACGAGCCCACGAACCGCTCGGCGACGATGAACGCGACCGCCACCGAAGCGCAGTCCCACGCCGACAGCGCCTTCGTGAACAACATCATGTTCCAGATCGGTCTCAGCTTCTGGCTGCCGACCTCGTTCGACTACACGACGTTCCGGTAAGCGAGGAGGACCAGCCATGAACAAGACCACACTATTCGTCCTCGCTCTGGGTGCGCTGGTTGGCGTCACCACGACCGCCTCGGCCGAACCCCGCCGCCTGAGCTCGCTGCACGACGACGTCGCCGTTCGTCATCGCCGCCTGCTCGTCTCGGGTCGCTTCGAGGTCGCGCCGCTGTTCGAGTCGAGCATCGATGCCGACTACCAGCACACGGTCGGTGGTGGGCTCAAGCTCGAGTACCACCTCGGCGACATGTTCTCGATCGGCGTGGTCGGCGTCGGCTCCACGTCGCTCCACACCAGCCTCGTCGACAAGATCGTCACGACGCTGCCGGACGCGCCGAACATGACGAAGGATCCGTCGAAGGATCAGTTCCTCGACCACCTGAACTCGATGCCGTTCCACTCGGCGGCGTACGTGAGCCTCACGCCGTGGTACGGCAAGCTCGCCGCGTTCTCGCAGGCCTACGTCGCGTTCGACTTCTACTTCCAGGCCGGCGTCACGTTCGCGATGCTGAAGTCCAGCTGTCCGCCCACCGTGTGCAGCGACACGCACCCCGGGACCTCGGTCATGAGCGGCGGTGACACGATCCCGCCGGACAACGACCCGAAGAACGATCCGCCGCTCAACGACGGCCAGCGCGTTGGCCTCTACCTCGGCGGCGGCATCCACGTGTTCCTGTCCGACTTCCTCGCGCTCGACCTCACCGTCCGCGACTACGCGTTCTCGGACAACCCGTCCGGCGCCGACTTCAACGCCGACCAGTTCGTCGGCACGAGCCAGACGCTCGGTGACGACAACCGGTTCCTGCACCACCTGTTCTTCGGTGCCGGCCTGTCGATCATGTTCCCGACGACCGTGAAGCGGACGCCGTAAGTCCTGACACGGATTGCACCCTTCGGTGTCACCCCGCCAACGACGTTGGCGGGGCTTTTTTGTAAGTGCTGGAGATCCTGTATCCTGAGATGGATCGGGCCTTGCTGAAGCACTCACCTGGAATCATGCGCAAGCTTGCCGTCATCGGGCTGTTCGCGACGATCGTGGTCGCGGCCTTCGGGGGATGTGTCACCCCGTCGATTCCGATCCCACCACCCGACCCGGCGAAGATGACGTTCACGTTCTCGGTCACCGATGGACTCTCGAACGTGGTCTTCAGCTACCCGCAGGAACAGAACTACGCCGGCGGCGTGGTCTACCTGTTCAACCACAATACCGGCATGGGCGTGTTCCAGAACGTCAACGCCGACGACTCGATCGGGCCGACGCAACCGCTGCATGCCGACGTCGGCAATCAGGTCGTGATCTCGATCGAGAACGTCGAGCAGACGGTGTCGCGTTGCATCGTCTTGCGCGATGGCCCGCAAGATCCGAACGCCTACTGCTCTTTCTGATTAACCGGCCGGTTAATAATTGGCGACGGGCCAGGCAACGAGCGTCGGATGGACGGTCGTCTGGATCCCGTTGCGCTCGATCACGATGTTCGGCTGCATCCCGGGATGCGCGCCGTAGATCCGCTCTTGCAGCTCCGCCGAGCTGCGAACGGCGTTGCCGTCGATCGACAGCACGTGATCGCCTGACCGTAGATCCACGGCTTCGGCGGGCGTGTTCGGCAACACCACGTCGATCTCGGCATAGCCATCATGGAATCCGTATCGGATTCCAAGGAAGCCATGATCCGGACGCAGGTCGACGTTCTGCACGTCCGTCGAGACGACGCGGTACGGACATGTCCGCACGCTCATCGAGTCGGCGACCTGCATCGCCATCAAGGTTGTTGCGAGCGCGAGCCCGGACGCGACACCGGCCATCGTACAGACGACGGCTACGGTTCCGAGCCCACGCCCACGTTCGTTAGGAAGGAGTGCCTCTCGACGAAGAATCATCGGGGCTGCGGCTTGTTCGGGCTCGGACGGCGTATCGGCAGACATCCACGTGCCTCGCTTTCAGGTCCTTACTTTCCAGTATAGGCAGCGACGCTTTGAATGCCATCGAGAAGTGCGGGAACGTGACGAAGATCGGAAGCCGCGACCCAGGTGAATTCCGGAGGCCGTGTTACGGTCCGGAGCACGGGTGAGACGGTCGCCTCGACGACGCCGCCGGTGGCTGCTCGTCATCGGGATCGCGGTCCTGCTCCTGGCGGGAACGGTCTTCGGCTACGTGCGCGTGAAGCTCGAAGGGCCTGATCTCGCAGACAAGATCGCGTCGGTCCTCAACAAGCGCATGCGCGGGCGCATCGAGATCGGTGCCGTCGAGTGGCCGACCGGAGCGCTCAAGACCGTCGTCTCGGGCGGTTGGGTGCCGGTCATCGTGCGCGACGTCAAGGTGTGGGACGACTGCGTACTCTCGGCCGAGGTCGCCGCGGGTGACCCGGATCAGTTGCGGGTCGGAAACCCGACCGACGACTGCACGCCGGACGATCGCCCCGACCCGGACCCGACCTCGAAGCGCAAGCCTCGAAAGTTGCTACTCAAAGCACCTCTTCTGACCGCCGAGATCGACATCCACGCGCTGATGTTCGGCCGCCACGACTTCGTGTTCAGGAACCTGTGGGTCCACGGCGGCGAGGTCCTCCTCGAGCAGACCCGTGAGCCCTACCCGCTCCACGCCTACGACCGGACCATCGTCAGCATCGTGACGGCGTTCTACCCCCGGATGAAGGCCGGCTTCCGCGCCGGGATCTATGCCGATGCTCCGGCCCCGATCTTCGACCTCCGGGACATCCACGTCGAGCACCTGAACATGACGGTCCACATGGGGCCGTACACGCTCGACAAGGGTGGGGTCGGGTTCCGGATGACCGCGCGGCTCGAGGATGTCAACGCGGACTCGGCCTCGACCGGCCTCGCCGGCATGGACGTGGCGCTCGAGAACATCCGCCGCGGTGCCGATCCGGCGAGCGCGATGGTCACCGCGTTTCACGGTCACAACGACAACTACCTCCACATGGACGCGACCGATCCACTGGTCGCGAAGTTCTACGTCCGCCTCGCGCTCCACTCCGGCAAGGGTCGCGTCCGCATCTTCGACGAGGGTCCGCGCGCCTCGTTCCACATCCCGACGGAGGGCGGAGTCGGTGGCGTTGGTGCCGGTTGGTATGGGGGGCGCAACGCCTGGTACGACATCGAGCTGTCCGACGTCGTCTTGAACCGGCTCGCGCAGATGCCGACCGAGTGGGCGCGCAAGGACTACGTCGCGAACACGCTCGAGCTCGATCTCACCGCGCACACGATGCCGTGCAAGACCGAGACGGGCGGCGAGCCGCAGCAGAAGGACGGCGCCGACCTACACTTCTCCGGCGAGCTGTCGAACTACTGGGATCGCCCGTACGACGGCTCGTGGAACCTCGCGCTCGACATCAAGAACCTCGGGCCGACGCTGCACACCTGCATCAAGCAGAAGATGGGTGGCGATAACCTCGGCGGACGCATCACGCTCACCGGGCCATTCATCGCGCTGCCGAAGGTCACGCTCGATCTCCACGGCCTCGACTACAACCTGTCGCTGTCGAAACAGGCCGAGCCGTTGCAGCTCACGCTCGCCGAGGTCCACGGCGAGATCGATCTCGTCAACGATCAAGGCTCGATCGAGAAGACCAAGGCGCTGATCCGCGGCGGCAAGGAACCCGGCGAGGTGATGGTGAGCTCGACGTTCGGGCTCAAGCCCTACAACGCGACGGCGAGCATCGACATCGTGAAACCGATCGACGTCGGGCGGTTCCTGCCCGGCCGCATCGCGACCTCGGTCGGCCGCTTTCTCGGCGGCAAGCTCACCGCCGTCGGCGACGTCGACAAGGGGTTCGCGCTCGAGGACTTCGATCTGACGCTCGGCCCGACGCCGACCGACAAGCTCGTCCAGGTCAACAAGGGCCGGATCTTCACCGAGAACGCGTTCGACACCGTCGGGATCCAGAAGGTCAACGTGCGCGCCGGCTCGAGCCGCGCCGTGTTCGACGGCTACGTCGACACGATCAAGCAGTCGCTCAACATCCGCATCGACGGCAACTTCCCCGATCTCGACGCGTGGCTCATGCGGTTCGGCTTGCCGCAGTTCGCGAAGAGCGCCGGCGGCGGCCAGATCGTCATCACCGGCCCGCTGAAGTCGCCCACGGTCGCCGTGCGGATCAACCTCGGCGGCGTGCCGTGCATGGACAACCTCGCGCTCGATGCCGAGGTGAAGGATCAGATCGCGACCATCACCCACGTCGGCTCGACCGGGCTCGGCGGCCAGATCGACGGCAAGGGCGTGGTGTCGCTCGCCGGCGGCGGCAAGGTGATCGAGAAGTTCCACCTCGAGGGCCGCAAGCTCGACGCGTCGCGGTTGTGCGGCTTGCTCGGCATCGTGAAGGGCACGCTCGACATCGTCGATGTCGACGTCAAGAGGACCGCGATCGTGCCGAACCGGCCGCCGCTCGACTGGCTGGCGTCGATCTCGGCGTTCGTGAAGGCCGACCACCTGTCGCTCCTGAACGACCCGATCTCGAAGGTGAGTCTCTGCATCAACCATCCCGACGACAAGCAGTGCGCGAGCACCGTGCGCCTCGGACCCGACGACGCGCGCCAGTGCGCCGATGCCAAGGCGCGCGGCGGCGCCTGCATCGTGGCGAACGCCGAGCGCGACCGCGGCGGCCAGTTCGCGTCGATGATCATCGACGTCCCGGCGCTGCGCTCGGGCCGCATGACCACGCCACGTCACCTCGGCGGCACGATCGACATCGACAACATCCCGCTCACGGTGCTCGATCAGTTCGTCGGCAAGGACGTGCTCGGCGGGTTGTTCTCGACGACGCTCCACCTCCAGGGCAGCGGCAACGCCCCGCAGGCCGACGGCACGCTGTGGCTGATCCGCAGCTGGGTGAAGGGCGCATTCGTCGGCGATAGCCAGCTCCAGGTCGCGCCGATCATGGTCGGCAAGATGCCGAGCCTGTTCATCCGCGGCAGCATGCTCGCGGGCCAGCTCGGCATCTCCGCGACGGTCGGCACCGCAGCGCCCTACCCGGTCGAGCTCTCGGTCACCGGCCGGCGCGTCGAGATCGATCAGTTCCTCGATCTGGCGAAAAAGCTCGGCCTGGGCGAGCCGGTGCAGGCATGGGCCTCCGGCACGGTCACCGTGCACACCGAGCTCGCGCCGCTGTCGGGCAAGCCCGCGGAGCCAGAGGCGTGGGTCGAGGTCACCGAGCTCGAGGGCATCCTGAACCACCGCTCGCGCGACGGCCGACTCACGCCGCTGCGGTTCGGCGTGCGCAGCAAGGCCGATCAGTACGCGATGTCGTTGCACGTCACGCCGCAGACGATCGAGCTCGCGTGCCGCGACGTCACCGCGCAGGGCGGCAAGCGACCGTGCTCCGCCGCGCTCGACACACCGGCCGGCGTCGTCACGATCGAAGGCGGCGCGACGCAGTCGCGGATGAACCTGCACGCGAAGGGGTCCTTGATGCTCGCGCGGCTGGCGCCATTCGTCGAGAACCAGATCGAGGACATCAACGGCAGCCTCGAGCTCGACGCCACCGTCGCCGGGACGTTCGCGCAGCCGACGTACGAAGCCGGCCTCACCGTCGGCGAGCAGATCAACGTCCGCCCGGCCGGCGTCGACACGACCCTGCAAGTCTTGCCCGGCGGCCAGATCAAGATCAGTGACGGCACGGTCGGCATCAACCAGCTCACGATCACCGTCAAGGACGAGCACGCCACCGAGCGCGGTGACCTCCACGTCAAGGGCGTGATCGGGCTCGGCCCCGGCTTCATCCCGACGGCGTGGGGCGTGCTGCTCGACGGCAAGATCGGCGGCAAGATGCTGCTCGCGATCGCGCCGAACGCGGTCGCGCAGGCCGGCGGGCTGGCGCGCATCGACGGCGCGCTGACGCTGTTCGGCCACGGCTCGCTGCCGCAGGTCACCGGCACGATCACGTTCGATCCCGAGCCCGACGAGAAGCATCCGGCCGCGTTCACGTTCAGCCCGCGCGGCGCCCGCAAGGAGATCGCGCTCCTCGGCGGCAGCATCGACATCTCGACCACGGTCGCGGGCGAGCACCGCACGTACCAGCTCGGCATCGACGACAACCCCCTGACCGCATCGATCGACGGCGAGGGCAAGGTCGAGAACATCCGCGGCGACGTGGTGCTGCGCGATGGCAAGCCGCAGTCGGCGCGCGTCTTCCTCGACGCCGAGAACATCCCGTTCCGCATCCCCGGCACGCTCGATCTGATCGTATCGGCGAAGGACATCTCGCTCGAGCTCCCCGGCGAGAACACGGCGTGGATCGCGCGCGGCAACGTCTCGATCGTCAGCGGCAACTACGAGCGCAACTTCGAGCTCACCGAGGTGATCCGCCCGGAGCCCGCCGCTGTTACGCCGGCGCGGCCGCTGTGGGACGAGTACCCGTCGATCGGCAACGCCGATCTCGGGCTCACGCTCGATGTCCGCAAGTTCGCCGTGAAGAACAACATCGCCGAGATCGATCTCGAAGGTCCGCGCATCTTGATCAAGGGCTCGCCGCGCGATCTCCGGATGTCGGGATCGATCCGCGTCCAGCGCGGCGAGTTCAAGATCCCCGGCACGCGCGCGAAGTTTACCCGCACGATCGGCTCGATCGACTTCGCCGAGAACGAGAAGGCCGCGAACCCGAAGCTCGACGTCCAGAGCGACGCCGACTACCTCGATCTTTCGGGCCAGCTCCACATCATCACGCTCAACATCACCGGCACGCTCGAGCAGCCGCAGTGGGATCTCAAGACGTCGACCGGCTACAACAAGTCGCAGACGCTCGCCCTGCTCTTCCTCGGCCGCAACCCCGAGCAACTCCGCCGCACGCTCGGCGACCAGTCACCCGGCGCAAACCCGACGCAGATCGAGACCACCACGAACCCGTCGCAGGGCTTTGCCGATCAGATCGTGAAGGACCTCGCCGGGCAATGGGTCTCGGACATCCTCGGCGACAAGCTCACGAAGTTCACGGCCCTCGACGTGCTGCGGTTCGAGGTCGGGTTCGGCTCGGTCGGGGTCCACGCCGAGAAGAAGGCGTTCGAGAACATCAAGTTCATCGGCGAAGGCGAGCAGACGATCCGCGGCTACACGGTCACCGTCACCGGCGAGCTCAAGACGCCGTGGCGCGTCGGGGCCGACGACCGCCTCACGGTGCAGGGCGTGATCCTGGACAAGAACTTCTCCGACCCTGCCGAACAGGACATCCTCGACGTCCAGGGCAAGCTCGTGTACCGGCTGTTCATCCCGTGAAGCACACGGTCATCCTCATCGCGGTCGTCGCGCTCGCGGCCGTCGCGCGAGCGCAACCCACGGATCCTGTGCCCCCGACACCTGCGCCCCAGGCCCCGACACCTGCGCCCCAGGCCCCGACACCTGCGCCCCAGGCCCCGACGCTACCGCCAGCCGACGCGCCGGCGCCGACACCACCCGACCCTGGCACGAGCTTGCTGGTCCCGACACGTGCCGACCCAGCAACATGCCTGGCCCTCGACACCGCGCCCGGCGCGCTGCTCGAGCCCGTGCACCCGACCGGCGAGCTCGACACGCCGATCCCGTGGACCGAATTCGTCGTCGATGGCGAGCTGATCGATCCGCCGGAGACCCTGCACGCGCTGCTCGAGCCGACGATGCAGGATCGCCGCACCACGCTGTCGAACGCGTCGTGGAAGGACATCGCGGCGATGACCGCGCGGTTCGGCTACCAGCTCGTCGGTCACGTCGTCACGGACGCCCCGAACGGCACGCGCCTCGTGCTGCACGTCGCGCCGCTTCCGATGGTGCGCAAGGTCAAGGTCAACTTCCCCGCGCGGTTCAAGGACCTGTTCGGGCGCGCGCTGGAGGACGAGGTCCGGCGCCGCGTGCGCGTGCGCACCGGCTCGTACCTGCCGTGGGAGCCGATCCGCCGCCAGTGCGCGATCGCCGACGAGCGCCAGCGCATCGAGGACTACCTGCACGACGAGGGCTACGCCGACGCGAGGGCCCAGCTCGTGACCGCGTTCGATCGCACCAGCGTGAAGCTCATCGTCGAGATCGATCTCGGCGACGAGTACAAGACCGGCAAGGTCACGATCGCCCCGCCGGCGGGCGGCGAAGTGCTCGCCCTGTCCGAGGCCGAGATCAAGAAGCAGTTCGTACACAAGGACTACTGCCTGCCCGGCGGCCTGTGCTTCTCGCGCGCCGGTTTCAACCGCACGCAGCACCAGGAGGATCTCCAGAAGGTCCGCGAGATGTTCCACAAGAAGGGCTATCCGGCGGTGCGCGTCCAGTCGAGCTTCGATCCGCGGATCTCGTTCGACCGGCGCTCGAAGACCGTGAGCTTCACGATCACGATCGATCAGCGGCGCCCGATCGACGTCCAGTTCGAGGGGCAGGACCGCGACGCCCTGCCCGACGAGGAGCTCCGCAAGCACCTGACGTTCGACACGTCGGGCAGCGCCGACGACGTCGAGGCCGCGAGCTCGGCGAAGGCGCTCGTCGAGTTCCTGCAGTCGCGCAACTACTTCGAGGCGCGCGTCACCGTCGAGCGCCAGCGCGCGGCCGTGTTCGACAAGCTCACGTTTCACATCGACCAGGGTCCCCTGCGCGACGTGAGGTCAGTGTCGTTCGCGGGCAATCACGTGCTGACGACCGAGGCCCTCGGCGGCATCGTCGCGACGCACGAGGCCGGCTTTCGCGGGACGCTCCTCGGCACCAACGTCGCGGCGACGTCGGCGCAGATCGCCAACGACGTCATCCGCATCAAGGATGCGTATCGGCGCGCCGGTCATCGCGAGGCCGCGGTCACCGCGAGCGCGAGCAGCGATCCGCAGGGTCTCGACAACGCGGCGCTCACCGCGGCACTCGCGCTCGCCGAGATCGGCGATGGCGTGTACGTGCGGTTCTCGATCGACGAGGGCCAGCCGACGCTCCTCAGCCGCGTCGCGATCAACTTCCAGGGCGGCACGCCAGAGAAGCAGGCCACGCTCTGCGAGCTGATGCTGCGCGAGCTCGCCACGGAGCTCGGCGAGCCGCAGTTCGCGACCCGCGATCTCAGCGCACCCACGGCGTGCGTCGCGACTGCCGCGAACCTCGCGTTCCGCGAGGACGACGTCGCCGGAACGCGCGAGCGACTACGCGAGTTCCTGTACCGCTCGGGCCGTCCGCGCGCGACGGTCGACTTCGAGGCGAAGCCGCTCGGGCCGCACCGGATGTCCGCGCAGTACACGGTGAGATCGATCGACGAGTTGCGCGTCGGCAAGATCGTCATCCGCGGCGCCTTCCGGACCATGCCGTGGGTGATCCTCGGCGAGCTGCCATTTCACGAGGGAGATTTGTTGACCACCGACGCCCTCGCCGAAGGCGCGCGCCGGCTGCGCAACACGGGCCTGTTCAACGCGATCAACATCGACCTGCCGGATCTGTGCGGCAATCAGACGACGAGCCAGGCCGGGTGTCAGTCCGCGTCGCTCGTCGTCAACGCGGTGGTCCGCGTCGAGGAGCGCTACGACGACCGGATCCAGATCGACCTCCAGGTCGGGTACTCGAGCTTCAACGGCGCGTTCGCCGGGATCGGCTGGCACCAGGGCAACGTGTTCGGGCGCGGCATCGATCTCAAGGCATCGTTCACGTACGGCACCAAGATCTTCGATCTCGAGTCGACGCTGCTGTTCCCACCGTGGCTCGTGCGGTCGTTCTCGCCGGTCGACTTCCGCACCGAGCTCACGGGCCTCGTGAAGCAGCAAGACACGCCGCGGTTCGGCCTGCTGACGACCGAGGGCTTCACGGTCGGGTTCTCGAAGCCGTGGCTGCGCCAGCGCACGGCCACCGTGCCCGCACGGTCGCTGACGCTGGGCATTCACTACGACTTCCGGTTGCGCACGCGCGAGGTCGACGTGCTGCGCCCGATCGGCGCGAACGGCGACTCGGCCCAGGTCGCGGTCGGCACGCGCACCGGCTCGGTCGGCGTGCTGTTCGACTGGGAGCAGCGCACCGATCGCCGCGGCAACCTGGCGCCGCTGTCACCGGAGATCGGACACCGGCTCGAGCTGTCGGCGTCGCTCGCGCATCAGGACCTGTTCGGCCAGGACGCGTTCATCAAGCTGTCGGCGACCGGCTCGAAGTTCATCCTGATCGGCAACAACCTCGTGATCCGCGGCGACCTTCGCTACGACCAGGGCATCCCGCTCGGCGGCGCGGTGCTGCTGCCCGAGGTCGAGCGGTTCTTCGCCGGCGGCGACTCGACCGTGCGCGGCTACTCCGACGACCGCATGGCGACCGAGCTCATCCAGGTCGGGGTGCCGCCGGTCGGCAACCTGACCCAGATCCGCGTCATCCCGGCCGGCGGCAACATCCGCATGCTCGGCAGCCTCGATGCCCAGGTGCGGATCTGGAAGATCCTCGCTGGAGCCATGTTCACCGACGCCGGCATGATCACGAACGACTGGAGCACGGTCGGCACCAGTGACGTGCGGCCGTCGGTCGGCATGGGCCTGCGCGTCCTGACGCCGTTCGGCGTCGGTGCGTTCGAGTACGCCATCCCGCTGCGCCCCAAGCTCGGCGACGACCCGCGCGGGAGAATCCACTTCTACTTTGCCGCCCGCGCTCAGTTTTGAGCCGGCTTTCTGATATAAGGCCCGGCTATGGGACGTGGAGATAATCGTCGAACCTGGAAGATGCGCCGCAAAAAGCGCCAGACCAAGCTCAAGGCGCGGATCAAGCGCAAGATCACCGCGGCGAAGTCGGCCAAGAAGCCGGCCGCACCGTCGAAGAAGAAGTAAGCTGCTGGGGCTGTGACCCCGGAGCAAACACGCTGCGTGATGACGCAGATCGTGATGCCGATGCACACCAACGGTGCGGGCGGCCTCATGTTCGGCGGCATCATGGTGCAGTGGATCGATGTCTGTGCCGGGGTGGCGGCGATGCGCCTCGCTGCCGGCTCGGTGCTGACCGCGTCGATCGACCGGCTCGACTTCCTGTCGCCGGTGCGCGTCGGCGAGGTCGTGGTGCTCCACGCGCAGGTCAACTTCACGTCGCGGACCTCGATGGAGGTCGGCTGCCGGGTCGAGACCGAGGACATGACGAGCGGGACCAGGCGCTACGTGACGAAGTCGTACCTGACGTTCGTCGCCGTCGACGACCACGGTCGGCCGCGGCCGATCCATCCGCTCGAGCTCGCGACCGAGGAGGACCACCGCCGCCATCGCGAGGCGGAAGCGCGGCGCATCGAGCGGCTGCGAGCCGCCGGGAGACCCGCATGACCGTCGTCATCGATCGCACGAGCTGGGGCCGGCTGTCGCTCACCGGCGGTGACCGCGTGCGGTTCCTGCAAGGGCTCACCACGGTCAACGTCGAGGCGCTCGCCGACGGCGCGCACGCGTGGGGCGCGATCCTGAATCCGAAGGGGCGCGTGCTGTCGGTGATCGACGTCGCGCACCACGGCGACGCGTTCGTCGTCGCGTGCGAGGCCTCGCTCGCCGAGCCCACGCGCGCGTTGCTCGAGCGCTACGCCGTGATGGACGACGTCGTGTTCACGCCGATCACCGGACCGGCGCATCAGGTGTGGCACGGTGGCGACGTGTGGACGCAGCCGATCGTCGAAGGTGCGGGCACCGGCGCGATCGCCGAGACCGATCCGGCGGCCGAGCGGCTGCGCATCCGCGCCGGCTTCCTGCGCTACGGCGTCGATGTCGACGACGATCACTTCCCGTTCGAGACGCCGCTCGGTGCGTTCCTCGACTACGGCAAGGGCTGCTACGTCGGCCAGGAGCCGGTGTTCCGCGTCCACGCACAGGGCAACGCCGCGAAGGCGCTCCGCGGCTTCGTCGTCGAGGGCGAGGCCCCGCTCGCGAAGGGCGCGCCGATCAAGCACCCGGCGAAGGACAACGCGGGCGCGATCACGTCGGCGATCGCCGCCGGGGACGGCACCACGCTCGCGCTTGGCTACCTGCATCGCACCGCGTGGGAGCTGGTCCCGGTCGAGATCGACGGCCGCAAGGCCACCGTGCACGAGCTCCCCTGGTGATGACCGCGAGGCTCGCGTTGGCCGCGGCCCTGCTCGGCGGCTGCAACTACCTCACCGACAGCTTCGTCATCAACACGTTCTCCGGCGATCCGTTCCCGACCACGGTCGACACGTCGAGCGGCGCGATCGTGGTCGGCGTCCAGGAACAGGACCTGACGATGCGTACGGCGGTGCTGGACGTGCTGTCGCCGATCACGCTCATCGATCGCGGCCCGGACGTGGCGCAATCGGTCGATTACCCGCCGCTCGTCCTCGTGGGCGAGCACGTCAGCGGCGGGCCGTTCGATCTGCCCCGTGCCCGCTTCGAAGCTCCGCAGGTCCTGACGCTGCACCCATGCGCCGAGCCGACGTGCGCCGTCGGCACCCCGACCTCCCCGCGCCCGTTCGACGCGATCATCGGCCTCGACACGTTCGCGAGCGACGCGCTGCGCCTTCACCTCGCGGCGGATCCCACGACCGATCCGGATCAGATCTTCATCCTGCCCGACATCGGCGGCGACGAGACGCATCGCACCCGCGCGTGCGACGCGGTGTTTCCGACCCCGTTCCGCGGCGGCGGCACGCTGCTCGTCGGCGGCACCGAGCTCGCGTTCTCGAACTGGCGGATCGTGGTCGACACCTGCATCGCGCCCGATCCCGATCCGGCGAAGCTGCAGAGCCAGCGTGGCACCGACGCCCTGCTCGTCGCCTCCACGGCGATCGGCATCACGCTCCTCGATCGCTCGGCGTACAACCGCTACCACCAGCTGGATCCGACCACGCCGGGCTACGACGACCTCACCGACCTCGAGACCGTGCTCCTGCCCTCGGGCGCGATCAGCGGCCGCAAGACCACGCTGCCGAGCGTCGCGTTCGTGGCGAAGTCCGGCTCCAGCCCGCGCGCGCCGTGTCGCCAGGTCTACGCCCACCACTTCCTCACCCCGCGCGACTGCCTGTCCACCGACACCGACTGCCCGTGCGACGGCGGCGACACGTTCTGCAACGTCCCCGCGGTCGTCGAGCTGAAGCCGCCCGCCGGCATCGACATCCTCGTCGTCGACGACGACAACTTCACGCTCCAGGCCCTCCGCACCGAGCTCCGTCCCGATCAGCCCGAGGTCGACGGCATCCTCGGCACCGACGCGCTGCGCACGCTCGAGCTCGACGTCGACTACCCGAACGCTCGCCTGCTCGGCCGCTGCTCGGTCGATCGCAGCATCTGCACCACGCGCCCGGAGCTCGTGGCCGGAGACCGCACCCAGGTCCTCGGCTGCATCGGCCCGTAGCGCGGTCGCTCGAATCGCGTCTTCCCGGACCGGATCCACCGCCAAGGCGCCAAGGTCGCGTCCTTGGCGCCTTGCCTAGTCTGATTCGACCTTCGCGAGCACGTCCTCGGGCTTGCCGGTCGCTACGACCTTGCCCTTCTCGAGCCGAACGACCTGATCGGCGAGCAGGCGCGCCTCGGCGAGCGAGTGCGTGACGTGGACCATCGGCACGCCGAGCTCGGCGACGAGCTCGCGCACGAGCCCGGTGAGCTGCGCGCGGAGCTCGCGATCGAGCGCGGAGAACGGCTCGTCGAGGAGCACGAGCTGCGGCGATCGGGCGAGCGCGCGAGCGAGGGCCACGCGCTGCGCCTCGCCGCCCGAGAACGTGCGCGGCCGCCGCTTCGCGAGGTGACCAACGCCGACGCGATCGAGGAGCTGCTGCGCCTTCGCGGCACGATCGGGGCGCGGGATGTGGTGCATGCCGTACGTGACGTTGTGCAGCGCGGACATGTGCGGGAACAGCGCGAGGCCCTGGAACACGTACGCGAGCCGGCGATGGTGCACCGGGATGTTGATGGACTTTCCGCGATCGAGCCAGGTGGTACCACCGAGCGTGACCACGCCGCGGTCCGGCATCGCGAGCCCGGCGAGCACGGCGAGGATCGTGCTCTTGCCCGAGCCCGACGGGCCCATGATGCACGTGATGCCGGGCGGGCACACGAAGGACACCGCGAGCTGGAAGTCGCTGCCCCGCGACAGCTCGATGTCGACGACGAGCTCAGCCATGGCGATGGAGCCGCCGGGTGAGCCGGTTGGCGAAGAACAACATCGTGATGCCGAGTACCGTGGTCGCGAGCGCCATGTTGCGCGCCGCGGTCTCGCCGTTGGGCGTTGCCAGCTGGTCGTAGACGAAGATCGAGGCGGGGCTCGTGTTGTTGATGCCGAACAGGCCGTTGAACCGCGAGCTCGCGAGCATCTGGGTCATGCCGTAGTCGCCGAGCGCGCGCGCGAACGCGAGCATGGCGCCGGCGATCATGCCGGGTGCGGCGAGCGGCAGCGTCACCGTCGCGAGCACGCGCACGGGGGACGCGCCGAGCGTGCGCGCGGCGGCGATCAGGTTCGGCTCGACGGCATCGAGCCCGACGCGCACCGCGCCGACGACGAGCGGGATCGATCCGACGGTCGCGGCGATGACCGCGGCCGTGAACGTGAACACGATGTCGGTGCCGAACACCCAGTGATAGCCGCGCCCGATGAAGCTGTCCGGGCCGAGCGCGACGAGGAGGTAGTAGCCGAGCACCGTGGGCGGCAGGACGAGCGGCGTCGAGATGACCGCGCCGAACAGATCCGGAAGCGGCAGCTTCTTCCACGCGAGCAGGACGGCGAAGCCGGTCCCGATCACGACCGCCAGCAGCATCGCGATCGTCGCCACCTGCAACGACAACAAGAGCGGCTGCCAGCTCACGCGCGCTCCTAGCCGCGGTCCGGGAGCCGCGCGACGAACACCGCGCCCAGATCACCGCGTTCTTCGACGTGGATCGTGCCGCCATGCGCCTCGACCGCGAGCTTGCAGAAGTACAGCCCGAGGCCACGATTCGCGCGCGCCGAGGCTCGTCGCCGCTCGACCTGGAAGAACCGGCCGAAGATCTGTTCGCGATCCGCGACCGGGACCGGCGGCCCGTTGTTGCCGATCGCGATCTCGACCATGCCGTTCGTGCGCTTCGCCGCGATCCCGCAGCGGCCGCCGCGCGGGGCGTAGCGCGTGGCGTTATCGAGCATGTTCTCGATCACGCGCGCGAACAGATCGCGATCGAGCTTCACGATCATCTCCGGATCGACGTCGACATCGCAGCGCAGCTGCCGGACCTCGAAGTGGGCGCGGTTGCCGGCCCGCGCGCGCTCGATCAGCTCCGCGAGCTTCACCGGCATGAGCTGGGCGTGCAGCATGCCGTCCTCGAGCTCGTCGACGTCGAGGATCGTCGCGACGAGGCCGAGCGCCTTGCCGAGGAGCAGCTCGGTGTCGTCGAGGTACGACTTCACCTGCGCCGATTGTTCGCCGAGCTCGTCGCGCAACAGATTGATGTACCCGACCGCGGCCGCGAGCGGGCTCCGCAGATCGTGGACGACGAGCGCCGCGAGCACGCGCTTCTTCTCGCGGAGCTCGCGGGCACTGTCGTCTGGCAATTCGGCTGCGCTATCGGCGCGCGGCATCGGGACCGTTCAGCCCTTCACCTGATTCCGTCCCGCTTCCTTGGCGGCGAACAGCTGCGTATCGGCCTGCTTGATGAACTCCAGCGCGTCCTCGATCTCACCTCGAAGGCTTGCCACCCCTATCGAGACGGTGACAGGGATCACCGCATCCTCGAACTTGAACTCGGCGACCTCGACGAGCTTGCGGATCTTCTCCGCGAACGCCATCGAGTTGAAGTGATCGATCTCGGGCAGGACGATCGCGAACTCCTCGCCGCCGTAGCGCGCGAGCACGTCCTCGCGACGGATCCGCGTCTTGATCACCGACGCCAGGTGCTTCAGCACGTGGTCGCCGGCGAGGTGGCCGAAGCTGTCGTTGACGCCCTTGAAGCGGTCGATGTCGAACATGATGAGCGACAGATCGCGGCGGTAACGCAGCGCGCGCCCGATCTCGCGCTCGAGCGTTTCGACGAAGTAGCGGCGGTTGAACACCTGCGTGAGGCCATCGACCGTGGTGAGGCGATAGATCTCCTCGTGATACGCGTTCTCGATGTTGTTGCCCGACAGGAACTTGAAGATGCAGCGCCCGACCTTGATGAAGTCGCCGTCGCGCAGCACGTACTCGTCGATCATCTCGTCGTTGACGTAGGTGCCGTTGGTCGACCCCATGTCGCGGAGCATGATCGCGTTGCCGGTGTTGATGATCTTGCAGTGATTGCGCGAGACCGCTTCCTGATCGATCTGGATGTCGGCCTTGCTCGACCGGCCGATGATGATCTGGGGCCGGTTCAGATTGAACTTCTTGCCGAGCTCGAGCCCGTAGATGACGACCAGGCACGCCTCTTTGGCCACCGGTCGATCGCTGATCTTGGAGATCGCGGTGACGACGGTCTTGTTCCGGCCGGTATCGCTCACCCACCCTGATCCTATCAGGAATCCAGGTAAATCACCGCTTCGTGTCGGCGCATTCGAGGCGATCATCCGTCGCGCGCTTACACTGGAGCACGTCGCCATCGTCGATGAGATAACCACCGCGAACGAAGCGATATGGTTGGAGCAACAGCCGACCGCTCGGCTGGTTCCAGTACGCGCGGACGTCGCTCATGTTCTCGTCGCCCTTCGACGCCAGCGGCTCGAGCGCCGCGCCCGCGAAGTTGCCGAGATATCGCGCACACTCGCCGGGCCCGGCCGCCGGCTTGAAGACGTTCCAGTAGCAGTTACCCCGGCCATCACACTTCGTGCGATCGACCACGATGATCTCGGGGCGGCCATCACCATCGAGATCGCGATCGGCGTGATCGACACGCGGCGATCCGCTCATCACGCCATCGCGCCCCGGCACCCCGCATTCGCCGGGCTGGACGCTCGGCGTCGGCACCGCCACCGGGGTGGTCCGTGCGTTCGGGTGCGTGCAGGCGCTCATTAGCAGCGCGCCTGCCATCACCGGGCTCCGCCCGAGGGCCGAAACGCGCCGCACCATGGAAGTTGACCGTAACAAGAAGATGCGGCTACATCCAGGGTCGATGCGACGCGTCGTCCTGCTTGCCGGTGGTGCGTTGATCGCGGGCGCCGCGATGTTCGCCAGCGCCGGATCCGGCGGCGCGGGGCAATCGACCACGACCGCGACGCCGGCGGCATCGATCCAGGGCGCGCCGCTCGTCTCCGAGCCCGAGCCCGCGTGGGCGCAGACACCGGTCGCCCCACCGCCCGCCGCCGCGCCGGAGGTCCAGCTCGACAAGATGGAGCTCGTCGGCGATCACTACGAGGCGCCGCTCGCCGACGGACGCCGCGCGATCCTCACGCTCGATCCAGATCTGCAAGCGACCGCGGAGAAGCTGCTCGTCGAAGCGCGCGCACCACGTGGCGCGATCGTCGCGATGGCTCCCGATGGCCGGATCCTCGCGCTCGCGGGTCGCCGCACCGAGGAGCCGAAGGGTGGCAAGGCCGGCACGTCCGACTGGCACCTCGCGACGGACGTGTGGGCGCCGGCCGCGTCCGTGTTCAAGCTCGTGACCGCGAGCGCGCTGGTCGCGGGTGGCCTCGATCCCGACGAGAAGATCCGCTACCACGGCGGCATTCGCTCCGTCGTCGAGTCGAACCTCGAAGACAGCAAGCGCGACAACGACAGTCAGAACCTCGTGTTCGGCGTCGCGCACTCGAACAACGCGATCGTCGGCAAGCTCGCCTACCAGCATCTCGAGCCGAGCGCGCTCGACAAGCTCGCGCACGATCTGACCGCGCTGCCGGCGTCGACCGCGCTCGCCGTGCCGACCACGTTCGCCGAGCTCGCACTGCCGCACGACAAGTCGCTCGCGTTCGCGCAGGCCGCGGCGGGCTTCAATGGCTCGCGGCTGTCAGTGCTCGGCGGCGCGATGCTCGCCGCGACGTTCGCCGATGACGGCAACCAGCCGGCGCCGCGCCTGATCGCGTCGATCCGCGCACGAGCCGACGGCCAGGACGCCACGAAGATCGACACCACCGCGATCCTGCATCGCGTGCTCGCCGCGAACGTCGCGCACGCGGTCGGCAAGATGATGGTCGCGACGTGCGATATTGGTAGCGCCGCCAAGTCGTTTCGCCACCGCAAGATCGAGGTCGCCGGCAAGACCGGCACGCTCGCCACGTCGTCGCCGTTCTACATTGAACACTCGTGGTTCGTGGGCTACGCCCCGGCCGACAAGCCGCAGGTGATCGTCTCGGTGCTGCTCGGAAACCCCGAAAGCTGGCACCTTCGCGGGCACGAGGCCGCGCGCCGTCTGATCGATCACGCGCTCGTGCCGACTGGGCGTGCCGTTCGTGATGGCGAAGATCACGCCCGAGCGGCCAAGCACGTTCAGTGATAGAATCCTCGTGTCGTCCCCGGGAGGAACTATGAATAGGCTAGCTGTGGGCTTCGTGCTTGCCAGCTCCATCTTTGCCACGATGGCGCGTGCGGAAACGCAGGCGGAGATCGCTGCCAAGGAAGACGATGAGGGCAAGGTCCTCATCGCGAACGGCAACTACAAGGATGCGACCGAGAAGTTCCGCAGCGCCGCGGACCGCGCACCGGAGGCGAAGTACTACTTCCACCTCTGCGCGTCCGTATATCAGCAGGGCATCTTCGGGCAGGCGCTGACCGCGTGTAACAACGCCGACAAGCTCAACCCCGACGACGCGCTCAAGGCCAAGATCGCGAAGCTCGAAGACAAGATCAAGAGCGACGCCGCGGCCCAGCACATCGATCTGAACCCGACCGGTGTCGGTGGTGGCGGCGGTCCGACGAACGTCGGCAGCGGCGGCACCGATCCGAACGGCGGCACGAACGTGATGGGCTCGGGCGCGCCGCCTCCCCCGCAGCCGCAATACGCGGTCGGTCGCCCGACCCAGAACCTCCTCAAGGCCGCCCCGCCGGAGCACAGCTACACGTGGACGCTCGGCATCGATCTGTACGGTGGTGGCGGTCAGGTCGGTCAGCCCAACTGGTACGGCGCGTCGGCCGGCGGGTTCCGGATCAAGGGCGACTACATGCTGATGCCGGCGCAGAAGCTCGGCGCCCAGATCTATCTCGCGGAGACGCACTTCGCGTCGGGCAGCGACACGCTTCGCATCGGTGACTCGCTCGACATCATCGACATCGGCGCCGCGGCGTACAAGCACGTCTGCGCGTGGGGGCGGCTGTGCCTGACACCGCTGGCCGGTGCGCACCTGTCGCTCATGAGTCCCGCGAACGCGATGGATGGCGCGGGCAGCCAGGTCTTCAACTACGCCGCGGTCGGGCTCCGCATCGAGGCCGCGCTCAGCTACGCGCTCGGCTCGCGGCTCGAGCACGTCATCTCGGTGTCGCTCGGCTTGAACGCGTACTCGCCGGTGTTCTCGGAGCCGATGGACGGCCTCACCGCGGCGGAACAGGGGCTCGACAAGGGTGGTGGTGTTGGCTACCTCGGGGTGGGCTACACGTACCGGTTCAACACGCCGTTCGGTCAGGCGCCGTTCGTGACGTTGGACTGACTCTTTCGCAAAAAAGATCGGGTACTCTCGGGACCGTCATGGCACCCGAGAAGCAAGAAGTTCGGCACAAGGACGCGGCGAAGCTCTCCCTCCTCGGTGGGAAAGAGCTCGCCCTCGATGTCGTTATTGGTAGCGAGAACGAGCCCGCGGTCGACATCACGTCGCTGCGCGCGAAGTCCGGCTACATCACCCTCGACAGCGGCTACATGAACACGGGCTCCACCGAGAGCTCGATCACGTACCTCGATGGTGAGCAGGGGATCCTGCGTTACCGCGGCTATCCGATCGAAGAGCTCGCCGAGCAGTCCGATTTCGTCGAGACATCCTACCTTTTGATCAACGGCAAGCTGCCCACCGCGGCGGAACGCAAGGCGTTCTCCACGTCGCTGACGCGGCACAGCCTGATCCACGAAGACATGCACCAGTTCTTCGCGGGCTACCCGCCGACCGCGCACCCGATGGCGGTGCTGTCGGCGATGGTCACGTCGATGTCGGCGTACTACCCCGACTCGATGGACCGCGCTTCGCCATCCGAGCTGCACATCACGCGGCTCCTGTCGAAGGTCCGCACGATCGCGGCGTTCTCGTACAAGAAGAGCATCGGCCAGCCGCTGATCTATCCGAAGAACTCGCTGCGCTACTGCTCGAACTTCATGCACATGATGTTCGCGGTGCCGAGCGAGGACTACGAAGTCTCGCCGGTCGTCGAGAAGGCCGTCAACCAGCTGCTGATCCTCCACGCCGACCACGAGCAGAACTGCTCGACGTCGACCGTGCGCATGGTCGGCAGCTCGGGCGCGAACCTGTACGCGTCGATCGCCGCCGGCATCCTCGCGCTGTGGGGCCCGCTCCACGGCGGCGCCAACCAGGCCGTCATCGAGATGCTCGAAGAGATCCGGTCGAGCGGCACGGACTACAAGAAGTTCCTCGACGACGTGAAGAACAAGGTCGGCAACCGCCGCCTGATGGGCTTCGGCCATCGCGTCTACAAGAACTTCGACCCGCGCGCGAAGATCCTCAAGAAGATGTGCGACGAGGTCCTCGCGCACCTCGGCATCTCGGATCCGCTGCTCGACATCGCGAAGTCGATGGAAGAGGTCGCGCTCAAGGACGACTACTTCGTGTCGAAGAAGCTGTACCCGAACGTCGACTTCTACAGCGGCATCATCTACCGCGCGCTCGGCATCCCCACGAACATGTTCACCGTCATGTTCGCGCTCGGCCGCCTGCCCGGCTGGATCGCCCACTGGAAAGAGATGGTCGACGACAAGGACACGAAGATCGGTCGGCCTCGCCAGATCTACACGGGCGAGAAGATGCGGCACTACGTGCCGATCGAAAAACGCTGAGGGGCTTCGGCCGCTCGCGCGCGTAACAAACGTAAGCGACACCCAGGTGTGGGGACTTGACCCCTCAACCTGCAACCTGCGATCGACACAGTGGTCGCGGGTTGCGACCTACCTCGGCGGCATGGTCGTTGCAAAACGGACATCTGATGCGGTTCACCACACTTGCGCTCGTGGTGTTGGCGGGTTGTCAGACGGATTTCGTCGTTGGATCGCCGACGGTTCTGGCACCGACCATCCCGGCCAACGCGTTCGAGACCCTCAACGACCCGGCAGCCGCACATGCCGAGCTCTGCGATCCCGGGATGCCGGCCGATCCGACGTTTCCCGACCACGCCGACCGGATCACCAATCGGTTCTGTCAGGACGCCAAACCCGGCGGTGTCGTCCCGCAGCCCAAAGGCTTGAACGATCTGCTGGTCCTGCTCGGACTCGACTTCAAGAATCCGGGCGGTGAAAACGGCGCTGGCGGCAACCCCGCGTTCGCGATCCTCGGGCACTCGTCGGCGCTGACCGCGCGCAAGGTCTCGTCGATCACGCCGACGGCGTTCGTGTTCACGCCGCTCGGGCCCGACGGCAAGCCGCCGGCCGACTACCTGTTTCTCGCCTTCGACCCCGGCGAACCATTCGTCGAGGTCGCATCGTTTTCTCCCGCCGACCAGGCGGTCAATTTCTATCTCGTGCTGTTCGACAAGGAATGCACGCACACCGCGGCGGGCTGCGGTCCGAACGATCTGCTCACGGCCAACCAGACGACCGGTTGGAGCAACGTCCGCATCTACGAATCGACCACCGCGCTCGACAACACGATCGCCGATTGCCGGCAGTGCCACATCGGCAACGGCCATGACGTTCCGGACACCGGGGATCCGTTGATCCTGCGGATGCAGGAGATCGAGGCGCCCTTCACTCACTGGTTCAGCGCGCAGACCACGGGAGGCCAGGCCCTGCTCGCCGACTTCCATGATGCCCAGGGCACCACCGAGACCTACGGTCCGATTCCCGCCGGCATGGTCGACAAGTCGGACCCGGCGCTGATGGCGAGCTTCATCACGGCCGCCGGCTTCGCCGATCAACCCAACGTGTTCCACTCGGCGCAGATCGAGGCCGAGGTCGCGGGGTCGGCACCGGAGCAGCCGGCGGTCAACATCCCCGCCGGAACGAGTCCGACTTGGCAGCGCGCCTACGACGCGGCCGCCGCGGGTGAGTTCATCGCGGTCCCGTACCACGACGTCAAGGTCAGCGATCCGATCAAGCTCGCGCACATGACCCAGGTGTGCCACGAGCTCGTCGCCGGGACGCGACCCCAGCTCGACGAAGATATTCGCGACGTGTTCCTCGACTCCGCGATGACCGAGATGGGGTTCGCACCGAGCGCGAAGATGAACGGCCGGGCATTGCTGGCCCAGCAGTGTCAGCAGTGCCACAACAAGCGCCTGGATCCGACGATCACCCGCGATCGATTCCTCGTCGACGATCTCGATCAGATGAGCCGCCAGGAGAAAGAGCTGGCGATCGACCGCATCCTCCTCCCCGTCGATACCCGGCTGACCATGCCGCCGCCGCTATTCCGCACGCTGACGCCCGAAGACCGGGCCGCGATGATCGAAGAGCTCCGAAAGTAGGGCCCCATGACGCGAGCGCAACAGCTGCTATCGTTCGCGGTGCTCGTCACCTCGGTGACCGGCGCCTCCGTCGCGTCGGCACGCCCGACCAAGGTCGCGCTGACCATCGAGAGTGATTCGAACAGCCTTCGCAAGGCGATCAACGGGGCGCTCGATGACAGCGATGTCGAGGTCGTGCCTGCCAAACAAGTCACGCGGGCGATCGATCGCCTCGGCCTCGACGACCTCGACGAGCGTGGCCTCGGAAAGCTCGCGGCCCAGCTCGACGTCGATGCCGTCGTCAAGGGTGCCGTCGACGCGAGTGGCAGCAAGTTGCGCCTGACCCTGTTCTCGAACGGCAAGACCGGCAAACCGTTCACCGTGAAGGTCGGCAAGGCCAGCCCCGACGTCGTTCGCATGCGAGTTCGGGTCGTCGTGCTCGCCAAGCTCGCGTCGACCATCTCCACATCGAACGATGACGACGCAGAGGCCGCACGATCGGACAAGCACCGGGCGAAGGCCAAGGCCAAGGCGGCCAAGGATGAAGTCAGCGACGACGTCACGGACGACCAGCCCCCCAAGGCCAAGGCGAAGCTCAAGCACGACGACGATGTCGCCGACGACCAGCCGATCAGCC
>Ga0326726_10000647_pt1 | contig 31851 bp, 21 predicted proteins | sample MHFenrmetagenome_2_FD_207603 | JGI IMG/M metagenome (GOLD analysis project Ga0326726, IMG submission 207603) | Lab enriched peat soil microbial communities from Michigan Hollow, Ithaca, NY, United States - MHF15MN | ecosystem: Environmental > Terrestrial > Soil > Wetlands > Peat | place: USA...
TCCGGGGAGAAGTCAAGATACGGAGGTATTCGACAGATGGGAAGGAATTTCTCAATGCCAGCTCAGGCATTGGAGATCTCAAAGGCACAGCGGTGCTCAACTCAGGCAAGCTAACGGTCAAGACAGAAGAGGAGGCCATGACAGTACTGTATTCACCGGATTTCCCTGACGGAAATACCTGGTACAGTAAAATCAACATGGTCGAAGAATATTCAATTTCAGAGGACGGAAAAACGCTGAACGTTACTCAGATCTTTGAAACCCCTAAAGGGGAATCGAATTCAATGAAGTTGGTCTTCGATAAGATTGGCGGGTGAAAAGAATATCGCCAAAATGGGGGAATTTTTCTAGACCTCTCCCCGGGAACCGTGGGGACACGGTGGGGACAAAACCCCTAATTACGGCTCAGTTTTGGTAACTCAGGCTGAGAAGTAAAATTGATAAAATTTCTAAATTATCAGGGGAAACGGGGTTATTTCGGTGGTGGAGCTGACCAGGATCGAACTGGCGACCTCTTGAATGCCATTCAAGCGCTCTCCCAACTGAGCTACAGCCCCACCGGGAAGCCGCCTTATATTACAGGAACGGGCTTTTTCCGTCAAGGAGTCGAGGTTGCGTCGGCCCTCGCGGCGCGAGACACTCAGGGCATCCGGCTCGACACGGCCGGCCGTAATGGGACTGGGCCAACACCCGGCCGGGAGAAGTCGAGCGCCGTGGCCGGATACGGCTGAATGGTGACGGGCCAATTTCCCGACCCGATGATCGGGCCCGGCTGCGAGAACCGCAAGACGGACAGGGTCTTACGATCCTGGCCCATGCAGGACAGGATGCCTTCGAGCGGCCCGAAGGCCCCCGAATCCGGGATGTCCACGAGGGAGTAATGGTGTTTCTTGGTGAAGCGGGGCTCGTGGACCTTCGGGTTGAAGGTGGTCCGCTGGCCGCCGCCGCCGGTGATGACCATGAGAACCCCTTTGTAGAGCTCCTCGGCGTGGACGTGCCTGTGGCCGAAGGCGGCCAGGACGACATGGTAGCGAGTGAGTAGCCCGAGGAAATCCGCCTCGTTGTCGATCGGCGGAGTGAACAGGGCCGCCAGTCCGGGATCGATCCTCTTGAACGGGGCCCGCGGCGGCATGTGGGCGAAGAAGAACTTCCGGGCAGGCTGGGGGGCTTTGAGCTTGTCCTCGAGCCAGACCAGCTGGGCCCGGCTGAAGCCGCCGTGGCCGTTCTTGCGCCCGTGCTCGGGATTGTCGTCCATGAAGATAAAACGGATATCTCCTCGATCGAAGAAAAAGTCCTTGTCGCCGAAGAAGGCCTGGGAGATCCGGTCGCCCTCCTCCCGAAGGTCGTGGTTCCCGTTGACATGGAGAATGGGGCACGGGGGATCCTGGATGGTCTTCAGGTAGGCGCCGTAGGATTCGACGATGGGATCGGCGGCACGGTCGCCCAGATGGATGATGAACGAGGGCTGCGGGTTGAGCGTGGCGATCTCCGTGAGGAAGCCTTTGAAGATCGTGTTCCCGTCGGAGACCGTATCCCCGATGACGACGAACCTCAGATCCCGGCCGGGCTTCTGGGACAGGATCGCTTCTATGGCCTCACTGTTGGAAGGGACAAGGCCGCGGAGCTCGTCGGGGACCGAAGTTAAGCTGCTATCCTGGCGGAAGCGGGACAGGTCATACCCGCCCTTCTCGGCGGTGTACTTACAGCCGCCCAGCAGAAGCGCCAGGATGGCCGGCGCTGATATCCATAAAGCTCTCTTGAGAGACATATGTTCCTTTCGTATTCCAACATACCATTATATCAACTCCCTAAATCGGGGCTCCGTTGCTCTGCCTCCTGGCTCTGGTTAATGCAAGTATGATGCCAGGCTCTTAAATTCATATCATTTTTATTATGTTAGACTTAATTTTTGATGAAGGTGTCCTCTTGTATCATTTCGCAGAACGGTTATCAATAACTGTCCATTTTAGAGGACGAACTTGGGACTACTCATTGGCGGCCCAATTGACCGCCTGGCAACCCTATGATAATTAGGGAGGGACCTAATCCTCAGGAGGTTCCTCCATGGTCGCTTACCCTCATCTGAACCGGAAAGCCCGCCTTGGCGCTGGCCTCATCGCGCTGGCGTTCGGGGTCACTCTCGCTCTCCTTCCTCCGGCGGCCTCAGCGGCGGGGAGCGCCGGCCCTGCCACGCCAGTCTCCCTGCGCTGCGAGTACCTCGTCAATCCCATGGGCGTCGACATGGCCAATCCGCGCTTCTTTTGGATCGTCGATCATGCCCAGCGCGGCCAGGTCCAGTCGGCTTACCAGATCCTCGTCTCCTCGGATCCGCAGGCGGCGGCCGGCGACGTCTGGGACAGCGGCAAGATCGCGTCCGCCAAGTCCACCCAAGTCGTCTTCGCGGGAAAGGCGCTCGCCAGTGGTAAGTCCTATTTCTGGAAGGTCAAGGTCTGGGACCGCGACGGCGGCGAGAGCGTTTGGAGCGATGTGGCCCGCTTCGACACCGGGCTTCTCGATAAGTCGGAGTGGAAAGGCGTCTGGATCGGCTCGAAGAACCAGCTCCGCAAGGAGTTCACGCTCAAGGGCCGGGTCAAGCGGGCCCGGGCCTATATCGCCGGGATCGGCTACTATGAGCTCCGCCTGAACGGCCGCAAGGCCGGCAATCGCGTCCTCGACCCGGCCTGGACGACCTACGACAAGCGCGTCCTCTATGCGACCTATGACGTGACGAACTCCCTCCGCGAGGGCGCCAACGCCGTGGCCGTGAACCTCGGCAACGGCTGGTACAAGTCGCGGGCCCTCCTCATCCAGCTCAATATCGAGATCGAGGACGGCGGCACCACAAGCGTGGTCAGCGATACGACTTGGAAAGCCGCCGACGGGCCGATCATCGCGGACAGCGTCTACGACGGCGAATCCTACGACGCCCGCCGCGAAATGCCCGGCTGGGAGCGTCCCGGCTTCGACGACAAGGCCTGGCCCGCCGCGGCGGCTGTCAAGGGACCGGCCGGCGTCCTCTCGGCCGAGCTCATGCCGGCCATCCAGGTCGTCGATACCATCGTCCCGTTCGAGATGTCGAGCCCGCTCCCCGGCACCTACATCTTCGACATGGGCCAGAACTTCAGCGGCTGGGCCCGCCTGCGCGTCAGCGGCCCGCGCGGCACCGACGTGCGGCTCCGCTTCGCCGAGCTCCTCTTCCCGAACGGCACGATGAACCAGGACAACCTGCGCTCGGCCCAGGCCGAGGACCACTACATCCTGAGGGGCGAGGGCGAGGAAACATGGGAGCCGCGCTTCACCTATCACGGCTTCCGCTACGTCGAGGTCACCGGATTCCCCGGGACGCCGACCCTCGAGACGATCCGCGGCCGGGTCGTCCACACGGCGGTCGAGCCCGTCGGCAGCTTCGCCGCCTCCAAGGACGTCCTCAACGGCATCCAGCGCATCATCACCTGGGGCCAGAAGACGAACCTCCACGGCATCCCGACCGACTGCGACCAGCGCGACGAGCGCATGGGCTGGATGGGCGACGCCCAGGGCACGGCCGAGGAAGCCATCATGAACTTCGACATGGCCGCCTTCTACACGAACTTCATGCGCGACATCCGCGACGTCCAGGACGACAAGGGCCGCCTGTCGGACACGGTCCCCCACGTCTGGGGCGGCGAGAACGCCGACCCGGCCTGGGCCACGGCCTATCCCCTGATCTGCTGGTACATGTATCAGTACTACGGCGACACGCGAGTCCTCGAGGAGCACTACGGCGCGCTCAGGAAGTACGTCGAGTTCCTGCGCTCCAAGGCCGAGAACGGGCTGGTCAAGTTCAGCTCCTACGGCGACTGGGTGGCCATCGAGAAATGCCCCGGCGCGATCGTCTCGTCCTTTTATTATCTCTATGACGTCCGCATCCTGGCCGACGCCGCCCGCGTCCTCGGCAAAACCCAGGACGCCGCTCTTTACGACAAGCTCGCGGCCGAGATCCGGGCCGCCTTCAACCGCGAATACTACGATCCCAAGACGGGCGACTATGCCGACGGCACCCAGACGGCCAACACCCTGCCGCTCTTCCTGGGCATCCCCACCGAGCGGGAAGGCGGCGCCTGGGGCCGGCTCTTCGACGACGTCGTTTACAAGCACAACGCCCACCTGACCACGGGCATCATCGGCACGAAGTACATCATGGAGGTCCTGACCAAATTCGGGGCGCCCGACCTGGCCTACGACATCGCCTGCAAGACGGATTTCCCAAGCTGGGGCTACATGATCGCGAGCGGCGCGACGACCCTTTGGGAGCTGTGGCAGAACCGCGAGGGCTCGTCCATGAACTCCCACAACCATCCCATGTTCGGGAGCGTCGGGGCCTGGTTCTACAAGGCCCTGGCCGGGATCAACCTGGCGCCGGGGACGACGGGCTTCGACAAGATCCTGATCCAGCCCCAGATGGTGCGCGACCTGACCCACGCCTCGGGCTCGACAAGGACCGTGCGCGGCGAGGTCGCCTGCGCCTGGTCGCGGACCGAGCTCTCGGCCCGGGTCGAAGTGACTGTGCCCTTCGGATCGGAGGCCGAGGTCGTCATCCCCAAGCTCAATCTCCGCGATATCAAGGTCACAGAAGGCGGAAAGACGATCTGGGCCGACGGCCACTATGCCGCGGGTGTGGCCGGCCTCGCCGGCGCCATCGACAAGGACGGCGCCATCCGCATCCAGACCGGCGGCGGCCGTTACGTCTTCGTCTTGGAAGGGAACTAATAAATGAATTTCCAGGAACTTATCAAAGCGAGATACAGCGTCCGGGCCTATAAGCCCGATCCCGTCGAGGACGACAAGCTGGCCCGCATCCTCGAGGCCGCCCGCGTCGCCCCGACGGCGGCCAACCGCCAGGCCTTCCGGGTTGTCGTCATCCGGACCGAGGAGCGCAAGTCCGACCTGCGGCGCGTCTATGGCCGGGACTGGTTCGTCCAGGCGCCGATCGTCCTCTGCGTCTGCGCGGTGCCCGCCGAGGGTTGGGTCCGCAAGGCCGACGGCTGGAACGCGGCCGAGGTCGACGCCACGATCGTCATGTCCCATATCGTCCTGGCCGCGGCCGAGGAGGGCCTGGGCACGTGCTGGATCGCCGCCTTCGACCCCGCGGCGGCCCGCGAGGTCCTGGGCCTGCCGCCCGAGATCATCCCCTCGGCCTTCACGCCCCTCGGCTATGCCGCGGATGCCGCGGCGCCAAGGAAGCGCCGCCCGCTCGACGAGCTGGTCCGCCACAACCGCTGGTGAGGGCCTGACCTCCTGTACTTAAGTCAAGCGGCTGATCCTGCTCTATTAACAGGGACGAAGATGCCCCCTCGAAAGATCTCAAAAAAGATATCAAAACCCTTGACTCTGACGTTACGTCATAGTGCACAATAGATGCGTGGATAAGGCCATGAAGACGAACGGTTATCTCATCAGGGAGTTCGCCAAGCTGACGCGGGTGACGGTCCGGGCGCTCCACTATTACGACCAGGTCGGCCTGCTCAAGCCGAGCTTCGCTCGGCCCAACGGCTACCGGGTCTACACCGATGCCGACCTGCTCAAGCTCCAGCAGATCGTCACCCTGAAGTTCATGGGTTTCTCTCTCGACGAGATCCGCCGCCTGCTCGACAGCCGGGGCTACCAGGCCGTCAAGGCCCTCAAGGTTCAGGCTGGGGCGGTCAAGGACGAGATCGCGCGACTTCGCGAGGCCTCGCGGGCGATCGACCAGGTCCTGGCCCGCCTCGAGAAGGACGGCCGCATCCACAAGGACAAACTCATCAAGATCATGGAGGTCATCCAAATGGGCGAAGACGTCAAGAAAACCTGGCACGAGAAGTTCTTCACCGAAGAGGAGATGAAGCAATTCCAGGAGCTCGGAAAGAAGTACACGCCGGAGGACATGGTCGCCTACCAAAAGCGCTGGGAGGCCCTCATCGCCGAGGTCAAGGCCAACCTCAAGCTCGATCCCGCCGGCGAGAAGGCCCAGGACCTGGGCCGGCGCTGGACGGCCCTGCTCAACGAGGTCTACGGCGGCCAACCGGCCCTCAAGGCTTCGATCGCCAAGGCCTACAACGCCGGAGCTGTCCCGAAAGAGCACAACATGATCGCTCCGGAGGTCTGGGACTTCATCAAGAAGGTCCACGCCGCGGGTGGCGCCAAGAAGTGATAGTGAACCGGACTGTTCTTTCCGGTCTGGCCTGACAGGGCGGCGGGGCGCTTTCCCCGCCGCCCATTTTTCCCCCTCGATCTCCCCTAGCGGTAGGATCTTTCCCTCATCGCCGATCGCCCCCGTCTAGGGGAAAAACCCGTTTCATGCTAAAATCGTATGGATTATCAAAGGAGATACGACTATGCATCTGAAGACCCGCCTTATCGCCATCCCCGCCTTCGCCGCCATCCTGATGCTGGCCGGAGGCACATTCCTGGCCAGCGCGGCCCCTCAGGCCCCCGGCAAGGCCGTCGTCCTCGAGTACAAGATGCCGGCCGGCCGGACCCTGACCTATCAGGCCAAGACGGAAGAGGCCCAGGTCATGGAGATCCAGGGCCAATCCATGGCCACCAATTCGAACAACACCAGCACCTTCTCGTTCAAGCCGAAGGGCGCCAAGGACAAGAACTTCCTCGTCGGCGTGACGATCGATGACCTGGCCACGACCGTCAGCTCCAGCGCCCAGGGCGACATGTCCCCGGACATGAGCTCGGTCAAGGGCAAGTCCTTCGACATGACCCTCTCGCCTCTCGGCCAGGAGGTCGATGTCAGCGGCGCCGAGGCCATCACCTATGACATGGCCGGTGAGACCCGCAATCTCTCGGCCGGCTTCAAGACCTTCTTCCCCGACCTGCCCGGCAAGCCGGTCAAGATCGGCGACAGCTGGCCCTCGACGGCCACGACCGAGGAAAAGACCGGGGCCATGATTATCAAGGTCGACCTCCAGTACGCCAACACCCTCGAGGGGTTCGAGACGGTCGACGGGATGGAGTGCGCCCGGATCGGCTCGCAGATCACGGGGACCGTCAGCGGCTCCGGGAACCAGGGCGGCATGGACCTGACCTTCTCGGGCACCACCAAGGGCAAGGACCTCTGGTACTTCGCGGTCAAGGAAGGGATGTTCGTCAAGAACGCGACCGAATCGACCTCCGAGATGTCCATCGACGTCTCCGCGGCCGGCATGACCATCCCCATGAACATGACCAGCAAGGGCGAGGTCAAGCTGACGGCCCACTGAGTCGGCAGGCCCTGAGGATCGGGAGCGACGCCGGGGGCGAAGGCTCCCGGTGGCCGCCGGCCCCGGACCGGATCCCCGGCTCGGACATGCGGCCCGCTCGCGCGACTAATCTCTCCTCGCCTCTTGTCGGCCGGGGCTTCGTTCCGGCCGGGCGACCGGGTCGAGCCCGGGGAAAGGAGATCGGTCCATGGCCGTAAAGAGACCTCCGCGCATCGAGGACGTCCGCCGGAAGGACGATCTCCTGGTCGTGACCGGCGCCGGCGGCTTCATCGCCGGCTCGCTCGTCCGCTATTTCCACGACAAAGGCTTCACCCGCATCCGGGCCATCGACAAGAAGCCCCTCGACGAGTGGTACCAGAGGACCCCGGGGGTCGAGGACCTCGTCCTCGACGTCAGCTTCCGGGACAATTGCGTCCGGGCCTGCGCGGGCGCCGTCGAGGTCTACAACCTGGCCGCCGACATGGGCGGCATGGGCTTCATCGAGCGCTACCGGGTCGAGTGCCTGCGCAGCGTCCTCATCAACACCCACATGATCGAGGCCGCCCAGCGGGCCGGGGCCGACCGTTATTTCTATTCCTCGTCGGCCTGCGCCTACAACGTCGACCTCCAGAAGGACACCCAGTCCCGGGCCCTCAAGGAGTCGGACGCCTTTCCGGCCAACGCCGAGCGCGGCTACGGCTGGGAGAAGCTCTTCTCGGAGATCGTCTGCCAGGAGTACTGGGCCGAGCGCGGCCTCAAGACGGCCATCGCCCGCTTCCACAACGTCTACGGCCCCCACGGCACCTGGGACGGCGGCCGCGAAAAGGCCCCGGCGGCCCTGTCGCGCAAGGTCATCGAGGCCCGCGACAACGGCAGCTACGCCATCGAGATCTGGGGCGACGGGACCCGGACCCGCAGCTTCATGTACATCGACGACTGCCTCAACGGCATCGACATGATCATGCACTGCGACGAGCTCACCGCTACGCCCATCAACCTGGGCTCGCACGAGCTTGTGTCGATCAATGAGCTGCTCGGCCTCATCGAGGACATCGCCGGCTTCAAGGTCGCCCGCCGCTACGACCTCGACGCCCCGAAGGGGGTCGGCGGGCGCAACTCCGACAACACCATGATCAAAGGGATCCTGGGCTGGGAGCCGTCGACGCCGCTGCGCACGGGCATGGCCAAGACCTATGCCTGGATCGCGGAGCAGTACGCCCGGCGCAAGGCCGGGCAGAAAGTCGTCCTCTGACGGGGCCGGGCCCTACTTCTTCTCGAGCTCGGCGACGATCTTCCGGATGTTGTCCTGCTCGGTGTTGACCCTCAGAGAGGCCTGGAAGGCCGCCAGGGCTTGGTCCTTCTGCCCCAGCTTCAGGAAGCACGTCCCCAGCGCGTTGAGCACGGACGGGTCGCTGTTGTAGACCTTGTTGGCCTCGAGGAGTTCGGCGACGGCCGCGGAGTGGTCGCCCCGGCCCAGGAGGGCCAGCCCCCGGACCTTGTGGTAGTCGAAGCGGCCCTTCTCGACCCCGGCCAGGCCTTCGACGACGGTCATGGCCTGGTCGAACTTGCCGACCCTGAGCAGGAAGCGGGCGTAGTCGCTGACCCCTTCCTTGTAGCCGGGGTTCTTGGCCAGCCCCTTGGCAAAATAGGCCTCCGCCTTGTCGTTGGCGCCGAGCTTATCGTATTGGCGGGCCAGCTGATAATAGATGTAGAACTCGTTGGCCAGGGACAGGCCGCGCGAGTTGGCGATGGGGTGGGCCAGGGCCGGCTCGGCCGACAGCACGAACTGGGCACTCTTTTCGTCGAGCACGTTCTTGTCGGCCCCGAGCAGGCGGGCCTTGAGCTCGTAATAGTCGGGCGGCAGGCCCGTTGTCGCGATGGCCGGGATCAGGCTGAGGACCGGACGGTAGGGCGTGTCGGCCAGGCGCAGAGAGACGGTCCGGAGGGCCTGGCCGGCGCTCAGGCGCACCAGGCTCAGCTCGACCGTCCCGGCCTGCCACAGGTCCCGGGGCAGGTCAGTGACGGAGAGCAGGACGTCCAGCTCGTCGGCGGACCCGTAGCTCATCTTGGGATCGACGACAAGCTTGCGCTCGCCGGTCTTGAAGGGAATGAAAACGTCGGTCGGGAAGGTCTTGACCTGGTAGCCGAGGATGGGCCCGTTGAGGGCCGGCGCCCCGCCCGACCGGGGCGCGACGACGGTGCGCTCGAGGACCGTGAACTCCTTGGCCACGGAGTTCTGGACCAGCACGGTCAGCTTATAGGTCCCTTCGGGCACCGGGAAGGCGTCCTCCAAGGAGATGCCGTTCTGGCGGACGCGGTCCATGTCATTGGCCGCAAAATAGAGGGCATACTCCTTGGAGTTCTGATAGACGATGTCCTCGCCGCGGCGAAGGCTGACGTCGACCTTGAAGTTGGCATAATACTGGTCCTTGGGCTCGTAGTAGTCCACGGACAGCTTGAGGGGAACGACCGTGAAATGCACGAACGGCAGGTCGAGGCCCGGATCGCGGATGACTGCGGCCAGGCCCTCGTTCTCGATATAGTTGGTCATGTATTCGGTGCTGACCAGGCCCTTGTAATCGAAGAAATGGGTGGCGTAGGTCGGGTTCAGCCCTTTGTAGGGGGATTCCGTGATATTGGCCAGGAGCTCGGTGTTCCGGGCCGTGGGCTGGTAATTGTAGCCGTACTCGCCGGGGATCAGGGACAGGGACATGGCGGCCAAAGTCGGCGCCAGGTTCCGGATGGTCTGATAGATCTTCTCGAAATCGTCCGGATCGATCTCGCGGAAGCTGGCCATGGGCTCCAGGAGGGACTTGGGCCCGTCGACGAACGGATCGTAGAGCCTCATCTCGCCGAAGCCTTTTTTTTGGAAGAAGATCAGCCCGAAGTGGGTCGGCAGGTCCTTGCTGCCGTCGGTGTAATAGTACCAGACCTCGCAGGAAACGATCCCCAGGGTCCCCGGAAAGCGGTCGTAGCTGCGGGGCTCGCCGAGGATCATCCAGATGCGGCCGCGGTCGGTCATGTAACCCGGCCGGCCCGCGGCGAAGTACTTGTTGACATGCTCGAACCGCTTCTGGATGTCGTCCTTGTACTCGTTTTCGGGCGTGCCCGGGGTCGGGTCGCGGATCTTCCAGAAGTCGGTGACAAAGATGTCGCGGTCACGGTTGTCCGGGAGACTGAGGAAGACCTCGCGCTCCTTGGGGCTGATGAGGTAGGTCGTGAGCTTGAGGAACTCCTGATAGACGGGATCGAGGGCGCTCACGCCCGTGGCCGGTTTCTTCTTATCGGCCTTCGGCGGGGCCTGAGGGGTCTGGCCCGGACGCGCCGCGAGCGGCGCCGCGAAGAACGCGGCCAGCACGATCAGGACCGCGGCCAGGAACGGGATGCGCTTGTTCATGGTCCTAAACCTCCGGACATGTCCCGGCGGCCTCTTCGCGCCGTCGACCGGGCGGCTACTTCTTCAGATAATCTAAGAAACTCTTGACCTGGGCGGCGCGTTCCGAATCGGGGTCGATCTTGAGATATTTCTCGAAGGTGGCGATGGCCCTGTCCTTCTGGTTCTGGGCCGTGTAGGTGATCCCCAGCTGGTAGAGCGCGTCGAGCTGGTTCTCGTCGAGGCTGACCGCCTTCTCGAAGTAGGCCGCCGCCTCAGGGAGCTTCTGGGTCTGGAAATAGGACATGCCGAGCGAATAGAGGAGATTGGGGTCGTCGAGCTTGTCGATCGAGACCTTGCCGTACCACTCCATGGCCGCCTCGGTGTTGCCGCGGTTGGAATAGCAGTTGCCGATGCCGATCAGGGCTTCGATGTCGTTCGGGTTCTTGGCCAGGACATCCTTGTACGCCGCCTCGGCCTCATCGTATTTCTCGAGCAGGAAATAGCCGTTGCCGATGTTCCGCTGGATGAAATAGGCGTCGGGGTACTTGGCCAGGAAGGCCTTGTAGGCCTCGATCGCGGCCGGGTAGTCCTTCTTGTCGAAGAGGTCGTTGGCCGCCGTGAGGTCCTTCCTCATGTCCTCGCTGACGACCAGCCCCTCGATCTTCCGCATCACCACCTTCATCTCTTTGTACTTCTCGAACTGGTTCATTTGCAGCGATTTATGAGCGGGGGAATAGCCGATCTTATCGAAATCGATGTTCCACGACCCGCTCCGCATCCAGGCGCCGAGCCAGCGGCCGTCCTTGCCGGACTTGGTCTCGAAACCGCCTTCGAACTTCGGACAGAAGAACTTGATGCGCACGCCTTCGATGGGGTTCCCCTGTTCGTCGACGACGATGCCGGGGATCCGCCCCTGGCCCTTCCATTCCTGGGCCGAGAGGACGGTTGTGACTATGCAAACGCTGAGGGCGATCATGAGGGCTTTCTTCATATCCAACCTCCGGATAACGCTCTAACTTAAGATTTTAGCATAGCGGGGACCGGAACACAAAGGCCTAGCGGCACTTGGCCAGGAGGGCCTCGAGGTCGGCCAGCTCCTTGGGCGGCAGGGTCTTGCCGTACCGCGCTTTGTATTGATTGAGCAAGGCCGCGGCCTTGGCCTTGTCCCCCTTGTCGAAGTAGGCCGTCCCGAGGTTGTAGAGGGCGAACTTGTGCCCGGGCTCGATGGCCAGGGCCTGCTCGAAGCAGGAAATGGCCGCGTCGAGATCCCCCAGCAGCCGGTAGGCCGCGCCCAGTCCGTTGGTGGCGGACACATCACGCGGGTCGGATTCGAGGGCCTTCTTGAACAGGTCCATCGCCCGGCGAAGGGCGGCCGAGTCCTTGTCTCGCATGGCGATCGCGGTCTGGACCGTACCCAAGTTGGCCAGGACGGCCCCATACTTGGGATCGAGGGCCAGGGCCCGCTCGTAGGCCGTGACGGCGTTCGGGAGGTCGCCCTTGTTCCAATAGGCTACGCCCATGTAGTTCCAAAGCTCGGGGTCCCAGTCGATCACCCCCGCCGCTCTACCGAGCACGGCCACGGCCTCGTCGTTCCGCCCGAGCTCGGCCAGGACGATGCCGTGCTCGATGGCCAGCTTGTAGTTGCGGGGATTAGCGGCCACGCCAGCCTTCAGAAGGGCCTCGGCCTCAGGCAGCCGGCCCCGCTTTTCATAGACGGTCACCAGAAAGAGATAGGGATCATCGAATTCCGGTCTGTCCTTGACCAGCTGGAGGAGGAGGGCGATGCTAGGCTCCGCCTGGCCGCGGAAATAGAGGTCCTGGGCCTGTTCGAGTTTCCGGTTGAACGGCAGCAGCGTTTTCAGGTCGTCGGCCGGCTCAAAGGACGCTTTGGCCGGCGGCTGGTAGCCCCCGACGTAGCCGAGGCTCGCGAGCTTCTCCCGTGAGGCGGCGCCAAGCTGCGGGCTGGCGGCAGACAACGAACCGGACCCGGCCTTGATGATCCCGGCCAGACGCGCCTTGTCTTTGCCGACATCCGGACCGGCCAAGTTCTTCGTTTCCCCGAAATCCGCGCCGAGGTCGTAGATCTCCGGAATGGGCAGGTCGATGAATTTCTTCGGGCCCTCGATGAATCCCCTGAGCGGGGCCCAGCCGCGCCGGTAATAAGCGAAGAGGGCCTCGAAATAGATCGGCCGAGCGGCCAGCGTCGACAGGTCTTTGCCCCTCAGGGCCGGCACGAGCGACAGGCCCTGGAGAAAATCAGGCTTGGCGAGACCCAGGAGATCGCAGACCGTCGGGAAGATGTCGATATGGCTGACGTTCGCATCCACCCGGGCGGGCTTGACCCCGGGACCGGCGACGATGAGGGGGATCCAGAGCGTCGAATTGTAGGCGAAGTAGCCGTGGGTCGTCTCGCCGTGCTCGCCCAGCGACTGGCCGTGGTCGCCGGTGAGGGCGACGACGGTCGAGCCTGACTGGTGGGAGCTGTCGAGGTACGCGAAGAGCCTGGCCAGGGAGGCGTCAACGTAGGCGACCTCGCCGCTATACGGATCGTCCTGGTATTGCGTCGCGTAGGGCGCCGGCGGCTCGTACGGCTGGTGGGGGTCAAAGACGTGGACCCAGACGAACCAGGGGCCGGGGCGCCCGTCGAGCCAGGCCAGAGCGGCGCCCACGACGGCCTCGGCCTTGCGCTCGACGAACTGAAAGTCCAGGCCCGTGCCGGAGCCATACCTCTCATCGTAGACATCGAAGCCGCGGTCCAGGCCGAAGCGGGCATCCAGGGGAAAGGCGCCGATGAAGGCGCCGGTGGCGTAGCCCCGCTCTTTCAGGAAGGTGGCCAGCGTGGGCAGTCCGTCCGGGACCTTGAAATTGCCGTTGTCATGAACGCCGTGTTGGAGTGGAGTCGTCCCGAGCAGGATCGAGGTATGGGACGGCAGCGTCAGCGGCGTGTGGGCGAAGGCCCGGCTGAAGACGGCGCCCGAGGCGGCCAGCCGGTCGATGGCCGGAGTCTTGGCGACGCGGGCCCCGTAGCAGCCCAAGCGGTCGGGCCGCAGCGTGTCGACGGTTATCAGGAGCAGGTTCGGCCGGGACGGGGCGGCGGCGAAGATCGGCTGTCCCAAGAGGAGGCCCAGCGCGGCGGCGGCCATTACGGCCCCTGCGAACCGGCAGCGTCCCGAGGCAGTCATGCGATCGTCCCTCCTCGAAGACCCATTCTATCATGCCGGCCGGAGAAGGGGAAAAGAAAAGCCCCTCCCCCACGGGGGGGAGGGGCTTTGAGCATCTGCTTGGAACTGCTGCTGCTTAGAACTGGAACCGGACGCCGAGGCGCATGACGCGGGGGTTCAGGATCTCGTTGACGACGAACTTGTTCGCATACGCGGCGAAGGTGGTGCTGCCGTCGGCGTTGATGTTGTACGTCCCTTCATTACGGTCGTACCTGCGGTTGATGATGGAGCTGTTGAAGAGGTTGAAGACGTCAGCCATGAGATAGATCTTGCCCGTGTCGCCGAGCTTGATCAGCTTCTCGAGGCGGAAGTTCAGCTGGTAGAAGTTCGGCAGCTTTTCGGTGCCGAAGACGTCCAGGTACGCCGAGGTGCTCCGGTTGTAGGAGTTGGCCCACCGCCGGTCGTTGACCGTGAAATAGTGCGGGATGATGTGGCCGGCGCGGGCGTTGAAGGTGAAGGAGACGTTGAAGTCATAGGGCAGCTGGTAGAGGCCTTCCAGCTTGAGCATCCAGTGGGAGAACAGGTACTGGTTGATCTTGCCGGAAGCGCTGCCGAGGGCCGGGGCGTAAAGCTGGTCGTCCAGGGCCCAGAGGCTGGTCGGGTTCTGGAAGCCGTTGCCGTAGTGGTACTTCTGGTCCATGTACGACAGGGAGCCGTCGAACATCCACTTGTTGGACAGCCGCTTGTTGAAGACGAGGTCGACGCCCCAGAAGGTCTGGTAGTTGGTGTTGCGGACGTGGGCGTAGTAGGGGGTGTAGCCGAAGCCGGGGGTCATGAGCCAGTAGTCTCTCCCGGCGCCGTCGCCGAGGTCGACGTTGTCCAGGTGAGGATCGACCCCGGCTTCGGGGATCGAGCCGGCGATGGAATACATCGACGAGTCGCGGATGAGGTTCTCGCCATCGATCGAGTAGTCGCCCACTGTGCCGTTGGCATAGTACGAGGGGTTCCAAGTGAAGTGGTCGTACTTACGCCACGTGGCGCTCAGGCCGACGCTGAAGTCGGCCATGAGCTCGTGATCGACCGCGAACAGGACTTCCATTGTCCGGTTCGATGCTGCGTTCGAGTCGACGCGCAGATAGCGCGAAGCGCCGGGCGTAGTGCTCCCAGGCGTGAAGCCGCCCCAGAAATAGCCCTGGAGGTCGGTGAAGGCCGAGCTGACCGCCCCGGTTTCGGCATCGAACATCGGGACAGCGGCGTAGGTCGTCGGGTCGGGAACGAACATCTCGCCCTTCTGCTGCACGCCGTCGCTGTTGCCGTCGAGCCAGTACCAGTTCATCCAGCCGCCGAAGACGCCGTAGGGAGCGAAGAGGTACGAGGCCGAGCCCGTGCCCATGAAGTCGCCGTAGATGGCGCCGCTCAGCTTGAGGATGGTCTTGCCGTTGCCGAAGAGGTCGTAGGTGATGCCGAGGCGCGGCGAGAAGACGTTCCACTTATAGCTGGGCTTGATATCGGGCGTCGCGACGCCGGGCATGAAGTCATGGAGGGCCGACTTGACGGAAGGATCAAAAAGGTCGGTCCAGAGCGCCGCGTCGTTGACGGTCGAGGCGGTGCTGGCGTTGATCTGCGGCGTCTGGTGGTCGAAGCGCAGGCCGAGCAGGATGTTGAACCGGCCAGCGGTGACCGTATCCTGCAGGAACGCGCTCAGCTGCTTGACGCTGTAGTCCAGGTTGTACTGGCTGGCCAGCGTCCAATACGTCATCCCCGCCGTGTACTGCGGGTTGCCGCCGCCGAGCGGGTCGATGTCGGCCCAGTTCAGATCATATTGCTCGTAGATGTTGCCCGGGGTCGACGAGTTGGTCGTGACGCGGCGGGACGAGTACTCGACACCCAGCTTGATCTCGTGGCTGACGCCAAAGAGCTTGTCGTTGTAATACTGGGTGTTCAGATTGTAGTCGTACATCGGCCGCGTGGTGATGTAGAACCAGTTGTCTCTCCAGAGATCCTTCGTCGCGTCATAGTTCACCAGGTTGGTGCTGTTCGGGTCGCTGTGGGGGATCAACTGGAACGAGGCGTCCATGTAGGCGAACTTGCCCGAAATGAGCAGGTTGTTGCCGAACATCTGCTCGTCCTGGATCTTGAAGACCGGGTCGCCGAAGTGGTAGGGGCTGTCCTGGTCCAAGCCTTCGGGGAAGGACTGGGAGGCGGACCGCCCCAGGAACTTCTTGGCGCCGGCGATGTACAGGGCCTCGAACCGGTTCGAGGGGATGATCTGCAGGTTCAGCTTGAAGTTGTAGTCGGTGATGAGGGGCTTGACCGGGGTGCCCGTAACGGCGATGGTGTCGATGTCCTGGACGCCGTAGGAGCCCCAGAGCCAGGCCTTGTCCTTGACCAAGGGGCCGCCGACGTTGAAGCCGTAGTCCTTGATCGAATTGATCTTGTTGTAGGCGGACAGGCCGTAGCTGGCGAGTTTTTCGGCCGAATACGTCGCCTGGAACTGGCTGTCGGTCAGGTAGAACCGGCCGCCGAAGCTGACCTTGTTGCCGCCGCGGCGGGTGACCATGTTCAGGGCCACGCCGCCCGTCTGGACGGTGACATCCGCGCCGCCCGTCGTGACGTTCATTTCATCGAACGAGTCGAAGTCCCAGTAGATCGGGGAGGCGCCGATGGCCGCGGGGTCGGTGACGACGACGCCGTCAACGGCCCAAACGCCCTGGCCGGAGTCGCCGCCCTTGGCGATGTAGCTGGCCTGCTGGCCGGACTCCGTGCCGCCGACGTTCTCGCGGTCCATGATGATGCCCGGCGCCATTTGCATGACGTTCCAGGGGTCGCGGGAAGACGGCAGAGACTGCAGGATCTCCTGCGTGACGTTCTTGCCGACCGCGGTCTTCTTGGCATCGACCGTCGGGGTGACCGCGACGACGGTCACCTGCTCTTCGAGGGCGCCTTGCTCCATGACCAGGTCGATCTTGGAGCTGGACCCAATGACGACGATGATGCCGGTCTTCTCCTGCTTTTTGAAGCCCTGGAGTTCGGCCGTTAGGGAATATCCGCTGCTAGGCATCAGGTTCGGGAACCGGAAGATGCCCATGTCGTCGGTGACCTGCGTGATGGGGGCGCCGGCCGTGGTGCGCAGGGTCACGGAGACGCCCGGCAGGGGCGTGCCCTGGGAATCAGTGACCGTGCCGTAGATGGTGCCGGTGCGGACCTGCGCCATGGCGGCGACGGCCAAGAGGAGGACAGACAAAAGAATGAGGCTTTTTTTCAACTTCCCTCCTTAATCGATAAAACCCTCAACCTTGGAGTGGTCGGCCACCCCTGCCCATCTCTTAGAGTTGGGACGTTCAGCGCATTCTCACCCCTTTCATTTATGATCATTTTGCCGATGAAATGTGCAATAATCATGCCAGGGATGAAGGCGCTTCAGCCCGTCTCTTGACTGCTTAAAATCAGCCACTTATGCCGGATGGCCAGATGACCTTGGACGCATTAATTCAGAATTTTGGATTAAATTCGGAATTATGAATAGCCGCGCGAATAAAGACCCCAGCCGGAGACCTGGAGCCGGACCCTATCGGGAAGAGTAGCCTGAGAGGGAAAAGACCTTATAGGGCTTGCCCTTGACGGAGACCGAGATCTTGCGGAAGGACCCGTCCCCGGCGACTGGGGACGGAGCATAAATGAGCAGGTAGTAGGCCTCGATCGTCTTGACTGCGTTCCGGAGCTCGGCGAGGGGGTTCTGGGTGGTCTCGGCGATACCTCCCGTCGCTTCGGCTACGCGTGAGAAGAGCCTGAAAATATCTTCCGACTGCTCCCTCATGCTCACGCCGCCGAGCTTATCCGGGGACCTGTTCATGAACAGGAAGCTGACGCCCGCCCCCGAATCGCAGTAGGCCTGGACGATCTTGTTCACGTCGATGGAGAGGTTGCGGTGATAGACCTGGAAGAGCTCATGTAGGTCGGCCAGGATGCTCTGGTTGTCCTGGTTGTTGTCGATGAGGGCGTTGAGCGCCTGGGTGCTGATCTCGGGCCGGTACTCCTGCTGATAGAAGAGGATGAGGAACTTTCGTCCGGGCATCCTCTTCAGGGCCTGGGCGAACCCGACGATCTTGGCCGGTTCCAGGCTCTGCTGGGCCTCGAGCTTGGCCAGGGAATCGCGGTACTGGTCCATGACCTGCTCCAAGCTGAAGGTCGAGACCATCCCGCCTTCGGAATCGTCGCCGCCGATGGGACTGTAGCCCTGGATGCCTTGGACGATGCGCCGGAGGTCCTTGAGCAGGCTCTTGTAGATGAAATTGCTCTTGTTGATGTCCTTGCGGACGAGCTCGTTGGTCTCTTTGGCCAGAAGGTCCTTGGGCTTCTGGGCGAAGGCCTGAGGAGTCAGCGTGTAGCTGCTGACCGGGGTCTGGACCTCGAGAGTGTCGCCGGGGAGAAGGACGTCATGGAAGAAGTAACTGAGGGCCGGGGCGATCTTGGCATCGTAGTCATACATCTGAAAGAGGAGATAGAAGTGCCGGGCCGTGACCGGACGGCTGGCGGCCTCGCCGTCCTCGCTGACGATGGCGTTCTTATCGATGGCGTAGAGGACCTGGATCTGCTGCGGTGTCCCGTCCTCCAGGACCTCGAAATCCGCGCGGGTCAGGCCGCTGACGAATCGTCCGCCGTCGACCACGCGGACAGGCACGGTCACGGACGCCGGGGCCATTCCCTGCTCGCCGGCCGCGGGAAGGCCCGGGGCAAGGACCATCAGGGCCAGGATGAGTGTAAAATAAGTTGCGGGCTTGACGTTCATGGCCGACCTTTCTCGGGGCGCTCTCCTCTGGCTGAGACGTACAGCCCGATCATGGGCATTTTTCATGCCAGGTCCTGGACACCTCCCGTCGAGCGGGGCCCTAAAGATTCATCATAGGCCCCGGACGGCGGGGAGTCAAAGAGAGGGAGGAGAGCCGGGGCCGCTCGCGTCGCCGCCCCGGCCGACGGCGCCGCGGGCAATGGCGAAGACGAACCAGCCGATCGAGGCGACGAGAAAGCCCGTCTTGTAACCCTGCTCCGAGACCCGGCCGAGAAAATAGAGGATCGGGACGGCCAGACAGGCGCAAAGGCTCAGCAGGGCCAGCCCACCCATCAGCGCTCTCAGGAAACGCGGACTCATGCCGTCCTCCTGTGCGGGGCCATCAACGCCGTATAGGCCGCCAAGGCGATGAACCAGCACGGCAGCCAGCGGAAATAGAGATGCATCGGGAGCACGGCGGCGATGGCCAGCGTCCCGACCCAAACGGCCAGCGTCGCCCAGTTGAAGACCCAGCCTTTCTTCTCGGCCTGGTACTGTTCGATGCCCAGGGCCGGGAACAGCCAATGTTCGGCGAAGACGACGGCCCCGATGGGCATGAGCACGAGCCCGTAGATCGCGACGTAGTCGAGGAGCCTGAGGAAGAAGATCGGGAAGCAAGCCAGGACCGTGGTCGCGGCCCCGGCGATGAGCGTGATCTTCCAGCGCGGCCAGTTCGGCGTGATCGTCTGGAGGGCCAGCCCGGCCCGGTAGAGGGTCGGATTGGCGGTCGTCCAGCCGGCGAGAAGGACGCCCGCGATGCCGGCCAGGCCGGCCGCCTGGTAGGCCATCAAGCCCGGGTGCATCTCCCGGCCCACGGCGGCCACCATGATGCCGGAGGCGACCCATGCCAGCATGTGGCCGGGAAAGACGCCGAAGGACGTGTAGAGGCCGTAGGTCCACTTGCGGGCGTAGCGGAAGAGGGCCAGGTCGGAGAGGCCGATGTGCATGGCCAGGTTGCAGAACCAGGCGAAGAAGAGCACGTGCCAGAAGCCAAGCTTCTCCTGACCGGCGGCGGCGATGCCGTTCCAGATCCTCGTCGTGGCCACCTGCCAGAAATTGCCGAAGCCGGGGCTGACGCCGAGGCGGGGCAGCGCGGCCAGCGCTCCGGCGACGAAGACGAAGAAGATCCAGGGCGAGGCCACCTCGGCGAAGCGGCTGAGCTTGGCGAACCCGAGGATGGCCATGGTCGTGAAGGCCGCGCCGAGGGCCAGGCAGATGGCCACCCAGCCCAGGCTCGTCGGCAGCACGGCCCCCAGCTTGGGCACGGGGATACCGAAGACGAGGCCGACGGCCGTGGCCGAGACCGAGATCATGGCCCCGGCCAAGATGCAATAGAGGAAGGCATTGAGGACGTTATAAATGACGGTGACGCCCGGCCCGGCGATCTTCCTCAGGTACCAGTAGAGGGTCAGGCGTGTCCGCACGGCGATCGGGGCGCAGACGAACGTCCAGGACAGGACGGCCAAGATGTTACCGAAGAGGAGGCCGAGCAGGAGGTCCCGGGCCCCGATGCCGTGGAGGACGAAGAAGGCGCCGATGACGAACTCGGTCGCGGCGACGTGCTCGCCGGCGAAGAGCCCGGCGAACTTGCCGCCCGACTGCAGCTTGTCGGGGGTCACCGCCTCGCGGTCGAACTCGTAGAGCTTGTCCATCGCGGCGGTCAGCTTGGTCCAGCGTTCCGGCATGCGGGCCTCCTCGCGGGGGTTATATCAAGGTCGGCTAGGCGGGTCAAACCCAGGACGGGGTCAAACCTATTTTTCGTTACTTTCTTTTCCCGGCTCCCATCCGCCTTCTGTCGCTTCGCAAAAAAGTAACGAAAAATAGGTTTGACCCCATCTTGAGCTTATCGGCGTGTCCCCGTTTGCGTTATAATCGGCGCGGAGGGGCCCATGACCGGCAAAGACATCGCCCAGACGCGGGCCGCGGCCGCCGCCCTGCTCCGGAAAGCGCGCATCCCCGTCACCGCGAGCGAGATCGAGACGATGGAGATCGCCGACCTGGGGCTCGGCGACATCAAGCACGTCGGCCTCGAGCTCATCGTCTACGAGAACAACGACCGCTACTGCGCCAAGGAGCTCGTCCTCCTCCCCCGCCAGATCTGCCCCGAGCATCGCCACCCCCGGATCAACGGCCGGAACCTGGGCAAGAAAGAGACCTTCCGCTGCCGCTATGGCGAGATCTACCTTTACGTCGCCGGTGAGCGCACGCCCAAGCCCCGGGCCCGCGTGCCGCTGAAGTACAAGCGCTTCCTGACGGTTTGGCACGAGATCGTGCTCCGTCCCGGCGACCAGTACACCCTGCCGCCAAACTCGCTGCATTGGTTCCAGTCCGGCGACAAGGGCGCCATCGTCTCCGAGTTCTCGTCGACCAGCATCGACGAGTGCGATGTTTTCTCCGATCCCCGGGTCCGCCGGGTCGGGAGATAGAGACCGGGCTTGATCGAGATCGCCGTCCCGGTCGAGGAGCTGGCCGCCCGCCGCGCCCGGGTCGAAGCCGTCCGGCGCTTCGAACGGCCCGACCGCGTCCCCGTCATCCCCTCGATCGGCACCCGCTTCCTCGTGCCGCGGCTGGGCGTGAGCTTCCGCGATTATTTCCGCAATCCCGAGACCATGCTGCGGACGCAGATCCTGGCCCAGAAGTGGCTGCTCGAGAACATCCGCACCGACGCCTACGCCATCACCGGGCCTTGGGTCGGCGCGTGGACGGACTTCGAGAACACTTTCGAGGCGGGTAGTCTCGGCGTCGAGGTCGTCTTCCCCGACGACGACATCCCCTGGGTCGGCCAGGGCTGGATCAAAGACGAGGCCGACCTGCGGCGTCTCGAGACCATGGACTTCGTTCACGGCGGGCTCAACGCCCGGCAGATCGCCTTTCGGAAGGCCATGATCGAGCTGGCCGACAAGTACCCGGTTCGTTTCGAGGGCGGGCCGGTTTTCTATCCCGCCGCGAACCCGGCCCTCACTCACACGTCGGACGGCCCGTTCGGCGTGGCCGGCGATCTCATGGGCCCGACCGAGGTCTTCCTGGCCGTCAAAGAGCGCCCGGATTTCGTGCGCGAGCTCCTGCGCATCGTCACCGGCAAGCTCATCGACTGGCTTGACTTCTGCTGGGCCGAGGAACGGCTCGCCCGGCCCAAGGACTTGGCCTGGACGGACGACCTGGCCGTGTCGCTCTCGGCCCAGGCCTACCGGGAGATCGTGCTGCCTTCGGAGAAACGCCTCCGCTTCCATTTCGACGGCCGCCTGAGCCTCCATATGTGCGGCCGGAGCGATCACCTGCTCGAGATCTTCCGCGACGAGCTGGCCATCCACGAGCTCCAGGGCTTCGGCTACGAGGTCGATCTTGACCGGGTCGGCGAGGTCCTGGGCGGCCGCGTCGTGCTCCTCGGCAACGTCAATCCCATGCTGATCCACGGCGGGACCCCGGAGCAGGTGCGGGCGGCGACGCGGCGCATCCTCGACAAGCTCGGGCCGCGCGGCGGTCTCATCATCCAGGACGGCAACAACATCCCGCCGGGGTCGCCGGTCGCCAACATCAACGCCATGATGGAGGCGGCCGAGGCCTGGGGGCGGCCATGAGCGCGAGAGACTTCCTGACCCGGCTTTGGGCCCTCGAGAACGACGACCGCCCGGCGTATCTCATCGGCTATGTGGGCCCCAGGGTCAAGGGCGGGGCCCCGATCCGGAGCGCCCTCTTCTCGACGGAGGGCAAAGACACGGTCAAGGCCCGGCTCCTTGATCCGGACAAGTTCCTGGCCGCCCAGCTCGAGGAGATTGCGAGCCAGTCGAAGCTCCGCGGCGATCTTGTCCCGGCCCTCTGCCCGACGCTCGGCGTCATCGCCGTCCCCTCGGCGTTCGGGGCTGAGGTCGTCTGGTGGGACAACGACTTTCCGGCCGTGAGACCCCTGGCCGGCGGGGTCGAAGCCCTTGGCGATCTCGAGCGGCCCCGCGTCACCGGCGGCGAGCTCGGCCGCATCCTTGCATACACGCGGGTCTTCCTCGACCGGACCGGGGGGCGGATGCCGATCCGCCTCGGGGACATCCAGGGCCCGCTCGACAATGCCGCCCTTATCCTCGGCCACACGACCTTCCTCGAGGCCCTGATCACGGCCCCGAGCGAGATCCACCGGCTCCTGGACATGATCACCGACCTCATGGTCGAATTCGTCGTGACCCAGCGCGAGATCGTCCGGGCCTCCGGGGCCGAGTTCGTGCCGAGCTCCTTCCAGCCATGGCTGCCGGACGGCCGGGGCCTCTCGATCGCCAACGACGTCGCGGTCATGCTCTCGCCGGGGCTCCACGACGAGTTCGGCCTTCCGTATCTCAACCGTCTCTCGGACGCGTTCGGCGGCGTCTACCTTCACTCCTGCGGCGATTGGACCCACCTCTTCCCCAGCTTGGAGAAAGTCCGCGGGCTCCGCGGCCTCGAGTTCGGGGCAAGCGAGGCGCCCTACGACAAAGTTCTGACCCGCTTCGGGGGCCGGACGGTCCTGGCCTGCCGCGTCGGGCTCAACCGCGACCTCCGCTTCGCCGGGATGGCCGACTTCGTCCGGCGCGTGATCGCCGCGGCCCCATCGCCGCGCGGCCTTTTCCTTCACGTCGATATCACCAACGGCCTGACGGGCGACGATTGGCCGGAGACGGACCTCGACGAGATCTACGCTCTCCTCGACGCCGGCAATCCGGCCTGGAAAAAAGGGGCCGCGGGGGGGGCTTGGAGAGAGCGGTGCTCCTCTCCCAAGGACGTCCGCTCGGATCAAGGGTCATAGGCGGGCGCGCGGTCGTTCCGGACGCGGGCCGGGCTCACGGGCAGATCCGCCTGACCCTCATTGAGGTCGGGCCACAGGAACGATCATAGATATCGGCGATCTAACGAAACGAGCTCAAAGAGCGGCTTTTTGGGTGTCAAAAAGAGTACGTTTTGAGGGCGTCTCTTGGCTGTATAATTTGGTATAAATAGCAGAAAAATATAGCTATTTCCGTGGCCCGGCCCCGTTCATCGCCTCCTCGGGCCGGATCGAGGGCACGGAAGGGGACCAACGGCCGCCGCGAAAGTACCGGAATTCCCGGATGAGGTTCTGCTTATACGACTCGTCGAGGACGCTGTGGACCTTGCCGGAGGCCACGTCATCTCTGTGGAGGTTCTTGAAGGGATGGCTCAGCGTGATGTAGCGGCAGGTGAGCGAAGCATCGAGCTCATAGATGATCTGGGCCTCGGTCGTCTCGGCGGCCAAGCCGCCGGCCTTATGGAGCCAGAAATAATTGACGGGATCGCCCTGGACGTGCATGGCTATCTGCACGTCGCTCCGAGGAAAGACGATATAAGCGGACTGCGCACCGTCGTCCAGCTGCGACGATCGGAACTCATCGCTGACCTGGGGCGATTGCCCATGGAGCCGCCCCGGCTTGAAAACGGCCAGGCAGCCGCGCGCGTACTCGTTGTTGACGCCGGCCAGGATGAGCTCTTTCTGGCCGTCGAGATCGATATCTCCCGCATTGGCGTCCATGATATATCCGGCGTTCCAGTACTCCCCCTTGGTGCGGCCGGCCGCATCCAGGAGCACGACCTGGCACGGCCAATCGAGCTTCTGGAACGAAAGGACCAGGACTTCGGGACGGCCGTCGCCGTCGAAATCGTCGACGTCGAAGCCGAAGATCCGATACTCGGCCGGGAACGGCTTGCCCCCGAACGTCATGGACCGGCCGGCCTCGAATGGCCAGAGCTCCTTGCCTTTGTCGTCGAAAACTTTAAGGATCCCCTCGTTGATCTCGGACCCCGTCTGGATGCTGAACAAGACCTCGTCCCGGCCGTCTCCATTGAGGTCATGAAAGGCGATATAAGGCCAGATAGGCTGATAGGTGACTCGTTGGCGGACCTGGAAGTGCTCCCGATAGCCCGCGTCGTCGAGGAGATCGCTCCGTTTCGTATCGTAGGACCAGAGATCGTGACCGTGCTTGTCGACGACGATGAGCACGGGACCCTCGATCCGGAAATTGGCCGGGCCGGTGCGGCTGAAGAACAGGAAGTACGTGGCCGCGGCCAGTCCGGCCAGTCCGGCCAGTGCGAACAGGATGGGAACGGGGCGGAACCAGCGGCGAGCGGACGTTTTCGGCTCAGCCGGGGCGTCCGCCAGGGCCGACCGCTCTTGCAGCCAATGGTCGATCTCGTCCGAATAGGCGAAGACCTTGGCCTTGGAATCGCGGCCCAGGCGGTGGACCGGCAGGCCGTAGCGCTGCTCCCAACGGACGCAGGTCCGGACGTCCCGGTCGAGATAGGCGGCGATCTCCTTCCAGGAGGTGAGGATATTTTCCTTCTTGCCGCTCGAATTCACGACCAGGGCCCTGTCCTTTCTCTCTCCATCTGCCAGCGAGGATTTCGATTATAGAAATTCGCGGCGGCCCGGTCAAGAGGATAGGACCGGCCGTCCGGCGCGGCGGAGGGCTCGCCGGCGTTACTCGAGAGCGGCCTCGGCCATGGCGGCGACGTTGCGCGGCGGGACGTCGGGCAGGATGGCCTCATGACTGGGACTGACGATGAGGTGCGGCCCGAGGATGGACTTGACCCGCCGGACCTCGGCCTTGACCTCCTCCGGTGAGCCGAGAGGCAGGACGCGCTGGGTATCGACCCCGCCGAGGAAGGCGATCCGGCCGCCGAAGTCGCGGGCCAGCGTCTCGGCGTCCATGTGGGCCGCCTTGGCCTGGAGAGGGTGGAGGCAGTTGACGCCCGAGGCGATGAGCTTGGGGATGACCCGGTGGATCGATCCGCAGGAGTGGAGGACGACCTGGTAGCCGCGGCGATGGGCCTGTCCGGTGAACTTCTGGAACCAGGGCAGGATGAAGCGGTCAAAGAGGGCCGGGCTGATCATCTGGTCGAGCTGGGTGCCGAAGTCGTTGCCGAAAAAGAGCGCGTCGACGCGGTCGCCGGCGAGGTCGAAGAACCGTTCGTTCCCCTCGTAGTAGAAGCCGCAGACCCGGTCCGTGGCCGCCTCCACCACCGCCGGGTGAGTGTGCATCTTGATGAAGTAGGGCTCCATGCCGAAGAAGTCCATGAGGTCGTGGAAGAACGGGGTCCAGAAGCCCGAGGCGCGGTAGCGGGGCCCGGCGCCGTCGAGGGCCGCAAGGGTCTCCGAGAAATCGAGCTTGGCGGGGTCGGGCCAATCGAATCGCGCCAGCTCGGCCGGGTCCTCGACCTCGGCCAGCGGGCCGGCGACGCCGTGGCTGGCCTTCCCGGCGGCCCAGTTCCAGTTGAAGATGCCCTTGAGGGCCGGGGTCGGGAAGGTCGACTCGGCGAAGCTCGGCGAGATCCAGCGGTAATCGTCGTTGAGTTTGCGGCGGAGCTCCTCCTCTGTCTTCGTACCGAAGTAACGGTGCAGGCCCGGCCAGCTGTCGGGGTGGGGATTGCCGAGCCAAAGCCCGCAGCGCGGGGCCGGCTTGAGGGCGATGATGGCCCGGATGACGTCGCGGCTGGTCCAAGCGCTTCCGGCGTTCGTCGATGCGAGATCGGTCATCGCGGCTCTCCTCTCTCGGACGGGCCCCATTATGGAGAGAAACATCGTCGATGGTCAAGACCGTCGGTCCGCCGTCCAAATCGCTTTTCAATTCCCCCGGAATGAGTATCATGGGGGCGGCGCGAATGGCTCGCGTGACCGATCGAGAAGGAGGCCTCATGCGGAACCGAACAAGAACCCTGGCCCGGACCGTCGCTTCATCCATCCTGTTGGCGCTCACATTGACGGCGGCTGCCGCGGCCGGTGAGGCGCCGGCGGCCCGGCCGGTCTATCTCTACAAAACGACTTTCATGAGGGCGGCGCCGGGGAAGCTCCTCGACCTCATCGCGCTCACCAAGGACCGTCTGGCCGTGATCGAGGCGGCGGGCGACGCGCGCCCGTTCTGGTGGCGGCACACGCAGGGCGACCAATGGGACCTGATGATCCTGACGCCGATGGGCAGTTACACGGATTACTATGCCAAGGCCCGCCTGGCCAAGCGGGACAAGGCCGCCGCGGCGGCGGGCCTGTCCGGGGCCGATTTCGCCCGCCAGCTCGACTCCTGCGTCTCCTGGAAAGAGGACGTTTTCGTCTATGGACCGCCGCTCGAATTCGTCCAGAAGCAGTTCGAGGGCATGGGCTATTTCCACATCGAGATCATGATCGCGCTTCCGGGCCGGCAGGCCGAGCTCTACAAGGAGCGCGAGATGGAGGATGTCTACGGAGTGGCCCAGGGCCGGCCCTACAACATGATCTTCGTCCGGGACCAGGGGGCCCCGTGGGACATCTACACGCTCGGCTGCTACCGCGACCTGCAGCACTGGGCCCAGCCCAGCCCCCTGACAAAGGAGCAGAGGGAGGAGGCCGCGAAAAAGGCCGGCTTCGCGAGCGCCGACGCCATCGGCCCTTATATGCGGTCGCTCATCGACATGCACCGCGACACCATGGGCGTCGCCATTAAATAGGGTGGGGTCGGACCTCTTAGGCTTCTTCGATCAAATCGACTTCTCGGGACCGGCCGTCCGTCTCGATCCGCAGGGTCTTGATCTCGAAGGGCGCGAAGAGCATCGCGACCCGGACTCTTTGAACGCGTCCCCTTTCCGGCCCGGTGCCGGGACTTGGCGACCCGGCTCCATCTGGCGCTTCTCTCCCGGCAGGTAGCGCGACCTCCAGCTCCGCTTTGGTCTTCTTGCCGACCGCTTCCTGAAGCCTGACGATCAGGGCCCGGCCGGACCAGGCACGCTTGCAGGCGAGCAGACGGACGCTCGAAGGCTCGAGCGAGACCAGGGTCTCGGAAGTTGAGACGAGCGAAGCATCGTAGGGCAGATGAGCATAAGCCGCCGGCGGCGAGGCCAGGTGATCGGCCAGACCCGGCATCATGGCCTTGATCGTCGCGGGCGCGCCCGCGGCGACGAGCAGCTTGAACTCGTGGATACCGAGGTCGGAGAACTTCCAGCCGCGGGGCCACGTGCGGGAGGCGCGCGTCCCCAGCTCAAAGCCCCGCTCATGGCAATAGGCCGAGGAGCGAAGGACCGAGAGCCGCACTTCGCCGTCCTTGAAGTCGAGTCCGTGCTGTCCGCTCGAGGCCAGACCGACCGCCGCCGCCTTCCCGCCGGACCGTCCCGCGACAACGAGCCAACGGCCATGGACATGCTCCTCGCCGTCGTCAGGGCGATGGATCGCGCCGGCGGGGACCTCGGCAAAGAGGGTGGGGGCGGACAGGGTCGTCGGCAGGCGCAGCTTCAGCCGGCGCCGCTCCTCGTTCCAAGTGACACGGAAGCGGAATTCGAGGACGGGCCAGGACGGATAGCTGACGGCGTCGATCGCGACGCGGCTGGACCGATAGGCCAAGGTCGAACGCGTGATCGTCCGGATGGGGCCCTGCTCGATGACGAAAGGCCGGCCGACGGGCTTGAAACGCCCGACGACCTTCCGATAGCTGCCGTGACCCGTGCCCCAGGAATCCGCGGTGTCTTCGATCACGAGGGGCTCGAAGAGCGGACCGGCGAGAGACCTGACGAATCCTGCCGGTTTGAGCGACGAGACCAGGCCCGTCCGCGGATCCAGGCGCGGGGCGAGCGGAGGCCGGCCGGAGACACGGACTTCCCGTGCGTATCCCCTTTTGTCGTTGTCGGCAACTTCAAAGGCCCGGAGCTCGTAGCGAGCGACGCCGACGCCGGGCAGGCTGTCGATGAAGCTGATCCGGCGGCGCCAGTTGTTGAACGGTAGGAGCGATTCGGGCTGCTCTTCCTGGCAAGCGATCTCCCGGCCGTCGGCCCGGAAGAGGCGCATCCGCCACGTGCCTGTCCAGAACGGACGATGGTCGGCCATGCATTCGAACTCGACAGGGACGAGGCCAAGGGCGGGGTTGGCGTTGAAGACGGTCACCGGGAGCGATGGGCTGTGGCCGCTGCCGCGGTTGAGCGAGGCCGCCGCTTCGAGCTCGATCGAGCGGCTCACGTCCTCGACCTGCCCGTATTGATCCAGGGCGTCCCGTTCCGCCGGCTCGACGCAGGAACCGGTCAGGACGTCGTGAAAATCGTTGAAGGCGTGGGCCTTCCATGCTTCGCGAAGCTCGGGCTCGGGGAATTCCACGCCGGTGAGCCACAACGCCGCGGCCGCCGCGGCCTCGGCCTGGACGAGCCGTCCCAAGCTCGCGACGGCCCGCCGTTTGAGCCGCGAGAGCGACGTGTAGCAGCCGGTGAACGCGCGCTGGAGATCGCCGTCGTGGATCGGGGCCGCGGCGGCGGCGTCCTTGACCGCGTCGCAGAACCGGTCCGGCGTGCTGTGAACGACCCGGACGCGGGTCTCGCGGGCCGCGAAGGCGTCGATCGCCTCGAGGTCGCGGCGCGTCGCGCCCCCGCCGTGGTTGCCGAGGCCCCAGAAGACGGGGACGTCGCGGCCGAGCTTCAACGCCAGATCGACGCCCTGGCGGAGGCGCGTCTCGATGTTGTCGTGCTCGGTGTGATAGAGCCCCACGGCGATGCGGTAGACGGGGACGATCGTGCCGTCGACGCCGCGCCAGCGATAGAGATCAGCCGGCAACGGGAGCTCGTCGGCCTGCGGCCGCATGTGAATGTACATCTCGTAGCCGGCCCGCCGCAGGACCTGGGGCAGGCCGCTGCCGTGGCCGAAGGAATCGAAGTTGTAGGCGACCCGCGGCACGGCCTCGAAGCGGGCCCGGAAGTAGCGCCGGCCCTCGGCGATCGTCCGGATGAGCGATTCCGTCCCGGGCAGGTTGACGTCCGGCTGGACGAACCAGCCGCCCGCGATGGCCCAGCGGCCGGCCTGGACGAGCCGGCCGATGTCGTCAAAGAGGGCCGGGTCGAGGCGCTCGGCCCATTGATAGAGCACGGCCTCGTTGTGGCAGAAAATGAGCGCCGGGTGCTCGTCCAGGATCTCGACGGCGTTGCGGAACGTGGCCAGCGCCTCCGACGCGCCCTCCTCCCACCGCCACTGCCAGACCGGGTCGAGATGGGCATTGCAGATCAAATGGACCGAAATCGGGGACGCAATACTATTTTCCGAATTCTTTTTGGGCATTCGCGTCACCTTCCTGGCATCCCGAAATCCGGAAAATAGTATTGTGTCCCCGAATTAGATCTCGTCCTTTGAGGGCAGGTTCTTGTACCAGGTGAAGTACAGGACGACGGCCAGCGCGGCGGCCGCGGCGGTCCAGATCCCGAGGTGCTTCCAGTTCCGCAGGAACAGATAGAACGGCAGGATGGCCAGCGAGAACTGGAACCCGGCCGTGATGATGCCGTTGAGCGCGTCGATCTTCGGCATCTTGTCCTTGGCCGGAACGAGGCCGCGCTTGACGCACTCCCGCCGGACCGGGCCCCAGAACCCGAACGGCCGGACCTTGGCGTAGAACTTGACCAGGACCTCCATGTCGGCGGGCTTCGTCAGAGCCGCCGCGACGAGCGTCGTCGCCAGGCTCAACCCGACGTCGATGGCCAGCGAGGCCGACGCATGCAACCCTCTAAAGAGGATGAGCCGGAGCGAGATCAGGACGGCCGAGACGGCCATGCTCCAGACGAAGGCCTTGGCCCCGAACCGCCAATAGTGCCAGCGCAGGGTGGCCGGAACGAGGATCACCGTGACGACGACGAAGACCATCATCTCCCAGGCCGTGACGATGTTGGAGAAGGATAGCGAGAAGATGAAGCCGACGAGGACGGCCACGACCGAGGCGATCTGGCCTAGCCGGACGAGCTGCTTCTGGCCCAGGTCCTTGGCCACGTAGCGCTTGATGAAATCGTTGATGACGACGGAGCTCGTGACGTTGATCATGGCGCTGATCGTCGACATCAGCGCCGCGAGCAGCACGGCCATGAACAGGCCGCGCAGCCCAACCGGCATCTTGAGCAGGACCAGGGGCATGATCTTCTCGGCGTCGAAGCCGGCCTGCGTCCCGAGGGTGAAGATGCCGAGGACCATGAAGCAGACGCCCAGGACCCAGCGCAGGTTGTAGCCGACCGTCCACATCCCGGCGGCCAGCTGGGCGTCGCGCGGCGATTTCGTCGTCAGGAAGAACTGGAAGTCCCAGACGTTCGGCCCGGCCAGGATGCGGAAGATCATCCAGAAGAAGCCCGCGGCCATGAGCGGGCCGAACAGCCCGAAATGCTGGTAGGCCGGCGGCGTCTCCGCCGCGAACCCCGACCAGAGGTGCCATGTCGGCGCGAGCGAGAACCAGGACGGGTCCTTGTGGATGAAGGTCATCGCGGCCGGCTTGGCAAGGACCATGACGCCCAGGATGACCGCGCCGACGCCGATGAGGACGGTCTGGAAAACGTCGGTCAGGATGACGCCGAAGAACCCGCCCAAGGTGACGTAGACGCCGACGACCGCGAGCACGATGAGCGTCGCCTCCCAGCGCGGCAGGGGCAGGAACTCCTCGGCGAACTTGCCCGTGCCCACGCTGATGAACATCAGGTTGCAGATCATCAGCACGAGCAGGAAGAGAGCCGCCGTGAGCCGGGCCGCCTCGGCGTCCTTGCCGGCGCCGAACCGCGTCTCGTTCCACTCGGCGAAGGTCATGACCCCCGAGCGGCGGATGTACTTGGCTTGGAAGGCCATGTAGAAGCAGATGATGAACCAGCCCCAGAAGATGTGCGTCGCCCACATCGACTTCAGCCCGACGTAGAAGATGAGCCCGATCATGGACATCGTGCCGCCGATGTCGATGTAGCTCGAGCAGCCCGAGAGGCCGAGCATCCACCAGGGGATGTTCCGGTCGGCCAAGTAGAACGAATCGAGCTTCTTGGTCGCCTGCTTGCGGACGACGACGCCAACCATGGCCACGGCGACGAGATAGACGGCGATGATGACGAGATCGACGGGGGCGAGGTTCATGGCCCTGATATACCACCGCCCGCAAAGCATCGTCAACAGATCATCGGCGAGAAGCCCCGGCCCCATGCGGGATCGGTCCCACCCCCCTGTTCATCCGGGCCCAAACATGCTAAAATATTGGTCTCAAAAGGACGGAGAATTATGCCTCAGCCTAAGACGAAGCCCATGCGCAGCCTCCTCTTCTGGATCTTGGCCGGGATCATGCTGTTCGTGGCCTGGGGCATCATCAAGACCCCGTCCATGGCCAAGAAGGAGGTCTCCTTCTCCCAGTTCATGAACGAGGTCGACCAGGGCCAGGTCGAAAGCGTCACCATCCAAGAGAACGACATCTCCGGCAAGTTCACGGACGGCCAGGCCTTCAAGACCATCGCCCCGGCGGGCTTCAGCGATCTCATCAACATCCTGCGGTCCCACAAGGTCGGGATCGACGTCAAGAG
>Ga0326726_10000648_pt1 | contig 31820 bp, 25 predicted proteins | sample MHFenrmetagenome_2_FD_207603 | JGI IMG/M metagenome (GOLD analysis project Ga0326726, IMG submission 207603) | Lab enriched peat soil microbial communities from Michigan Hollow, Ithaca, NY, United States - MHF15MN | ecosystem: Environmental > Terrestrial > Soil > Wetlands > Peat | place: USA...
GCGGGGCCGGAAGTCCCAACGGTGCTTGGGGTGTCATCGGACGTCTGACGACACGACGCACGAAACCAACCTCGCTGCCGCAGATTCGTTTCTGCCCAGTAGACAGGAACCGCCCGTTGCGGAACCGGAGCGCTGGCGCTGCCGCCGATCACGTTCTGGGCCAGGCGGTTCTTGTGGCAGGTAGTGCTGGCCAGGGTGTATTCCTTGCAAGTGGGCGAGTCGTTGAACTTGGTGAACCACTCGGTGGCGTTGAACGCGTCGTTACGGTTCTGCCAGTAAGCGTCCCAGTGCACGTTCTTGGTGCCCTGGCGCATAACCACCTGGAGGGCTCCGCCGCCTTTGCTGCCGCTGCTGGCGTCGTAGAGCGAGGTCGCGACCTTCAGTTCCTCGATGGCGTCGGGATTGGGAATGGGCGCGAAATCGAAGTGGGCACGGTTATAATCGTTGACGTTTACGCCTTCCAGAGAATAGCTGTTGTTGGTGGTGCGCTGGCCGTTGACGTTGATGTCCATGGTGCCGCGGCCCGCCGTACGCACGTCGCCGGGTTCGCCGGCCGTACCGGCTGACAAAGCCAGCACGAACAGGATGTTCGGACTGGGCAGAGGAATCTTGGCGAGAGTGCGGGCGTCTAGCGGCTGGCCGGTAGTGGCGTTCTCGGTGTTGACGAGAGTGCCGAGGGCCTCCACGCTAACCGTTTCCTGGCTGACGCCGATCTGCAACGTGGCATCGGCGCGGGCAACTTCAGCCAGGCGCACCGCGAGGTTGTTTACCTGGTATTGCTTGAATCCTTGCGCATTGATTTGGACACGGTAAGTGCCCGGCGGTAGCAGGTTCGCGACGTAGGTTCCATCGGGTGCAGTGACAACCGACCGCTCGGTCACGCTTGTGCCCTGGTTGATTACATCGACTTTAGCGTTGGGAACCACCGCCCCCGATGGATCCTTGACCACGCCAGTTACGCCACCCGTTTTTACCCCTTGAGCCCAACTCAACTGGGCGAAGAGAAACGCGAGTGCGCAGAGAGATACCAGCCTAGCTCTCATGCAAATCCCTCCAGTTTTTGTCCGCCAACCTGAGGAGTCGAGATTCAAGGATTTATTGGTGATTTCGGACGAACGGATGTCATCCGGCTTCTTGATCAACATAATCGCCCCACTTCTTCCATGGATGCTAGCAGTGATAAATGGGAGGTGGCGCGGAGATGGAAGTTACGGACTAAAGAAGGGCGGATCGAGGCCACCGGAGAGGTAGAGGCTACTTCGAATCAAAAGGTCAGCTTCAGCCCGAACTGCATCGTCCGGCCTACGCCGCCAAGCTTTTCTCGTTGAGCAAAGCACCGGTGTGGACCGCCGCGTAGGACGCGCGGAATTCACCGCGCAATCCAACTCTAAATTCGGGACGTCGTTGAGAGTATCTCTCGGTTCACGAAATCGTCGAGAACGCACAAAAAAGCGATATGTGTTCTAGTTCCGGAAATTAGAACACTTAAGGGTCCGTCGTTCCGGCGAACGCTAAGTGACAAATAGTTTCACGGTCGGCACCAAGCCACAGGAGTTCGACCGTGAAAAAATCCGCTCGCCTGATTGTTGTCCTGCTGCTGCTCGTTGGCAGCACCTCTACCATTGCACTTGCTGACGGTCCTGGTATCCCTCCGGAATGCAATCCGTGGGTTTGTAATCCCACCGTGGTCACCCGGTGATTGTTGGGAGTCGCAGCCAAGGCGTGTACTAGGTTGTGGGCTGCCGCGAAAAGGGTTATCCTCTCGCGGCAGTCCATGACACCGATCCCAATACTGTTCCAGGCTCTCACGATTGCGGCACCCGTGAGCCAGGCAGCATTGTTCCTGCAAGCGGCACGACGTAAGTTGTTGCGGGAGTATTCGTTGTTCGTCTGGTACACCGGATTTCAGATTGCGAAAGGGATCCTTTACCCGATCATTCGCAATCACCCCAAAACCTATTTTGTCGCCTACTGGTTGGGCGAATTAGTCGACATTCCATTGGTCATTGCCGTTCTGTACCAGTTGTATTCACGTCTGTTGCGAGGCTTCCAAGGATTGCAGAGACTACAGGACCTGCTGTTTCGCTGGTCGGCTGCGATTTGTGTCCTCGTGGCCGTGACTACGGCCGCGGCGACGCCGGGCACGGACAATGACCGTCTCATGGCAGCCGTATTGTCTCTTGATCTTTCAGCGGCCGTGTTGAAGGCTGGATTGATCGTATTTTTGTTCTTGATGTCCTCAGCACTGTCCCTGCGATGGACGCGCTACGCTTTCGGCATTCTTGTTGGCATGGGACTTTACAACGCCGTTGCATTAGTTACGGTGGCCGCGCGAGCACAATTCGGCGGCTTCGCAGCCGTGCCTTACTACGGGTTGATCAAGCTTGGAGCGTACAACTGCGCCATTGTTATATGGCTTCTGTACTTCTTTGCCCGAGAAACAGTCGGGCAATCGGTCAAGTCGCTTCCTCCCGCAAACAATCTTTCTTCGTGGAATCAAGCGCTGATGGAATTGCTCACGAGATGAATTCTCGTGCCGCTTCTGGTACAGCTGCATTTCTCAAACTTGTTAGCGCTCAGGAAGTCGCGCGCGGTTCTCGACCGCGAGGTAGTCTGCTTGGATGAGCGGGACGGTCACAGTTTTCAATGAACTTCTTCTCCGACGTGGGGGAGCCGTTCGTGCGGGGCTGCGCAAAACCCTGCACGCGGAAAGGCACGCCGGGCGCTTGGAGTCGGGGAGAGTCGCGGGTCAGAACGAGGCCAACTGCCCCGTCGTGGGCTCGGCTCAACAGTACCAGGGCTCGGTAAGGTAGGGCACAGTGGCACGTGACGGGATGACCGGGATCGGTGGAAGCTGGGAAGGGTCAACAGTTCCGGCGATGAACTGACGCGTCAGGCGACGCACCTGCTCGAAGATGGTCTGTCGGTCGTGGCTGCCAGCGAGCAGTACGTGCACCCGGCGCTCGACTTCGCGCTGCAGGTGGTCCACCCGCGAGTCGGGGTGCTGCCAGCGATAGCTGAGCGCGGTTCGGTCGAACTCGCCGACCAGGCTCCGCACCTCGGGCAATGCGAGCAGCCGGGAGCCGGCGGGGATCAGCAGGCGTATAGCAAGCTGTACTGGAGCCACGTTTTCGACGAGGCCGATGTCGGAGATCGAATCCAGCAGTTCCGCATAACCTTGCAGGGTGATCCAGGGCGTGAAGGCGACAAAGGTAGGCGCCAGGATGAGGCCGACTTGGCGGAAGAGCGATACCACACGCACGAAGTCGGCATGGGTGTGGCCTTTGTCGAGGATGGAGAGCACGCGGTCGTCGAGCGACTCGACCGCGGTGGTGACGAAGGCGCAGCCGGTGTCGCGCAGCGTCGCAAGATGTACTGCGTGCTTCAGCAAGTGCTCGACCTTGATGGTGACGTCGTAGGTGCGCTGCGGAAATTCGCAGTGCAGGGCGCGCACCAGCTCGACAGCGTGGGTGACGCCGTTGAAGAAATCGGGATCGCCGAAGGTGATGTGCGCGGCGCCCTGCGCGACCTGGCGGCGAATGTCTTCCATGACGACGTCGCGTTGAACGACGCGGAACTTGCCGTTGTATACCGGCACGACCGGGCAGTGCCGGCAGAGGTGCTTGCAGCCGCGGCTGGCCTCGGTGTAGCCGACGGTACGCAGGCTGCCGTCGGGCATGACCAGCCGCGCGTACTTCGAGAGCGGCGGCAGGCCAGTGCGGTCCGGCACGCGGAATTGCAGGCGGTCGAGCGAGACGTTGGCCTGCGCCTGCGGCGGTAGTTTGCGGCCGTTGGTCGAGATGGCGCGCACGGCGGAGGCCAGGGCGGATTCGAATTCGCCGCCGAAAATCGCGCTCACGCCGGCTTGGCGCAGCAAATCGGCATTCAACGGAGCGTAAAGCCCGTAAGCACAGAGCTGTGCCGCCGGATTGAGAGCGCGCACGCGCTGCATCGCGCTCAGAGCGATGCGCGTCGCGGTGTGCATGGGAAGGTAGAAGGCGATCAGCTCGGCGGCGCGGACTCTTGGTTCGTCCAACTCCTGCTGGGAGAGATCCAGGCAGGCGACCTCGGCGCCTTCGGCGCGCAGCCAGGCGGCGGGCGAGGCCAGCCCGAACGGCTGGCGACCGAGTTCGTAGGTCGAGATGAGGAGAACGTTGACGGCGGACATGCAAGTGAATGCGAATTTCCGTTTCGCTGAGCAGTACCTCAGGGGCTAAGAGGCTGCTGAAAACTCACAACAGACTGGTTCCTCGCCGCGCCTTCCTCCCCTTCGACTGCGCTCAGGGTCAGTCGGCGCGGCTCGGAATGACACCAGTCAAGGGGTTGTTCGGCACGACTCCTTCTGCTTCGCTTCGCTCAGCCTCAGGACAAGTTCCATCGTGTCCTGACACCCATCAGGAGTTTTTCAGCAGGCTGCTAAACTAGAAGCCCTGCGCCAACCGATTGTGCCCCGAGCCACATAACCGCGCTGTGTTCATGGTACCGCAGACGGCGCTTGGCGACGCGATACAATGCCACCGTGAGCCGCCTGCTTCCGTTGTTTCCTCTGGACGTGGTGCTGTTTCCCGGCGCGGCGCTGCCGCTGCACATCTTCGAGCCGCGCTACAAGGAGATGATCGGCGAGCTGCTGGAATCGAAAGAGAAGTTCGGCGTGGTACGCGCCACGCCGCAGGGCATTGCCGAGGTCGGCTGCACGGCGGAGATCGTGGCCGTCACCAAGCGGCACGACGACGGGCGCATGGACATCGTCACCGAGGGCCGCGACCGCTTCGAGGTGATGGACGTCAACACCGAGCGCAGCTTCTTCCGCGGCGAAGTGCTGTACTTCGTGGACGAGCCCGAACCTGCCGTCAAGCAGCAAAATGAGCGCCTGATCGAGGTTCACTCCGAAGCTCTCACATTACTCGGCGCCAACGCGGAAACTCCCACCGACGAAAAGGAACTCTCCTTCGCCATCGCGGGCACCATGCCGTTCGATTTGGATTTCAAGCAAAAGCTGTTGGGAATGCGGTCCGAGCCCAAACGCGTGGAGGCGCTGCTGGAATATTACGAAACCCTGATGCCGAGCCTGAGGCGGGCGGTGAAGGCGCGTCGCAAGTCGGGCGGCAATGGGCACGTGTGACGTTCACTTGTAAAGCTGATCCATTTTCGCGGCGAGGATGAAGTCGCTCTCCGTCAGCCCATTGATGGCGTGCGTCCATGTGGTGATCTCGACCTTGCCCCAGGTGAGAAAGATGTCGGGATGATGTCCCTGCTGCTCAGCGAGCGAGCCGACGCGATTCACGAAGGCAAGCGCCTGCACGAAATCCGGAAAGGTGAACGCCTTGTGGAGGTGATGCTCGTTTACCACTTCCCAGCCCGGCAGCTTGCGCTGCATCGCTTCCAGATCTTTTCCCTTCAGCGGCGGGATGCCGCCGCGGCAGGGCACGCATGTGAGGCTCGCCAGTTCCGACATGGTTTTCTTCCTCCTGACACCCGATTTAGAGCGCGACGGGCGGGAAAGGTTGCACGAATGGCCGTCGGCCTTCGGCTGTCAGCTTTCGGGCGAGCCGACAGCCGATCGCCGACAGCCGATCACCTGCTCTGATCTAATCAGCCGCCTTCGCGACGTGCAGGTCGAAGCCGGTTTTCGGCAGCAGCGACGTCAATTCGAACACTTTGAAGCCATCGCCCGAGATTTCCGTCTGGCGGAACACGCCGGGCTCGACCTCCGACACCTGCCGACGGCCATCCATATTGTCCAGGAATTCCTGCGCGGCGTGCGTACCTGGTCTGCCGCCGGAAGACGTGCGCACGACATAGGCTTCCGCAGCGTAGGAACGCACCAGCTTCGGCCAGTACTTTTCCAGCAGCGGCGTGCTGGCAAAGACGTCGGCCCAGATGATCCGGCCGTTCACGGCCGCGACCACGCCTACGGCGTTGCGCGCGCGGAGTTCGCGGATCAGGCCCTGGTAATCGCGCTGCACCGGCGCCGCGATTTCATCCACCTGCTTCTTGACCTCGACGTTGTCCATGACCTTGGCATAAGAACTGGTGCCGCGCAGTTCGGGGGCTGCGGAGGGCGCCGCCGCAACGACTGCCGATTCCTGCGCCGCGCGCACCGAGTTCCACACCTTCTGCTGGTCCTTATCGGCCATGGCCTTGGAGCGCACGCTGGGCTGGGCCATCTGCGCCGTCATGCCTTTGAAGTTGCTGCTCACCTCGGTCCAGCGGCCGGGCTCGACGCAGAAGACGCTCAGGTCAGCGTCGCTTTGTGCCGGCACGATACGGTCTTTGCCGATCACGCGGTCCTGCTTGCCGCCGGTCACGATTTCGCCCGCCAGCAGCAGCAGCGGCCGGCTGGAGTTGTTCACCAGCACCAGGCGGTTCACTTCGCCGCCGCCGCCGCGTGGAATCGGGCGTGAGCCGCGGCGGATCAGCGGCTGCACCCGGCCCGCTTCGGTGACGATCACTTCACCGGAGCGCAGACCTTCATCGAGCGTCATGAACTGCGAGGCGTCGTGAGTGCTGGAGGCCACCACCGGAAAGATGGTGAGGTTGCCGTGGCTGATCGGCGAAAGCACCTTGTAGCCAGAGCGCACCTCACCGGCGAAGGCTGTGGCCAGGGACACTACGGCGACGAAAATAAACACTGCAAGTTTGCGCGGCATGTTCGTTCTCCTTGGCTGGACCGAAGAGTGGCGCGTGTGGCGCCTCAGTTCAGTCCTTGCTGAGGGAAGAACGAGGTTCATAGGCTCACTTGCAGAAATTGTTTTGGATCCCTGAAACCAGAAGCCTGGAGCCTGAAGCCTGATGTTTTGGTACCATCCAGCCATCCTGATGAGCGGCAGTACCCAATCGGCGATGGCGCGCGCACCTCTGGCGGGAATGGAGTCGCTGGTGGGCGAACTGTTTGAGCGCAGCGGCGCGGCGCGCTACGGGATGGCGCGCGCAGAGCTCGAGCGCGTGCTGGCGGCGATCGCCACGAAGTATGTCCCTGCGGATGCCGGGCCGCAGCCGACGCGCGAGTTGCTCGCCGGTTTGCGCATCGAGGAACTGGTCCTGGCGCGCGCCTGCGCTGCCGGATCGGAAGTCGCGTGGCAGGAGTTTCTTACGCGATTCCGCGAAAAGCTGTTCGTAGCGGCGCTCGGTATCACCAAGGACGACGCCACCGCCCGGGAACTGGCGGATTCGCTCTATGCCGACCTCTATGGCACCTCGACGCGTGAGGGACGGCGCGTTTGCAAACTGGAGTTTTACACCGGGCGCGGGTCGCTGGAAGGCTGGTTGCGAACCGTGCTGGCGCAGGAGTTCGTCAATCGCTATCGCACGCAGCGGCGACTGGTCAGCCTGGATGAAAAGGACGAGGCGGGAGTACAGTTCGCGGCGCCGCCGGTGGAAAATGTCGCGGCGGTTGATCCGCGCGTGGAGGCGGCAACCGACGAGGCGCTGGCAGAGTTGAGCGCCGAAGGCCGCTTCATCCTGGCGGCGTATTTCCTGGATGGGCGCACGCTGGCGGAAGTGGCGCGCATGTTGCGCGTCCATGAGTCCACCATCAGCCGGAAGGTGGAAAAAATTACGACAGCGCTGCGCAAGCGCATTCGCAGCGGGCTGACCGAGCGCGGCATGAGCAAGCGGCAGGCGGACGAGGCGCTGGATGCGGACGTGCGCGATCTGCAGGTGAATGTGCGCGCGCGTCTGGCGCAAGAAACTACGTCGGGGCCGTTCTCAAGCATGGGTGGCCCGGAGGCGGAGACGAATAGCATCGAGAAGCGATGAATGATGTACCCAAATTCGTGCGGCAACGCGCGGCACAGCAGTCGCCCGGCGATCATCCGGATGCCAACCTGCTCGCGGCATTTGCCGAAGGCGGGCTGACGAAAGGTGAGCGCGAGCATGTGCTCATGCACTTGGGCGCGTGCGGCGCGTGTCGCGACGTGGTTGCGCTCGCGCTGCCGGAAGCGCCTGCGGCTGTGCCTGCTCCTTCTGTGCCTGGAAAACACTGGTTACGCTGGCCGATGTTGCGCTGGGCCGGGGCGGTGGCGGCCGTGATCGTGGTGGCTGCAGCGGTGATGGTGGTGAAGCCGGATCGCACGTCTACTGCGCCCGCGGAACAGGCGGTCACGGAGTCGGCCGAAAAAACGGCAGCAACGAAGCAGTCGCAAGCCGAGACTGCGGCCCCGGTCGGCGGACCGGCGCGAGCTGATGAAGTGCGGAGCAAGGATTCTGCTCCGGGCACCGGGGGTAAGGAACAGCTCAAGGCCAAAGCGGAAAAGAAGCAGGATGCTGGGGGGACAACCGCATTTCGTAGTGTTTCACCAAAGCGGGAACTCGATAGCCTCGCAAAAAATAACGAGGCGGCGCAGTCGCAAGATCGAGCGGAATACGGCAAGTTGCAGGCGCAAGCTCCCGCCCATTCCGCTAACGCGCAATCGCAGGCGCCCGCGAACTCTGCTAACGCGCAATCGCAGGTGCAACCACCACCACCAGCCGCACCGTCGGTGGCTGGTGGTCAAGTCACGGGTGGTTTGGCGGCGGAGCAATCCAACCAGCAGCCGGCGAATGCTCCTCAGTCGCAAGCGAACCTGCGAGACCAAAATCAAAACCAGGCTGGCGCGGCAAATGCCCGACCGACCGAAGATCAGCGAGGGACGCAGCAGTTGCAGCGTGCACCGCAGATGACGGAGAGCGTCGAAGTAACCGCAGCAGCGCCGGCGATGTCGGCGAAGAAAATCGCTCGTGCGCCTCTTGCCAAGGTCATGGTAGCCGGCGCCATTCCGCGCTGGCGCGTATCCGCCGCTGGCGCGGTCGAGCGTTCCATCGACGGCGGCCGCACATGGCTGTCCATGCGGGTTTCCACAGAGCCCGTGACTTTTCGGTCGGTGTCCTCCGTGGATCACGATGTGTGGGCCGGCGGCGCCGGTGGCGCCTTGTATCACTCCGCGGACGACGGCGCCACCTGGACGCGTGTTACGGTAAGAGCTTTCGACATGGTGCTCGCCACCGACATCGCGCGCGTCGAGTTCACCGATGCGCAACACGGCAGCGTGACCACCACGACGGGCGCCACGTGGACTACCAGCGACGCGGGCGCCACCTGGTCCATTCGGGCCAAACCGCCGTTGTGACGCCGATCACGCCAATCTCGGCGTGCTGTCGGTTTTTGTTTGACAGCCGCGAGAGGTCACGTACAATTGTGACGATCATGACTTCGCTGGCCCATCGCCATCATCGCCATCACCACGGCGACAACGTGTCAGCGGAGGTCTTTGCGTAAGCAGTAGGCAATCTTCAAAAGACCTGGCCCGCTGGCACCCGTCAGCGGGCCTTTTGTTTTGGCGAGGACAACCATGGTGGAAATCGATTTCGACAAGATGCAGGGCCTGGCGCCGGCGATCGTGCAGGACGAGGCGACCGGCGAGGTCCTGATGCTCGGGTTCATGAACCGCGACGCGCTGCGCATGACCCTCGAATCAGGCTATGCGACCTTTTACAGCCGTACCCGTGGCAAACTGTGGATGAAGGGCGAAACCAGCGGCAACCGGCTGAAGGTGATCGCGCTCACCACCGATTGTGACCAGGATTCGATGCTGTTGCGCGTGCGCGTCGAGGGCGAAGGCAAGGTATGCCACCAGGGCACCCGCTCCTGCTTCACGCGCCCGCTGCCGCTGGCGGCCGAAGGCGGTGCGCGATGAAGCTCACCCTCGGAATTCCCAAGGGAAGCCTGCAGGAAGCGACCATCCAGTTGTTCGATCGCGCCGGCTTCAAGATTTACGCCAACGGCCGCTCCTATTTCGCCGGGACCGACGATCCCGAGATCGACTGCATGCTCATCCGCGCGCAGGAGATGGCGCGTTACGTGGAACACGGTGCGCTCGATGCCGGCCTCACCGGGCACGATTGGGTGATCGAGAGTGGACTCAAGGTGGTCACGGTTGCCGACCTCATCTACGCCAAGCAGAGCCGCGGAAAAGTGCGCTGGGTGCTGGCCGCGCCCGAGGAGTCGCCCTTTCGGCGCGCCGAAGACCTGGCCGACTGCATCATCGCCACCGAATTGGTCAACGTCACGCGCAGTTACTTCGAGAAGCGCGGCATTCCGGTGAAAGTGGAATTTTCCTGGGGCGCCACCGAGGTGAAGCCGCCGATGCTGGCCGACGCCATCGTCGAAGTCACCGAAACCGGCAGCTCGCTGCGCGCCAACCGGCTGCGGATTCTCGACACGGTGCTGGAATCGAACACGCAATTCATCGCCAACACGCGCGCCTGGCAGGACGACGCCAAGCGGCAGAAGATCCAGAACATCGCGCTCATGCTGTGCGGCGCGATCGCGGCGCAGGGACGAGTGGGCCTGATGCTCAACGTGCAGCGCGCCGATCTCGCGGGAGTGCTCGCCGTGCTGCCGGCGCTGAAGCGCCCCACAATTTCCGCGCTGGCGGATGAGGACTGGGTGGCCGTGAACACGATCATCGAGGAAAGCGTCGTGCGCGACGTCATTCCGCGGCTGAAGGCGGCGAAGGCGCAGGGCATCGTCGAGTATCCGCTCAACAAGGTGGTGGTGTGATGCGCACCGTGAGCGGACGCAAGCTGCAGGCCGAGGTGGATCGGCTGGCGAACCGGGCGGCTGCCGTGGATCCGCAGGTCGCCAGGGCCGCACAGCGCATTGTGACCGATGTCCGTCGCCGTGGTGACCTCGCCCTCCGCCGCCACGCCGAGCGCTGGGACGGCCTGGCCACCGGCGCGCCACTACAGGTTTCGGCCGCCATCATGGCGGAGGCGCTCGATTCGGTCGCGCACCAATTTCGTGAGGCGCTGGAAGCGGCCGCGCGCAACATCCGCCGGTTTTGCGAGTGGCAGATGCCGCGAAAGTTCACCCGCCAGATGCAGCCCGGAGTTTCGGTCGGCCAGGTCGTGCGGCCGCTCGATTCCGTCGGCTGCTATGTGCCGGGCGGACGTTATCCGCTGCCCTCCTCGCTGCTGATGACCGTGATTCCCGCGCAAGTGGCGGGAGTTCGGCGCATCGCCGTTGCCTCGCCGCGGCCAGCGCCGGAAACCCTGGCGGCGGCGGCGCTGCTTGGTGTGGAAACATTTTTCCGCATCGGCGGCGCGCAAGCCATCGCGGCGTTCGCCTATGGCACGAAAAGCGTGCCGCGCGTGGACAAGATCGTCGGCCCGGGGAACAGCTTCGTGACCACGGCAAAGAAGCAGGTCGCGTTCGACTGCGCCATTGACATGCTCGCCGGCCCCACCGAAGTCGTCATCGTTAGCGACACCGGGCGCGCAGACTTCATCGCCGCCGACCTTGTTGCCCAGGCTGAGCACGACCCGCAGGCACTCGCGATCTTCATCACATCTTCTGTGACTTTGGCTCGCGCCGTTGCTGAAGCGGTGCGACGAGCGTCGCGCGGAAATGCCACGGCAGAAAAATCGCTGCGCGCCAACGGGGTGATCCTGGTTGCCAATTCGAAGGCCGAGGCGCTGCGCATGGCCAACGCCATTGCTCCCGAACACATCACGGTGTCACGCCAGGATGTGGCGGCCGTCACCAATGCGGGTTCGATTTTCGTCGGCGATTACTCGCCGCAGGCGTTCGGTGATTACGCGTGCGGCCCGAACCACGTGCTGCCCACCGGCGGCTCCGCCCGCTTTCGCGGCGGGCTCAGCGTCATGGATTTCCTGAAAATCATCAGCGTGCAGGAAGTGTCGCGAGCTGGGCTGGAGCATGCCGCGCCGGTGGTGGAAACGCTGGCCACGGCGGAAGGCCTTCTCGCCCACGCCGAATCGGTGCGCGCGAGGTGCGCTCATGCTTAGGCCCGCGGACAATCTTCGCCGGGTCAAGTCCTACCACCCGCCGCTCGCCGGCCGCAGCGGGCTGCGTCTCGACTTCAACGAGAACACGGCCGGATGTTCGCCGCGCGTGATCGAGCGCCTGCGCGCCATTACCGCCGACGACCTCAGCCGTTACCCCGAGCGCGAGCCGGCGGAGAAACTCGCTGCCGACTGGCTCGGGATCACCGCCGCGCAGGTTCTGCTGACTAACGGCGTAGACGAAGCCATCCACCTGCTGTGCGAAACGTATTTGCAACCCGGTGACGAGGCGATTGTCGTTATTCCGACGTTCGGGATGTACGAGGTCTATGCGTCGGCAACCGGAGCGACGGTGGTGACGGTGCAGGCCGATGCAGACTTCCGGCTCCCGCTGGCCTCGGTGCTCACGCGCATTTCGGCGCGGACGCGCCTTATCGCCATTGCGAATCCGAACAATCCAACCGGCGCAGTTGCTGGCGCGGCCGATCTGCTCACCATCGCCGAGCGCGCGCCCGATGCTGCCATCCTGGTCGACGAAGCCTACTTCGATTTTTACGGCCAGAGCCTGGTCGGTGAAATCGCGAGCCGCGAAAATTTGTTTATCGCGCGTACGTTCTCGAAAGCTTACGGTATGGCGGGGCTGCGCATCGGGGTGCTCGCCGGACCCGCCGCGCAGATGGACAGCATCCGCCGCATCGCTTCGCCGTACAACGTGAACGCCGTCGCCCTGGCGTGCCTGCCGGCCGCGCTCGGCGATCGCGATTATGTGACGTCCTACGTCGCTGCCGTACGCCGCGGTCGCGCACAACTTGAGGCGGAACTGGGCGCGCTTGGCATCCAGTATTGGCCGAGCGAAGCCAATTTCGTGCTCGCGCAGTTCGGCGCGGCGCACGAGGCATTGGTCGCCGCCGTGCGCCGCCGCGGCATTCTGGTGCGCGACCGCCACCGCGACCCGGGCTGTGCCGGATGCGTGCGCATCACCGTGGGCGCCGAAGCGCACACCGCCGCGCTGCTCGCTGTGTTGCGCGAATGCGTCGCCGAGAGCCGGCGCTCTGCCGAGGTGTCCGCATGAGAAGCGCGAAGCTACACCGAAAAACGAACGAGACCGATATAAAGCTCGATCTCCGCTTGGACGGCAGCGGCCGATATCGCATCTCCACCGGGATTCGTTTTCTCGATCACATGATGGAACTGTTCGCGCGTCATGGTGGCTTCGATCTTGAACTCACCGCGCGCGGCGATCTCGACGTGGACCAGCACCACACCGTCGAGGATGTCGGAATCGCGCTCGGCGAAGCGTTCAACGCTGCCTTGGGCGACAAGCGCGGCATTCTGCGCGCGGGCTATTTCCTGATGCCGATGGACGAGACGCTCGGCCTCGCCGCCGTGGATTTCGGCGGACGCTCGCACGCGGCGATCGAAACCACGGTGCGCACCCGGCTCGTCGGCGACCTGCAAACGGAACTGGTGCACGATTTCTTCGAAGGCTTCGCGCGCGGCGCGCGCGCCAATGTCCACCTGAAAGTCATGTACGGCCGTTCCAGCCACCACAAGATCGAGGCGTTGTTCAAGGCTTTCGCGCGGGCACTGCGCGTAGCCTGTTCGCGCGACCAGCGGCTGCGGCGCATGCTGCCCAGCACCAAGGGACTGTTGTGATTACGATCATCGATTACAAAGCGGGAAACCTCGCCTCGGTGCAGAAGGCGTTCACGTACCTCGGTTGTGTGACCGAGATCACCCGCGATCCGGAAGTCGTGGCGCGGGCGTCGAAACTTGTCCTGCCGGGAGTGGGAAATTTCTCGGCCACCTCGGTGCTGGCGGAATCGGGTGTGCGCGGCGCCGTCGAGCAAGCCATTGCGCGCGGAGTTCCATTCCTCGGCATCTGCGTCGGCATGCAGTGGCTATTTGAGGGCAGTGAAGAGGCGCCGGACACGTCCGGCCTCGCCTGTTTCAGCGGCGCATGTGCGCGGTTTCCGTCCACGGTGAAGGCGCCACATGTCGGATGGAACACCGTGCGGCACAATGCGGATTCGCGTCTCCTGCGCGGCGCCGAGCCGGAGTTCTTCGTTTACTACACGCACTCCTACCGCGCCCCGGCCGGCGATGGCGCCGTCGGGTGCACCAATTACGGCGGAGAATTTGCAGCCGTAGTCGAACGCGACAATGTCTTCGGTGTGCAGTTCCATCCCGAAAAGTCGGGCGCCGCGGGCCTGCGTTTGCTGGGAAATTTTCTCCAATGCTGACCAAGCGCATCATCGCCTGCCTCGACGTGGACGCTGGGCGCGTCGTCAAGGGCACGCGCTTTGTGAATCTCCGCGATGCCGGCGATCCTGCCGAACTTGCGGCCGCGCACGCCGCCGGCGGGGCTGACGAAATCGTCCTGCTCGACATCACCGCTACGCACGAGCGCCGCGGCACGCTGCTGGAAACCGTGCGCCGGACCGCGCGCGAGCTGTTCATCCCGTTCACCGTCGGCGGCGGCATCGGATCGCTTGACGAAGCCTGCGCCGTGTTCGACGCCGGCGCCGATAAGATCGCCATCAACTCGGCGGCGGTGCGCACGCCGGAGCTGATCACGCGCATTGCCGCGCGCTTCGGATCGCAGGCGGTGGTGCTGGCCATCGATGCCAAGTCTAACGGCGATGGCAGTCATCAGGTCTACGTGAGCGGCGGCCGCATCCCGGTGAATCGCACTGCGGTGGAATGGGCTCGTGAAGCCGAAGGGCGCGGCGCCGGCGAAATCCTGCTGACCTCCATGGACCGCGACGGCACTGGCGCCGGATTCGATTGCGCGCTCACCGCGGCGATTGAGCGCGCCGTCTCCATCCCCGTAATTGCTTCCGGCGGCGCCGGATGCGTCGCGCACTTCGTGGAGGTATTTCGCGAAGGACGCGCCGACGCCGCCCTCGCCGCCTCTATCTTCCATTTCGGGCTGCACGACATCCGCGAGCTCAAGCAGGAACTGCAGGCCGCGTCCATCCCGGTGAGGTTCCCGTGCTGATCCCGTCCATCGATCTCATGGGCGGCAAAGTCGTCCAATTGGTGCAGGGCGAGCGCAAGGCGCTGGAGTTTTCGGATTTCGATCCGTGGATCGAGCGCTTCGCCGGCTACTCGATCGTGCAGTTGATTGACCTCGACGCCGCCATGGGCACGGGCAGCAATCGGCATCTGCTGGAGCAATTCACATCGCGCCTCGCATGCCAGGTGGGCGGCGGGATTCGCAGCGTGCAGACGGCGCAGGAGGTGCTGGCCGCGGGCGCGCGCAAGGTGATCGTCGGTTCAGCGCTGGTGCGCGGCTCGCAGGTGAACACCGTGTTCGCCGAGGAGTTGGCGCGCGCGGTTGGCACGGAGCGCGTCATCGCTGCCGTGGATTCGCGCGGCGGCCGGGTTGTGGTGCGCGGATGGCGCGAATCCTCCGGGCTCACGCCATTAATAATGATGCGCGCGCTTGAACCGTACTGTGCCGGGTTCCTCTACACGCACGTGGACACCGAGGGCCTGCTTCAGGGCATTCCGTTCGACGTGGTGCGCGATCTGCGCGGCGCTACGCAGCGCAAGCTGATCGTCGCCGGCGGCATTCGCTCTCAGGAAGAGGTGGACGCGCTCGATAATCTCGGCGTGGACGCGGTGGTTGGCATGGCCATCTACACCGGCCTGATGAAAGCCTGATTTTGAAGCCGTCGTGACCTCCGCCTCATCTTCTCTATGCTCATCGTTTACCGAGGAGAGAGGATGCCCCACGGGCCCTGGCCCCGGCTGATCACGGTTGTTGCCGCACTTGCGCTTGCCTCGGGCGCGGCCCGCGCGCAGGAAATTCCCGCGCAGGATCGCGGCTCCAGTGCGCTGGTACAGAGGTTCGCCCGCCTGCGCAGCACCGCGCGCCTGCTGCACACCACCGCACATCCGGACGACGATGACGGCAGCATGCTGGTGTACGAAACGCGCGGCCAGGGCGTGGATACCATCATGCTGACTCTCAACCGCGGCGAAGGCGGCCAGAACAAGTTCGGCGCCGCGCTCTCCGACGAGCTTGGCATCCTGCGTACGCTCGAACTGCTCGAAGCCGACCGCTTCTATGGCGTCGAACAGCGCTTCACCCGCGTCGTAGACTTCGGCTACTCCAAAACGGCGGAAGAGACTTTTCAGAAATGGGGCGGACATGACCCCGCGCTCGCCGACATGGTGCGCGTCATCCGCACCTTTCGGCCCGACGTGATCGTGTCGCGCTTCGACGGCAGCGGGCGTGACGGGCACGGAAATCACCAGGCCGCCGGCATTCTGTCGCGCGAAGCTTTCCGCGCCGCCGCCGATCCCAGCCGCTTTTCCGAACAGATCCGCGAAGGCCTGCTGCCCTGGCAGCCGAAGAAGCTCTACGTCGGCAACGTGCGCGGTGAAGAAAATCCCACGCTACTGTTGAACACCGGCGCCTACGACCCGGTGCTCGGCATGTCGTTCGCGCAGTTTGCCACCGAGGGGCTGAAACACCAGATGTCGCAGGGCGTAGGCGGCTTTTTCAATCCGCCCGGCAATCTCTTTCGCACTTATCAATTGGCGGATTCTGTCTCGGCGGCAGCGGCCGGGAACGAGAGCAGTTTCTTCGACGGCATGGACACTACTCTTCCGGGACTCGCCGCGCGGTTGGGCAATGAGGAAACCAAGGCGCCGTTTCTTCGTCCCGCGCTGGTTGCGATCGCGAAGTCGGTGGACGATGCCGTTGCCGCGTGCAAGCCGACCGATCCGTCGCCGTCCGCCGCGCCATTGCTGAACGGCCTGAGGCAGGTGAACGCGCTCATCGAGCAGGTCAACTCCGCTCCGCTCTCGCCGGCTGCGAAGGCCAGCTTGCTTGCGGCCCTGCGCACCAAACAGACTCAGTTTCAGGAGGCGGCCAACCTCGCCCTCGGCATGGAACTGGACGCCTCGGTTGACGCCGAGCGCCAGCAGTCGTTCTTCGGATTCTTTCGCCAGGAAGAAACTTTCCTGATGGCGGTTCCGGGCCAGACGTTCACCCTCACCGCGCGCCTCTACAACCGCGGGCGCCAGGCGGTGACAGCGAAAGACATCGAGCTTGAATTGCCGGCGGGCTGGCAGGGGACGAAGCTGAAGTCCGACTTGAAACCGCTCGCCTCGAACGACGTTGCCTCGGTGCAGTTCCGCGTGACGATTTCGGATGATGCCGCTTATACGCGGCCGTACTGGCATCGCGACGATCCGCAGGCGGCGGTTTACACCATTGGTGATCCGCGTTATGCGACGCTGCCGCTGCCGCCATGGCCGGTGCAGGTGCGGGCCTCGTTCACCGTCGGTGACACCATGGGCAGTATCAGCACGGTGGCCAAGGTCAAGTTCATCGATCCTACGTACGGCCAGTCCGAGCGGCCGCTCGCCGTCGGCCCGCCGTTGGCGGTCGAGATCGAGCCGCCGGTGCAGGTCACGTCCACGCGCCGCAGCGGCCCGATTCCGGTGAACGTCGCGGTCCGCAACGACGTGAACGGCGCGGCGCGCGGCACGTTGCGCTTGCAAACGCCCGCGGGATGGCGGGTCACGCCGGAATCGCAACCCGCCGACTTCAACGCCGGGGGCGAATACAAGAACTTCGTGTTCAACGTTTCGCCTGCCGACTTGCGCGAAGGCGTGTTTCCGCTCAAGGCCGTTCTCGAGTACAACGGCAAGCAGTACACGGAAGGCTACGAGATCATCGGCCGCCACGACATCGGCGACTTCTATTACTACCGTCCAGCGCAGCAGAAGATCAGTGCCGTCAACGTGGTCGTGCCGCCGAATCTGGGCGTCGGCTACATCATGGGGGCGGGCGACGAGATCCCGACTGTGCTCCAGCAGCTCGGCGTGCGCGTTGAGATGATCACGCCGGGAGATCTCGCGTCGGGCGACCTCAACCGGTTCCATACGATCGTGGTCGGCATCCGCGCCTACGACGTGCGCACCGACGTCCGCGAGTACAACCGCCGCCTGCTCGACTACGTGAACAATGGCGGCACGTTGCTGGTGCAGTACAACGCCTCGGTGCGCGTCTTCAACTCCGGCCAGTTTACGCCCTATCCCGTGACACTTGGCGGCGAGCGCGTGACGGTGGAAGAGGCGCCGGTGCGGATCCTCGATCCCACGAATCCCATCTTTCGCACGCCCAACCCGATTGGCGAGCGCGACTTCAGCGGCTGGGTGCAGGAGCGCGGCCTCTACTTCATGAGTTCCTGGGACTCGCACGTCAAGCCGCTGCTGGCGTCGCACGATCCCGGCGAGCCGCCGCGCGAGGGTGGACTGCTGGTGGCGCCGTTCGGCAAAGGGCTGTACATCTTCACTGGGTATGCGTTCTTCCGGCAGTTGCCGGCGGGGGTGCCGGGCGCGGTGCGGCTGTTCGTCAACCTGCTGAGCGCCTCACAACCCAGGGCGAGCGGCAGCGCCGGCGCGCGTGATCTTCATGCCAACGGACAATGACCGCGAACTGATCCGCGGCGTCGGCCTCCTCAATGCCACCGCGCTGAACATGATTGACATGATCGGCGTGGGGCCGTTCATCACCATGCCGCTCATCGTCGGCGCCATGGGCGGGCCGCAGGCAATGCTCGGCTGGATCTTTGGCGCCTTCTTCGCCGTCTGCGATGGGCTGGTTTGGGCGGAACTGGGCGCCGCCATGCCGGGCTCGGGCGGATCGTATCGCTACCTGAAGGAAATCTACGGGCCCAACCGCCTGGGCCGCTTGCTGTCGTTCCTCTTCATCTGGCAACTGTCGTTCAGCGCGCCGCTGTCGGTGGCCTCGGGCTGCATCGGACTGGCGCAGTACGGCAGTTACTATTGGCCCACGCTGGAGCGAACTATCACCGGCCGCGAGTTCCGCGTTTGGCTGCCGCTGCTGGGGACGCTGGAGGCGCGCCTGGCGGTAACGGTGGGAACCTTCGTCGCCCTCGGCGCTGTCGTGCTGGCCGTACTGTTGCTGTATCGGAAGATCACCGTGGTCGGCTGGCTTTCGCGCCTGCTGTGGGTCGGGGTGATCGGCACGGTGACGTGGATCATCTTCGCCGGACTGACGCACTTCAATGCCGCGCGCGCCTTCAGCTTTCCGCCGAACGCGTTCCATCTGTCGCACGACTTCTTCCTCGGGCTGGGCGCGGCCATGCTGGTCGCCACCTACGATTACTGGGGCTACTACAACATCTGCTTCCTTGGCGGCGAGGTGAAGGACCCGGAACGGACGATCCCGCGCGCACTGCTGCTCTCCATCTTGCTGGTCGCTTGCATGTACGTGGTGATGAACATCAGCATCCTGGGCGTGCTGCCGTGGCAGGAACTGGACGCGGCGGCGCGCTCGGGCACGCGCTTCTACGTTGCGTCCACGTTCATGGAGCGCATCTACGGTGCGTGGGCGGCGCGCCTGGTGACGGCGCTGATCATGTGGACCGCGTTCGCCTCCGTGTTCTCGCTGCTGCTCGGATATTCGCGTGTGCCTTACGCGGCGGCGCTCGACGGCAACTACTTCCGTGCGTTCGCGCGCGTCCATCCGCAGGGACGGTTTCCTCACGTGTCGCTGCTGGCGCTCGGGGGAGTTGCGGTCGCGGCGTGTTTCCTCCGGCTGGCGGACATCATCGCGGCGCTGGTGGTGATCCGCATCATGATCCAGTTCCTGTTCCAGACGGTGGGCGTGATGGTGCTGCGGGCGCGGCGTCCCGATCTGCCGCGGCCGTTCAAAATGTGGCTGTATCCGTTGCCGGCGCTGCTGGCGACGTTTGGTTTTCTCTTCGTGTTGGTCGAGAGAAAAAATTTTCTCAAGGAGATCCGCTACGCGGTAGTCATCCTGATCATCGGAACGGCGATCTACCTGGTGCGGGCGGCCCGCCACAAGGAGTGGCCGTTCGGCGATGGGGCGCAGTCAGCAGCCGGAGATTAGAGGCGGTGCGCGTCCTTCGACAGCCGTTCCAGTTCCTTGCTGACGGCGTCAAACTCGTGTTCTGCGCTTTCGAGGTCGGACAGCAGCGACTGGATGCGCTCGGCCAAATGTTTGCGCTTGGAGCGCAGTTGTTCGACCCTACTTGGGCCCCCGCTTTCGGGATCGTTCTTCGGCATCGGCTCGCACCTCGCGAAGAAAGGTGTCAGGCCCCGGTCTCCGCCAGCAGTTCGCAGGCGGAGGTGATCTCCATGGCCGGACGCAAGGTTCGATATACCGGACACTTCTCCTTGTACACGCCGTGGACGCGGTCCACGGTTTCGCGGGCGCTCTCCGGCGCCTGCAAGTGAAACTGGACATGCACGCGCCGGATAACCAGCACGCCGTCCTCGTTCGGTTCGATCTCTCCTCGAACATCGGCCGTCAGGCGGCCCTGCTTGGCATCGATCTTGCGCGCATCCAGCGCGCCGGCAAAGGTGCCGAGCATTCACCCGCCGAGGGCGGCGACCACGTAATCAATGGTGGCGGCATGGGATTCCTTCAGCCGTGATTCGTCGATGCCGTAGTGTTTGGCGATGCCGCCGTGCACGCTGAAGCTGACCGGCTGGGACTCGCCGGGGAGTTGGGCCACGCGCAGCGGGCCGGACTTGCGCTCAATCTTCACGTTGGAGACGTAAACAACCTCAGGCATTTCGCACCTCAAGCGCTTTAGACACATGGATGCGTTCCAAAGCCGCAAGTTCTGTTCGCACGGAGCGGTCGGCCAACTGCAGAATTTTACTTTCTAGTTATGACCTGCGAACGCGACGGAACCCCCACCCCCCACCCCCCCTTTGCCCGAGGGTTCTATTTCAACGGAATCATTCGCTTACGGCGAACCTATACCGTGCCGAACCGACGGTTACCGACGGTATAAGCACGGTAACCGTCAGGTATCCTGGACGGCCCTTCGGGGCAGAGCGAAAGGGCGATCGAGTTGTCAAAGAACTAACTATCTGAACACAACATCCCGCACTCAAGGGTGAGTGCGAAAAAGCAGTGTATCGATTGAGAAAAGGATTGTCTGTGACAAGGAAGGAAAATCTTGGCGGCTGGGCAGAATTGGGAGTGGTTTTCGGTTATCGGTTCTCGTTAACGGCTTGGAGGAGCTTATCAGCCGTCCCTACGGGACTAGTCGGTCAACGACGGCGGGTTCCCGGCACTGAAGTGCCGGGCTATTTTCAATCGCCGCTTCGCGGCTGAAGAGGTTACCAGAGTAATTCATCGAATTTCCCAATGTGGGGAAGCGAAATTCTGCGTTGTACTCGCAGGGGTTAATCAAGGTACTTATTCAACTGGGCCAGTGCGGGCATGGGTGTCCGTTAGGGCCTGTGTGGCGCGGTCAAGAAGCAGATTCCTCGCGGGTTAGAACCGCTCGGAATGACAAGGACAAAGGACTCGGCGCGGCACGGCTGAAGCCGCGCGCTTCCCGAAAGCATTGAAAGGGATCGTGTAGATAAGACGAGGATCGAATAGATAAAACGAGCTTCGGGTCATTTCAAAGATGAAGCAAGGAGCACAAAGGACGGGACTGCCGGCGGCGCGGGGGCTGTATGACCCGCGGATGGAGCACGATGCCTGCGGGATTGGATTCGTGGCCAGCATCAAGGGCCAGCGCACGCACGACATTGTGCGCAAGGGAATCGAAGTGCTGGTAAACCTGACGCATCGCGGCGCGTGCGGCTGCGATCCGGAGACCGGCGACGGCGCCGGCGTGCTTATCCATGTTCCGCACAAGTTTTTTGTCCGCGAATGCCGGGCATTGAACATCGAGCTGCCGGAGCCGGGGCAGTACGGCGTGGGAATGATTTTCCTGCCGGTGGAGAGACACGACCGGCTGCGCTGCGAAGGAATCCTGGAGCGGATCGTGCGCGAGGAAGGCCTGACGGTGCTGGGCTGGCGCGACACGCCGGTGGACGGCAGCGTAATTGGGCGGGTGGCGCGGGTTTCGCAACCCTACATCCAGCAGATCTTTGTGGGCGCGGCGCCGGGCATGGACGAAGCGGCGCTGGAACGCAAGCTCTACGTGGTGAGGAAGCGGGCGGAGAGCGAAATTGCGGCGTCGGACATCAAGGACCGGGATTTCTTTTACGTGCCGTCGCTTTCGGCGCGGACGATCGTGTACAAGGGGCTGCTGCTGGCGCCGCAGATTGACCGCTTCTATAAAGAGCTTTCCGATCCCGACGTGTTGAGCGCGCTGTGCCTGGTACACCAGCGGTTTTCGACGAACACGTTTCCGACCTGGCACCTGGCGCATCCGTTCCGCTACATCGCGCACAACGGCGAGATCAACACGCTGCGCGGCAACGTGAACTGGATGCACGCGCGGCAGTCCATCCTGTCGTCACCGCTGTTTGGCGATGACATCAAGAAGCTGTTTCCGATCATTGCGCCCGGCGGCAGCGACTCCGCGAACCTGGACAACGCGGTGGAGTTGCTGTTGCAGGCGGGACGCTCGCTGCCGCACGTGATGGCCATGCTGGTGCCGGAAGCGTGGGACGGCAACCCGCACATCAACCCGAAGAAGCGGGCGTTTTACGAGTATCACGCTTCGATCATGGAGCCGTGGGACGGACCGGCGGCGGTGGCATTCACCGACGGGCGATGGATCGGAGCGACGCTGGACCGCAACGGTCTGCGCCCCGGGCGTTTCCTGGTGACCGACGACGGGCTGGTGCTGATGGCGTCGGAGGCGGGCGTGCTGCCGGTTGACCCGGCGGCGGTGAAGCTGAAGGGGCGGTTGCAGCCGGGCAAGATGTTCCTGGTGGACACGGTGGAAGGGCGGATCGTCGGGGACAAGGAGATCAAGGAACGACTGGCGAGCCGGCAGCCCTACGCGGAGTGGCTGAAGGCGAACCAGATCAATGTAGACCAGCTTCCAGAGCCGGTTCGGGTGCAGGGGCCGGACCACGACACCATCCTGCAACGTCAGCGGGCCTTCGGCTATACCGACGAGGACGTGAAAGCCATCCTGACTCCGCTGGCGACGAACGGGGAAGAGCCGGTCGGGTCCATGGGAACGGATACGCCGCTGGCGTGCTTGTCGGACAAGCCGCAGCCGCTGTTCCACTACTTCCGGCAACTGTTCGCGCAGGTGACGAACCCGCCGATCGACTCCATCCGCGAGCAGATGGTGATGTCGCTGACCAGCTACATCGGGACGGAGCGGAACATCCTGGACGAACGTCCGGAGAACTGCCACACGGTGAAGTTAGCGGGGCCGATCCTGTCGAATCGGGACCTGGAAAAGCTGCGGCGAGTGTCGCGCGGCGACCTGCTGGCGACCACGCTGCCGATGTTGTTCCGCGTGGAAGAGGACGGCAGAGGACTGGAACGCGCGGTGGAAGGTTTGGCGCGGCGCGCTTCACTGGCGGTGAAGGCCGGTTACACGCTGCTGATTCTTTCCGACCGCGGCGTGGACGAGGAATACGCGCCCATCCCCAGCCTGCTGGCGCTGACGGCAGTGCACAACCTGCTGGTGCGGGAGGAAACGCGGACGCAGGTGGCGCTGATTATCGAATCGGGCGAACCGCGCGAAGTAATGCATTTCGCGCTGCTGCTGGGCTACGGGGCCAGCGCGGTCAATCCCTACCTGGCGATCGAGAGCATTGAAGACCTGGCGCGGCGCGGGTACCTGCCCGAACACCTGCCGGCGGAGAAGGCCATCCAGAACCTGATGAAGGGCCTCAACAGGGGCCTGCTAAAGACGTTTTCGAAGATGGGCATCTCGACCCTGCAAAGCTACCGCGGGGCGCAGGTATTCGAGGCGATCGGGCTGAACCGGTCGCTGGTGGAGAAGTATTTCACCGGAACGCCGTCGCGAATAGACGGAATCGGGCTGGAGGTGCTGTCGCGCGAGGCAGCGATGAAGCACGAGCACGCCTACCGGCCGATGAGCGACAGCGAACCCGAGTTGGCGATCGGGGGGAATTACGCCTATCGCACGGGCGGGGAATATCACCTGATCAATCCGACGACGGTGAGCAAGCTGCAACACGCGGTGCGGGAGGCAAACTACGAGACCTTCAAAGAATTCACCGACGCGATTGACGATCAGAGCCGCAACCTGTGCACGCTGCGCGGGCTGATGCAGACGAAGAGGGCCGCCAAGCCGGTACCGCTGGAGGAGGTGGAGCCGGCGTCGGAGATCGTGAAGCGGTTCACCACGGGCGCGATGTCATTCGGGTCGATCAGCAAGGAAGCGCACGAGACGCTGGCGATCGCGATGAACCGGATGGGGGCGAGATCGAACACCGGCGAAGGCGGCGAGGATGAAGGCCGCTACCCGCGGGATCCCAACGGCGACTGGCGGCGAAGCGCGATCAAGCAGGTGGCGTCGGGCAGGTTCGGCGTGACCGCCAATTACCTGATCAACGCGGAAGAGTTGCAGATCAAGATGGCGCAAGGCGCGAAACCAGGCGAAGGCGGACAACTGCCGGGGCACAAGGTGGACGAGATCGTGGCGCGACTGCGCTGCTCGATTCCCGGCGTGGCGCTGATCTCGCCGCCGCCGCATCACGACATTTACTCGATTGAAGACCTGGCGCAGTTGATCTACGACCTGAAGAACGTGAACCCGAAGGCGCGGATCGCGGTAAAGCTGGTGGCGGAGGTGGGAGTGGGCACGGTGGCGGCAGGAGTATCGAAGGCGCACGCCGACGTGGTGCTGATCAGCGGCGACAGTGGCGGGACGGGCGCGTCACCGCTGAGTTCGATGAAGCATGCCGGCATTCCGTGGGAGCTGGGCCTGGCGGAGACGCAGCAGGTGCTGGTGATGAACGACCTGCGCGGACGGATACGAGTGCAGACCGACGGCAAGCTGCAAACCGGACGCGACGTGGCGATTGCGGCGCTGCTGGGCGCGGAGGAATTCGGGTTCGCGACCGCGCCGCTGGTGGCGATGGGTTGCGTGATGATGCGCAAATGCCACCTGAACACGTGCTCGGTGGGGATCGCGACGCAAGATCCGCGACTGAGAAAACAATTCCAAGGGCAGCCGGAGCACGTGATCCAGTATTTCTTCTTTGTCGCCGAGCAGGTGCGCGAACTGATGGCGAGCATGGGATTCCGCACGGTGGAAGAGATGATCGGGCGGGTGGACATGCTGGAGATGAAGCCGGCGGTGGAGCACTGGAAGGCGCGCGGGCTGGATTATTCGGCGATCCTGTACAAGCCCGAGGTGCCGGCGCGAGTGGCGCGGCGCTGCGTCCAGAAACAGGACCACGGACTGCAGCAGGCGATTGATCATGAGCTGATCGCGGCGTCGCAGGAAGCGCTGGAAAAGCGGATGCCGGTGCGGATCGAGATGCCGATTAGAAACGTGCATCGCACCGTGGGGGCAATGCTGAGCGGAGAAGTGGCGCGGCGGTATGGGTCGGAGGGACTGCCGGAGGACACCATCCAGTGCCGGTTTACCGGGTCGGCAGGGCAAAGCTTCGGAGCGTTCCTGGCGAAGGGAATCACGCTGAGGCTGGAAGGCGAAGCGAACGATTACGTCGGGAAAGGACTCTCGGGAGGACGGATCGTGATTTTCCCGCCGGCGCAGTCGAAGTTCGTGGCCGAGGAAAACATCCTGGTGGGCAACGTGGTTCTGTACGGCGCGACCAGCGGGGAGGCGTACTTCAACGGCATGGCGGGCGAACGGTTCGCAGTGCGGAATTCGGGCGCGACCGCGGTGGTGGAGGGAGTGGGCGACCACGGTTGCGAGTACATGACCAAGGGCATGGTGGTGGTGCTGGGAAAATGTGGACGCAATTTCGCCGCCGGGATGAATGGCGGGATCGCGTACGTGCTGGATGAGATTGGAGATTTCGCCGAGAAACGCTGCAACCTGGCGGGCGTGGACCTGGAGCCGGTGCTGGATCCGGAGGATACCGGGAATCTGCGGGCGGTGATTGCGAAACATTTTGAGGAGACGCGAAGCCAGAGAGCTGCGTACGTGCTGCGGCATTGGGCGGAGATCCTGCCGCGGTTCGTGAAGGTGTACCCGCACGAGTACAAGCGAGTTCTGGGCGTGGCGCGGTGCGAGAGTGCGTATGTGCCGGGCCCGGTGGCGATGCCGGCGGAGATTGCGCAGGTGCAGCATGGGTAAAACGACCGGATTCCTGGAATACGGACGAGAGCTGCCGCCGCGCCGTCCGGTGATCGAGCGGATCAATGACTGGTTCGAGATCTACCGCGAGTTTCCGGAAGAGAAGCTGGGAGTGCAGGGCGCGCGCTGCATGGATTGCGGAGTGCCGTTCTGCCATACCGGATGTCCGCTGAACAACCTGATCCCGGACTGGAATGACCTGGTGTATCGCGGGCTGTGGAAAGAGGCGGCACGGCAGTTGCACGCGACCAATAATTTTCCGGAGTTTACGGGAAGAATCTGCCCGGCGCCGTGCGAGGCGGCATGCGTGCTGGGGATCAACGCGCCACCGGTGACGATCAAGGAGATCGAGAAGAACATCATCGAGCGCGGATTCAAGGAAGGATGGATACGTCCGCAGCCGCCACAGATTCCCACCGGGAAACGGGCGGCGATCATCGGATCGGGGCCGGCGGGATTGGCGGCAGCGCAACAGTTGAGGCGCGCCGGACATGAGGTCACGGTGTTCGAGAAAGCGGACCGCGTGGGCGGGCTGCTGCGGTACGGGATTCCGAATTTCAAGCTGGAAAAACACCTGCTGGAACGCCGTCTGGACCAGATGTCGAGCGAAGGCGTGAAGTTTGTGACCAAGGCGCACGTGGGCAGCGCGGTGCCGGTGGAAGATTTGCAGCGCGAGTTCGATGCGCTGCTGCTGTGCGGTGGCGCTGAAAGTCCACGGGATTTGCGCGTGCCGGGGCGGGAGTTGAAGGGAATTTATTTTGCGATGGACTTCCTGCGGCAACAGAACCGGCGTTGCGAAGGCGACATGGTGGCAGCGGGCGAGGAAATTTTGGCGACCGGGAAGCGGGTGGTGATCATCGGCGGCGGCGATACGGGCGCGGATTGCCTGGGCACGGTGCATCGGCAGAAGCCGATATCGGTGCATCAGTTTGAATTGCTGCCCATGCCGCCGAATGAACGCGCGCCGCAGACGCCGTGGCCGCTGTGGCCGATGCAACTGAGGACCGAGGGCGCGCACGAAGAAGGCGGAGTGCGGGAATGGAGCATCGCGACTACCGAGTTCAGCGGAGATGAATACGGCAACGTGAAGCGGTTGCATGGGACGCGGGTGGGGCCGCCTCCCGGTTTTGCGCCGGTGGCGGGCAGCGAATTCGTGATCGAGGCCGACCTGGTGCTGCTGGCGATGGGCTTCCTGGGTCCGGTGCGCAATGGAATGCTGGAAAAACTTGGAGTCGCACTCGACACACGCGGGAACGTGGCGACTGGCGGGGATTACCAGTCTTCGGTGGCGGGCGTGTTTTCCGCGGGCGACATGAGACGCGGGCAGTCCCTGGTGGTATGGGCGATCTCCGAGGGCAGGAAAGCGGCGGCGGCGGTGGACGGGTATCTGCGCAGAAAGCCGCAGTAGGAGATGCGACTGCCGCAGTTCGGAAAGCCGGCCAGGGTAGGCCACCCAAGGCGTGAATTAATCAGCGAAAAACCCCATTCATCAAAGTTATAATTCCCAGCACCACTATAAGCATTGCTGGCGGCGCGCATGGACTTCGATCAACTCGTTACCTTCATGGAAGTAGCGAAGCTGGGGAACTTCTCGCGGGCGGGACAGAAGGTGTTCCGGTCGCAGTCGGCGGTGAGCGCGCAAATCCGGCAACTGGAGATCGAGTACGGGGAAAAGCTGCTGGACCGGGCGGGGAAATCGGTGCGGCTGACGCCCGCGGGCGAGGTGCTGTTCGAATACGCGAAGCGGATGGTGGCACTGCGGGAAGAGTCGTTGCGCGCGGTGGCCGACCAGGGCGTGACGCCGCGCGGGATATTGGCGATCGGGGCGAACGAAGCGACCTGTTTGTATGTGCTGCCCGACGTGTTTGCCGAATACTCGCGGATGTATCCGTCGGTGCAGATCAATGTCTACCGGAATTTCAGCAGGAAGATCCTGGAGCGGGTGGAAGAAGGATCGATTGACGTGGGGATCGTGACGATGCCGGTGAAATCGCCGAGCGTGAAAGTGCAGGTGATTTACCGCGACCGGCTGATGCTGATGGTGAGCTCGCGGAGCCCGCTGGCGAAGTGTGCGGCAGTACCGATCAGCCGGGTGGCGGAGGAGTCGCTGATTTTTCCCAAGACCGGTTACACGCGGCAGGTGCTGGACAAGATGTTCCGGCCCTATCAATCGACGATGCGGGTGGTGATGGAGCTGCCGAGCGTGGGGATGATCAAGGGATTCGTCGCCGCCGGACTGGGAGTGTCCATTATCAGCGCCAGCTTTGCCGCGCCCGAGGTGCGATCGGGCGAGGTGAAGCTGATCGATCTGGAGGACATTGAGCTGTGGCGGGAACTGGGGCTGATCTACCGGGCGGACCGGACGCTGCCGCGGGCGGCGACGGCCTTCGTCGAGCTGATCCAAAGCCGGACGCGAGCGCGGGGTAGAGCGAAAACCGCAGATTGAGCCCGACGCGGAATCCACTTTGGTGATGGGCACGATTTTCACCAGCTAAATCCACTTTCGTGCCGCAAACGATTTTTCACAACCTAAGGTTGCCAGGACCTTGTCGCCGAAAAATTGTTGTGGTAGGTTCGATTCCTCACATCCTTGACAGTCGAGAGCGACCGGCCGTCCGACCGCGCCGGGGAGGGAAATATGTCATCTCCCTACGGTCTGGAATTGGTCGAGAGTTGCCTCGGCTGCAAGCTGCCGTGCAGAGAATCTCTCTGCGCGCTGCCGCCGCAGCCGCTGGCGGAGTTTGAAAAGATCAAGCTCGCCAATCTCCTTCCCAAGGGCAGCACGCTGTACGTGGCCGGGCAAAAGCCGGGCGGCATATACCTGGTGTGCGTCGGCAAGGTGAAACTGTGCACGAACGCCGGGAACGGGCGGACGATCATCGTGAGAATCGCCGGCCCGGGCGAGGTGCTGGGGCTGCACGCGTGCGTGCTGGGAACGCCGCATGAGTTCACGGCGGATACGGCGCAGGCATCGCAGATCGTGTTTGTGCGGGTGGAAGACTTGCTGGCGTTTCTGAAACAAGACGACCAGGCCTGCTGGAAGGCGGCGCAGGTGCTGAGCCGGGAATGCCAGGAGGCGCATAAGATCATCCGGGGCGTGGGACTGGCGCACTCAGCGAGCGAAAAGATGGCCCGGCTGATGCTCGACATAGCGGCCATTGGACAGGCGACGCGGGAGGGCATACGGGTGGATGTGACGCTGACGCACAAAGAAATCGCACAGGCAATCGGAATGTCGCGCGAGACGGTGTGGCGCAAACTGAACGAGTTCCGCAAGAAAGGGCTGGCCATCCTGGAAGGGTCGACGCTGCTGATCCAGAATAAGGCGGCGCTGAAACGGTTGGCCGGCAGATAACAGGATCTTTGTCCCCGCGGGCGAGGGCGCCCGCGGGAGCGGCGATCGAGTGCACAAGTGCAGCCCGGCCCCGGCGAGGGCGCCGGGGTCCACGTATCCCCCCTTGCATGCCGCACGGATCTTGCGGTCATGAGGTTACAGCGCTGTCATTCCATTCCAGCGCCCAATTCCCGCCAAAACCGAGAGACTCCGGCGGCGGCAAGGCGGGCTTCGGGTTGACGCAATTCATCCCTGAGCCGCAGAAGGGGCGGGGGGAATTGTGAGAGCGCGGTGGCCAACCTACTAAAAGTCACTGAGGGGTGTGATGTAGATCACTGACGAGTGCTGCATCTTCATAGAGTATGGCTCCCCATCTTGAGCTGACATCCAGGAACGAAGCGGATGTAATCGACTCTTCATCCGCGACACCTGAATCTCGGAGCTTCTCAAGAAGAGAGCACTAACCGAGAAGCCGGATGCACGCGAAACTGCAACCGGGGGAAAACGGGAGTGCTGGATGAGGCCCAGTCCAACGATCCGGCCCCGGTGAGACGGGGCGCCCAGCTGAATACCCCAGATGCTGCGAGGAACAGTGTCCGGGGGGTGGAGTAGATAGGAGTCGTCCACCTCCCAGAGCCATTCCCTGATGTAGCAGGGATGGAAAGGTATATCAGGCGGTATGACGGATCGGGAACTAGTAGAGCTGCTCTCAGGTTGCGACCCGGCGGTACGGTGATGCGCGACGCGCGGTCGGAAGCGTTGGTCGTAGTCGGCGTGCGCGGCGGGAGGCACCGGGAGCGGCCGGCAGCAGAGCCCCTGTTCCTGAGCGTCGAGGACAAAGATTTCTAGTGCGCGCAGCGCACACGCCCCGATCGATGAACTAGCGGAACTCCAGGAGCCGGAGGAGAGGCGGCGCATCGAGTTCCACGCTGAAGTCGATCAAACGTTCGATAGAAATCGCTCCGGCTGGCGGGGATTGTGTCCGGGTCGTAAGCGGTGAACAGTTAAGAGCTGGCGGTCGAGAGGCCGGGGGAGCAGGTCGCTCCCGGGCCTACGTTTCCGGCCGACAGGGGGTTCCCAGGCTCATGACCAGTAGCAATACACGAAGGAGATCAGCTATGGCAACGGCGGTTATGCAGGATAGTGGTATCAGCCGGTGGTGGCGCGTGGTAGGTGGTCTATCCATGAACCTCGCCCTGGGATCGCTCTACGCATGGAGCGTCTTTGTGGCGCCACTGGAAAAACAATTCGGGTGGAAGCGCGCGCAGACCTCGAATGTGTTCACGATCGCGGTCGTGGTGTTTGCGATCACGTTTGTGGTTGCGGGTCGGTTGCAGGACAAGCTCGGGCCGTTCAAGATTGCGCTCATCGGCGGAATCCTGGTCAGCCTGGGGTTTTTCCTGTGCGCTTACACGACTTCTCTCACGTATTTGTATGTTTGTTTCGGCGTGATTGGCGGGCTGGGCAACGGCTTCGGCTATGCCTGCCCGATTCCGGTCATGGCCAAATGGTTCCCGGACAAACGCGGTTTGGCGGTTGGCCTTGCCGTGGCAGGTTACGGCGGCGGCTCCGCCATCTTTGGTCCACTGGCCAACCTGAAACTGATTCCCGCCTACGGGGTGTTCACCACGTTTCAGATTCTGGGCGTCATCTTCCTGGTGATGACCGTGTTTGGGGCGTTCCTGATGAAGAACCCGCCGGTAGGGTACCGTCCGCCAGGCTGGACGCCGGCACCGGCGACAGCGAAGGCGGCCGCAACCACGTATGAATTCTCTCCCGGCGAAGTGCTCAAGACACCCGCCTTTTACCTGATGTGGGTGGCGTACGCGCTGGGCTGCTCCGCGGGGTTGATGGTGATCAGCCAATTGGTGCCGTTTGCCAAGAGCGTGGGAGTGTCCAGCGCCGCGCTGGCTACCATGGGCCTGGTGGTGGGCGCAGCCGGCAACGCATCCGGCCGAATTCTTTCCGGCTGGATGTCGGATGCCATTGGGCGACTGAACGTACTGCGCTTGATGATCGGCCTGTCGGTGATCTGTATGCCCCTTCTGTACATGGCGGGGAGCAACATCACCGCGCTGTACATCCTGGTGTTCGCCGTGTATTGGTGCTACGGCACGCAGCTGTCGGTGAACGCGTCCACGACTTCGGACTTCTGGGGCACCAAGAACGCGGGCATCAACTACGGCATGCTGTTCACCGCCTGGGGCGTGGCCGGCATCATCGGACCGCGCATCGGCGGCGTGCTCTTTGACAAATACAAGAACTACCAGGCTGCGTTTTACTGGGCGGCAGGATTGGCCGCGGTGGCCCTGGTCTGCGAGCTGCTGGCGAAGCGTCCCGCAATTCCAGCAGAAGCAAACATGAAGGCCGCAACGGCGCCGGCGAGAGGCTGATCGGAAAAGACCCACATCCGCCAAATTCGGGCAGATGTGGGACACCTGCTGCCGACTGGTCATGAACCTGGAAGGGCTAGCGGTTCCGGATTCGCTAGCCCTTGATTTGGAGTGTGTCGTGTCACGATCCATACGAGCGACGATACCGAGGGGCATCGTGCTCGTAGTCTGCCTGGCGTGTCCGCACCCGATGTGGTCGCAATACCGGGCCGGCCGGGTGGAAGGGACGGTGATGGATCCCACGGGGGCCGTGCTGAGCGGGGTCGTGGTGAGGCTGATGAA
>Ga0326726_10000649_pt1 | contig 31815 bp, 25 predicted proteins | sample MHFenrmetagenome_2_FD_207603 | JGI IMG/M metagenome (GOLD analysis project Ga0326726, IMG submission 207603) | Lab enriched peat soil microbial communities from Michigan Hollow, Ithaca, NY, United States - MHF15MN | ecosystem: Environmental > Terrestrial > Soil > Wetlands > Peat | place: USA...
CACTCGGCATCTTCACGGACCATGACGTCGCGACGTTTGCCGGCACTGACGTCGACGAGTTACACAGGCAAGGCGTGCCCATCGTGCGCATGAGCCAGGATGCGCGGCGCTACTTCGCCACGCATCACTCCGCCGACGACACGCTCAACAAGGTGGACCGCAGCGACCTCGAGCAGAACGTGGCGGGTTGGGCGGCGATGCTGTACGTCGTGGCGGAAAGCGATATCGACCTGCGGCCCGGCAGCGGCAAGACCGCTGCGAACTGAGGCTGCCAATCCGATCTACGCGTCGAACAGGGCCAGTGTCCGGACTTCGATGCTCTCGCGCGGCAACCTATCGCCGCCCGCGTTCGGATCGTCGAACGCCGTATGCGGGGCAAAACGTGCCGTGCCGTCTTCCGCCTGGTCGAAGCACTTGAGCAGGAGCACCTCGTCCGGCGTCATCTGCGGCGCGTAGAACCAACGGTGCGCCGGACTGAACTTCACGGTGTAGAACTCTCCGATCCGGTCTGGATAAATAAGGTCCGTCGCGACCAGATCGTCGAACGCCACGCTTTGTGCATCGCTCACGGCGAGTGGTGAATCCTGCAGCGGGCCACGGATAGGTCGCCACAGGTTGATCACGGCGTAACGCCGCCCGTGCAGGATGTGCGCTTCCTCTCCGAGGATCTCGCGCGCGCGGCGCGCTCCGGAGCTCGCAGTGAAATCGACATGCACGCGATGCACCGGCGGCCGCGTGCTGGTCGCGCTGCCGCGAGAGTCGTCAGCACTGCGCCGCCGCAGCGTGTGGTCGAACACGACCACCCGCGCAGCCCCTGTCAGCTCGACGACGAGCTGCGCCGCCTCAGCGTAGTAGTCGCGACGCACGGCGTCGCCATCGTCGAAGCGCTCGAAACGACTGGGTGCGGAAGCGAACTGAAATCCCTCGCGATCAACTGAGAATCCGGCGGCGAGCGGGCGCAGGTTCCGGATCGCGACCGTGCGCTCTTCGTATTGGGCGGTCGACTGCGGCACTCCCGGCGGCGGGTCGTCTGCGTAGTTACGCGGCCGTTCATGTCCAGCCACGATGAAGCTCAATCGCCCGTCGATGCGCGGCAGAGACTCGACCGCAGCGGTGCTCAGTCGCACGTCACACACTCCAGTGATGCCAGCTGACGCCCGACCAGCGCACGAGTTGCGGCGCCAGGCTCATCCGACCCCACGACGGAGACGGGATCCTCCGCCTCTGGGTCAAGCCAGTAGATGGCATCGAATGGAACCGAGCCCTGACTGATGCGAGCCAGCAGGGTGTCGAAGATCGAATATTTTCGCGTGCTCATCGAGGGCCTCCTGTCGGCGCCGCGAATCGCACCATCACGATTCGACGGACGCTGGCAGGTTGCCTCGAAGCGCTCAACGCAACAAACAGAGTGTCTTCACGCGCCTTAAGTTTTGCTTTAGGCAGTTCAGCCTGGCGGCGGGAGCGCGAGCGACTGTCGCCAGGCGGGCAGCTCCGCGAGACCCGCATGCCAGCGCTTGATCTGCGCGTAGTTCGCCAGGGGAATTTGCGCGGGAACGGCCAGATTCAAGGGCGCGCCGAGCGAGAAGTCCGCCACCGTGAGCCGGTCGCCGGCGACATACTTGCGTCCCTTCAGGTGCGCATCGAGTACGGCGGCAGCGCGATGAAAGCGCTCCTCGCCCTTCGCAATCTCGGTCAGATCCGCGTCCCCAATCTTCAGCAGTTTCTTGACCAGCCGTTCGAAGATCATGATGGCGCAGGCCGGGTCCCAGTTGGCGAGATCCCAGCATTGCCAGCGCGTGACGTCGGCCCGACTGCGCGCATCCGTCGGCAGCAGGCCAGTCTCGGGTTTCTTGTCCGCCAGGTACTGCAGGATCGCGTTCGATTCCCAGAGCACGAAACCGTCTTCCTCCAGCACCGGCATACGCTGGTTCGGATTCAGCGCCGTGTACTCGGGGCTGCGCTGCTCGCCCTTGCTGAGATCGACGATGCGTTTGTTGTAGTCCAGGCCCAGGTAGTTGGCCAGCGCGATGACCTTGAAGGCACGTGGCGAAGGCGGAAACACGTACAGATTCAGCATGTCGATACTCCCGCGTAGTGAGTCATTGCGCGGCCGCGGCCGCATACAACTGCAGCAAGCCATTCCAGGCCGCGAAGGCTACTCGCGGCGCTGGTACTCGGCAAATCACGCGCGGCAAACACAGGCCACTGGTTGCCAGCCCTCCGGCGCAAGTGTACTTAACCAAACAGTTTACTTTCAGTCGCGCTTCCATAATCATTCAACCATATGGTTCAGCATTATGCTGCGCGGCTCGACCGCGTGTTTCACGCGCTGACCGACCCGACGCGCCGGCAGATGCTGCGCAGTCTCGCGCTGCGCGAGCGCACCATCAGCGAGCTGGCACGGCCGTTCCACATGTCGCTGACCGCGGCCTCCAAGCACCTCCGAGCACTGGAGCGCGCCGGGCTGGTGCGCCGCACGGTGCAGGGCCGCACGCATTTCTGCCGCCTGGATCCGAAACCCCTGGCGAGCGCAGCGGAATGGCTCCGCTTCTATGAACGCTTCTGGAGCGAGCGACCCGATGCGCTCGAAGCGCTGCTCCGCCATCCCGACAAGGAGTGACTCATGGCCACGGCAAGACACTCTCACATCTCGGACAGGCCGGACTCGGCAGACACCGGATTGGCGTTGACGGTGCGGGTGGCGCACCGCTTCAGCGCACCGCCTGAGCGTGTGTTCGATGCCTTCCTCGATCCCGCGCAAGCCCGCCGGTTCCTGTTCGCGACTGCGACCGGGCAGATCGTACGCGCGGATATCGATCCGCGCGTGGGCGGCTCATTCTGCTTCGTCGATCGGCGCGACGGAGTGGACGTCGCGCACTTCGGCACCTATCTCGAGATCGACCGACCGCGACGGCTGGTCTTCAGGTTTTCGGTCGAGCAGTACTCGACCGATGGCGACCGCGTGGTCATTGAAATCGCGCCGCTGGGCACAGGTTGCGAGCTCACGCTCACGCACGAGATGAAGCCCGAATGGGCGCAGTACGCGGATCGTGCCGAAGCGGGCTGGGGCAGCATTCTCGAGGCGCTCGCCACGGCCGTGGGCTAGCGCTTCGGGCGCACTTCCGCGGCGAGATCCGTCGCCCGCCACAGATACCAGCTTGCGACTGTTCGGTACGGTGCCCAGCGGGCGCCATGCTTCTGCAGGTCTTTCGGGTGCGGCGGCTTGCGCTTGCGAAACGCGATCGCGAAGCCCTTGCGGATGCCGTAATCGTCCACGGGCAGGACATCGGGGCGGCCGAGCCGGAAGATGAGCAGCATCTCCACGGTCCAGCGGCCGATCCCGCGTACTTCGGTGAGCCGCTCGATGATCGACTCATCCTCCATGCGCTGCACTTCTGTCAGCGTTGGGATCCTGCCCTCCACCGCCTTGCGCGCCAGATCGCGCAGGGACAGCGTCTTTGCACGCGACAGGCCCGCGCCGCGAAGCCTGGCGTCGGACGTGCGCAGGAGCTGCTCCGCGGTGGGGCCCTGGTGGGCTCGCGGGAAAAGCGCGCACACGCGCGCGTAAATCGTCGCCGCCGCCCTGCCCGTGAGCTGCTGATAGACGATCGCCTCCGCGAGTGCGGTAAAGATGCTGGGTGTGCGATCGAGCCGCAGTCGAAACGGGCCGACCGCGTCGATAAGGCGCGCCAGTACTGCGTCAGAGTCACGCAAGTGTTTCACTGCGGCATCCGGATCGCATCCGAATGTGCCGTCCCCATCGAACAGCGAGCCTTGAGCACCAGCTTGTGCTCCCTCGATCGCAAGTAGACGCAGTTTCGTCGCGATGCCGCCATTGGCGGAGAAACCACCGAGGCGACCGTCGGCAGCGACCACGCGATGACACGGCACCACGATTGCAAACGGGTTGCGCCCGAGTGCCTGCCCCACCGCGCGTGCCGAGCCTCGCGCGCCAAGCCGCTCGGCGATGTCCCCATACGAAACCGTTGCGCCAGCTGGAATCGTTCGGGCGATCTCGTAGACGCGACGGTGGAACGGCGGCAGGGTCTCCATGTCCAGTGTCACGGTGGCCAGATCACTCGACTCACCGCACAACAACGCGACAATGGCATCGCGCGCGCGCCGCACATCCGGCGGCGGCGGAATCTCACGCGCTGCAGGAAAGCGCTCGAGCACGCGTTCTCGAGTACGGGACTCGCGCCCTTCCGGGAGCTGCACACCGACGACGCCGCGCTCACCCCACGCAATGGCGCAGCGGCCAATCGTCGTATCAAAGAGAGAAAAGCCCTGGACTGTCATGATTGACGGCCAATCTTAGCATTCAGCGTGAGTCCATTACTTGGAGGATCTTGCGCTGCGTCCGCAGTGCGCGGCGGCTCGATTCCTCAGGCGCCTCGGGCACCATTGGCCCGCCACCAATGGCTCAGCGCGAAGCCTACTGCTGCGACACCTAGGACCTCGTGAATCACCGCAGCAACTCCGTGCACGTGGTCCGTCGTGTAATAGAGCGCGTAGCCGCTTAGCGCGAGCACTCCCGCGAGCATGGCCAGGCTGAATCCCGAGAGACGGTTGCGCGGCTGACGCCAGCGGTCAGGAACGTGGCTCGATGTCATCCAGCCCAGCAGAAACACTGCCAGAATCGCGAGCCAGCCGTGCAGCCGAAGGAGTTCGGGCTGCCATGGATTCGGGGCCACGCCGAACTCCGTGTCCTTCTGGAAGAAATGCTCGAGCAACAGCCAGACGCAGCCACTCAACCACAGTGCGCCGAAGACGAGGAACAACAGCAACCTCATCCTGGTGGACATTCGCTCTGGCAGTGGGCGGTTCACGATGGGATCACGTAGCGGCTGTCGGCCCAGATTGCAGCACCGTCTGCCACAGCCCGACGAGCCAGCGCACACCCTGTGTCACATGTTCGGATGAGAGCGTGGCGCCTGCGATGTTCTTGATGTCGGCCCGAAAGTGCAGTTGGTCGAGACCGCGCCGTCCCTCGAACTGGTGGCGCCAGCCGGTGCCCCGGATCTCCGCACCGTGGCTCTCACGGTAGGCCAATACCTCGACCGTGCTCAGTTTGCCTGCGGCATCGATGCCAAGCGCGTAGGTGATGAAATCCTGGCGCCCGATGACCTCATCGATGAATACGTATCCGAGCAGCTCGCTGCTACGCAGAGCTCTCCAGATGCGCAGCGAACGATGGGGTGGCTGCGGTCCTGCGAGTTTTGCGACCGAGTCCTTCTGCGCGGGCGTCAGGGCCAGCGCGATTTCCTCGAAGCGATCCGCCGATGCGAACAGGGATTGCTGCGCCTGCTCGATCGAAAGGTATTCCGCGGCGATGACCACCTGTGCCGGCGCAACGGCCAGCGCCACCAGCCCTGGGCCGACAAGCCAGGAAGGAGTGTGCTCAGCCATGCGTCACCTGCGCGTCGTCATCGGATCAGAACGCGTAGCCGAGACCCAGATCGAACCGGTCACCGTCGCCGCCGGCGCGAAAATCAACATAGTCGGCCTTGATCACGACACCCGTGCCCAGTATCAAGTTGAAGCCTGCAGTCCATACCGACTGGTCCGGTAACGGCGAGGGAGTCAGTCCCGCGCCGATGTCAGCATATCCGGATGCTGTGTTGAAACGTTCGTAGCGGAGGAAAGGCGCGAGCGACCAATCTGCGCGGTCCCAGGCTCGATAGGCGGCCTGCACGTACCAACCGAAGAAATCCTCCGGTATCAACACCGGGTTGCCGACCAATGTGAGGTTGATCTGCTGCGTTCCGCTGATATGACCATGAGCATAGAGCGCGGCGAAGTCCCAAGCGGCGGGCGTCCAGCGCGCATGGCCTTCCCACAGCGTCACGTCGGCGCTGGGGAGACCGGGCTGACCCTGCGAGGCGCCGCCCGTGAAGATCGATCCACCAAGGCGCAACGCCGGGACTCCCGTGTAGTTGAGCGCCGCGAAGCCTGAGAGGTCCTCGGCCTTGGCCAGCACGAGTTCCTGGTGAATCGAGCCGAGCGGTGATTCCTGGCCTTCTGCCGACGTCGGATCCCATTTCGACAAGTCGAAACCCGTCGTCAAACCGATGTCCCAGCGCAAACCACCGGCGGTGTTTCCCTGCACGGCCACACCGCCTTCGCGCCACGTGCTCGGAATGATGCTGGTCTCGACGAAGTTGCGGAACACACCGTAGTAACGCGTCGGCTCGTGCACCTCGTTGAGCATGCCGCTCGGAATCAGGAACAGCCCGCCCCTGGCAACTGCGCTGGGCGCCAGCTCGCGTTCGATATACGCCTGCTCGACCTCTACCTCGCCGGGATCTTCCGCGGAGGCGATGGCATGCTCGATTTCCACTTCGCTCAGGAGGCGGGTCTTGTCGTCGAAGCGATAGCCGACGCCGAGCACAAAACGCCCGAGATCGGCCGTGGCGTCGGCGGCGTCACCGCGCGGATTGGAGTAGCTGATCTCGCCATAGCCGAACAGGGTTGGATTCTGGTCTACGGCCGTCGGTGGCGTAGCGCTGATCTGCTGCTGCGCCGGACCCGCGCTGTCGAAACCAGTCGCGGCCACGGCGTCCTGGGGACCTGTCGAACCTCGCTGCTGCTGCAACGACGCAACTTCCGCCTTGAGTTCGTCGACCTGCTGCATCAGCGCCTGCAAGCGTGCTTCGAGTTCCTCTGGAGTCGCAGCGCCGGCAACAAGAGGCAAGGTTGAAAGCGCGAGCATCGAAATCAGAGGGGCGATACGTGACGCGAGGGGCGGGATGAGGAATCCTCTCAATCGAAACGACATATCAACAGTCCTCAGGGTTGTAACCATCGGTCAGAATGCGCAATAGGCCGGCCTTAACATAAATGCTAATGCGAATGATTCTTAATTGCTGTAGCATAGCTGACGCATTTTGCTGACGCCACTCTCCTGACGCTGCCGAGCTGGAGTGATGATCTGCAATCGAAGAGCGCGGTCCTCGCCGGACGATCCCGCCGAGCGTCGCTTACGCGTCGCGATGGGCACGTGGGTCGCGATTGAAGCGACCCACGAGCGGCCGTCCGCTCTCCTCCCCGCCATCGACGCTGCGTTCGCCGCCGTGCTGGAGATAGAGCGGCTGATGCACCCGTGGCGGCCTGGCAGCGATGTGGCCAGGATCAATGCGGGGCAGATCCGAGTGCCGATCGAATTGCACCCCAGCACTTGGGAGCTACTCGCTCTCGCGCAGAGGATCAGTGAAAGCTCCGAGGGCGTTTTTGATCCCTGCCTGCCGAATCGACCGGGCTGCATCTCAAATGTCGAGCTGACGCCGGCTCGCCAGATCGTCTGTCACGCACCCGTCGCGATCGATCTGGGTGGAATTGCGAAGGGGTACGCCGTCGATCGAGCAGTGGCTGTGCTGCGCGCACATGGATGTCACGCGGGACTCGTGAACGCAGGTGGCGACGTGCGTGTCTACGGGTCGCGGAGCGAGCAGATCACGCTCCGACTCGGCACGACAGCGGGAGTGGGCTCAGTGGAATTGTGGGATGAATCCCTCGCCGCCGCCGAGGTCGATGCGCCAGGGCGTCCACCCGAACACCAGGGCCATTACGACCGACGCAAGGGTGGACGTCCGCGGTTTTCGAGCGCCGCCGTCATCGCGCAGGAAGCCGCGATCGCAGATGCTTTGGTGAAGTGTGCCCTGCTATGCGACCCGGACTTGGGAGAGCACGTGCTGCAGGCGTTCGGGGCGCGCCTCGTCCGCATCTCATAAGCGCACATCTACACCCATTCGCTGGAGGTAGAATCGGGCGAGAGGGAAATTGCACCGATGACAAGAATCAGGCTAGTCGATGTTTCGATCCGGGACGGCAACCAGAGTCTCTGGGGCGCGACCGCGCTCAATACCGCGCAAACGTTGCAGATTGCGCCCGTGCTGGATCGGGTGGGTCTGCAGGCAATCGACTTCACTTCCAGCACCCACATGGGCATCGCAGTGCGCACCCACAAGGAAAACCCATGGGATCTGATCCGGGGCATGCGGGCCGCGGCGCCGCACACTCCGCTGCAGTTCATCACCACCGGTTTTCGCTTCATTTCCTGGGAAGTCTCGGACCCGGAGTTCATGCGGCTCGTGTACCGCACTCTGGTCGCCAATGGCATCGGGCGCTTCGCCCTGATCGATCCGATGCACGACGAGCAGGCACTGCTCACCGGTGCGCGCATGATTCGCACGGAAGGGGGCGAGGTGCTGGCCGGGCTCACGTATACGATCAGCTCGGTGCACGATGACGCCTTTTACGCCCGCCTGGCCGGTGCGCTTGCGGCTTCGCCCGACGTATCACGGCTGTACATCAAGGACCCGACCGGCTTGCTGACACCGGAGCGCGCGCGCACGCTCATCCCGGCCGTGCGCGCGCGGCTCGGCGGCAAGCCGCTGGAGCTGCACTCTCATTGCACCATCGGGCTCGCGCCATTCACGTACATGACGGCCGCAGAGCTTGGTATCGACGTGCTGCACGTCGCCAGCGGACCGCTGGCCAACGGCACTTCTCTTCCCGGTGCGCAGCGCATCGTTGCCAACCTGCGTGAGCTCGGGTACGAGGTCGATGTCAACGAGGCGGCGTTGAATCGCGTCGCGGAGTACTTTGCAAGTCTCGCCAGCGCCGAGGGTCTGCCGGCGGGAACACCGCAGGAGTACGACGCAGCGTTCCTGCGCCATCAGCTGCCGGGCGGCGCCATCACCACGACGATCCGCCAGCTCGAGGAACTGAAGTTGAGCGATCGCCTGCCTGAGGCCATCGAAGAGACGATCCGCGTCCGCGCCGAGCTCGGCTACCCGATCATGGTGACGCCCTTCCCGCAGATCGTCTGCACCCAGGCGGTGTTCAACGTGATCGGTACCGAGCGCTATGGCACCGTCCCCGACCAGGTGATCCGTTACGTGCTCGGGCGCTTTGGCCGGCCCACGGCCCCCGTCGATCCCGACGTCAGGGATCGCATCCTCGACCGGCCACGCGCCCGCGAGCTGGCGGCCGAACCACCGCCACCGACACTGGCCGAGCTGCGACGCCGCTTTGGAACGGCGATGAGCGACGAGGAATTCCTCCTGCGCGCGGTCATGCCTGCCCAGCAGGTCGATGCCATGCTCGCGGCGCAGCCCGCCACGCGACGCTACCAGCCGGACACGCGCCCGCTCCTCGAACTGATCCGCGAGTTGAGCCGCCGCGAGAACACTTCGGAGCTCGTCGTCTCGAAACCCGGCTTCCGGCTCGAATTGCGCCGGCGCGCCTGAAAGATGGCTGCTCGCACCAATGTGCAGGCACGCCTGCGGGCGGCGCGGGCATTCCTGTTCGATCTCGACGGCACGCTGGTACTCGGCGATCGCAGCAACCGTTCGATACGCCCACTCCCCGGTGCGCTGGCACTTCTCGAACGCCTGCGCAGCCGCCAAGTGCCGTACGCCATACTCACCAACGGCACGGTGCGTACTCCGCTGGAGTACGTGCACGAGCTGCACGGCGCAGGAATACGGGTCGAAGAACCGCTGGCGCTGACGCCCAGCAGCGTGGCCGCGGAATTCTTCAAGCGACGCGGCTTCAAGCGTGTGCGCGTGCTCGGCGTCGAAGGCGTATGGCAACCACTCGAGGCCGCGGGAATTGAGGTGGTGCGCGGCAGCGGGCCCGAGTCCGTTGATGCGGTCTTCGTCGGCTGGTATCGCGAATTCAAGATGGATGAAATAGAAGCCGCCTGCAACGCAGTCGCCGCCGGCGCGCGACTGTTCACCGGCTCGCTCGCACCTTACTTCGCAAGCGCGCAGGGCAAGGTGCTCTCCTCCTCGCGCGTGATCTGCGCTGCGATCACGAGCGTTACCGGCAAGCGTGCGACGGTGCTCGGCAAGCCGGCTATCGAAGCGGTGCTCTGCGCCTGCCGGCGCCTGGGCACCGACCCCAATCATCTCGTGGTGGTGGGTGATGATCCAGCGCTCGAGGTCTTCATGGCCCGACGCGTGGGCGCACTGGGCATCGTCGTTCGCACCGGCGTCTGGGGACAAGGTGAGGTAGCGCGACTGCCCGCGGCGCATCGCCCGCACCTCGCATTGCGCGATGTCGCGGAGCTCCTGGAAGTTCTCGACGGTTTCGAATCACCGAAGCCACCAGGAAAGAAAGCTGCCAGATGAGATCAGGAGGCGCTGCCGTCTGCCTGCAAGGCGCAACCGTGCGGCGCGGTACATCAGGAAAGGGCTCTACGCTCGCCCGCTACCAGATCCTCACGCGCTCTTCCGGCTTCAGGTACAGCTTGTCGCCCGGCTTGACGTCGAAAGCCCGGTACCACACGTCCATGTTGCGGACGGTGCCGTTCACGCGAAACCTCGATGGACTGTGCACGTCCGAGAGCACCAGCTCGCGCAGGGAATCGTCGCGGTACTTTTCGCGCCACACTTGCGCCCAGCCGAGGAAAAAGCGCTGATCACCAGTGAAACCGTCGATGACGGGCGCTTTCTGGCCGTGCAGCGAGATCTGGTAGGCCTGGTACGCAATGTTCAAGCCGCCGAGATCACCGATGTTCTCGCCGATCGTGTTCTCGCCTTTCACGTTGAGTCCCGGCAAGGCCTCGAAGCCGGAGTACTGCTGGATCAGCCTCTTGGCCCGCGCCGTGAAGGCAGCGTCATCCTTTTCGTTCCACCAGTCCGTGAGCGAGCCGTCGGGACCGAACTTGCGTCCCTGGTCGTCGAAACCGTGGCCAATCTCGTGGCCGATGCCGGCGCCGATCGCGCCGTAGTTGACCGCGGGGTCCGCGTTCGGATCGAAGAACGGCGGCTGCAGGATCGCCGCCGGGAACACGATCTCGTTGTTGAGCGGGTTGTAATAGGCGTTGACGTCCTGCGGCAGCATGCCCCACTCGGTGCGATCGACGGGCTCGTCGAGTCGGTCGACCTGATAATCCCAGGCCCAGAGCTGCGCGCGCTGCACGTTGCCGATGAGATCGCCGCGTTTCACCTCGAGCTTGGAGTAGTCCTTCCACTTGTCGGGATAGCCGATCTTGGTGACGAAGGTCGCGAGCTTCGCCTCGGCGCGCTTCTTGGTCTCGGGTGTCATCCAATCGAGCGCCTCGATCCGCACGCGCAACGCGGCGAGCAGGTTGTTGACCAGTGCCTGCATCTTCGCCTTGGAGTCGGCCGTGAAGTACCTCTGCACGTAGACCTGGGCCACCTGCTCGCCCAATGAGTCATTGACCTGATCGACACCGCGCTTCCAACGCTCGCGTTTCTTGGGTTGCCCGCGCAGCGTCTGGCCGTAGAAGGCGAAAACCGTATCGTCGAAACGCACCGGCAGATAACGGGCATGATCGGTCAGGTAGTGAGCCGTCAGGTATGCCTTCAGCGTGTCCAGATCGGTGGCGCCGACGAGCTTGGCAATTTCCTGCACGGCGGTGATCTCACCGACCACGAACTTCTCGCGCGTGCCGAGGCGCCCGGGCTCGAAGAACGCCGCCCAGTCGAAGCCGGGCGCCTGCTCCAGCAGTTCCTTGCGGCTGCGGGGGTTGTAGACCGCCTCAACGTCGCGTTGTTTCTCGATCGGCCACTGCGCCTGCGCGATCGCGGTTTCGAACGTCATGATCGCCTGCGCGTGCTTCGTAGCGTCCGCATCGTTCACCAGCGTCAGCATCTGGCCGAGGAAGGTCACATATTTCTCGCGGATCTCCTTCAGCTTTGCGTCATCCTTGATGTAATAATCCCGATCGGGAAGTCCCAGGCCGCTCTGGTTGATCATGACGCTGTAGGCGTTCGGGTTTTTGAAATCCGGAATAAAGCTGACAGCGAAGGCCGACTGGAAGCCCTGCGTACCGAACAGGGCAGCGATTTCTGCGGGCGAGCGGGCGTTGCGGATGCGATCGAGGTCCAGCTGCACAGGCGTCAGCCCCGCAGCCTCGATGGCGGCGACGTCCATGAAGCTCGCGTAGAAATCGCCGATCTTCTGTTCCGGGGTTCCTGCCGCGGACTGCTTCACGGCCGCCTCCTCGATGATCCCACGCACCCGGTTGCGCGTGAGCTCATCCAGCACCACGAAGCTGCCGTAGCTGGTGCGGTCCTCTGGAATCACGAAGGTGTCGTACCACTGGCCATTGGCGAAGTTGAAGAAGTCATCGCCGGGTTTGACCCCGGCCTTGCGCGCGGTGAGATCGACGCCGAAGTCGCCGATAGCCGGCTTCGGTGTGGACGTCGAAGCATTGTCCGGCGCGACGGCAGCATGTCCGGACGATGACCACGCGCCGGTGACGGCGCCGAAGGCCAGGAACAGTGTGAACATCAGCAATCTGCGAGGCATGGCATCAGGCCCCCTGCGAAAGGAGGGCACATACTACGTGAATGCAATGTGCCACTCCCCTTCACGGGATCGGTCACGCGCGCGCAGCCGGTCAGCACGATTTGGCTGGCGTTCGGCCCTACCATGAAGAACGTGCGCTGATCAGGCGCGCCGGCAACGGCAGCGTCCTACTGTTGCAGCGCCCGCAGCAGTTCGTCACCGAAGTAGCCGGCCGGAATGGTGCCCTGCTTCATGAACTCGACATGAAACTGGCGCGCGGAGAACTTGTCGCCCAGCTGTTCCTGCGCACGCGCACGCAGAGCGAGTATCTGATCTTTGCCCAGGCGATACGTGATCGCCTGGGTCGGCCAGCGCGAGTAACGCGCGATCGCGCGTCGGGCACTGTCGCAGCTCGCCCGCTTGGCGGCGAGCTTGAGTACCTTGGCATCCGTGCACGAGCCCGGCAGGAAGTCGACAACCTCTGAGAACAGCGTCACTGCGTCCTCGAATTGCATGCGCCCCGTGTGAATGCCGGTATCGATCCGCACGCGCAGGTCGCGATACAGCTTGCCGCGCAACTGATAGAGCCGCTCCTCAGGAGAATAGAAGCCGTTGGGTGCACCGGCCTGCGGCTCAGCCAAGAGAGCCTCGGAATACAGCGCCCAGCCCTCCGAGGACATCGAGTCTTCCCACATCGACGAGGAGTCCTCGACTGCGCCGGGCGTGAGCCAGCGCACGGGTGAGATCTGCTGCGCGTACTCGGTCAACACCTTGTAATTCCAGTCGTGGCCGGGAAAGCCTTCGTGCGCGGCAAGGTCCGCCAGCGCCGCGAAGTTGTGCTCCTCGCGCAACTGCGCGAGATCATTGCCGGTGGGCGTGACGTAGAACCGCCCCACTCCAGTCTTTTTGAATGGCGGCGCGGGGTAGTAGGCTGCACCGTCGAGCCCGGCACGCAGCGGCGGCGGCGTGACGGTCACGTCGAGCCGATAGTCCTGCGGCACTTCGAACAAGCCGGTCTTGCGCGCATAGTCAACCAGGCGTACGCCGGTCTTGCGGTACGCCTCGACCATCTCATCGTCGCTGCGCGGTGCATCCTGGCTCAAGCGATCGAACACGCTGCGGACCAGCTTAGGCCCCGTCGGCGCCGGCCATTTGTGCGCGTGGGCGATTTCCCCGGCGAGCGTGATCATCGCAGCACGCGATTGCTCGACGATCGGCCAGGCCTCATCGAAGAGCTGCGCCGCGCTCTTGTCCATGCGCAGGTTGTTGTGCAGGGCCCAATCGTACTCGGTGGCGCCAAACGCGAAGTTGTCGGTGCGATATGCGGCCTTGAGCGCGCTGACATCATTGCCCGCAGGATTGTCGAAGAAGGCGCCGGACACAAAGTCATGCAGGTGCGTGTAGGCAGCAGCCGCCTCGCCGCCCGCGGTCTGCAGGTCTTTCACCAACCGCTCGCGGCTCGCACTCGAGATGTTTGCAGCCGCGAGATCGGGCAGTGTCTTTGCGAAGTACTCCGCATCGGCCAGCGTGCCTTGGAGGCCGAACTGCAGCAGCACGCGCCAGTCCGGCGTGTTCCTGGAGGCGATGCCGTTGCCGAGCTGCTTCTCCGCTGCGGCGAGGTAGCCCGCCACTGCGCGGGTGCGCGCAATCACCCGCTCCCATTCTGCATCGGTGCCATAGGTCGAGGCGCCGGTCGAGGTCATGCCCTGGATCTGGAAGTCGACACCGCGAAAAGGCTCTTCGACAAGACTGTCCAGGGCGCGTTCCTGGTGGCGCAGCACCTGGTGCTGGTGCAGGAGGAACTCGATCTGCGCCAGTGCGACGTCGCGATCGATCTGGCGCCGTGCGGACAGACTGGCGCGATCGAGCGCCTGGAGGCGGCTCTTGAACTCGCTGAGTCTTGCGTCCTCTTGCTGCAGCGCCGACGCCGAATAGTCCCGCAGCTTGCCGTCGACTTCGGCGAGCGCCGGGTCGAGCGCCGACGCGCCGAGGTAGGTCGCGACAACGGGAAATTGCGCCATACTGAAGATCACATAATCGTGTTCAAGAGATGTGAACTGACCGTCTGCGTTGGCAGGCACACTTGGCGGCGCCGGCTGCCGGCTGCAGGCCGACAACACGAGCGCACCAAGAACCAGGATGAGAGCGCTGAATCGGTACACGGGAACCCCCCCTGCAAGGTCGATTGGGCGCGCACCATACCAGCGCGCGGGCGCTGAAGAAACTTGCAAGGCTGTTCAGGATCGAACATAAGGGCGCGCAGGCATCCGGATCGGGGCATCGTCGAGCGAGGCATGGCGGAACTGAGTGACTGGGCTTTCCCGGAGGAAGTTCGGGCGCGGCCGGAGCTGCTGCAGTTCGACCTGCTGGCGGCGCTGGGTGCGATCACACTGCTGCGCACGAAGATTCCGGAGGACGCCTTCACCGCCTCGATCCTTGGAACCGAACGGGTGGGCAATGCGGTTGCCATCGATGCGGATGGCCTGTTCCTCACGATCGGCTATCTCATCACCGAAGCAGACAGTCTCTGGCTCACCGCCGGCGATGGCACTGTCGTGCCGGGGCATGCCCTCGCGTTCGACTACGCGACTGGTTTCGGCCTGGTGCTGCCGCTGGGCCGACTGGATCTGAAGCCCCTGGCGCGCGGCTCGGCCGCGACTGTGAGCGCCGGATCGAGAGTCATCGTGCTCAGCCACGGCGGCCTCGGACATGCGCTCGAGGCGCGTGTCATCGCCAAGCGCGAATTCGCGGGCTACTGGGAGTACGTGCTGGACGAAGCGCTGTTCACCGCGCCCGCGCATCCGCACTGGTCGGGCGCCGCCCTCCTCGATGAGGCCGGCCGGCTGCTGGGCATCGGCTCGCTCCTGGTGCAGGAGACGACGCAGTCCGGCGAGCGCATCGATGCCAACATGTTCGTGCCCATCGATCTGCTCGAGCCCATCCTCGAGGAGATGTCAAAGACGGGCCGACCGACGCAGGCGCCGCGCCCCTGGCTCGGCATGTACACGATGGAAATGCAGGGACACCTGGTCGTCAGCGGCCTGGCCGAGCAGGGGCCCGCAGCGCGGGCCGGAGTACGGCTGGGCGACCGGGTCCTGCAGGTCGCGGGGCAGCCTGTATCGGGCCTGGCCGAACTGTTCCGCAGCATCTGGCGTCTCGGCCCGGTGGGTACCGATGTGCCGCTGACACTCGCGCGCGGGCGGTCCCAGCCTCTCGTGAAGGTCCGCTCAGCCGACCGGAACGATTACCTCAGGAAGCCACAGCAGCACTAGTTGCCGCGTGGCGCGGGCTCCATCCATCCACGGGGGTGCCCTCCGCCTGCGCCAGGGCGCGCACCTCACGCGGTCCCAGGCCGTGATAGCGCCGCAGGCGGCGAATCAGCGTGCTCCGGTCATCGAATCCCACCCGTTCGGCAATGTCTGCTACCGCCAGATCGGTCGACTGCAGCAGCCTCATCGCCGCTTCGGTCCGGCGACGTTGCAGATACTCGTATGGGCTCTGGCTGTGCACGGCCTTGAACTCGCGCAGCATGTGGAACATCGACCAGCGGGCCGCCGCCGCAAGCTCCCGCAGCGTGAGCGGATGCTCATAGGCGGAATGGATCAGGTCGGTCACCCGTGCCACGCGTTGGAACATCTCGCGCCGCGTGCGCTCGCGCGCGCGCGCGAGCGTGGCGACCCGCGTGCTGGTATCGGCCTCATTTCGCAACACGCGCTCCAGCAGCAGAACCACGTGTTCTTCGTACCACAGAGGCTCATCGATGCCGTGCTCGAGGTGATGGGCGACGAAGCGCATCACCGAGGCGATGGCCCGGTGGCGGGGACGGATATGCTCGAAGAACAGCGGCCGCTCGCTCCCTCCATCCGCAGCTCGCCCCAGGATCAGGTCCGCATTCCTGCCGAGCGACTCGAACGCCTGCGCCACCATCTCCGCGCTGAAGTAAATCGCAACGGCCCGGCCGGCGGAGCCGCGACGAAATGCGCCGCTGAGCGCGTGGCCCGCGTTCAGCACCAGGAACACCTCGTCATCGAGTGTGACCGAACGCTGCTCTACCGTCAGCATGTAGCGGCCGTTCCAGGCAGCGTGAATCGATGGCACGCGTGCATCGACCTCGTAGCCTCGGCGGCCGGCCGCAATCCAGTGCACCTCCGTGTCCCGGGTCTGGCATTTTGGCGGCGTGCTGCCATTCAGCGCACCGGAATACTGAAATCTGCGGATCGTCAGGCTCACGTACTTAGCACTCCGCGAAACGCGCAATCGCAGCAACAGCGTTGCGTCGATGTCACATGCGGATACGCTAAGCGCGAATCTGCGGATTGAAAATGAAATTGCGTCGGGTCGGCGGCCGCATGCCGTGGGCGGCCGAACGGCACTGCCAAGCGACCGGAAAATGCGCCGAACGACTGGCGCGAAACCGCCCCGCGGTTACGCGCGCCCCGGCTCGGCGTCGTGTTTGCCGAGGCGCAACGCGCGCACCACGTGGGCCAGATAGCGCTTGCTGATCGGTATTTCGCGCCCGCCTGACATGACGGCAAAGGCGCGCCCCGAGTCCTGCCGGCGGATCGCGGCGACGAGATCATGGCGCACGATTTCGGAGCGGTGCACGCGAATGAACAGGCGCGGATCGAGTTGCTCGGCCAGCTCGCCCAGCTTCGCGCGCAACAGGCGCACGCGCTGACCCACGTGCAGGCGCACGTAATCGCCGTCAGCCTCGATACGCTCGACCTGGCTCACCGGCACGCGCACGCGTGCGTCACCCTCGCGCACCCAGAGCTCGCTCTCGTAGCGCCGTTCCTGCTGAGCACGACGACCCTGGCGCAGCGCGTTGACGAGTGACCGGAGCTCGGCTACATGCGCGCGTGCGTCGCGCAGCTCCAGACGCACGCGAGCGCGTTCCAGCGCGGCCTTGAGCCGCTCCTGCTCCACCGGCTTGAGCAGGTAGTCCACGCCGCCGGTGGCGAAGGCCTGGACCGCAAAATGGTCGAAGGCAGTCACGAACACGACCTCGGGCACTTCACCATCGCGCAGCGCTTCAATGACCTCGAAACCGTTGAGCTCGGGCATCTCGATGTCGAGCAGCACGACGTCAGGCGCAACCGAGCGAATCAGCTCCACGCCGCGGCGCCCGTCGCGCGCCTTGCCGACCAGCTCGACGTCGTCGAGATTGCGCAGGCACCACTCCAGGCGCTGCAGCGCCAACGGCTCGTCGTCGATCGCCACGACCCGCAGGTTCATGCCGCCATCTCCAGAGGTAAGCGCAGTTCCACCGTGAAACTCCCCAGGCCCTCGGTTACAGCGAGCACCCCCGCGTTGCCGTAGAAGGTAGCCAGGCGTCGCCCGACGTTGATCAGGCCCACGCGCGGGCGCGTATCGAGCCTCGGCACAGGATGTGCCGGCGCATCGTTCTGCACCGCCAGCACCAGCGTCTGAGCCGAGCGTGTGGCCCGGACATTGATAGCCACGGCGTCCGCCATGCGCGCTACACCATGTTTGACGGCATTTTCGATCAAGGGCTGCAGAATCAGGTGCGGAACGAGTGCCCCGTCGAGGCCGTCCGCGATCGCGGTGGTGAAGCGTACGCGATCGCCGAAGCGGGTGAGCTCGATGTCGAGGTACTCAGCCTGCACCCGGATCTCCTCGCCGAGCGTCACCTTGGCGGCGGCTTCGCGGTTCAACGCATTACGGAAGAAGCGCGCGAGCTTTGCGATCACCTGGTCGGCTGTCTGCAGCTGGCCCGTGACCACGAGGGCTGACACCGCGTTGAGGGTGTTAAAGAGGAAATGGGGATTGATCTGGTAGCGCAGCATCTGCAGCTCAGCCTGGTGCGCGAGCGCGCGTGCCTCCAGGAGGCTGCGTTCGTGCTCGCGCAGGCGCGCCGCGTAGAGAATGGCCGCGCAGAAGCCCGACCACATCAGGAACAGCACGAGGTCGTAGAGCGACTGCAGGGCGATATTGACCAGTGCGCCATATGGCGCGCTGTGGCCCAGAAGATCGAACCAGACGAAATGGCCCAGCGTCGCATACGTGACCGCGATCGGTACGCAGACTAGCGCCATCGCCAGCACCTTGTAGCGTAGCCCCCACGCCAGGCTGCGACGGAGGGCCCACCCGAGCGGCAGGCACAGCGTGAATCCGAGCGCACTGAAGAGCGCGCGCCAGGAAATCGAGGCGAAGTCGGTGTACTGGTTGACGAGCGCGGTCTGCAGCGTGTGCATCGCAAACATCGCCGTCCAGAACAGGGCGCTGAAGGCGTGGATGTGCATCGAGCCTGGCGACCACACCGGTCGCGGCGCGGCGTCGGCAGCGGCGGCGGGTAGCGATGAGACGTCGTGGGTGCTTGCCGCCTCCCTCAGCGGCAGGCGCGTGACAGCTGTGGCCTGGCTCATGTGCATCACCGTTCGCAGTTTAGCGCCCATCTCTTCGTCGCGGCTCGTTCTGCGTTCAGTGGGACGAAGTGCGATCCGAATAGCGTAGCGTCGCGACGAGTCGCCATGAAAACGCGACGAACGGGCTCGATAGTGAGACGAATGTGGATCCGCCCGTCCCGGGCGGATGTCTTACGCTCGTCCCCAAATGGCGTCCATCTGGCGTAGACAAGTCTGAGCCGCCGCGCAGAATGGCCTGCGCACCGCACAACCTCGCGCCAGCCAGCGGGTCCGTCGCATAGTTCCCGCATTTGAACTCGGAGGCACCATCAATGAGAACGATCGCTGCCATGCTCGTGCTCACTCTATTGGCGATCCAGCGGCCCGTGGCAGCTGGCGGCATCTACGACCTGGAACTCGTGCCGATCAGGCCGGGGATCTACCTGCTGCGGCGGCCCGATCCACTGCGCCAGCCGGTCGAGGGCAACGTCACGTTCATCGTCAACGAACAGGACGTGGTCGTTGTGGATGGTGGCGGCTCACCGCTCGCAGCCACCAATGCCATCAAGCTCATTCGCTCGGTGACCGACAAGCCCGTCTCGACGCTGATCAACACCCACTGGCACGGCGATCACAACTTCGGCAACCAGGTCTATCGCGCCACCTTCCCGGCCATTCGCATCATCAGCCAGGAGAACACCTACCGGAACATGACCGGTGACGCCATGAGCTACGTGAAGACCTACCCGAAGCAGATCCAGGACTACATCCACGAGCTGGAAGGCGAAGGCGCGAAGAAGCCCCTCTCGGCGGGGGCAGCGCAAATGCTTGCTGATCTCAGGACGATGTACCAGGCGCTTGATGGCATCGAGGTCACACCAGCCGATACCACATTCGACGACCGCCTGACTTTGCATCGCGGCTCGCGGGACATCGAAGTGCGCTACTTCGGCAAGGCGAACACGGACGGCGATGCGGCGGTATGGTTGCCGCAGGACAAGGTGCTCGTGAGCGGCGATATCGTCGTGCTTCCTATCCCCTACGGCATCGGCAGCTATCCACGGGATTGGATCGCGGCTCTGCAGGGCATCCGCGCCCTGCCCTTCGATACGCTGGTGCCGGGGCACGGGGACGTCCAGCACGATCGAGCCAGCATCGATCAGCTGATCAGCACGCTGGCCGCGGTCCGGGAACAGGTCGGTGCGCTGGTGGCGAAAGGTCTCGACCTCGAGGCCACGCGTAAGGCGCTCGACACCAGCAGCTTCGCGGCCGCCTACACCCTCAGCGACCCACTGCGCCAACAGCTTTTCAACGCCTGGTGGGTGCAGCCGATTACCCGCTCTGCGTGGCTCGAAGCACGCGGCGAACCGATCGTGCAGTCCGGTACCGGCTCGAACAACTGACCTGCTGCACTTGACGGTCGCGGGCGGCCGCGCGACCGTGCCGAACCGTGCCCGCTCTCGCTGTGATTCTCGCCGCCGCCCTGGCGCCGACCCTTTCCGACGGCTCGGTCCTGGCTGCGCTGTCGGCCGCGCGCCAGCAAGGTTGCGATGGCAAGCCGGGCCTGAGCGCCGCATTCGTGCGCGACGCGGCGCTCGACGGCGTGGCGCTCGACATGGCGCGTGGAACGCGCCTCGCCGATGCCATCGAGAACGCGCACTTTCACGCACGTCTGTCAGCCTCGATCGCCATCTCCGACGCGGCAGATAAGCGTGCGCTGAGCCGGGCCATCATCGAACGCTTCTGCACCGAAACTCTCAACGCCGATTTTCGGCGCGTCGGCATCGCCGTGCGCGGCCAGGACACGTGGATCGTACTCGCGACGCTGTTCGACCTACCGCGGCCACAGGACGCGCCGGCAATACGCCGGCACGCCCTTGAGCTGGTGAATCGGGCGCGATCGCAGGCGCGAAAGTGTGGCAGCGTCAGCTTCTCGGCCGCGCGCCCGCTCGTGCTCGACGCCGCGCTCGATCGGGCGGCGCTCGAACATTCGCTCGACATGGCACAGCACAGCCGCATGGGCCATCCAGGGAGTGATGGCAGCACCGTGGCGCAACGCGTCTCACGCACCGGCTATGCGTGGCGCAAGGTCGGTGAGAACGTTGCAGCCAACGCACCAGGTGCGGAGGAAGTCGTGCAGGGCTGGGTCGGAAGCCCATCCCACTGTGCCAACCTCATGAATCCGGATTTCACCGCGATGGGCATCGCGTATGCGATCAATCCGGCCAGCGAGGACGGTATCTACTGGACGCAGGTGTTCGCCACGCCCCGCTGAAGACTTGCTACATCCCGGCGCGCGGCGCGGGCTGGGCCTGCGAGCGCCCGGCGTTAAGCCCCGCACCGCTGGTGAGGTAGACCGCGTACGTGCCCAGCCAGTGGCTCCCCACATAGGGCGAGTTCAGCACCGCGGGCAGGCTGGCCTGGCGATGGAGTGCCGCCACGAACAGCAGCACGTTCACGCGCGCATCTCGCGGCGGCAGGGCGCTCGCGATTCCCTCCAGCATCCACGCGCGGCTCAGGTTGAGACCGTCGATGTGAGCAAGCTTGGGATCGTTGCGGTCGCTCACGATGGCAGGGCTCAGCCAGCGGTCGGGCCGCGTCGTCGAAACACCGGGCAGAAAGCGCGACAGCCAGTGCGAAAACAGTTTCTGGTCGAGCACGCGGCGCATGAAATCCGCTTCGGCCAGGCAGGGCGAGAGAAAGTCGGTGCCCGACGGCTCGAACGCAAGCGGACAGCGCTTGTCCGGCTGATAGAACTGGGTCGCCTTGGCGACGAGTAGCGCGCGCATTTCGCTGTCACCCACCACTTCGGCCCAGTCCCACACCAGCCCGAATGACAATGCGGTCTGGTTGTGCTCGCCGCTGCGGATCGGGTACGTGAGCTGCGGCAGCCAGATCTTGAGCTGCTCGGCGGCCGCGGACTCGAGAGGTGTCAGTGCCGTGAGCCAGGTGCGTCCTTGCTCATCGTCCCATTCGCGCAGCTCCGCCGCGAGGCGCAGCAGCCATGCCAGTCCGTAAGGGCGCTCGAAGGCCTCGCGTCCCGCGCCGCGCAGGTACTCCACCTCGTGCGCGATGTTGTCGGCGGTAAAGCTTCGGGCCAACTCTGCGCGGGCCGTCACTACGAACGGGGCGTCGGGATAAGCCCGGACCAGGCGCACCAGCAACCAGTGTCCGTGCACTGCCGAATGCCAGTCATAGCAGCCGTAGAACGCGGGGGTCAGCTCGCGTGGCGGACGTGCATCCGCGTCGCTGTTCATCACATGCGAAATCTTGTTCGGGTACTCGCGATGCAGGCACGCGAGGGCGAGCTCGGCGAAGTGGGTCGCCGCCGTGACATCGAGCGGCGCTGGTGCGGGTAAGCGCGGGACTACGGAGGCACGATTCGAGAGGATCGTGGTCGCCGAGGCCGTGGTCGCGATGAGCACGGCTGCGGCAGCCACGGTCACACGCGTCAGACGCATCAGGTTTGCACCGGCGTACATCAGCCCTTGTCCCCCTCAATCAGCGCCCGGTCTGCTGACCCACCCGGAGGCCACTGCGCCCTGTCCGTCCCGATTTTATGCGAGATCACGCCCGCAGCGCGGCGCGCGGTCCTTGTCGCGAGTGGACCACGGACAGCGCGCCCGGTTCAGCGGAAGCGGCCGGAAATGGTCGTGACAATGAGGTGCAGCTGCCCGTCACCGGAGCGAAATTTTCGCTCGTCAACATTTCAGGGCCACTCGGCCCACCCTGGCGGCCGAAGCGGCAATTTACGCAACGTCGCGGTAAACTGCGCGGCTCCTTGTCAACCCAAAGTTGCGTCTTCGCAACGTGCTGCAGGATAGCCGTGTGAAGGCTCAGCCCGAACAAGAATTCGAACTCCACAAGGTCGCCCCGATGAATCGAGACCATGTACCGGTGGAAGCTCGACCCTTTCAGGATCGGAGCCTCAAGGCGCGCCTGCAGCGGCTGCGGGGCATCTCGCCGAAATGGTGGGTGGCGGGCCTGGTGGTACTGGCCGTGGCCATCGCCCTCGTGTGGGCCAGACTTTCTGCCCCGGCCGCGCCAAAAACGGCCCCGCTGATGCAGCAATCCATTCCGCTGGTCACCGTGATCACGCCACGGGTCACCCCGGTGACCGCGAGCGTGACCTTCAGCGGCGCCATCTTCGCGCGCTACGACGTAGCGATCGGTGCCGAAGGCGAGAGCGGCCGAGTGATCGCGATCTACGCGGAGGCGGGCGATACCGTAAAGCGTGGGCAGATACTTGCGAGGCTCGATCAGTCCGTCCTGCTGCCCCAGCTCAAGCGCCTCGCCGCCTCGCTCGAGGAAGCACGCGCGCAGGCTGCGCTCTCGCAGGCTGAGTATGGCCGGGCCAAGGGCGTCGAGGCGGCCGGCGCTCTGTCGGCAGAAGAAATAGAGAGGCGCCGCGCTGCTGCGGTCACTGACGAAGCGCGCGTGAACGTGGCGGCTGCACAGCTCGCGGAAATGCAGGCGCGCCTGGATCGAAGCGAGATTCGCGCGCAAGCCGACGGCATCGTGCTCACGCGCACGGCCGAGCTCGGCCAGACCGCGACTCCGGGCGGGGAGCCGCTGTTTCGCCTTGCGCGTGGCGGCGAGATCGAGATGCGCGGCGACCTGGCAGAGCAGGATTTCGCCAGAGTACAGGTCGGCCAGCCGGCGGAGGTTTACCTGACCGGATACGACACACCCTTCAGCGGACAGGTGCGGCTCCTCGGTGCGGTCATCGATCCGAAGACGCGACTCGGCGAGGTGCGGATTGCGCTTGGCGCGAACGCGGCGCTGCGACCAGGCGCTTTCGCGCGCGGCCGGGTCATCGTCGGCAAAGCGACACGCCCGGTACTGCCGCAGACGGCGGTGCTTTCAGATCTCAAGGGCAGCTACGTCTACATCGTGAACAACGACAAGAAAGTCGAGCGCCGCGCCGTCCGGGTTGCCGATACCACGCGGACCGGCGTCGTCATCGGTGAAGGGCTCAACGGCAGCGAGCAGGTGATCGCGATGGCGGGTGGTTTCCTGCGCGAAGGCGAGGTCGTGGAACTGGCACCGCAGGCCGGCAAATGATCAAGAACATCTCTGCGTGGGCCATCAAGCACCCGGTGCCGCCCGTGGTGCTGTTCGTCGTGCTCTTTTTCATGGGCACCATCGCCTTCATCCGGCTGCCGATCAACCTGAGCCCCGACATCTCCTTTCCGCTGGTCGAAATTACCGTCAATCAGCCTGGCGCCGCGCCGACCGAAATCGAAACGCAGATCATTCAGAAGATCGAGGGCTCGGTCGCGAGCGTCGGCAACGTCAAGGACATCACATCGGCCGCGCTGGAAGGTGCCGCGTTCGTCTACATCGAGTTTCAGATCGGCACACCGGTCGACCGCGCGGTGAGCGATGTGCGCGACGCCGTCGCCAAGGTGCGCAGCGATCTGCCCGAGGGCATCGATGAGCCGCTGGTGCAGCGGGTCGACGTCGAAGGCGGCGCCTTTGTTTACTACGCCGTCAGCACCACCGACATGACCGAAGAGGAGCTCAGCTGGTTTGTCGACAATGCGGTGACGAAGCGACTGCTCGCACTCAACGGCGTCGCACAGGTGCAGCGCGGCGGCGGAGTGAACCGTGAGATCCGGGTCGAGCTCGATCCCGGGCGCATGCAGGCACTGGGGTTGACCGCGGTCGAGGTCAATCAGCAGCTGCGCCAGGTCAACATCGACGCGCCCGGCGGTCGCCTGCAGGTCGGCGGCGGCGAACAGTCGATCCGCGTGCTCGGCGGCGCCCCGAGCGCGCTGCAGCTCGGCCAGACGCGCATTTATCTGCCCGGTGGCAGGGTCGCGCGCCTCAGCGATATCGCGGACGTGCGCGATGGTGTGGCGGAGATCCGCAGCATCTCGCGGCTCAATGGTCGCAATGCGACGACGTTCGGCATCCTTCGGTCCAAGGGCTCATCCGACGTCTCGGTGATGGACGCGGTCACGGCCGAGATCGCAAAGATCGCCAAGGATTACCCGCAGGTGAAGATGAAGGTCGTCTTCACCACGGTCGACTATACGAAGCGCATGTTCAAGTCGGCCATCGAAGCGCTGATCGAGGGCTCCATCCTCGCCGTGGTCGTGGTGTGGTTCTTCCTGCGCGACTGGCGCGCGACCGCGATTTCAGCGCTCGCCATTCCGCTCTCGGCCATTCCGACCTTCGCGTTCATGCAGTGGATGGGATTCACGCTCAACGAGATCAGCCTGCTGGCGCTCTCGCTGGTTGCGGGTGTGCTGGTCGACGATGCGATCGTCGAGATCGAGAACATCGTGCGCCATATGCGTGCGGGCAAGACCGGCTACAAGGCCGCGCTCGATGCGGCCGATGAAATCGGCTTAGCGGTGGTCGCGACCTCCTCGACGATCATTGCCGTGTTCCTGCCGGTGAGCTTCATGCCCGGAATTACGGGCCAGTACTTCATTCAGTTCGGCCTGACAGTGGCCGCGGCGGTGTTCTTCTCGCTGCTGGTCGCGCGCCTCATCACACCGGTGGTCGCGGCCTACACGCTCAAGGCCGAAAACGTCAGGATCCACGGCGACGGGCCGATCATGACGTGGTACCTGGAGAAGCTGCGCTGGTGCGTCAAGCATCGCTGGCTGACCCTCGCCGGCGGCACAGTGTTTTTCATCCTGTCGATCGGCGTCCTCGCGATGCTGCCCACTTCCTTTGTGCCCGACGCCGATCTCGCCAGCTCACAGCTCCACATCGAGCTGCCCCCGGGCGTGCAGCTCGAGGAAACCGCGGGCGTGTCCGCTGCAGCGTACGAAATTCTCAAACGGCAGCCCGAAGTGACCGATATCGTGGAAAGCATCGGCGCGGACGAGACTGGCGAGGTGCGCATCGCCAACATCTACATTTCGCTGGTCCCCCGCGAGCAGCGCAACATCACGCAGAAGCAGTGGGAGGAACGGGTCATCAAGGAGCTGCGCCGGGTTCCGGATGCGCGCATCAACTTCCAGAACCAGTCCGGCGCCGGGTATGGGCGCGACATCACCGTCTACCTGACGGGCGATGATCCCGCCCTGGTCGATCGCACCGCAAAGCAGGTCGTCGACGAAATGCGCACGCTCAAGGAGCTGCGCGAGCCACGCATCAACGGCGACCTGCCACGGCCAGAGATCATCATCCGGCCACGGCTCGACCTGGCAGCCGAGCTCGGTGTCAGTGTCGCGAGCATCAGTCAGACGATCAAGATCGCAACGCTGGGTGACCTACCGCAGAGTGGACCGAAGTTCTCCCTGTCCGACCGGCAGATCCCGATCCGGGTGAGCCTGGTCGAGAGCGCGCGTCGCGATCTCACTACGCTCGAGAACCTTCCGGTGCCCACCGCTTCCGGGGCGCCGATTCCCTTGAAGGCGGTCGCAGATATCAGCTTTGGCGAAGGACCAGTACGCGTGCGCCGCTACAACCAGAGCCGGCGCATCGCCCTCGAAGCGGATCTGAATGGCGTAGAGCTCGGCGAAGGGATGAAGAAGATCAAGGCGCTGCCGACGCTGAGCCACCTCCCCGAAGGGGTGCACCTCGTGGAGGTCGGCAACGCCGAGGTGATGAAGGAGCTGTTCACCAATTTCGCCATTGCCATGTTCACCGGCGTGCTGATGGTGTTCGCGGTGCTGGTACTGCTATTCGCCCGCGTATTCCAGCCGATCACCATTCTCTCGGCATTGCCGCTGTCGATTGGCGGCGCCTCACTCGCGTTGATGCTCGTGGGATTCCCGATGTCGCTGCCCGTAGTCATCGGCTTCCTGATGCTGATGGGCATCGTCGCCAAGAATTCGATCCTGCTCGTGGACTTTGCGATTGAGGAAATGCGCGCCGGCAAGGACCGCGTGACGGCGCTACTCGAAGCGGGCCACAAGCGTGCGCGTCCGATCGTGATGACGACGGTGGCGATGGTGGCCGGCATGCTGCCGGTCGCGATTGGCATGGGTGGCGATGCCTCGTTCCGCGCGCCAATGGCGGTGGCGGTGATGGGCGGCCTGATCACGTCCACCGCACTGACGCTGGTGATCGTGCCGGCGGCCTTCACCTTGATCGACGACTTCGAACGCTGGCTGGGTCCGAAAGTCTCGCGCGTGCTTACGGCCCGTCCGTCGCCGGTGCCGAGCCCTGAGTCCCGCTGAATCAGAGAAAAGAAAGCGGCGGGCCGAAGCCCGCCGCGAGATGAACGCCTGAGCGATGGTCTAGAAGTCGGCCGTGAGGTTGATGAACCCGTAGCGACCAAGCGTATCGTAGAGCTGCGAGAAAGTGTTCCCGTTGCAGAACACGCTCGGGCAGCTGTCCTGGCCAAGCACGGGTGGATCTTCATCCGTGAGATTGTTGATGCCCACTCGCAGGGTGAGGTTCTGGTGGAAGGTGTAGGAGCCTGCCAGGTCCAGGTAGTTCATCGCCTTGAGCTTGGCATCGGTCGCCGGCACATCGCCTGTCAGCTGCGGATTGGAACTGGTCGTGTCCAGCGCAACGCTGTCGATGTAGCGCCAGCTCAACGACAGGTCCAGGTTCCATGGCGTTGACCACGTGGCCCGGAATTTGTGGCGCCACTCTGGCGTCGGCACACCGCACGACACGCCATAGAGGCCCTTGCAGTCGTACTTGGCGGATCCCGTCAGCGGCTGGACCAGCGACTCGTCGACGTAGGTACCGACCAGCTGGAACGCGAGGCGTCCGGCACTGCCGCCCATGTCGAAGTTGTAGTTGACCTCCGTGTCGATGCCTTTGATCTGCAGCGATCCCGTGTTGATGATCGGATCATCGATGAAGCCCGAAGTCCCGAGCCACAACGAGGCCGATCCGGGGGAGCGATGCACCAGGCCGCAGAAGTCCGCGGAGGCAGTGTTGAGGCAGTTGTTGAGAATGACGTCCGCTCCGATGCTGCCGATCAGGTCGTCGACCTTGATGTCGTAGTAATCCGCCGACCAGCTGAAGTGCGGCAGGAAGCGCGGCGTAAATACGAAGCCGTATGAATAGGTATCGGACTTCTCCGGGTTGAGATCCGGGTTGCCGCCGACGAGACCGTTGTACTGCGAGGCCGGGTTATCGAGGATGGTGCCGTATTGAGCCGCAGTGACGCCTGAATTGGCGCACTCGGCCGCCGTGGCACCGCCCGTGACAACACCCGGATTCATCGGGTCGAGGGCGCCCGCGCACGGATCGCTGTTGCCGTCGAGCTGCACGCGTTCCTGCAGGAAAAGCTCCTGAATGTTCGGCGCGCGCACCGCCCGCTGATAACTGCCGCGGAAGCGCACGTCCTCAACCGGCGCCCAGTTCAGCCCGAACTTGTAGGTATCCGTGTTGAACCCCAGGCTGTAATCGGAGTAGCGATAACCGGCCTCGAACGACAGGTCCTGCGCGCCGGTCTTGTCCTGCGCGATCGGCAGGCGCGCTTCCATGAAGAGCTCTCTGACGTCGTACGCACCGATGGTATTGAGCTCCGCGGCACCCTGACCAAGCAAATCGCCGGTCTGGTACGCCGTGTCCGTCCTGAGCTCCGACTCCTCGCGCCGATACTCGGCACCGAACGCAACGCCCAGGCCGTCGTTCGCCGTCGGCAGCTTCACACCGTAGTGCCCGAGGTCTCCCGTGAGCGATCCGCTCACGACCTCCTCGACGGTCTGGCCTTGTTTGAATCCAGGTACGGAAACATAGTTGATCGCCGCCTGGTTCACGCCACCCGGCTGAAAGATATTCCAGGGCACACATTTCGAATCGTCGTTGCCAACGTCTGCATCCACGTTCACACGGCATACTGGTTGTCCGGTCACCGGGTCGTTGACGGCCAGCAACGCCTTGCCGACACGGGCCCCGGAAAAGTCGTTGAGGAAGTTCTCCTTGTAGACCGTGGTGCCGTACAGGCCGTAGGCGTCATAGCTCCACGCTTCGGCGAAGCTGCCGCGAACGCCAAGCACACCCCGATAGGAGGTGTGCTCGAGATCGTCCTGGCGCCCGCCGCCCTCGACATTGCGCCGACCGATGCCCACCAACACGTCGGTCTGACCCGGCGCGCGATTCACTGCCGGGTCATTGCAGAGCACATTGACCATGGATGCCGACAGGAACGGGTTGTCGCAGTTGACGACGTAGTTGCCGAAGAACGGGGGTTGACCATTGCCGCTGCCGAGAAACGCGCCACTCGGGGCTACCTGCGACACCGTCTTGTCGTTCATGAACATGAACTCGGTGTACGCGGTGGCGTGGTCGTTCATGTCGTAGTGGGCGAACAGGCCCGCGGTATAGCGATCATCCGGTCGCTGGTAGTAGTTGAGCGGTCCGAAGTTGTACCCGTAGAGCGCGCCGCTCCACGGCACGGCGTTGCCGTTGGCATCGATGGTGAATCCCGCATTCACGGGAGCGCCAGATGCCGCCGGATCCTGATCGGCCGGGATGAAGCGCCCAGTGGCCGAGGTCGAGGAACCGCTGCAGGTGAACTGATCGCCGGAGCCCAGCGTGCACGCGCTGTAGTCGCGGTTTGCCTGCAGGATCGCCGACAGCGTCCGATAGCCAAGGTACACGGTCGCGTTGCCGCGTCCGTCGGCGCTGTTCATCCCCATGGTGAACGTGAAGTCTTTCGAGTAGCCGTCGGTCACGTTGCTCTCCGGAGTGGCGAAGCCGCGCGCCGCGACGACGTCGCCGACGGAATTGCTGTTGTTGTGCTGGTAGAGCCCGTACTGCGCATCCAGGCGCAGGCCTTCGAAGTGGTCGTTCATGATGAAGTTGACCACGCCCGCGACCGCATCGGCGCCATACACCGCCGAGGCACCGCCGGTCAGCACCTCAACTCGCTCGATCAGCGCTCCGGGAATCTGGTTCAGGTCTGGTGAAGCGGCGCCATTCTGCGTCGGGTCGCCCGGCATGAGGCGGCGGCTGTTCACCAGCACCAACGTGCGCTGCGAGCCGAGGCCGCGCAGGTTCACAGTCGCGGCGCCGGTAGCGCCGTTTGAAATGTTGCCGCCGAAGTCGGCGAACGCCTGCGGCAGATTGTTGATCAGATCCTCGACGCGGCTGACACCTTCGAGCTTCATCTCTTCACTGCCCACCGCAGTGACGGGGCTGATGCTGGTCAGGTTCGGTTGCGGAATGCGGGAACCCGTGACGACGACCGTTCCGATCTCGGATGCCGGCGCGGCTTCCTGCTGATCCTGCGCGAACGCGGGTACACTGGCGCCCGCAGCCGTGGCAGCGCTGGCGAACAGCGCATAGCGTACGGCGCGTGCAACCTGGTTGTTACGAGTGATCATTGAGTCCTCCTCAAGATCGCGATTCGATGTTCAAGGCGATCGGGTGAGCCGCGACGTGCGCACCCGACGGGTACTGAATGCCTTTGCTGCATGCTAGCGACAGGCTTTGCGCGCAAAAGGGCATTGGTAGGCTTTCTCTGTGGCATTAATTGCCGAAATTCATGCAGCCGAATTCGCGCTGCACATGAGGAGACTCAACGATGCGCACGCTCTTGCTCTTCCTGTGCGTCCTGTCGAGCAGCGTCATGCTTTCTGCTGAAGCGCAGCCGCCCGCCCCGGGCGCGACGCAGCTCGATGCAATGGCCGCGCGCTTCGTCCCGGTGGATATCCGCGTCGATATTTCGCAGCTGCCGCAGAACGAGCAACTAGCGCTGCGCCGGATGATCGAGGCGGCGCGGCTCTTCGATCCGCTCTTCCTGCGCCAGGTCTCGCCGATCGGCGCGAGCACGCTGCTGTTGCTTCTGCAGGACGCTTCGCCTGTGGGTGCGTCGCGCCTGCGCTACTTCATGATCAACAGGGGACCGTGGTCGGCACTCGATGACAATCGTCCCTTCCTGCCGGGCGTTGGTCCCAAGCCAGCTGGCGGCAATTTCTACCCAGCCGATGCCACTCGCGCCGAGGTGCAGGCATGGATGGATTCACTTCCGGAGAAGGAGCGCGATGCGGCGCGCGGTTTCTTCACCACGATTCGCCGCCTGCCGTCCGGTGCCTTGACCGCGGTGCCGTACAGCGTCGAGTACCAGGGCGAGCTCACCGAAGCCGCGCGCCTGCTGCGCGAGGCGGCGGCCGCTACTACGCAGCCGACACTGAAGGCGTTCCTGGAAAAGCGCGCGCGCGCTTTCCTCAGCAATGATTACTACGACAGCGACATAGCCTGGATGGAGCTCGATGCCTCGATCGAGCCCACGATCGGGCCGTACGAGGTGTATGAAGATGAATGGTTCAATTACAAAGCGGCGTTCGAGGCCTTCATCCTGGTGACCGATACCGAAGGAACCGCGAAGCTCGGGCGCTTCAGCCGCGAGCTGCAGGAACTGGAAGACCATCTGCCGATCGACCCGCAGTTCCGCCAGCCGAAGCTGGGTGGCTTCTCGCCCATTCGCGTGGCCGACGCCGTGTTCTGCTCCGGCGATGGCAACCACGACGTCACGACCGCGGCCTACAACCTGCCCAACGATGAACGGGTCGTAGCGCTCAAGGGTTCCAAGCGCGTCATGCTCAAGAACTACCAGCGCGCGAAGTTCGACAAGGTGCTGCTGCCGATCTCGCAGCGCGTGCTCGCCCCGGAAGATCAGCCGCTGGTTGGGTTCGAGGCGTTCTTCACCCACATTCTCATGCACGAGCTGATGCACGGTCTCGGACCGCAGACGATCACGGTCGCCAGCCGCGCGACCACGGTGCGGCAGGAACTCAAGGAGCTCAACGGCACGCTCGAGGAGGCGAAGGCCGACATCTCGGGCCTCTGGGCGCTGCAGTACCTCGCGGACAAGGGCGTGGTGCCGAAAGTGCAGGAGCGCGCCTTCTACACCACGTTCCTGGCCTCGACCTTCCGCACACTACGCTTCGGCCTCGCCGATTCGCATGGCAGGGGGATGGCGCTGCAGGTCAACCATCTCCTCGACCAGGGTGCTGTCGTAGTGCAGCCCGATGGTACCTTCCGACTCGACTTCACCAAAGCGCGCGATGCGATAACCGCCCTCACCCGCGAGATCATGACGATCCAGGCGACCGGCGATTACGCACGCGCCAAGGAGCTGCTCGATCGCATGGTCGTGATCCGGCCGGAAGTGAGGCGCCTGCTCGACCGCCTGAGCGATGTGCCAGTCGACATCGCGCCACGCTTCGTGACCGCTGACGCGCTGACAGCGGGTCCGTAGAGCAGTCACGGGCGGCCATCGGGTGATCGCAGGAGCAGTCCCGGGCGGCCATCG
>Ga0326726_10000650_pt1 | contig 31793 bp, 30 predicted proteins | sample MHFenrmetagenome_2_FD_207603 | JGI IMG/M metagenome (GOLD analysis project Ga0326726, IMG submission 207603) | Lab enriched peat soil microbial communities from Michigan Hollow, Ithaca, NY, United States - MHF15MN | ecosystem: Environmental > Terrestrial > Soil > Wetlands > Peat | place: USA...
GCGATAATCAACAAAGTGAATTCACAGCCGCTCGCGGGATTTCTCACTCTTTTTTGCGTCCACAATTCCTCAAAAATACAAACGAGAGCACCCGTTTTGCGGATGCTCTCGATGTTTTCTTGTTGTCGGAGCGGGGGGATTTGAACCCCCGACCCCCTGAACCCCATTCAGGTGCGCTACCGGGCTGCGCCACGCTCCGAGTTTTCCGGCAACAACTCCCTCTGACGAACCAAGTTACGAAACCAGCACCCAACAATCAACAGAGCCCCCCTGCACCAAAAAAAATAGGCGGCCGTGGGCCGCCCTTTTCAACGTGAAGACATGCATGTATCAGTTCAGTTTCTTCAGCATCTCCTCCAGAAATGTCTTCACCTCGATTACGTCTGATCGAAGTTGCTCGTCTTTGATCTTCTGTTGGAGAGCAGGCGGGTCGATGAGTTCGAGCTGCTCCCCGGTATCCTCTTCCGGTGTGTAGCTCTTGAGCACCTGCTTTGCCCCCTCGATGGTGTAGCGCTCGTCCCGGAGGAGTTTCTTGATGTAGAGAATCAGCTTGATATCACGATTGGTATAGATGCGATTCCCCGCCCGGTTCTTGGCAGGCTTCAACTCTTCGAACTCCGATTCCCAGTACCGGAGGACATACTGCTCGAGATCGGTGATCTTGCTGACCTCGCTGATCGAATAGTAGAGCTTTTTGATGCCGAGCGACTTCATATTCTGATTGTACAAATTCCATCGGCAAGATGCAACGCTGCGGCCGGACGGGGGCCCGGGCGGCACTTCACAAATTCGGTAGATTTCCGCGCCTTTTTCCCTTCACCGCTTCCGGCGGGAAAGACGGACATCGATTTCCTTGAGCTGCCGCAACTCTTCGGACACCCGTTTCACTTCCGTCTCCAGTTCCTGGAGCTGGCGCGACTGGTTCGCCACGGTCAGCGAAAGCCGCCGGGTAACTGCCGTCAGGCTATCGCCGGCGTCCCGCTGACGACGAATCTGCTCGGCCTGCGCCTGTGACCGCTCCAGGGTGGCGATCTGCAGATATGCAAGCTCCTTCTCGGACCCCGGGATCGGTTGCACCGCCAGCGTACGAAACCACGCAAGAGCGACACTGTCGTTGCGTGACGGATTCTGCGGGTGCGATGAGAGAACCGCAGCTTTCCGTACGGCAATGAGGAAAAATTCACCACTCGGGAACTGTTCCGCCGCCAGCGCGTATTCACGCGCGGCACCGGCAAGGTCGCCGGACGCTTCGGCGAACCGTGCCCGCTCCATCTGCTCCCGCATCTCCTCCCGCGTGCTCCGAACAGTGCTGCACCCGGCAGCAAGGAGAGCAATCGAGAGTACCGAGGCTACGATCCATCTCATGACGTCACCCCGCCGGTCATGCCCGCCGTTTCTGCCGGCACCGAAGCGGGGAGCTCAACGATGAACGTGCTTCCCTTCCCGACTTCGCTTTGTACGCGCAGGCTGCCCCCGTGCCCGTCAACAATGGCCCTGACCAGCGCCAGTCCGATGCCGGTTCCCTTCGTTCGTGCTTTGCCGGCGTTTTTTGCCTGATAAAACTTCGTGAACAGGTGTGGAAGATCTTCCGGATCGATCCCCACACCCGTATCCGTCACCTGCACCCGTACGCGATCCCCTGCTTCCGCAATGCGAACCGCAATCTGGCCGCCATCGGGCGTGTATTTGACCGCGTTGCTCAGAAGGTTACTCACCACCTGGGTAATCTTCTCCGGATCAACATGCACGCTCGGTACGGTGTCGGAGACCATGCTCACGGCAATCCTGTGAGGCTCTGCCAGAACGCGCACGCTCTCCACCGCCCGTTCAACAAGGACAGAGAGGTCGGCCGCCTGACGCCGGTATTGCATCCGCCCCGCCTCGATCTTCGCGAGGTCAAGAAACTGGTTCGTGAAATCCGTGATCCGTTCCGCATTCAAACGGAGCATGTCAACATATTTCCGCTGCTGCTCGTTGATTGGACCGGCGATCTGTTCACTCAGAAGATAGTACACCGAGTGGAGCGACTGCAGCGGCGTGCGGAGATCGTGAACGATATGCTGCATCATTTCCGCCCGATACGCGTTTGCCACGCGGAGCTTTTCACTCATGTCGTTAAAGGCCACCGTGAGATCCGCCAGTTCGTCACGGGAGGAAACGGGGATGGACCGGAATGAGCCCTGCGCAACACGCGCCGCCCCCGCCTGCAACACCCGAATCGGATTCGTAATCATCCGTGCAATGAGAAAGGCCAGAAGAATGGTTATTACGATCGAGCCCAGCGTCAGCACGACGGCGAACTGCAGCGCTTCCGCTGCCCGCTGGTCGTCCGCCATCACGCGGGCCACGATAAGTGCCTGATTTCGCCGGATCACGTCGTCCAGCAATCGCCGCATGACCTCAATGCTGTCAGAAACAGCAAGGAGAGTCAGGTCGCGTGCGGGCGCCCGGAGCAGAGACCTGTCAGATTCCGAGAGGGTCTCGAAAAGGGCTTCGTTAATGCCGTTAACCCGCTGCATGATTCCGCTCTGCGCGGCGTCGCCGAGCACGAACGCGAGCGAATCCGTGCCCCCTGTCAGGCGCCGCGTCGCCTCGGTAAACAGGACAAAATACGTGGAGTCGCGTGAGATGAGAAACTTCTGCGCGGATCGTTCCTGGTCGTCAAGAAATCCACGCAACTCCCGCGCGCGCTCCACGGAAGCAACGTTAATACCCAGAGTGGTGTGGACGGAATCCCTCACATGCCGCAGCTCATACAGCAGATACGCGTCCAGCACGATCATCGCAACTATGATCAGGAAGAAACCCGCTATCATCTTGCGATAAATCGTCGGTCTCATCGCTCTTCCCCGTCAATGACTACCATCGCGACGACGTGGCTGTGAGAGTGCGACATGCTGACGAACACGGAGGTGCCGGCAAGTCCCTCGCGGAGCGGACCATGAAGGATGATGTGCGGTTGACCGGAGGGATCGTTCGTCAGCTCAACGTCCTTCCACCGGAACTCTCCTGCCCAGCCCGTGGAGAGCGCCTTGCTGACCGCCTCCTTCGCTGCGAACCGTGCCGCGTAGTGCTGTGCGCTGTTGTGCTTTGCAGAGCAGTACGCAATCTCCTGCGGGGTGAAGACCTTGTCCAGAAACCGGTCTCCCTGGGCCTGGATGCTCTCACGGATGCGCTCGATCTCAATGATGTCGACGCCGATTCCTCTGATCATGACTTTCTATGCTCCGGCACCCCGCGCGTTTTCCCTGTCGATGATCTCCAGCACTTCGGAGATGTCGTTGATATCATAATCCGCGTTCGATTCCACAGTCCCGAATGTATCCCCGTACCGCGCGAACACGGTCGTCATTCCCAGCTGCGCGGCGCCCACCATGTCCCGCTCGGGCCAGTCTCCGACCATGATCGCTTCCTGCGGATCGATCCCCAGGAGCTCCAACGCCCGTTGAAACGGTTTCGGGCTCGGCTTCCGCTCACCCGTATCGTCAAACGTCACCACCTGATCAAAGAGGTGATGAAAGTTCAGATAACACAATCGAAGCCACGCCTCGCGGCCGGGGGCATCGGAGACCACCGCAAGGTGCAGTCCCCGTTTGACCAGCTGCACCAGCGTTATGGTGACGTGCGGATACGGAACGAGAGCGGCCTCACGGGCACGGCGGTAGGCAACCACGCCCGCCGACAGGATCTTATAGTCGACCTTCTGAAAGATGTCATACAGAAGTTGATCAAAGACACTTTGAAACTCGATCCCCCGTTCCTTGTAAATTGCATCGATCCGCTCCTGAACCTCCTCGGGAGCCAGACGCAGCCCCGCATCGATCATCGAGCTGATCGCGGCACTGACCGCCTGGCGCTTCATCCCCATGAAATCCACCAGCGTGTTATCGAGATCAAAGATCACCGCTTTGATCATGTGGTCGCCTTTCGCGCCCTGGCCGTTTCGTCTTCGATGTAGGCCCGAACGGCAGGCTTCAGAAAAACATTGTCCAGCCCGATCTCCCGGAGCGCCTTCGCCAGCACGGCAGCCTTCCGGGCGGGGAGAAGCCGCCTGTTCAACAGAAGCAGCTGCTGCGCTTTCAGGATGCAGTAGCCCCCTTCGAAATTTCCCTGATCGAAACGGACGGTAATGCCGAGCTGTTGAGCCACATCCTGCAGCTCCTGGATCATCTCTTCGTGCTTCATGAACCCCGTACCGGTAATTTCACAAACGGCCGGAAGACCGCCAGACCGATCGTCGTATAGTAGCACAGAAGCGCAATCAGCGGGGCGCCGGCCAGCGCACCCACCCGCGCAAGGAATAATTCCCTGAAAAGGGCGTTGTCGCCGACGGTAAAGAATTCGCAGTAAACCATCCGGGCATCGAGCACCAGCGTATAGATTTCCACCGGCACAAAACAATAGAACAGGATGGCACCCATCATCAACCAGCCGTGTTCCTTCAGACGGTATGGCGAGGCGGCAAGAAACACAATGCTGCTGATCAGGGTGGCGGCGTACGTCAGAATCACGACCGTCGAGGCGATCGACAGGAGCCGGAAGATTTCCCGTTCCGCATCCGGAGGAAGAAGCTCATCGAATTCCATTGTCCCTGTGCGCAGCATGTCGTTGCCGATGATCGCCCGCATGTTGACCGCGCCGAGCCAGAGAATGCCCGCAAGTATCATGACGAATAGGGCAACGCGCCAGAGCACGGGATGGCGGTCGGTGCGTGCTGCTGCCTCTTCTACCATGGAGTTTTCCCCGGATTATCAATCTGCCAGTTCTTGACCCAGCTGAGGTCGGACAGCAGTGCCATCAGATTCCCGATGCCGTCGGTGGCCATAGACAGATAGCGACCCGTGAACGCCGTCCGCGTTTCCTCCGGCGCGGCCGCAAGGAGCAAGGCCAGAAGACGCCGGGCGTTTTCGATGTTGCTACTGAATTCCGCCGCAAGACGGTCATACCCCTCTCCACCCGGTCCGATGCGCTCCATGATCCTGAGGGTTCGGACACAGAACTTGCCGGCAAAGGCCAGGGCATCCAGATCCTGCTCCCTGCCGCCGCGGTACGCAGCCTCCAGCACGGCTCCCAGATCGTCACGGCGCCCGATGGCCGCACGCGACAGCTGATCGAGGACACCAAGAAAAACGGATACGGGAGGACTGAGCTGCATGGAAGACACCTGCCGATTCTCCAGCAATATACCCAACCGAGGAGGGAGTTTCAATCAGCGGGGAGAGATTCCGGGGGCGGGCACATCTCCAAAATAGGAGCGGATCAGATCCTGACATTCCTGGCTCCCCAGAACACGGAGGAGGAAATAGGCTTCGATCCGGACATAATTCAACTGGAGATGACACCCTCCGCGAGACTCGAGCTCTGTCAGACTCCGAAGCGCCGCGTAGATCTCTTCGTCCGGCCCGGCAAAAAGAAAATCCAGCCCGTTCGAGACTTCCCGGGTATAGACGAGGCGCGGCCTGAGAACCGCGATCGCAGAGAGAAAGCGGTCGGCATCCTGCGGGTCGCCCAGTTTGGCCAGAATCTCCTGCGTGTGGCTCCGTGCGGAAGGAGTCATGTTGATTCCTTGAAGGTGAGCGTGCGCAGACCGTTTAGAATGACCGCCAGGGCCGCGCCGTCATCTGCCAGCAGCGCCATCCAGAGCGTGCTGACTCCCATCAGGCTCAGAATAAGAAACAAAAATTTAATGCCGAGTGCAAAAACGATGTTCTGACGAATAATCAACATGGTTCTCCGGCTCAACGCAATCAAATGCGGAAGCCGCGAAAGATCATCTGCCATGAGAACGACATCCGCTGTCTCCATCGCGGCGTCAGACCCCGCAACACCCATCGCAATCCCAACAGTGGCGGCGGCCAGAGCAGGGGCATCATTGATGCCGTCCCCGACCATGGCAACGGTGCCGTAACGCTGTTTCATCTCCTGAACCGCACGGACTTTCTCCTCGGGGAGCAGTCCCCCGCGCGCACTGTCTATGGAAAGTTCTGCCGCAAGCACCTCCACCGGCGTCTCATGGTCACCAGAAAGAAGACAGGTTTGCTCGATCCCCAGCGCTTTCAGGCGGCCGATCGCCTCCCGGCTCTGCCGGCGGGCTGTATCCCGGACTGCAAGCACCGAGACGGGACCCCGATCGCGGCCCAGGATCATCGTGGTCTTTCCTTCGGTCCGGAATCGCCCGATGAGTTCCCGCACCTGAGGCGTCAGAAACCCGTGCTCCTCTCCCAGCCGCTCGTTCCCCAGAAACCAGGTCGTCCCGCCTATCCGTGATCGAAGCCCGAGCCCCGGCAGAGCTTCGAATCCGTCGACGGAAAGTGTGCGGTGGTCGATGCCGGCACGCAAAGCTTCTTCGAGCACCGCGGACGCCAGATGATGCTCTGAATGGTTCTCCATCGCCGCAACAATGCGCAACAAGTCGCTCCGGTCCATAGAATCGAGCACCACGATGTCGGTGACCCGCGGCCGCCCTTCCGTCAGCGTCCCGGTCTTGTCGAACGCTACGGCACGAACACGACTGAGCTCCTCGAGGTTTTTTCCTCCTTTCACCAGGATTCCCCGCCGCGCAGCGTTCGTCATGGCGCTGACAAGCGTCACGGGCGTGGAGATTACGAGCGCACAGGGACAGGCTATCACCAGGAGCACCAGCGCACGATAGAGACACTCCTCCCATGACAGCGCCAGGAACAAGGGAGGAAGCACCGCTACGAGAATGGCAAATCCGAAGACTGCGGGTGTGTAGATCCGTGCAAACCGATCGACGAACGTCTGGACCGGCGCACGCTGATGCTGGGCTTCTTCAATAAGGTGGAGGATGTGCGCCAGTGTCGTGTCTTCATAACGACGGGTCGCCCGAACGCACAGCCGTCCGCGTTCATTGACCCCTCCCGCGAACACCGGGCTCCCCGGTCTCTTCGCAACAGGCAGGGCTTCGCCGGTGATCGCTGCCTCGTTGACGGTGGATATCCCTTCCTGAACGACACCGTCCAGCGCGATTCTCTCTCCCGGACGAACGACAATTACCTCTCCGGGCGTGATGGCGACGACTTCCACCAGAACCTCCTGGTCGCCTCTCAGCACCGTCGCGTGCTGCGGGGCCAGTGTGAGCAGCGATTGCATGGCCCGTCGGCTGCGCACCGTGCTGTACTGTTCCAGCATCAACGCCACCGCGAAGAGAACCACAACGGCTGCAGCTTCGCTCCACCTTCCGATCGCAAGGGCACCAAGGACCGCTGAGGTCATCAGGACATTCATGTCCAGGACGCGGTTCCGCAGCGCAACCCCCGCCCTCCAAAAGATTTTCCACCCCCCCAGCACAATCGCCGCCGTAAGAACAACCCGCCCTGCGGAACGTCCTCCCTCCCCACCCAGAACAACCCCTGCAAGCCAGAGCAACGCGGCCACCGCGGCGAAAAATCCGTCCCGGTGCCGCCGGAGAAAAGCCTCATCACCGGCCGGCGTTTGTTTCTGACGAGCCCCGAACCCCGCGCGCCGCACCGCCCCCTGCACGGTCCCCGCTGCCAGGTCGCCAGACACAAGGAGTTCTCCGGTCACCAGATTGAATCGATACGCACCCGCTCCCAGCTCTCCATCAAGCCGTTTCCGCAGGACTCCTTCTTCGGTGGCGCAACAGACGCCGCTGATCAGGTATGTTGTGTTGCTCCCCGCCATACTGTCACCGTTCCGCCACGTGTCGAACGCCCGTGCGGATGAGATCCTCAATGTGTTGATCGTCGAGCATATAGTACGTCATCCGACCCTCGCGCCGGTACTGTACCAGCCGCATCGCCTTCATCAGACGGAGCTGATGCGACACGGCGGATTCCGACATCCCTACCACCCCGGCAATGTCGCTCACACAGAGCTCGTGCCGCGCCAGCGCCAGGCAGATACGGAGTCTTGTCACATCACCCAGCACGCGAAAAGTCTCCGCCAGGCCGTGGAGTGTGTCGGTGGTGTGCAACGCACGCCGCGCCGCCGTCGCCTGTTCAGGATCAATGAACATCGTCCCTCCCCATACAGCGATAGTTGAACAACTATGCAGATATCAAAACATACAACATCCGGCGATTTGAGTCAACCCCCCCCTCGCTTATCCGGCCTTCGGGAAACGCCCCTCAATGGTCTGGAGGTTATTCTTCACAAACATGTAGAGCGACGGCGCGGTCGTCAGACAGAAGATCGCAAAGACGCCTCCCCCGATCAGGTCAACAACGTAGTGATACCGCTGGTACACCGTGGCGATGATCAGCAGCGCGCCGGTAACGTACAGGAACCGACGCACCTTCAACCTGTACCGTGCCCCGAAAAACATCAGGACAATGGTCATCATCGTGTGCCCGCTCGGAAACACATCGCGTTGCGTGCCTGCCAGAGCCACCGCGTTGGGAACATCCATAGGAATGGATTCCCCTGCGTTGACAAACCAGCGAAGATGAGGGGTAAGCCAGAGACCGGGAAGCTCGCTGTCCAGCGCGCTGAAATCATGCAGGGTGAATCGCGGGCCTACCGCCGGAAGGAGAAAGTACCCGAGATAGGAGAGAAAGAATCCGTACGCGCCGGTAAAGAGAAAAAAGTGAAAGAGATCGAGATTATGCCGGCGGTAAAGCTCGAATCCGACGACCAGGAAGAGGAAGAAGAAGAGGGTATAGGCAATCTGCAGAACCTCCGTGATGATCGGATGCGTCAGCCTGGAGATCCAGACGGTGGGGTCGACGCCAAACAGCCAGCGATCCATGGCGATAAGCGCCCCATCGTAATCGACACCGAAATGGATCGGCCGGATCATATAATACAGCTCTTTGAAGGAAAAAAAGACCATCGGCGGGACGTACCAGTCGTGCAGGAACACCAGAACCTTCCAACCGGTGGAATGCCGCGCGGATGCAAGCAGCCATACTGCCACCATCACACAACAGTTGATACCGACCAGCATTTTCCAGTGCGGGATCCGTGAGGCAAAAATCAGATTCAGCACGGTCAGAAAACCGAAGAACCCGATGATCAGCACGTCGGCCGAGTGCAGTCTGGCGGTCAGGCGGCGAAAATTCATTTGTCTCCGGTGAGGAGCGGCATGCCCGCCGCGATGAGTCTGTTGACAAGATGCGCCAGCGATTCCGGGCTGAGCTCCTCGGGCCGTTCCTGCAACGCAAACTCCGCCGGGAGGGACCAGTGGTGCAGGCCCGCCAGTACCGCAAGGGAATGACGAAGCATCTTCCTCCGCTGTCCAAAGATGAATCGCACGACGTGCCGGAACATCGCTTCGTTGTTCAAGGCAACTCTCGAAGCCCGAATCGGACGGACCCGAACGACGGACGACGTCACCGCAGGAATGGGACGGAAGGCATTCCGGGAAACGTCAAACAGGAGCTCGGTCTCCGCAAATATCCTGCAGAAAACGCTCAAAATCCCATATTCCTTTGTCCCCGGGAGAGCCACGAGGCGCCGCGCAACTTCCCGCTGCATCATCAGCGTTGCGTCCTGCACCGATTCACGATGATCAAGAATCGCAAAGAGTATCGGCGATGTAATGTTGTACGGGATATTTCCCACCACCCGCCACGCCCCACCCAAACCCATGTCCCGCGCAAGGTCGCTCAGCGACAACGTGAGAATGTCCTGCTCGATGATCGTAACTCTGTTCCCGAATTCAGCGCGAAGCCGTTCCACCGCCCGATGATCGACTTCCACCGCGACCAGAGTGGCCACGGCACCGGCAAGCGACCTGGTCAACGCCCCCTCCCCGGGACCGATTTCAAGGATCACGTCGTCCAGATGCGCGTCTACCGATGCAAGAATCTTCCGAACGATGTTGGGATCGTGCAGAAAATGCTGCCCGAGCGACTTCCGCGGCGCCAGCCGCCCACGGAGGCCGGGTGTGCGCACAACCGCTGCTCGAAGCGCCTGTTTCATACGGTTGAGCCCAAAATGACATCGAATATAGAGAGAACCATGCCGATAGTCAACGCGTTGCATTTCAGACGGGAATTGGTTAGAATTTGTCGATCCACATCTCTGCACGCGCATGACCGACCAACAGACCGCCCCAGTCGAGCAGCAACGCCCCGTGGCCGTTCCTTCTCCAAAGCCACACGACCCGCAACGCCGCCAGCGCGGCCCCCAGCAACAACGCCAGCCACAGGGGATCGACTTGAGCGTGGTGATCCCCCTCTATAATGAGGAAGCATCCCTGCGCGAATTGCATCAACAGCTCCGCCAGGCTCTCGGGCGCATGAATATGCGGTACGAGATCCTGTTCATCGATGACGGCAGCACCGACCGCTCCTTCAACGTGCTGCGCGATCTCAAACGGAATGACCGCCACATGCACGTGGTTCGGTTCCGGCGCAATTACGGCAAATCCGCCGCTCTAGCTGTCGGCTTCGATAAAGCCCAGGGACCCATCATCATCACCATGGACGCGGATCTCCAGGATGATCCGGCCGAGATCCCCGCACTCCGGCGCAAACTGGAGGAGGGATACGACCTCGTGTCCGGATGGAAACGTGTACGGCACGATCCCCTGTCGAAGACCATTCCCTCCCGATTTTTCAATGCGGTTGTCCGCCGCCTGTCAGGCATCCCGATCCACGACTTCAACTGCGGACTGAAGGCGTATCGACGCGATGTGGTGAAACATCTCCGCGTGTACGGAGAACTCCACCGCTTCCTCCCCGTGCTTGCCCACTGGGAGGGATTCCGGGTCACCGAACACCCCGTCCAGCACCGCCCCCGCAAATACGGAAAAACCAAGTTCGGTCTAACCAGATTCTGGAAGGGCTTCCTCGACCTTCTCACGGTTCTGTTCACCACGCGATACCTTCGCCGCCCGTTGCACCTGTTTGGATTCTGGGGCCTGGTGACTGCATTCGTGGGATCGGTGATTGTGGTCTGGCTGGCCTTCGAAAAGATCTTCTTCGGCGCTTCGTTGAGCAACCGCCCGCTGTTCCTCGGTGGTGTTCTGCTACTCATTGTTGGTATACAGTTCGTCTCCATCGGCCTGATCGGGGAGATGATTAGCCGGAGCCAGGCCGCCAGCGACGAGTACCAGATCCGCGACTTTCTCAAGTGAGTGTGCTGGATGACTACCACCAATCCCGGGGCAGGTGTGGACACGCTTGCCACCGACTGCCGATGGTTCCGGGGTGATGTCCCCTGCGCACCGCATAAACGGGAGGGGGTCCACTGCTTCGACGCCCGGGGGAACCGTTGTTCCCACTATCAGCGCTGCACCTCCGATGTCTTGATCATCAAGCTGGGCGCTGCGGGAGACGTGATCCGCACCACCCCCCTCCTGCATCGCCTCCGCGCAACGATGCCCGACGCACGCATCTGGTGGCTGACCCTTTACCCCGAGCTCCTCGGCCCCGCGGTCGATGTGGCCCTGCCGTTTACCCCGCAATCCCTTGCCGTCCTGCAGGCAACCTCTTTCGATGTCCTCTGCAACCTCGACAAGGACCGGGAAGCCTGCGCACTTGCCGCCCTGCTCTCCGCACGAACAAAGCATGGATTTACCCTTCTGGCCGGCAAGCCAGCGCCGATCAATGCAGCAGCACATCACAAATTCCTGACCGGCGTTTTCGACGACCTCAGCCGGGACAACACCAGACATTATGTCGAGGAGATATTCGAGATCTGCGGGTTCCCGTTCAACGGCGAACGGTACATTCTCGATGCGTGCCGTGATCGCGGGTACACCTGGAAGATCCCACGCACAAAGCCGGTGGTCGGCCTCAACACCGGTTGCGGAGGACGATGGAGCTCGCGCCTGTGGCCCGAGCGGCACTGGGTGAATCTCGCCGGCAGACTCCGGCGCGCAGGCTACACCCCGCTTCTGCTGGGAGGCCCACAGGAAGACGCAAGCAACAAACAGATCGCCCGCACAAGCCGTGCCCTCTATCCCGGTCATTTCCCGCTGCCGCAGTTCATCAACGAGATAGATCAATGCAGCCTCGTTGTCACCGCCGTGACGATGGCTATGCATATCGCCATCGGTCTGGAAAAAAAACTGGTCCTCTTCAACAACGTGTTCAACCGGCATGAGTTTGATCTCTATGGCCTGGGCACCATCCTCGAACCCGAAGGAGGCTGCACCTGCTATTACGCCCCGACCTGCACAGACCCGCGGCATCAGCCGTCGGGCTGTATGAAAAACCTGAGCGTGGAAACCGTGTTCCGCGCGGTCCAGAACCTCCTCCCCGCCTGACCCGAACGGCAACCCATGGCAGCCGCAACCAGGCAACAATCGCGTGACAGACTCGCCTTCGATCTCAAGGACTGGCACTGTCTTGCGATTCTGACTCTCCTGGCAGGACTCTTCTTCCGGGATATCCTTCTCGGGACGTCCTACTTCTGGGAAGACTTTCTCTACCAGAACTACCCATTTCGCAGTTTTGCCGCTACGTCGATGGCATCCGGCCAGCTTCCCCTCTGGAACCCCTATATCTTTGGTGGAATGCCTTTCCTGGCGGATATCCAGACGGCGGTTTTCTATCTCCCCGGCGCCGCACTGACTCTGGCCGTGCATCATGGGATGCTCCACCACTACTGGCTTGAGATAATGATCCTCCTTCACTATCCTCTCGCCGGTGGTGGAATGTTCTACCTTGCACGGTCGTTTGGTATGCGGCGCGTCCCGGCTCTCTTTTCCGGTCTCGCCTTCATGCTCTCGGGGTTCATGATTGCCCATGCCATCCATCAACAGATCGTCACGCTTGCAGCATGGTATCCCGCGATCCTCCTCCTGTTCCGCCGCCTTCTCCAGGAACGGCGGTGGATGTGGGTGTTCGCAGGAGCGGTGGTGCTCGGGCACTCCACGCTCGCCGGATTCCCGCAGCTTTCGCTCTACCTCTATGCCCTTCTCGGCCTCTTCTTCCTGTTTGAGCTCCTCTCCACATACCCCGGCACAAAACTCCTCTCGCACGATGCTCTTGCGATGACCGCCCGGGCTGCAGCGCTCGTTCTCCTCTCCCTGGCAATCGCCGGCCTGCAGCTTCTCCCCACTTTGGAATTATCCCCCTTTTCCCAGCGGGCCGAGATCACCTACGCCAAATCCACCGAGGGGTCGTTGCACTGGGGTCAGCTGCTGACATTTTTCTTCCCAAAATACTTCGGCACCTCACGAGCAGAGCAGTATGCATACTGGGGCCCCGGCGACTACTGGCATTTCTGGGAGACCTGTGTGTACGTCGGCATTCCGACACTCCTTCTGGCACTGCTTACGCTCCCGCTGGTAAGGCGGCAGAAACACATTCTCTTCTTCTGGGGCCTGTTCGGCTTCTCGCTCCTGTATGCGCTCGGCGGCAATTTCCCGCTGCAGAAAATCATCTTCGACTACATCCCGGGGTTCTCCCTTTTTCGCAACCCTGCGCGCACAAGCATTCTGATTTCCCTTGCGGCTGCACTTCTCGCCGGTTGGGGCCTGGACACACTCCTTTCCCAGGAGCGCGACACCCGCCAATCAACTACTCCACGCAGAATGGTGATTGCGGCCGCCGGAAGTGCCGTGCTGGTCTGGGTTCTTACCGTAACGGGGATGCTCCAGTCCACCTTTGGCTTTCTTTCGAATCCCCGCATCGCCGCCGTAGTGCACCGCGACATCCTTGTGGGTCTCGCCTTCCTCCTCCCCACAGGAGCCCTGATCTATTATGCCCTGCGCAAGCGTCCGCTCTCTCTCTGGTTCGCCCTCCTTTTCCCCGGCATCCTGTTCTTCGACATGAGCTGGTTCGGCGGAGATCAGCCGCTCTCCACCGTCAACCCGACAGAGTACTTCTCCCGCTCCCGGCGCATCGTCGAACCCCTCAAGCGGGAAGCCCAGCAGGAACTGTTCCGCATCAGCACCAGAACGGCCGGCGGAATGGTTATGGACAGAAACCAGGGGATGATCGACAGGATCTTCACCATGGAAGGCTACACGCCACTTGCGCTGAAGCGCCGGTTTCCGCCCGTCGCATCCGCCGACCAGATGAACGACCTGATGAATGTTAAGTACAAGACGGTGACGGAAGAGGGGGGAAAAATCAACTTCGTCCGGCACATCTCGTATCTTCCCCGGGCTTTTGTTGTCCACCGGATGTATGTTGCCCGCAATGACAGCGATTGTGTGCGGTACCTCGCGAGCACGGAGTTCGACCACCGGTCCGTTGCGGTGTTCGATGAGGATCCGGGTTTTGCTTTGCCGGCGTACAGTACGTCCCCCTCCTGGAAAGCGGCGGTAACAGCATACGCAAACAACGAGATCACTCTCGATGTGGAAACCTCCACCGAGGGAATCCTCGTGCTGAGCGAAATGTTCTACCCGGGATGGACCGCCAGAGTCGATGGAATCCGGGAGGACGTGTACCGGGTCGACTACAATCTGCGGGGCATCGTCATCCCCGCGGGACGTCACGCGGTCGTGGTTCGTTTCGAACCGAGCTCGTTTTCCCGTGGAGCTCTCATCACACTGACCACCCTGGGAGTGTGTGGAATCGGATTCGGCATATCTTTCCGCCGACGCCGCACCAGCAACGATAGATGAGGAGCGCGCCCATGTTCTCTGTCATCATCCCGATCTACAACGAAGAGAAAACCCTTCCCGAACTTCACCGTCGTCTCGCCGCCACGCTGCAACCGCTGGGGCGTAATTCCGAGATCATCCTCATCGATGACGGCAGCCGGGACAGGTCGTTCACCCTTATGAAGGAAGCCCGGGATCGTGACCGGCGGGTGAAGATCATACGTCTGTCGAGAAACTTCGGCCACCAGATCGCAATCTCGGCAGGCATCGACCTCGCCGCAGGCGACGCAGTCGTCCTGATGGACGGCGACCTGCAGGACCCGCCCGAGCTTCTCTCCGCAATGATCGATCGCTGGCGGGAAGGCTATCAGGTCGTCTATACTGTCAAGCGAACCAGGAGGGAAAACCGGCTCAAACGACTTGCGTTCCACGCTTTCTACAGAATTCTGCACGCCCTCTCTCCCATCGAGATTCCGATGGAGGCGGGCAACTTTTCTCTCCTCGACCGCTCTGTCGTAAACGTTCTCCGTTCAATGCCCGAGCGAAATCGCTACATCAGCGGCATGAGGGCGTGGGCCGGGTTTCGCCAGATCGGCATCGAGTACGACCGGGACGCACGATATGCCGGAAAACCCCAGATGTCGCTGCGCCGGCTTGTTGAACTCGCACTGGACGGGATCATCTCCTTCTCAAAGGCGCCTCTTCGCATCGCAGTCTACTTCGGCATGATGGTGGCTGGCGTCGCATTCCTCGGCGGGCTTTTTGTGCTGTACGAAAAACTCTTTACAGACAGAGCTATTCTTGGCTGGGCCTCGACGATTGTCTCCATCACGTTTCTTGGCGGGCTGATCCTGATGACCCTGGGAGTTATCGGAGAATACATCGGGCGGATCTATGACGAGGTGAAGCAACGGCCTCTCTATATTATTCAGGAGACCGCGGGGTTTGCTCCCCGCCCGGCCAGGACGTCCCGTTCACGCCCGCACCGCTCATGAACATCACCCTCATTGGCACGGCATTCCCTTTGCGCGGAGGAATCGCCCACTACAATGCGCTTCTTGCCGGGGCCCTGGCAGAGCGCCATGAGGTACAGACCATTACCTTTTCCCGCCAGTATCCGTCCCTCCTTTTCCCCGGGAAAACCCAAGAAGAAACCGCTGGCATCGCAGGAGCCACGCCGGCCCCCCAGCTGATTGATTCGATCAACCCTGTCAACTGGCTTCGCGTGGGAAACCTGATCCGGAGGCAGGCTCCCGATCTCCTCCTGTTCAAATATTGGCTCCCCTTCTTCGGCCCCTGTTTCGGAACCATAGCCCGGCGGGCACGCGGCAACGCGCACACCAGGGTAATCTGCATCTGTGACAATGTGCTCCCGCATGAGAAGCGCCCGGGAGACATTGCCTTTACACGATACGCGTTTCGCAGCGTCGACGGCTTTATCGTCCAGTCAGATGCCGTCGAACACGAGCTGAACCGCTTCTGGAAGGGCGCGCGGTACCGGAATGTTCCCCATCCGGTCTACTCCCTGTTCGGCGAAAGGATCGACAAGGTGCAGGCGCGAAAAGCACTGGGAATCATCGCACCACGCGTGCTCCTTTTCTTTGGGTACGTCCGAAAATATAAAGGGCTTGATATCCTGCTGGATGCACTCGCACGCCTCCCGCGCGAGATGGGGGTGCATCTCGTCGTTGCCGGCGAATTTTACGATCCTGAACGCGGATACCGCGACCTGATCCGCACACTGCAGATCGAGGACCGGGTCACCCTGCGATCTGATTACCTCCCGAACGAGGAAGTCCACAAATACTTTTCCGCCGCTGATGCCGTCATCCTCCCCTACCGTTCGGCAACGCAGAGCGGCATTGCCCAGATCGCCTACAACTTCGATACTCCCGTCATTGCGACGGACGTGGGTGGATTGGGTGAAGTGGTGCTGGATGATCGCACGGGACTGGTCGTGCCCCCGGGAAACCCCGATGCCCTGGCCGATGCCATTGTCCGTTTCTATGCAAGCGGGAGGGAGGCCTTCTATCGGAAATATGTACAACAGGAAAAATTGAAATATTCCTGGCAGAATCTGGTTCACGCTATCGAAGAACTCGCCGCATCCATCCGCACATGACAAAAGCACTATGACGGACATTCCCCTTTCCGACCATACGCGCAACTACTGGAGGTACGAATACGACGTTGCGCAACGTTATATGGTTCCCCTGCTCATGCGGTGGGGCATCCGGCTCCGCGATTCCTCGCTCGTTGATCTTGGCTGCGGTGAGGGCGGTGGCGTTTGCGCCATGCATGACGCCGGCGCACAGTGCGCCGGATTCGACATTGATCGGGGACGCATCGACGCCGCAGCTGCGCTCTGTGAAAACCGGCAAATACCCCTGGCTGTTGGCAACCTGTATGAAGATCAGCTGCCGTTCCAGGGGCGGACCTTCGATATCGTGGTCCTCCATGATGTTTTCGAGCACCTTGAGCACAAAGAGAAGGTCCTCACCCGGATACGGCAATTCATGAAGCCGCAAGGCGTTTTGCTGATCACCTTTCCTCCGTACTATTCCGCATACGGAGCTCATCAGCAACACTGCGTGGCATGGTTCGCCCGTTTACCGTTTTTCCATCTTGTACCGTTCAGCGTCTCGCATCTTCTTCCGCGTCTGAACGGTGAGCATCTCCCGGTTGTGACGGAAATACAAAAACTCGCGCATCTCAGAATGGGCATGGGGAAGTTTGAAGGGATTGCACGCGACGGCGGGTTACGGATTCTCCATAAACGTGCGTACATTATCAGCCCCAATCACATTCGCATTGGGCTCCGCCCGCTTCCCGCCGGTTTCCTGGCAAAGGTTCCTCTGGTGAACGAAATTCTCTGCAGCGGGGCCGTGTACCTCCTTGGCACGGAATGAGCCGATGACACCGCAATCCACCGCACCACTTGTCTGGATTATCATCGTCAACTGGAACGGCAGGGATATGACGCTTGATTGCCTCGACTCCCTCCGTCGGGTGACCTACGGGAACCGGCAGATTCTTGTCGTCGACAACGGTTCAACCGACGGGTCGGTTTCCGCCCTCCGTGAACGCTATCCGGGGATCGTTCTCCTCCCGATGACGGAGAACCGCAGGTTTGCCGGGGGAACCAACGCGGGCATGCGGTACGCTCTGGCCCACGGCGCTGACCTTCTTCTTCTCCTGAACAACGATACAATAGTGGATCCCGGATTTCTTGCACCGATGGTTGAACGCATCTTCTCCGATCCCTCCACCGGCATCGTCGCACCAAAGATCCTCTACCATGCCGAACCGGACCGTCTCTGGTACGCGGGGGGCGCAATATCCTTCTGGACCGGAGCAATGAAGCATCTGGGGATTCGGGAACGCGACCGCGGCCAGCGCGATATCCCCGGCGAAACCGAGTACGCCACAGGGTGCTGCCTCCTCGCCCGCAAGGAACTCGTGGAGACGATCGGGATGCTCGACGAGTCGTATTACATGTATACCGAAGACGCCGACTGGTGCATGCGGGCACGCCGGGCCGGATATCATATCATGTATGAACCGCGTGCGAAGGTGTGGCACAGGCTGTCAGTCAGTGCGGGGGGACATCTCTCGTGGTACAAACTGAAAAACAAGGCCCGGGGCAATCTCACGTTTTTCGTGCGCTATGCGCGCTGGTACCACTGGCTCACACTCCCCTGGATGGCGATTCTCTCAAACAGCATGGCCGCCCTCCGCTATCTTCTCCGCGGCAGGAACTCATCCGCATGACCCGCGAAGCGGCGACGATGCTCCGCATCGTCCCGCAGGAGATCAGATGACCACCCAGACGAAGAAGATCACACTCGACGCTGCCGCCCTTTTCGCCGGCAAGGCAGTGGGCCTGCTGCTGGGCGTGGTGCGTCTGAACTATTTCGCGTCGTATCTGGGCCTCGAGCAGTTCGGACTCCTCAATTTTGCGGCCTACTTCGTCCTCCTTTTCCAGTCCCTCTTCGATCTGGGAATTGCCCAGCTCCTGACGCGCGAGATCGCCCGTGAGACATCCCGCAGCGAGACCCTGCTGGGAAAGGCCCTGCTCCTGAAGGCGGCCATCGGCATCCTCTCGGCCATTGTCGTCTTCGCAGCGGTGGCTGCCTCAGGATTTGATACAGCCACCAACGAGGCGCTGGCGCTGACTACGCTTGCACAGATCGTCAACAGCCTTTCGCTGACCTTCCTGAGTGCGTTTCAGGCCCACCGCAAGATGGCTCTTGTTTCCGCCACGAGCGTCCTGAACGATCTCCTCCTTTCAGGGCTCGTGATTCTCGTTCTCCCGTTCTCCCCGTCGGTCCGCACAACTCTGCTGCTGACGAACCTGGTTGCCGTGCTGAATTTCATGATGCTCTGGCTGGTGTACCGACGGACTGTCGGCAAACCACGGGTGAGTATCGACCCACGGGTCTGGCGGCAACTGTTGAAGGAGGGGTTCCCCATGGCTGTCAGCGCCTTCGGCATATCGGTTTACATGTACATCGGCCCGACCGTGCTCCGGTACGTTCGCCCGAAGGAGGAAATGGGTCTCTTCAGTGCGGGGTACAAGCTCATTTCCATCCTGACCCTGATTCCCGCGGCGGTTTCACAGGTCGTCTACCCTATCTTCTCCGAGTTCGCGGCTCAGTCCCCGCAGAAACTCCAGAAGTCGTTGCAGGACGCGCTCAGGATCATGCTGGAGATCTCCGCACCGCTCGCAGTGGGAACCATCCTGCTCGCCCCGAGAATCATGCACATGATCTATCCCCCGGAATACGCGGCCGGGGGGATCGTTCTGCAGGTGATTATTGCTGGGAACGCCGTAGGTTTTCTGGCTTGGATTTTGACATCATTTCTGCTCTCAATCGGTCGGCAGAAATACTGTATGTGGACTTCGCTGTCTCTTGCAGTCACTTCAACAATAGCCTCCCTGTTTTTTGTTCCGGCCCACGGGTTTACAGCAGTCCCCACGATCATCGCGCTCAATGAGGTGGTGCTGTTTGTCTCGCTTGCAGCATATGCCAGACGGCACGGCTATTCTCCGGGTTCTGTCGCAGCTCTCGCAAAAATACTCCTTGCCTCTGCCCTGATGGGCATCGTTGTCGAGCTGCTGAATTTCCTTCCGCTCCTTGTTGTCATTGTCTGCGGGGTTCTCGCGTACGGAACGCTCGTCATTCTCTTCCGGGTCGTCGGTGACCAGGAAAAGGAGATCCTGGTCAGAATTTCGGGCTTTCGCGGCCCGGGGGGATGATAACCGGCCCGGCTTGCTTTTCCTGGGAACCTGGAGTAACTTCCTTCGGAAGCTCCCCCACTTCTCTCTCCCTTTTCCCTACCGACACGGAGGGTCCCATGCGACCCCGAACAGCTCTTCTTTCCGTTTACCTGCTCATCACCGCCCCGACATCAGGACAGGTCTCTTCACCGGTGGTGGGAACCGAACTGATGGCCTACTGGTCCCTCGACGAGACCTCGGGTCCCACCGTGGCCGACCTCGGCCCGTATCACAATACCGGTATCGTGTATGGGACGACATCCGTCCAGGGCAGAGTAAACCTGGGCCGTGCGTTCAACGGAAGCGGCGACTACATTCTTGTCAACAACCCTCCTAACTGGGTCCTTGATTTTGCTCCCGACCAGAGTTTCACGATCTCCGTCTGGTTTAAGACCACGAGTCTGTCTATAGGTGAGTTCCTCCGACGGGGTCTTGCTCCACAACCCGGGTATCTTCTTCGCATCGACAGCGGACATGTGCGAGGTGTCATTGGAAACCGGGGGGATGCTTCCCCACCCAATGCCCTCATCCAGATCACCAGCTCTGCCAAGTACAACGATGGGTTCTGGCATCATGCCCTGTTGATTCGTGATCGTAGCCGCGGCTACCTATACCTCTATGTCGACAATCAGCTTGCCGCTGCGCCGGTGGCCGACACGTTCCCGTACCCTCTCGCTGCGCCTTCTGGACTCTATATCGGCCGATGGGGCAACTACGTTTATCCAACGTACTATGATGGAACGCTGGATGAGATCGCTATTTTCGGGAGCGCAAGACATCCGGACGCACAGAACCCACTCCTCCTGGTCCATCCCAACACGCTTGTTTTTCCCACGACCATCGTCGGGGAGAAATCAGAAGACTCCGTTTTCGTTTTCAATGCCGATATGTTCCTGCCGCTCCGCGTTCAGTCGGCAATGTCCACCGCAGGTCCTTTTGTCGCGCTCCCCCCCTTCCCTGACATCCTTCCATTGCGCAGCGCATATCTGAAGGTCCAGTATACTCCCATTACCCCCGGCCTTGATTCCGCCATTCTGTCCCTGACCTCGACCGATCCCATTCGTCCGACTGTTTCCATTGCCATGCACGGCCGAGGCGTTGGGCTCACCACAGAGCCTCGAATTGCGTGGATCAGGGATGTCCCAAACGACGCCGGCCGAGTGGTGCGCATTGTGTGGCACCGGAGCATTCTTGATATTCCACAGGGACCATCGGGCATTAGCGACTACACGATCTGGCGGCGTGTCGACGGCTTCTCGTACGGACTCTCACCCACTCGTCAGGGAGATCTTGCACAGGGGAACCCTGGCCAGTCTGTCGCGATCAACGGAGCCTTGTGGGATTACATCGTAAGTGTCCCGGCAGCGGGTTTTCAGCAGTATTCCTGTCTCGCCCCGACCCTTGCAGATTCCTCCGGCCTCTACGGGATTGTCTGGTCGGTTTTCATGGTGTCTGCTCGCAGCTACGATGGCCGTACATTTTTTTCCGAACCGGACAGCGGGTACTCCACAACAGGATCTCCCTATCAGCCAACCACGATCGATATCCCGGGAAGCATTCCCCGGTCGGGGTCGCCGACCCTCCACCAGAACTACCCCAACCCGTTTAATCCTGTCACCACGATCCGGTTCGATCTTCCGGTGACCGAATCGGTGGTGGTTACCATTGTTGACCTTCTGGGAAGGGAGATCACTCGCCTTTACGACGACCGGTGCCCCCCGGGAACTCATTTCCTGACCTGGGATGCTTCGGGGTTTGGCAGTTCGGTGTACCTGGTGAGACTCCAGGCGGGTTCCACGGTCATCACGAAAAAGATGACTGTCCTGAAATAGTCCTCACCTTCCAGCCCGTGGCCGCATGGCAGATTAGGGCGCAGTTTGGTATCTTCTAGTATTCGTAGCCATGACCCAAACGCTCCCCCGTATTGCCCTTGTCCGCGGCCACCACCTTTCCAAAGAGGAAACGGTCTCCTATGAACTTCTGCGGAACGAATATTCGTTCCATTGCTTCTCCACCACCAACCCCTGGTTTGACCATAGCGATATCGTTTTCCCCATAACGTATCTTCCGTCGGTGGAGGGCTTGTTCCGCTCTCTTCCGGGCGGACTTGCGACGAGAACATTTGGCTTTGCCGACAACCTCCTCGGCACCGGCCAATGGATGCCCGGACTGGAAAAGGCGCTCCGCGGATTCGACATCGTCCACACCTCCGACTACTGTCACCTCTTTACGTGGCAGGCGGCCCGGGCCAAGAGACACCTGGGGTACCGACTCGCCGCCATCCACTACGAGAACATTCCCTTTTCGCGCACCCACAAACCGCTTGTCCGTGCCACCAGACGCATTGTGTATGATGAGGTCGACCTATTCCTGGCCATGAGCGAGCGTGCCCGGGAAGCCCTGGTGCTGGAAGGCATTGACCGCGGAAAGATCGCCGTGATCGGAAATGCTGTCGACACCACCAAATTCCGACCTCGCACTGAAGAGCGCGTTGTCTGGCGCAACCGGTATGGGATATTGCCTGGTGATCTTCTCATTTTGTTTGTGGGTCGCATTCGTGCTTCAAAGGGTATCTTTGACTTGATTTATGCGATGAAAAAGCTGGTCGATGATCCTGACATCAATCGAAACCGTCTTCGACTGTTGGTAATCGGGCAGGGACCAGCGGAACAGGAAGTTCGGAACCGGGTCCGATCCCTCGCGCTCGATCACAATGTGATCCTGGGCGGACCGGTCCCCCACAACCAGATCCATCTGGTTCATAGTTGCGCCGACATTTTTGCGCTTCCCAGCTCCCCCCGCCGCTACTGGCAGGAGCAGTTTGGAATTGTCCTCATCGAGAGTATGGCCTGCGCTGTCCCAATCGTGTCTACGTTATCCGGGTCCATTCCTGAAGTAGTAGGAGATGCTGGTCTCCTGGTCCAGCCGAACGACCACTATTCACTCTTCCTGGCACTGAAGTCACTCGTGACCAGCCCGGAGAGGAGAGCTGACCTGGGTAGAAGAGCACTGGCACGGGTCGATGCCGTCCACAGTCTGCCCGTCGTGGCAGACCGTCTGCGCGCAGCGTATCGGAGCCTGCTTCACCGCCCATAAGACAGTCCGAGGATTATACATGCCACAATCATCATCCGGGCACAACTTCAAATCGGCCGAAGATCTCCTCTATCAGGAAATCTGGGCGGCCAAGCTGGAGCGGGAAGAGAATCTCTCAGAGGACGGGTCCCTGCGTACCTCCGCCGCTCTGCCGCTGTTCGAGCAGGGAATCCGGTTTCTCGACATTGGATGCGGAGAGGGAACCCTCGGCCAGCAGGTACGCCACCTTTTTGACGAGATACACGGAGTGGACATTTCTGGCACGGCCCTGGACCTGGCGCGCACCCGCGGAATCACGGCGCATCGGGTTAATCTGAACACCGAGCCGCTCCCCTACGAACAGGGCTTTTTCAGTGCCGTTGCTTCTCTTGATGTTATCGAGCACGTCTTTGACCCCGTCCGTCTCGTGCGGGAGATCCGGCGCGTGCTCTCTCCGGGAGGGTACGCCATCGTCTCTACACCGAACATCAGAAAGATTCAGAGGATTCTGACGCTTATACGGGGCCACTTTCCAAGAACTTCTTACGATCCAGTCGGCTTCGATGGCGGTCACCTGCACTATTTTACCTCCCACGATCTCGCCAATCTGCTCACACATCAGGGATTCACCATCGAGACTGTCGATGGTATCTGTGGTGATCGACAGACCTGGAAGTACCGACTCGCCGTGAGAATCCTCGGCCGTGGGTTTGAAAAGGAATTTCTGAGCAGCGCGATCCTGATCAAGGCCCGCAAAAAACCTTGATGAAAGCATCCGCGAACGAACAATCCACGCGACAGTTCGATCTCATCCTCTATTTCGAAGGTCGCGCGACAGGGGGAGTGACAGGGGTCCTCGACGGCCTTCGACACGCACTTCCGGCAGCCATGAGTATTGGTACGGTCTGTTCATCAGGGGCGGGACTTCAAGAATGGAGAACAACGATAGAAATGGAGGGATGCACCGTTTTCCCGCTGGCACTCCATAACCATGCCGGTTTGCTTGGGTGGTTCGAGGTTTTTCGAATGATGAGTCTCGTTCGGATATTTCGGCATGCACGAATCGTCCACTTTCACCAGCACACTTCGTTTTCGTGTCTCCCCGCTATTGCCTGTGGCTGGATTGCATGCAATAGGGCACTCATATCGACGGAGCATTATGCTGCTCAGTTGAAGTTCTTGCGGCGCAGGAACCTCCCTTTCCTCCTCGGCTGGATCCGGGAACTTCGCATACATGTCCAGACACGCATGAAGAAACTCACGCTTCATGCGCTGCAGACCGTCGTCCTGGTTTCCCATGCAAATTTAGAGACATTCCAGAGCGTCTTCGGCAACGCCGGGCAACCGCGGCTGACCGTTATCCCCAACGGGATTCCCATTCGGGCGACTGACCCTGACCGCAGCCGTGCTCGCCAACATGTCCGCTCCCTCTGCGGTGCGGGAAGTTTTGAGCATATCGTTATTACGGTGGCGGCCCTGAACAACCAGAAGGGGCACGTGATTCTGCTGCAGGCAGCACCCCTGGTATTGGCACATTACCCTTCAACGGCGTTTCTCTGCATTGGTGACGGACATTTACGATCATTCCTTGAACAAAGTCGGGACAGCAGCGGACTCAAGGAAAAGGTTTTCTTTGCAGGAATCCGTCGGGATATTCCGCGGCTCCTCGAGGGAGCCGATCTGTTTGTGCTCCCATCACTTTTCGAAGGAATGCCGTTGAGCGTCCTTGAAGCCATGGCTGCGGGATGTACCGTCGTGGCAACCGCAGTTGATGGAACCCGGGAAGTGGTTCTCCATGAAACAACCGGGTTGCTGGTTCCAGCCGGCGACCCAAAAGCCCTGGCAGAGTCAATCGTCCGGCTCCTCGGAAACCCTTCCTATTGCGCTCGGCTGGCCCGCGCTGCGCGTCATCGTGTTGAAAGCGAGTTCGCGGTTCAAACTATGGGGTTCCGATACTTGCGGGTGTATGAGGACCTGCTGGCTGGCAAAGAGGAGAGAACCCCGTGATCTCCATCGCTCTGTATACCCCCTACTGGTACAATCGGGGGGGCGGTGAGAAGTATCTTTGCGCGATGGCGGAGGCACTGGCCGACAGCGAAAGGTATGATGTCTCCCTGTTGAGCGATTCCGGGCCACTCGACCGGCAGGCACTCGAACGCTATTTTTCTGTTTCCCTCGCCAGCGTGCACACCAGACAGATCTCCCCGGGTCATATCCGCAAGACGCTCAGCGAGGCGAACATCGCTGTCGTGATGACCAACTATCGCTCCATGGGCCTTCCCGCAGCAACGAATGTCTATGTTCTTCAGATCCCGTATCCGGAAATCTCCGCAGGAACTATCCTCCGGAATATTCTCCGGGGAAACTTTCGGGAGGGCGCAAAGGATCTCTTCCGTCTGAAACTCCTTGCCACATGCCGAAACGCGTCAACAGTTCTGGTCTATTCGGAATTTGTCCGGTCTGCATTGCACGATCATCATCGCCTCGCCACCACTGTGCTTTACCCACCGATCGACGATTTTGCCACTGCCGGGCCAAAGGAGCAGGCGATTCTGAGTGTCGGGAGGATCTTCCGGGGCCCGTACAACGACAAACGCTACGACGTGCTGATCGATGCATTCTGCGAGTTGTGCCGGCGGCGCCAACACACCGAATGGCAGTACTGGATTGCAGGAAGCTGTTCAAACGACCCCGCCTCAGAGGCGTGGCTCGCAGACCTGAAGACGCGTGCCCGCGGGTATCCCGTCCGTTTCCATGTGAACGTTCCCTATCCTACCCTTGCCGAACTCTATGGCCGGGCATCGCTCTTTTGGCACGCCGCCGGGTACGGCGTGGACGAGCGCCTGCACCCAGAACAGACCGAACACTTCGGCATGAGCCCCATCGAGGCAATGTCTGCCCGGTGCGTCCCCCTTGTTGTGAACGCCGGGGGAACCCGGGAAACCGTGGAGCATGGCGTGTCCGGGCTCCTCTGGTCCACCACGAAAGAACTCCTGGACAACACCGAGCGGCTTCTCGATGACCCTGCGCTCCTCACCACCCTCCAGCGGGGAGCGCGGAATCGCTTCATACGTTTCTCCAGGCAATCCTTTGCAGACACGCTCTTTTCCATGTTTCGGGATCTGGAAAATCAGACCGGATGAAGAAAAAGAACATCGCGAACACTTTCATGGTGCCATTCTCATGAGCAAACATAAACACCCCCATGCCGCTCCACAGAAAGGTGTCACGTCCTGGCTGACCGGCCTCACGCCGACGACACGCGACCTCCTGTGTGTGGCGATCATCTATCTGGTCAGCGTTCTTGTCTTCCGTGAAATCATCCTGAAGAACATGGCGTTTTCTTCCGAAGGCGATACGATCGCGGCGCTCAGTTATCATCGGGCCGGCGCCTCACTTCAACAGAGCGAGGGGGAGGATGTTCTCTGGATGCCGTATTTCTTCAGCGGGCTGCCGACCTTTGGGAACCTCGCATTCACCCCGCACGATGTCAGCTATGTTCAGAAAACTGTCTCGGCGGCGTTGAACCTGCTCTATCTTAACGGCACCTGGACGTGGTTCGTCGTCTACTACTTTCTGGGCGGGATCTTCATGTTCCTCCTCTCCCGCCATCTCGGTTTTGTGCGGCCGGTTGCTCTGTTTGCAGCGTTTACGTTTATGCTCAGTCCGTACGCTATCGGGCTCGCCGGTGAAGGGCATGGATCAAAACTGATGGCGCTGACCTACATTCCCCTGGTGTTAATGCTCGCCAGCCTGGTATTTCAGCGCAAGGATGTGCTGAGCTTCGGGCTCCTCTCGGTTGCACTCGGAACATTCCTGCTTACCAACCATCTCCAGATCGTCTACTATGGCCTCATGCTCCTGGGGCTTTATTTCCTCTTCCGGATTATCGTTGATGCACGATCAGGTGTTCTGCCTCTCGCGCGGGGAACGGCCCTTCTCTTCGGCGCGCTCCTGATCGGGCTCTGCATCTCTTCATATATCTACCTCTCCGTGTATGAGTATGCCCCGTTTTCCATCCGTGGCGGAGGAACGGCAGGAGCTACCGGCGGGCTCTCCTGGGACTATGCCACCAACTGGTCGTGGCATCCGGCCGAATTCATAACGCTTCTCATCCCGGGTTTCTTCGGCATGCAGGTTTCCACGTACTGGGGCTCTATCACCCCGTGGACCAACTCCAGTGTGTACGTTGGGCTCCTGCCGATCTTCTTCGCCGTGCTCGCTCTCCTCTATCGTCGGAATGCCATGACGATCTTTCTGGCGGCCGTCGCCGTTCTGTTCTTCCTGATTTCAATGGGACGGAATTTTGCATTTCTGTATGATCTCCTCTTTACGGTTCTTCCCTTCTTCAACAAATTCCGCGCTCCGTCGCAGATCCTCCATCTGATGCCGCTTCTCCTGGGGATCCTCGGGGCCTATGGGTTTTCTGCTATTCTGGACAGCACCGGGTGGAAAGAGGAAGAACGACAAAAACTCGCCCGCCGTCTGCTTACCCTCGCGGCAATCCTGGGCGGAATTGCTGTCCTCGCCCTTCTGCTGAAGTCCTGGCTCTTCGACGCTCTGTCGGGGTCGTTCTTTTCGCGCGAAGGGGAACTGGCGCAGGCACGTCAACAGTTCGGTCAGCGGGCGAATCAGGCGATCGCACAGCTCAAGCAGATGCGCTTTGAGATCTTGTGGAAAGACCTCATCAAATTCGGCATCCTGGGTGCACTGGCGACGGGAGCATCCTGGGCATTTCTGAAAGGAATGATGCGTGCGGGGCTCTATTCCTCACTGGTGGTGGCAATCGCCGTGATCGATCTCTGGTTCGTCAGCGGAAAATACATTGCACCGGTTCCTTCCTCTTCCGTCGAGCAGGGATTCCGGCAGGACGCCACTGTTTCGTTCCTCAAGAACCAGGAGGGATTGTTCCGGATCTTTCCGGTGGGACAGCTGTTCATGGACAACACCTATGCGTACCATGGCCTCCAGTCGATCGGCGGCTATAGCCCGGCCAAGCTCAAGATCTACCAGACCATGATTGACTCAGCCCTGGAGCGAAACACCGACCCCCAGTTTCCGTGGAACACAAGTGTTCTCAACATGCTGAATGTGCGGTACCTGGTGGTTCCCGGACTCCTCCCGCAGAGCGATCGTGTCGAGCAGATCTATCTCGACCAGGCGCGTCGGGTTGTAACCTACCGGAATCCCCGTGCCCTGCCGCGGGCCTGGTATGTTGCCGAAGCAAAGATCGCGAAGAGCGATGCCGAAGTCTTCGCAGCTCTCAATGCGCCGGAGTTCAATCCTGCCCGGACGGCCGTTCTGGACAGGATACCCGATGCGGGCATTGTACCCCAGGACAGTTCCCGCGTGCCTGTCATTACCGAATACCGCTCCCGTCGCATCAGTCTCAAGACCGAGACAACTGGTCCGGCCCTTCTTGTTCTGAGTGAGGTGTACTACCCGGCCGGCTGGAAGGCATTTGTCGATGGCCAGGAGACCGAAATCTTTCGCACGAACTACATGCTCCGTTCGGTAGTTGTTCCTGCCGGACTCCACGAGGTGGTTTTCCGCTTTGATCCGGGCACGTACCGGACCGGCTGGATACTCAGCAATGCCGCATGGGCTATAACCGGCCTTGCGATTCTCCTGGGGGTCTGGCAGCTGCCGATTGTACGCCGGCGCCTTGGACGGCGTACACACACGGAAGTCACAGGCGCTCAGTGAATGCCATGAACAAACATCGAATTCTCATCCTGTTTGCCGCCAGCCTGTTTGGTGCACTCGCGTGGCTCTCCGTCAGCATGGGAGAACGGTATCAGCTTACACTCACCGCGCCGCTGGCAGTCGAAGACATCCCCGCGGGCTATGCCATCCGCACCCCGGTTCCCCGCACGGTGCAGTTGCACTACCGGGGAGACGGATGGCGTCTTGCACTTCTCCGGTTCGGCGCCGATGCCAATCTCACGGTGACGTTCAGCGCACTCCGGCCGGCGAGCGAGTCGGCGGGCCGCATCGATTCCTCCGCAGCGGTGGTGCGGAATTTTACCCCCGCCAACCGGGTGATCACCCGCCTTGACATCAGCGAGCGCGCTCCCGCCCGCGCCGGCGTTGAGCTGACGGACGTCACCCCCGATTCCATATTTCTCGGCCTGGACCGGTACGAGCAACGAACAGTTCCGCTACAGCTTGATATCACAACTACTTTTCGTGAAGGCTACGGCCAGGTCGGGGGAGCCACCCTCGCCCCTGACAGCGTAACCGTCGGCGGGGCGGCGTCTATCCTCCGCACAATAACCTCCTGGCCGACGATCCGCCGCGACTTCAAGGATCTCCGCGCTCCCATCGAAACCGACGTGGAACTTGCACAGAGCCACCTCCTGCTTCTAGTCATGTCAACGACAACGACCCATGTCAGCCTGAATGTGGAGCCCTTCGCCGAAAAAGTGCTGAATGGAATCTCGGTGGAGGGGCGGGGCGTTCCGGGCAACCGCGAAGTGATTTTCATTCCTCCCAGATTGGATATCGTCGCACGTGGCGGCATCAAGCAACTTGCCAATCTGGCCCCCTCGGACTTTCAGGTCCGCGTCGACTACACGACCATCGTCGCCGACACCACGGGCCTGATCGACCCGACCATCTCCGGGCCGGGAGGAATTCAGATCGTCACAAAACGGCCCGAACGATTACAGTATATCGTACGCAAGCGCTTGTGAGGACATTATGAGACTCTGCATCAACATCGACCACGTTGCCACCCTTCGCGAAGCACGCGGCGGAGTGGAACCCGACCCTGTCACTGCCGCCCAGCTCTGCGAGCTGGCCGGAGCCGACGGAATCGTCTGTCACCTGCGCGAGGACCGGCGCCACATCAATGATCGCGATGTGCGGCTCCTGCGCGATACGGTGAAAACGAAACTCGATCTGGAAATGGCCGCGACCGACGAGATCATCACCATCGCCGTCGAAACCCTTCCAGACCTCGCCACGCTGGTCCCCGAACGGCGTCAGGAATTGACGACCGAGGGTGGTCTCGATGTTGTCGGGCATCGACATCACCTGCGCGACGTCGTTCACGAACTTCACCGCCACGAAATCCCGGTAAGCCTGTTCATCGACCCTGTTCCCGCGCAGGTCGAAGCCGCACGCGAGGTCGAAACCGACTTCATAGAGATTCACACCGGCGCCTATGCCGAGGCGCGCAACGAGCGGCAGGCACATGAACTGCTTGAGACGGTGCGTGCCGCCGCGATCCTTGGCCGCGAGCTCGGACTGCGCGTCAACGCCGGACACGGCCTGAACTACCTGAATATCGTTCCCTTCCGGCAAATTGTGGAAATCGAAGAAGTGAGCATCGGGCATGCAATCCTCGCTCGCGCCGTGTTCGTGGGCCTGGAACGCGCCGTCAAAGAAATGCTTTCCCTCGCCCGATCCTGAAAAACAAAGAGCCCCGGTTCCCGGGGCTCTTCTGCTCTCCACGCAGCAAAGGGTTCAATCCGACATCTCCAGCTTCCGTATCTCGTCGCGCAGCTTCGCAGCCTTCTCGTAGTCTTCCTTCTCGATCGCTTCTTTCAATTGCTGGTGGAATTGCTCCAGCTTCTCCTTCTTGCCCACCGCCTGCGACGATTTGGGCTTGGCTTTCTGTTGCTCCTTTGCCCGCGCCGGCGGCGGCTGGTCATCCTCTTCCTCCTCCGGCACGAACGCTGCTTCATCCATCACCGGGGCCGCGACGAAAATCTGGACGCCATACCGCACGGCCAGAGCGATGGCGTCGCTCGGACGCGAATCGATCTGCTGGTTATCAATATTCAGCTTCGCAAAAAAGGTCCCGTCGCGCAGATCATCAATCACCACATCGGTGAGCTCCGCTCCGAAAGCCGTAATGATGTTCTTCATCAGGTCGTGCGTCAGCGGGCGTGGCGGCTTGATCCCCTCCATCTCCAGGGCGATGGACTGCGCCTCCGCCTGGCCGATGATGATCGGAAGACGACGGCTTCCCTGCACCTCGCGCAGAATGAGGGCATAGGCTCCTCCGCTGGCGGGATTCGTGGAAAGACCGAGAATGTCGACCAGAACTCTATCCACACCAACCTCCCCTTTGAAGCGACTTACAGAAAATCACGACAAGAAGCAACCGTTACTTCCCGAGGGCGGCTTTAAGCTGCCGCGTGAGCTCGGGAAGAATTTCGAAAACATCACCGACCATTCCGTAGTCCGCCACCTGGAAGATCGGCGCATCGTTATCCTTGTTGACTGCAACGATGTACCGCGACGAAGACATCCCGGCAAGATGCTGCACGGCACCCGAAATGCCGCAGGCAACGTAGAGCGTCGGCGACACGGTCTTCCCCGTTTGCCCGACCTGCTCTCCGTGGGGTCGCCAGCCGGCATCCACCACCGCGCGCGATGCGCCCACCGCAGCACCGAGTACGTCCGCCAGCTCTTCAATCAGGACGAAGTGTTCAGGGCCTTTCATCCCCCGACCACCGGAGACAATAATGTCCGCTTCCGTCACATCCGGACGACCGGAGCCAACCCGTGTCGCCGTCACACGGCTGCCGAAATCCTCGGGGCCGAGTTTCACCGATCGCTTTTCCACCGCGGCGGTCTCGGTTCCGGCCGTCGCAGGAAAGACGTTCGGACGCAGCGTATAGACCTTCACCGCAGTCTTCACCTTCACGTCAAGCAACGCCTTTCCGGCATAGACCGGCCGGGTGGCAACAACCTCCCCCGCTTCCACCGTCAACGCCACGCAATCCGAGGCCACACCCGCCCCGAGCTTTAGAGCCATTCGCGGAGCAACGTCCTTCCCCATGGCGCTCGCAGAAAGGAACAGCAGAGTCGCTCCCTCCTGACCGGCGACATCGGCGATCACCTTCGCCAGGGCCGTATTCGAGTGCTGGGCAAGATCAGGCTGGTCCACGACGATGACACGCTGCGCACCATACGCGCCCAGCTGCCCGGCGA
>Ga0326726_10000651_pt1 | contig 31781 bp, 30 predicted proteins | sample MHFenrmetagenome_2_FD_207603 | JGI IMG/M metagenome (GOLD analysis project Ga0326726, IMG submission 207603) | Lab enriched peat soil microbial communities from Michigan Hollow, Ithaca, NY, United States - MHF15MN | ecosystem: Environmental > Terrestrial > Soil > Wetlands > Peat | place: USA...
CTCCTCCAGAACCTTCGTGAAACCTACTGCGGCACCCTCGCCATCGAGTTCATGTACATCACCGACCAGAGCGAAAAGCGGTGGTGGCAGGCCAAATTCGAGACCATCCGGGCCAAACCCAATTTCGATCCCGCCAAAAAGAAGCACATCCTCGAACGGCTGACGGCTGCCGAGGGGTTCGAGCGCTACCTCCATACGCGCTTCATCGGCCAGAAACGATTCTCTCTCGAAGGGGGCGACAGCTTCATCCCCGCCATGGATGAACTGATTCAGCGGGCCGGAAAGGCGGGGGTTCAGGAGATCGTGATCGGCATGGCGCACCGTGGCCGCCTGAACGTGCTCGTCAACATCATGGGCAAAAATCCCTCTGACCTGTTCGCGGAGTTCGAGGGCAAGCACGCCGGTGATCTGCCGTCGGGCGACGTGAAGTACCATCAGGGATTCACGAGCGACATCTCCACGCCGGGCGGGCCGGTCAATCTTTCGCTCGCCTTCAATCCGTCGCATCTCGAAATCGTCAATCCCGTGGTCGAAGGGGCCGTCAAGGCGCGACAGACCAGGCGCGACGACCGCGACGGTTCGCAGGTGCTGCCGATTCTCGTGCACGGCGACGCTGCTTTCGCCGGGCAGGGCGTGGTGATGGAGACGCTCAATCTCGCGATGACGAGGGGATACGGCACGGGCGGCACGGTGCATATCGTCATCAACAACCAGATCGGCTTCACCACCTCCGACCCGCGTGACAGCCGCTCGACGACCTACTGCACCGATGTGGTCAAGATGATCGAAGCGCCGGTGCTGCACGTCAACGGCGACGATCCCGAGGCGGTCGTACTCGCCGCGCAGATGGCGCTCGACTACCGGCAGGCGTTTCGGCACGACGTCGTGCTCGACATCGTCTGCTTCAGGAAGCTTGGGCACAACGAGCAGGACACCCCGGCCTTGACCCAGCCGCTGATGTACAAGAAGATCGACAAGCATCCCGGCACCCGCAGGCTCTATGCCGACAAGCTCGTGTCGCAAGGGGTTATCAAACCGGAGTTTGCCGACGCCATGAGCAAGCAGTTCCGCAAGGAGCTCGACGAGGGGCGCTACACGCCGAATCCCGTCTTGGTCAACAAAACTCTCTTCACTACCGAACCCTCCTCCGTGCCGCCGGAATCGTCCGACACCGGCGTTCCGGTCACCGAGCTGCAACGGCTCTCGGAGCGGATCACGAAGGTGCCGGAATCGTTCAAGCTGCATCCGCTGGTTGAAAAGGTGCTCAACGACCGCGCCCGGATGGGGCGTGGCGAGCAGTTGCTCGACTGGGGGATGGGCGAACATCTCGCCTTCGCCTCGCTCGTCGCTGGCGGCTATCCCATCCGCATCACCGGCCAGGACAGCGGACGCGGCACCTTTTCGCATCGCCATGCCGTCTTGCACGACCAGAAGCGCGAGCGGTGGGATTCGGGCATCTATGTGCCCTTGCAGAACATCACGGAGAAGCAGGCCCCGTTCACGGTGATCGATTCGGTGCTTTCGGAGGAGGCGGTGCTCGGTTTCGAGTATGGCTACTCCATCTCGGCGCCCGACACGCTGGTGATCTGGGAGGCGCAGTTCGGCGACTTCGCCAATGGCGCGCAGGTGCTCATCGACCAGTTCATCACCTCCGGTGAGGTCAAATGGGGACTTGCGGCGGGCATCACCCTGATGCTGCCGCACGGCTATGAGGGGCAGGGGCCGGAGCACTCGTCGGCGCGACCTGAGCGTTACCTGCAACTGTGTGCCGAAAACAACATCCAGGTCTGCCAGCCCACCACGCCGGCGCAGATTTTTCACCTGCTTCGTCGGCAGATGACCTTGATGATGCGCAAGCCACTGGTGATTCTCACGCCGAAATCGCTGTTACGCCACAAGGAGGCGGTTTCGCGGCTCGACGAGCTTGCCGTGGGCGGCTTCCGTAACCTCATCGACGATTCTGTCGCCGATCCTGACAAAATCACCCGAGTGCTTGCCTGCTCAGGAAGGGTGTACTACGATCTCGTAAACCGGCGAAGGGAGACCGGGGCGGAACACGTGGCCATCATCCGTGTCGAGCAGCTCTATCCGTTTCCTGACGAGGAACTCACGAGGGAGCTGCGACGCTATCCCCGCCTCCGCGATATTGTCTGGTGCCAGGACGAACCGAAAAACCAGGGGTACTGGCGTTTCTTCCAGCGCTTTTTCATGAGAGCCATGAGAAGCGGGCAGATTTTCGGTTATGCAGGCCGTTTCGCATCGGCTTCGACCGCCTGCGGTTACGCATCGAAACACGCCATGCAGCAGCAAGCGCTGCTCGATCAGGCTTTCGGTGATTTCGCCGTTTTTTTCAACAAATAAAATCCACCAATGGCAATCATTGACGTCACCATATCCCAGTTGTCGGAATCGGTCGCCGAAGCCACGCTGGTCAACTGGCACAAGCAGGCCGGAGACGCCGTAGCGGAAGACGAGATTCTGTTTGAAATCGAGACGGACAAAGTGATTTTCGATGTCCCATCACCATCCTCGGGCATCCTGTTCGAGATTCTTGCCGGTAATGGCAGCACGGTCACGGCCGGGCAGGTGCTGGCGCGAATCGATAGCGAGGGTGTCGCCGCGCCATCTCCGGCCGCCGCTTCGCCGACCCCGGAAACCAAATCGCAAGCCTCCCGGCAGCCTGCCGCCGGAGATGGCGAGCCGCAGGAAACGCCGCCCGCCATGCCCTCGGCAGCGCGTCTTCTGGCCGAAACGGGACTCGATCCCGCGCAGATCACGGGCACCGGCAAGAGCGGACGCATCACCAAAGGCGACGTGCTTGCGGCCATCGCCGCGGATGCGGAAAGCGGCGCTCCGGCTCCAACGCCGTCCCAGCCGCAGAAACCGAAGCCGGTCGAGGCGCACCTCGAAGCGCCGCTGCTGACGGAGCGCCCGGAACAGCGCGTGCCCATGACCCGCCTCAGGGCGCGAATCGCCGAGCGGCTCCTGCAATCCCAGGCGACCAATGCCATACTTACGACCTTCAACGAAGTGAACATGCAGCCGGTCATGACCCTGAGAAACCGCTACAAGGAGACCTTTGAAAAAGAGCATGGCGTCAAGCTCGGCTTCATGTCATTCTTCGTCAAGGCCGCCGTGCAGGCGCTGCGAAAGTATCCGGTACTGAACGCATCGGTCGATGGCAAGGATATCATCTACCACGGCTACTTCGACCTCGGTATCGCCGTCAGCTCGCCGAGGGGACTGGTCGTGCCCATCCTGCGCAACGCTGACCAGATGAGCATCGCCGACATCGAGCGGAAAATCGCGGATTACTCGGCCAAGGCCAAACTTGGCGTGCTCTCGCTCGAAGAGTTGACCGGCGGCACCTTCTCGATCTCGAACGGCGGCGTTTTCGGCTCGATGCTCTCGACGCCGATCATCAATCCGCCCCAATCGGCGATTCTCGGTATCCATGCCACCAAGGATCGGCCGGTCGTCGAAAACGGCGAGATCGTGATCCGGCCCATGAACTACCTCGCCCTCTCTTACGACCATCGCATCATCGACGGTCGTGAAGCGGTGCTCGGCCTCGTTGCCATGAAGGATGTGCTCGAAGATCCTGCGCGTCTTTTACTTGACCTTTAAGCAAGAAAGAAACATTATATGACCATGCAATTCGACGTACTTGTCATTGGCGCCGGACCCGGCGGCTATATCGCGGCTATCCGCGCCGCCCAGCTCGGCTTTTCCGTAGCCTGCTGCGAATTCAATGCTTACGACAGCACCGATGGCGAACCGCGCCTCGGCGGCACCTGTCTCAATGCGGGCTGCATTCCGCTCAAAGCGCTGGTCGCCTCCTCGGAAGCCTTTGAAAACGTATCGCACAATTATGCGGCCCACGGTATCGACGCCGCAGGAATCAGCATCGACATCACGCGGATGCAGCAGCGGAAAGTGGATATCGTCAACCGGATGACCTCGGGCATCCAGTTTCTGTTCAGGAAAAACAGGATCACGCTGCTTAAGGGACGCGCCTCGTTCGCCGGGAAAACCGAAGAGGGGTTCCGGATTACCATTCGCGGGAAAGAGGATCAGGAGGAGGTGATCGCCCAGAAAGTCATCATCGCCACCGGCTCGAAACCGAGGGAGATTCCCAATGTCAAGGTCGATAATGTATCGATCTGCGACAACGAAGGGGCGCTGAAGTTCACCGAAGCGCCGAAAAAGCTCGGCGTCATCGGCGCGGGGGTGATCGGCCTCGAACTCGGCTCCGTCTGGCGCAGGCTCGGCGCTGACGTCACTGTCCTTGAGGTTATGCCCTCGTTTCTGGCCAGCGCCGATGAGAGCGTTTCGCGCGAAGCCTCGAAGCTCTTCCAGAAGCAGGGGCTGCACATCAGGCTCGGCGTCAGGATCGGCCAGGCGAAAGTGACCGACAGCGGCGTAACGGTGGCCTATACCGACGACCAAGGAGCCGAACATCTGCTTGAATGCGACAAGCTCATCGTCTCGGTCGGGCGAGTGCCGAATACCGAACAGCTCGATCTCGAAACGGTCGGCCTGCAAACCGACGAGCGCGGCTTCATTCCCGTCAACGCCCAGTGCGCGACGGCGGCACCGGGCATCTACGCGATCGGCGATGTTGTCCGTGGCCCGATGCTGGCTCACAAGGCCGAGGATGAAGGCGTCATGGTCGCCGAACTGCTGGCCGGGCAGAAGCCCCATGTCAACTACGACACCATGCCGTGGGTCATCTACACCACCCCGGAAATCGCCTGGGTCGGCAAGACTGAACAGCAGCTTCGCTCGGAAGGTCGCGACTACAAGGCCGGGCAGTGCCCATTCTCCGCGAACGGCCGGGCGCTCGGACTCGGAGACACGCAAGGGTTCATCAAAATGCTGGCCGACGCGCAAACCGACGAGATTCTCGGCGTGCACATCATCGGCGCCGACGCCTCCGATCTGATTGCCGAAGCGGCGCTCGCCATGGAGTTCCGCGCAGCCTCCGAAGACATCGCCAGAACCTGCCACCCGCATCCGAGCCTCTCGGAAGTGATGAGAGAAGCCGCCCTCGCCATCGACAAACGCGCCCTCAACATCTGAATTGTCCAGCCCGCCATCGTCATCCGGAATCTCACAGCATCCCGGATGGCGGCGGACTTTTCAAACGGTTGCCAAACAAGAAATCGTCTCTCGTCTGTAATCTCAATGCAGCGCACTCCCTCACTGACAACGTCAGTACTTCCTCATCGACATCTAACATCAGGGACGCTGAATCTTCGGTTTCAAAGAAAAGTCCCATCTCTGTCTGTCACTGCGAACCGCTTTGGAAAGTGTCAATCCAGACGATTCCACTGTATTGACGAATCATTTTCCGGTAGAATCCCTGCTTCAGACGATTTTTTTCGGAGATAACATGAAGTATTTCCTTGAAATCAATGCGTACTTTTCGTACATATAAAGTGTAAATCATACGTCTGAGTTTTATAGTTAATGATTAAGGAAAGGCTTGCTCGGTTTTATCACATAGAGTCCTGATACGCACTTGGTTTTACTGAATGGTTTTTCCAACTTTTTCGATAAGGAACACTACCATGAAGAACAAGAGCAGAAAAGCGCCGTTACTCGCTTCTGGAGTTCTGGCCGGATTGCTGGTGGCATCTCCCGCCCATGCAGCGCTGATCGCCTATGAAGGCTTCGATTATGCTTCGGGCACCGGTATCATAGGTCAAAGCGGCGGCACGGGCTGGGCAGCTGGCAGCAGTTGGAGCGGGTATGATCCGTCGGTAACGTGGCCGGGAGTTGTCACCTCATCGGGTCTCTCTTATGGAAGCCTCGCCATTCAAGGCAATGCGCTGACTACCGCCACGACGCCGGGGCCTATGTTATCCTCATCAGCGATTTATTGGAGGAATCTTCCGCAGTTCGGACAGGAAGGAACGACCTTGTATGTGAGTTTTCTTTTTCGACCCGAGACAGGATATGGCTATTACGGAGGAGTAAACCTCACCGATGATTACGGGCGTGGAATATATGTCGGCAAATCAGGAGCTGATGGATATAATAACTATGGACTTGAGGGCCCGCTAGGCGTCATCGATTCATCGAGCGTTCCGGTAACCGCGGGTGTAACCGCTTTTATTGTCCTTAAGGCGCAGTTCCTGGCCGGTAGCGATATCTATTCGATCTTCGTCAATCCAGCTCTTGATGGATCGGAGTCTGCCGCGCCTTCGGCGATCAAAACAAATTTCGATCCCGTACCAGGCAGCCCTCTCGTTGGCACGACATTTCTATTTAACAATTATGGATATTACACCATCGATGAAATCCGGGTAGGCACGACCTATGCAGACGTGATGCCCACAGCAATTCCAGAGCCAGCCTCTCTGTCGCTGCTCGCTGTTGGCTTTGCCGCTCTTGCTGGTCGAACCCGATTCACCCTCCCGGCAGCGAAACATGATTGATTTTTCTCACCGGCAGAAAACCACTCTCGCCGCTGTCATCCGGAATCTCACCGGATGACAGCGGCGAGGTGTGATGCGCATTATGCGTCAGTGATAGTGTAGCGGCGATTCGCTCTTGATGTCGCCATCAACTGACCGCGTATCGACTTGCCCCGGTATTGTGCAAATCGCTATCGAAATCGAAATCGGATTTCATTCAACTGAACAATCGATTTTGATGACGATTTCGATGAAGAGGATGAATAACGCTAAACCTTGTCACTGCTGAACAGGTCGGGAACGGCGAGGGTGTCGATGATTTTGACGACGTCGGGCGAGAGGCCGGGCGGGTTGATTTTGCGGAGCACGGCGGCGAGGGTGGCGATTTTGCCTTCGATGGGCAGGAATTTGTTGACCACGACGATCTTGTTCTCTTTGACCCGGCAGTCGCCGCCGATGAAGCTGCCCTTTTCATACCTGACTTTGTGTCCGGTCGAGACGAAGGCCTCTTCGAGCAGTTCGAGCTGTCTCTGTTTTTTCATCTTACCCGTGCTGCAACAGGTACTTGAGTATCGGAGCTGCGTGCAGCGCCTGGATCATCCCGCCGTCGAAAACAATATCACGGAGGCGGTCGAGCGGCGTCAGATGCACGGTGATCTCTTCGGTTGCATCGAGATGCTGCGAGCCGGAAAAACTCACCCCTTCAGCGAGAAAGGTGAAGGAGATGTTGTTCTGCAGCGCCGGATTCGCGCTCAACTCCATCAACGGCGTCCAGATTCCGCCGCTGTAGCCGGTCTCTTCGTAGAGTTCCCGTTTTGCTCCATCAAGAATCGATTCACCTTCATCGACAACGCCTGCCGGAAGCTCCCAAGAAACTTCGCCGATGCCGTGGCGGTACTGGCGGATGAGCACCGCGTGCCGCTCATCGGTGATCGCAAGCACGTTCACCCAGGCAGGAAACTCCTGCACGTAGTAGTCGTCGATCGTTCGCCCGCTTGAGAGCTGCACTCGATCTTGCCGCAAGGTGAGCCACGGCCTCCGGTGCAGGTAGATCGATTCAAGCAGCTCCCAAGGAGCAGGATCGTTGTCGAAGCGCTCGCTCATCCGCGCATCCTCGGATCGAGGGCGTCGCGAATGCCGTCGCCGATCAGGTTGAAGCAGACCACGGTGGAGAGAATGGCGATGCCGGGGAAGGTCGAAATCCACCAGTGGTTCAGCAGGCTGTCGCGCCCTTCGTTGATGATGTTGCCCCAGCTCGGCGTGGGCGGCTGGACGCCGAGACCGAGGAAGGAGAGTCCAGCCTCCGTCAGAATGATGCTGCCGATCCGCAGCGTCGCGGCTACGATGACCGGCGTCAGGGTGTTGGGGAGCAGATGGCGGAAGATGATGCGCAGGTTCGAGAGGCCGAGCGATTTGGCCGCGAGGATGAACTCCTGCTCCTTGAGCGAGAGCACCTGTCCGCGCACGATGCGGGCCACCCCCATCCAGCCGGTGAACGACAGCGTGATGACGATCAGGTAGATCGAGTTGCCGAAGGTGGCGATGATGATGAGGATCAGGAAGAGCGCCGGAAAGGCGATGAGCACATCGACAATCCTCATGAGCGTGCCGTCCACCCAGCCGCCGAAATAGCCCGACGAGATACCGATCACCGTGCCGAGCGAGACCGAAATGAGCACGACGAGGAAACCGATGGAGAGCGAGATTCGCGAGCCGTAGAGCACGCGGCTGAAGATGTCGCGCCCGTACTGGTCGGTGCCGAGCAGAAAGGTTTTGGTGACGGCGTACTCCGGTTTGGCGATGTTGCCGGAAACGCTGACGAGATCGGTGAGCGGCATACTTTTTTCTCTCATGCCCTGCCGGTAGAATACCTGATCGGCTTCAATCCGGTAGCTGTTGACGAACTTCAGCGAGTGAACCTGATTTCTCGACCGGAGCTTCTGGCTGTCGAGAATCAGGGTGTTGGCCGCTCTGGAGGCCATGTCGCCGCCAGCTCTCATGGGAATGACCATCGTCCGGTGCTGGCGCAATACCAGCGCGTCGAGACGGGTCAGGGGCGGCTGATAGGCAGTAACGAGGAAATCCTGCTGGTCGTATGGGCTGAATGGCGAAAGCAGCGGCGCGAGGAATGCGACCGAGTAGAGCACGAAGATCACCATCGACGCAGCAACCGAAATGCCGTTGCGCTTGAAGGAGATCATGCCAAGCTGCCAGAGGCTCGCCTCGCCGGATCGGGATTCCTCTTTCTCCCTGAGCGCGTTGCGGTACGAGCGCACGGAAAAGCGCAGCAGCAGGAACGGCACGAGCAGAAGAAAGAGCGAGGCGATCCAGAATTCAAGCGTTTCAGGCGTGAATATCTGGCTTAGATCGGTGCGCGACAGAATAAGAAGCGTCACGCCAGCGCCCATCGAGCGGAGGCTGATAACGACGAGGTCGAAACGCGCGACAAGCAGGGCGAGGAATGAAGCGGTCGATAACAGGTAAAAGAGGCCTGATGCGCGTTTGCCAGCGCTCAAAAGGCCGAGTCCCGGCACAATGCGGTAAAGCACCGGTATGGAGGAGTCGTTCGTTCGTTGCGCAGCCATCGGGAAGAGATGAATGAATCTGTATCAATGTATCCTCAAAGTATCCAAAAAACGACACTTGCCGCATGATTTCAAACCGCAATCCGAAAAAAAAGCCGCCTTCTCGAAAAAAGGCGGCTTATGTTCATTTCAGAAACCGTTCAAAGGCGAATCAGGCCTGAGCGGCAGCTCCCTCGGCGGCGGCTTCAGCCTCTTTCCTCGGGGCCAGGACCGACACCACGGAGGCGTCCGCTTCGCCGAGAATCTGGATGCCCTCCGGCGCGATTTTCTGCAGGTCGCAGATGTGTAGCGTCTGACCAAGTTCGAGAACCGAAGTATCGACGGTGAAGTGCTCCGGCATAGCTTCTGGCTTTCCTTTCAGGGTCAGCGTGTGCACGTTGATCTGGATTTTGCCGCCACCGATCTTGACGCCGGGGCACTCGCCCTCAAGGTGAATCGGTACCTCCATCTCGACCACTTCGTCAGCCGAGAAGAGCTGGAAGTCGGCATGAATGACGCGGTCAGAGACCGGGTCGAACTGCACGTCCTTTATGAAGGAACGTACTGACTTGCCATCCGGGTACTGAAGGTCGATCAGGTGCGATTCAGACGAGTGGACAAGCTTGTCCAGACTGATTTCTTCGACGCTGATGGCAACGGTGGCTTCTCCTTTATGGTAAACGACGGCTGGCACCTGACCCTGACGGCGCAGCTTTGCAGCCTCGTTTTTCTTGACTTCGCGAAGGTTGACAGACAATGCTCTTGTTTCCATGCTTTTCCTCTGGCTCCTTTAACTGTTAACGCTTATAATTATTAGTGATGATTGGTAATCTTGCGGGTGATGTTCTTGCTGTCGAACAGATAGCTGACCGACTCGCCGTCATAGATTCTCTTGATCGCCTCGCCGAACAGGTTGCTGATGGTGACGGTCTCGATCTTCGGGCAGAAGTCATGCACCGAAACCAGCGAGTCGGTAACGATCACTTTCTCGAACACCGAGTCGTTGATGCGCTGCACCGCCGGTCCGGAGAGAATCGGGTGGGTTGCTGCGGCATAGATTTTCAGACCGCCGGCATCCTTGATGGCTTTGGCGGCGTTGACGATGGTGCCAGCCGTGTCGATCATGTCATCGACGAGCAACACGTTCTTGCCGCTCACGTCGCCGATGATGTTCATCACTTCGGCCACGTTGGCTCTCGGACGGCGCTTGTCCACGATGACCAGCTCGGTGCCGAGTTCAGAGGCGAACTTGCGGGCGAGCTTGACGCCGCCTACGTCCGGTGAGGCCACGACGAGGTTGTCGGCGATGTCCATGTTCTTGACATGGTCGATCAGCACCACGCTCGAATAGAGGTGATCGAACGGAATATCGAAAAAGCCCTGAATCTGCGGCGCGTGCAGGTCCATGGTGAGAATCCTGTCGGCTCCGGCCTGCGTGAGCAGATTGGCAACAAGCTTGGCCGTGATGGCCACGCGCGGCTTGTCCTTCCTGTCCTGGCGGGCATAGCCGTAGTAGGGCAGAACGGCGGTGATCCGGTGCGCCGAAGAGCGCTTGGCGGCGTCGATCATGATGAGCAACTCCATCAGATTGTCAGCCGGGGGATTGGTGGACTGGATAATGAACATATCCGAGCCACGGATCGATTCGAAATAGTTGACCGAAATCTCGCCATCGGAGAAGTTCTCCGCCTTGGCATCGCACAGCGGCGTGCCGAGATATTCGGCGATTTTTCTGGCCAGTTCCGGATTACTGCGTCCCGCGACAATTTTGATTGGTGTTTCCATCGCTCACTGCTTTTTTCTGATGAAACGAATTATATTACGGCTCCATCTTCGTTTACCGGGTACGGCGCACGACTTGACGCAACCGGAACGGTAAGGATTGAGAATATAGCAAAACGGATTAAAATTATCAGTAAAATTTCTGGCTGACTTTGTCAGAGCGTAGATCATGAAAATTACCGAAATCAAAGCCTTTCTCGGGCGCTATTTCGACCCGGTCGAGCTGATCGGCGAGGGCGACGTCGAGATCACGGGACCAGCGAAGATCGAAGAGGCCGCAGCGGGCCAGGTCAGTTTCGTGGCCAATGAGAAGTACTATCGCCATATTGCCGACACTGGCGCGTCGCTCGTTGTCGTCAGTCCGAAAGCTCCGCTCGATGGCGCGCCTGCCGGAACCAGTTTTCTGAAGGTGGCCGATCCCTACACCGCTTTCGTCTTCATCCTTCAACACTTCTCCGTCAAGCGCCGCATCGCGGTTCCCGGCATCGCCGCAACGGCCTCGATTGCCACTTCGACCCGTATTGGCCAGAACGTCTCGGTCGGCGAGCACGTCGTCATCGGCGAGCAATGTGTTATCGGCGACGACACGGTGATCGGCCCCGGCACAGTGCTCATGGATGGCGTGACGGTCGGCTCCGGATGCACGCTCTATCCGCTCGTGACCATTTACGACGGCACCTTGATCGGCGACCGCGTTATTATTCATAGCGGCACGGTCATCGGCGCGGACGGCTTTGGCTTCGCGCCGCAGAAGGATGGCTCCTACATCAAGATTCCGCAGATGGGCACGGTCGAGATCGGCGACGATGTTGAGATCGGCGCGAACACCACCATCGACCGGGCGACCATGGGCGCGACGGTTATCGAGAAAGGGGCCAAGATCGACAATCTCGTGCAGATCGCTCACAACTGCCGGATCGGCAGCGATACGGTCATCGCCTCGCAGGCCGGAATTTCCGGCAGCGTGAAGATCGGGCGTCAGTGCCTCATCGGCGGGCAGGCGGGATTCGCGGGTCATCTGGAAATTGCCGACCGCACCTCGGTGGCGGCCAAGGCGGGAATATCGAAATCTTTCCTGGAGCCAGGCCTCGCGATTCGCGGTGTGCCCGCCCAGCCGATGCGCGATCAGCTCCGCCAGGAGGCGCAGGTGCGCGGACTTGGCGAGATGAAGTCACAGCTCGAATCGCTTAAAGTGATGTTTGAGGAGATAAAGAAAAGCCTCGACGGGTAATAGCCCCTATCCGCCGCTCCGGTTTTCAGATAACTGAACGGAGCGCGCGGTTACGGTTCAGCCTGGTTCGGTGATCTTGAGCATTGCCGAGACTTTCTGCAGGAACGGTTTGATCTTGAGCGGCTTGATGAGACTGTCGCTGATGCCGCTCTCTTTGGCCATTCTCAGCGTTACATTGTCGAGATTGCCGCTCAGGCCAAGTATTGGAATGTCGCGGTAGGAAGATGGTGATGAACGAATGCGGTTGGCAGTGTCGAAACCGTCAAGCACCGGCATTCTGAGGTCGATGATCAGCAGGTCGCAAGGTTGAGTTTGCAGTATATTCAGCGCCTCAAGACCGTTGGAGGCTTCGAGAATCGTGATGCCGAGTTTGTTGAGCATCAGCTTGATAACCCTGCGGTTGAAATCGAGATCGTCGGCAACCAGCACTGTCTTACCCGATAGCGACTCCTTGAGCGTATTTCGAACCATTTCAAGCGAGCTTTTCAGCGCGCCGAGAAGTTCAGGCAGGGCGGGGGGCATCGAGATCAGGGCATCGACTCCCTTAATGGTATCGATTGACGTATTGGTAGAGGAACTGCACGCGACAACAGGAATATCCAGACCTTTGTTTCTGATGCACTTTGCCAGTTTTTCAGCGCCGGATGGTGGCAGGCTAACGTTGGCGAGTACGATGCCGTAACCGTTTGCTCCGATCATTTCAAGAGCTTTGTCGCTGTCTTCAGCATCGTCCAGCCCGATTTTCAGCGGTGAGAGCTGGCGGCGGAGAAGCGGAGCGTACTCCGCAGGAATTCCCGCAAGGAGCAGTTTTTTACCCGAAAAGATGGGAGCGTACTCCTTATAGAGTTCCGACTCGTACTTGCTGATGGCCGCCTGACCGAGCAGCGGGAATTCCAGAATGAACTCCGTATAGCTGCCCTCTACCGATTTGCAGGCGATCTGGCCGTTGAAGGAGCGCATTACCCTCTGGCAAAAAGCGAGTCCAAGACCGGTACCGCCTTTTTTCCCGGAGGTAAAGAAGGGGTCGAAGATTTTGGAAAGGATTTTCGGAGCAATTCCCGGGCCGTTATCCCTTATAATGATTCTGTTTGCGGTATTTCCTCGCTGGAGAGAGATGTCGATGCGCCCGCCAGGTACTGCATGGAGCGCATGAATGGCATTGACCAGCAGGTTGTAGAGTACCAGAGTATAGTTGTTCTCTTCGCCAAGGAACAGGAAATCTTCTCCCGGCCAGAGATTGATCATCAAACGCTCCTGTTCGGACGCATAGCCATATTCTTCAATGGCCTTACGGGTTATGACCATTGCGGACAGGCACTTCAGCTCTTCCTTGGCGACATCGGTGTTTCTGAAATTGCCCAGGGTCATCGTGATGACATGGAGGCCGCGGTTGACAGCCATTTCTGCCTGGGTTAACCGTTTGGTTATGGTTTCAATGGCAGGCGCGGGAATCGAGACCGCTTTGTTTTCAGTGCCATGCGGTAATTCGTGCAGGACTTCATCGATATTGTGACGTATCTGCGAAAGAGGATTGCGCATCTCGTGTGCAATACTCCCTGCAAGGGCTTCCAGGGCGAGGTATTTCTCTTCCGCTTTTTGCCGTTCCAGCTCTTTCAGGCTTTTCCAGTTACTCAAGCTGAAAATATAGCCCGCAAAAATGGAGAAGGCCATGACAATACCGTACTCTGGTATATTAAATGTTGGATGTAACGGTATATGAGGAGTTGATAACAGGCAAAAAACGATAGCTGTAGTCACTCCGAAAGAGAGGTCTAAAGTAAAAATCAGCCAGTTTGGCACAAACATCATCAAAATAAAAACCATGACAATTTCCGAATAGAGCCAGAGCTCATGAAAATTGTTCATGATTAGTGATACCGTAAAGAGGAATGGCAGAGAGAATATTAACGTAATATGCCAGTAGTACGACAAATAAGGACGAAAAGAAGAAGGGAGGTTATGGATGAACATCAAACTGACACAAAAGAACGTGGCGATCAGTCTCAGCCAGATATTTTCATAGGGTAGATGAAAGCCGTATCTGTAAACAAAATACAACAAAAAATGAGAGGCGGCACCGAGCATGCCAATCACCTTGGTATTGTCTCGGGAGACCAGAGTTCCTTCCTTGAGGTATCCCTTTAGATGAACAAACTCTTTCAAAATTAAATCCCGATTACTTTTGGTGTGATTTTTTTCTGCGAGACAATAAATCGTAGCTTTATTGTTGTTGCTAAAGTTCTTTGAAACGCAAATTCCGGCAGAACTACTGATACACTCAATTGTGTACTCGAGTATAAATCGGGGTGCCGATGCGTTCGCACCTAAACATTTTTTGAAAATTATCGGTATTACAAGACACCACCTACACTGTGATCATTTATATTAAAGTAATCAGAAGCGCTCTTTTCAGCAAACCCAATCATCTCTTCGGGTGACGGATGTCCCCCAAATTGTCATGTTTTTAGTGGTGTTGTCGCTGAAGTTTATATCTGACCTTATTTTTTGATCTTAGATTCTACAGGTTTTCGCACTACTCCGGGGTGAATTCTTGTCGGTCTCCAATGATCTACGCTTTTTTCTGCATCTCATCTTTGAGCAAGCCGATTGGATTGATTATCGGCAAGACCGAAATGATACCGCTTCGACGAATGGTCATCAGAAATTCGAAATGCGGTAATCTGTGCGAAAAGATTGCAATTTTTTTGTAATCGGGATGCTATCATGTCTGGATATTTATTATGAACAATTTCGGCTCACGGGTTAATAAAATTTATTATCTACTTAATAAGTGTGCAATTGATCATAATTACAAATAGATAATATATGACTATTGGAGATTCTCATCGGTTTACAAGTTCCACTGATTTGCCCGATTTTATCGAGAAAAAACTTCGTCAGTGTGACGACGAAATGTTCAACCCCAGAAAAAATAAAAAGCCTCTCGTTCTCGGAGATCGTCTGCCAGATTCTGGTTCAATCATGTTACAAAGTAACGATTATCTGAACATCTCGAATCACCCCCGAATTCGAAAAGCACAGCTTGACATGCTCACGGCCATGAACAGGGAGCCTCTTATGTCCGCAGTGTTTTTGCATGAAGACAGTGCGCTGAATCTGCTTCAGAAAAGAATGGCTTTATTGACAGCTTTTGAAAGCAGTCTTCTCTGTCAGTCAGGTTGGGCGGCCAATGTCGGTCTTTTACAGGTGATTGCCGATAGCTCTGTGCCGGTTTATATCGATTTTTTTGCCCATATGTCGCTATGGGACGGCGTCAAAATCGCAGGTGCGACGCCATATGCTTTTCGTCATAACGATCCAGCACACCTGGAACGGCTCATCATTGAACGTGGCCCGGGGGTAGTGGCTATCGATGCACTTTACAGTACTTCAGGCGAAATAGCTCCTCTCAAGGATATTGTTGAAGTTGCCAATCGTCATGGATGCGTATTGGTTATCGATGAATCCCATTCTCTTGGCACGCACGGCAATCAGGGGGCCGGTCTGATCAGCGAATTAGGTTTGACCGATCAGGTTCACTTCATTACGGCAAGTCTTGCCAAAGCCTTTGCAGGGCGGGGTGGTGTCATTTTTTGTCCATCGAGACTGGCAAAGTACTATCCATTCATGTCTTCACCATCGATTTTCAGTAGTACTCTCCTTGACTTTGAAATAGCGGGATTCAATGCAACGCTCGATGTTATCATCGAGGAAGACGAGCGTAGAACAAAGCTCCACGAAAAATCAAAATATTTCAGAGAGGCTCTTGCCACGCTGGGCTATTCTGTCGCCAGTGAATCACAAATTGTATCGATTCTGAGCGGGCTTGAACCCGATACTGAAAAGCTTCGTGACGCGCTCGAAGCGAGGAATGTTTTCGGTTCAGCCTTCATGGCTCCGGCAACCCCGCGGACCCGCTCTCTCATGAGATTTTCTATACATAGCGATCTCACGATGGAAGAGCTTGATTATGTGCTGAATGTTTGCGCGGATATTCGTGATGAAATCGGAATGTGGAACTGGAAATCGACGAAAAAAATCAGGCACATGAGGTGACTTGGCAGTACTATCTATAAGAGCGGTAAGCTTTATGGATAGTATTCTATGCGTTATTCATGTGGCCTATCTGCTGACTTTGCTTTAAGGTAATTACGCTGTACCCGGAAAAACTGTACTGATTTACGTTATTGAAGAATCGTAAATTGGCGAAAATATCTCATTTGCGGTTTAGTCAGCTGAAAATACAGTGCGCCTGAACGAAACTGGTGGAGAATGATACGAATATGTCATGACGTGGGCTATGGGCGATACCGGTTGACAGCCGCTAACTACGTTTTTCCGGCCCGTTTGTTGCAACGCAATCTCTTTACGGCACACTGTATCGCCCCTGTTCATCACCTGAAGTTGTATGAATCAGGAAAGGTTCCGCGGTACCTGTGACGAGTGATGGTGGATGATCGGCTTTTCATACTCCAGGTTTACGGCAAAGGTGAATCTGGATGGAAAAGTCAGGAGGAGCTGATCGACCTCGAACTCGAAGGCGTAGATGCCGCTGAGAATCCAGGCATCTCCTCCAAGACTCTGCTTTTTGAGCGATTTTTCATAGAGCCGTACGCGGAGGTTGTCTCTGGTGGCGAGCTGTTCGAAGTAGTTCCGGATGCCTTCAGTAGTGCTAACGGTGTGAGGAGAAAAGGTTGGAATGAGCACCGCATGTTCATGATAGAGATGCTCGACTTTTTCAATCTCTCCGGAGCATATCCCGGAAATCCATTCTGAAAGCACCTCTTCGGCGTTCTGGTAGTGCATTGTATGTGGCTCGCTTATGGTCGATACTTCGCTTGGCCAGGCTGTCCGGGCAGACCAAAGGCGATGCCGGGAAGAAACCTGCCCGTCCGGCGTCAGTGAAACACTTCTGAACGATCCGGACGGGCAAAGATAAGAATTTTTTTGTTCCTATAAACTCTCTCGTACGTTCGGAACGTCAGAGTCTCAGCTCGCCGGTTTGGGCCTGACGCTTCAGCTCGTTGTTGGCGTAGATCAGTACTTCGACTCGGCGGTTCTGGCGTCTGCCTGCTTCGGTTTCGTTGGTGGCTACTGGCCGGGTTTCGCCGTATCCGATTGCGGTAAGGCGGCGGTCAGAGACGCTATAGGTTCGCAGAAGCGTGGAAACCGATTCGGCGCGGCGCTCGGAGAGCAACTGGTTCTCGGTTTCAGAGCCAGTATTGTCGGTATGCCCTTCGATAACCACGTTGGTATCGTCATACCGGTTCAGGATTCTCGACAGCTTTTCGATGTTGTACTGACTGTCGGCGTTGAGAGTGGCCGAGTTGGTCGAGAAGAGCAGTCCGGTGTCGAAGACCACGCGGATGCCTTCGCCGACCCGTTCCACGCGGGCATTTCTGACCTCCTGACGTATTTCATCAGCCTGCTTGTCCATGTAGTCGCCGATGACCGCGCCTGCTGCGCCGCCGATCACTGCGCCGAGGAGTGCGCCCTTTGCCCAACTGCCGGTTTGACTGCCAATGATGCCGCCGATCACCCCGCCCGCCGTTGCGCCGTAACCTGCGCCGCGCCCGGCGTTCGTTGATGATTCGCATCCGGTGATCATCGATGCCGTGGAAAAGAGCATGACAAAAGCGGCGGGTTTTGCAAGTTTCTGCATGGTGTTCATCGTTGTCATGGTTTTGTGTTTGGTAAGCATGCCGGGTGGGGATACAGGCAAGGATGTGCATCCGCCACTCACCGGAAAATCTGTACATGTCTACATCAAAATGTATAAAACAATTAAATGGTTCGAGGCAAAACCGCTTGGCCGCGTCCGATTTTTGTCTCTATGACCGAAGCCAGAGGAAACTGTTTCAGTGCGTTGAGCGCAACGCCAGAACCGGGTCGAGTCGCGAGGCTTTCCAGGCGGGGAAGAGTCCGAACGACACGCCGATGGCCGAGCAGACCAGCAGTGATACCACGATCCAGAGCCACGGCAGGATGACTGGCAGATTGAATTGCAGCGCGACCAGGTTGCCCGCGCTCGCTCCGGCGACGATGCCGAGTACGCCGCCGCCAAGCGAGAGCAGCAGGGCTTCGAGCAGGAACTGCTCAAGGATTGTGCGACGGGGAGCGCCGACCGACATGCGCACGCCGATCTCGCGCGTGCGTTCAGTGACGCTGACCAGCATGATGTTCATGATGCCCACGCCAGCGGTGAGCAGCGCCATGAAGCTGATGATGAAGGCACCGGTGCCGACGATGCGCTGGATGTCGCGGAACGACTCGACCAGCGATTCGTTGGTTCTGATCTCGAAATCGTTCGGCGTTCTGACCGTCAAGCCCCGCGCAAGCCGCATCGCACCGATGGCCCGGTCGATGGTTTGCTTGTAGACTTTCTGCGAGGTCGCCTCGACCGTGATGGAGATGCTCGACTTTTCGTTCACCTCTTCGAGATAGCGGCTGATCGGAATGAGCACGAAGTTGTCCTGGCTCTGACCGAAGGCCGCCCCTTTCTTGCTGAATATGCCGACCACCGTATACACTTTTCCGTTGGCCCTGATCTGCTTGCCGACCGGATTCTGCCCCTGCCGGAAGAGGTTCGCCGCCACATCGCTGCCGAGCACGGCAATATTGGAGGCATAGCGGAGATCGCCGTCGTTCAGGTTCCTGCCCGCGATCACGTCGAAGCCGTTGGCCGGAGCGAAGCTCTCATCCCCGCCGGTCAGCGTTACGTCGGGGTTGGTATTTTCGTTGCCGTAACTGGCCTGGGCGGCCTGGTTGGTGATGATGAACCCGATGTTCCGGGCGCTCTCGCCCATATATTTTCTGAAGAGCTGCGCCTGTTGCCAGGTGATGTCCTTGCGGTTGGCGTAGAGATTTCGGCTGTGGCCGCTGCCGAAGACCGTGGCGGGGTTTTTCTGGATTTGAAAGGTGTTTGCGCCAAGGCTCGACAGGCCAGACGCTATCGAGCGGTCAACGGCGTCGAGCGCGGTCATCACCGCGATGATCGAAAAGACCCCCACCGCCACGCCGAGCGTCGTCAAGGCCGAACGCAACTTGTTGACCGCCAGCGAAGTCGCGGCCTGCACCAAGGTTTCCCTGATCGAGAGCATCATGGCTATTCGTATCTGAGTGAAACGGCCGGATCGAGCCGCGATGCTGAAATCGCCGGCGCAAGGCCCGAGATAACGCCGGTGGCGACCGACACCACGAGACTCGCCAGCACCAGCATCGGCGAGAAGCTGACAGGGAAGTCCGGCAGCAGGTTCTGGATGAGCACGGTGATCGAGAGTGCCGTGGCGAGGCCGATGACGCCGCCGACCAGGCAGATCATCACCGACTCGATGAGGAACTGCATGAGGATCGTCCGCCGTCGCGCGCCGAGCGCCTTGCGCAGGCCGATCTCTCGCGTGCGCTCCTTGACGCTCACGAAGGTGATGTTCATGATGCCGATGGCTCCCACGAAGAGCGACATGCCGGTGATGAAGATGCCCGCCAGAGCGATGCCGTTCCTGATCGGATCGAGCTGGCTCTTGAAAGCCTGCTGCTCGTTGATGCCGAAATCATCCGCCTTGCCCGGCGGCAGCTTTCTGATCCGCCGCATCAGCCCGGTCAGCTCCTCCTTGGCCTCCGGAATCCGCTTTTCATCCTTGACTTTGACCCTGATCGTCACCATCCCCGTTTTGCCATAGACCTTTTCAAACGCGCCGAGCGGCATGATGAGCTGGTTGTCGAAGCTGAAGAGGCCGAGAAACTTGCCCTGCTTTTTGAAGACGCCAACGACGCGCACATTGTGGTTTTTCAGGCGGAGGCTCTTGCCGACGGCCCGCCCGTCCGTGAAGAGCCCCGAAGCGATGTCGTCACCGATGACGCAGACCGCATCGCTCGCCGCCGACTCCTGTGCCGTGAAGAAGCGCCCGTCCGACAGGTCGCCGGATGCGGTGAGCGGGTAGTCGTGATTGGTGCCGAGCGCGAAGATCTGCAGAATCTGGCGGTCGCGGTAGCGGGCGTCGGCCTGTATGGTGGACATCTGCGGCACGGCCACGATCAACTCCGAGAGCGAGTTGCCTTCGATGATCCGGTTGATCTCCGTGGCGTAACGGGTTTCGATGTCGGGCCGGTTGCGGTAGCGCCACCACTGGCCCATCGTGCTCCACGACCCTTTCTGCACGTAGATCACGTCATAGCCGAGCATGGAGAGACTTTTGTCGAAGCCGAGGTCGATGCCATTGATCGCCGTGCCCATCATGGTGATCGCCACGATGCCGATGATGACGCCGAGAGCCGTCAGGAACGAGCGAATCTTGTTGGCCTTGATCTGCTGTACGGCAATGTTCAGGCTCTCGCCCGTCTCGTACCGGAACTGCCGGATGGTGGGGCTCATGGTGCGGAGTCGCTTTCGATCCGTCCGTCGCGGAGGCGGATGATTCGGCGGGTGAAGCGGGCGATGTCCTCTTCGTGGGTGATGAGGATGATCGTGTTGCCCGCATCGGAGAGTTTGCCGAAGATCTCCATGATGTCGTGACTCGTGGCCGTGTCGAGGTTGCCGGTGGGTTCGTCGGCGAGGATGATCGATGGGTTGTTGACCAGCGCCCGCGCGATGGCTACGCGCTGCGTTTGCCCGCCCGACAGCTCGCCGGGCTTGTGGTTGATCCGGTCGCCGAGGCCGACCTGTTCGAGCGCCTTCCGTGCCCGGTCGAGCCGCTCCTCCCGCCCTACTCCGGCGTAGACCAGCGGCAGTTCGACGTTTCTGAGGCAGTCGAGTCGCGATAGCAGGTTGAAGGTCTGGAAAACAAAGCCGATCTCCCGGTTGCGCACCCGCGCCAGCTCGTCGTCATCCATCTCGGCCACGTTCTGGCCGTTCAGCTCGTAGCGTCCGGCGGTCGGCGTGTCGAGGCAGCCGAGAATGTTCATCAGGGTCGATTTGCCGCTGCCCGACGGCCCCATGATGGCCGCATAGTCGTTCTTGCGGAAATCGAGGTCGATATTGTCGAGCGCCTTGACCAACTGATCGCCCATCGTGTAGTGCTTGGAGAGCGAGCTGATCCTGATGATGAACGGACGGTCGCTCACGGCTTCTCCTGCACTTTGATGGCGCTTCCGTCGTGCAGTTCGCGGCTGATGGCTCCGTAGCTGCCCGAGACAACCTTCTCGCCCTCTTTCAGTCCGGAAAGCACGATGATGTGGGTGTTGTCCGTCGTGCCGGTCTTCACTTTCCTGAATCGAGCCCTGCCGTTCTCGACAACGAAGACCCCTTCAGTCTCTTCGGGAGTATGGGCCTTGTCGGAGACCCGCACCACCTTGTCGCCGTTGGCCGAGTCGGTCGGCGCGCCGGGGCCTTTGCCGGAGGCGTCGCGCATCGTGACGCTCTGGATCGGCACCACGAGCGCATTTGGGACGCGCTGGGTTTCGATCTCCGCTGTGCCGCTCATGCCGGGCTTGAGCAGACGCTGATGGTTCAGAATCCTGATCTTGACGGCGAAGTTGGTCACCTCCTCCTGGGTGTTGGCGGCCTGCGTGGTGGCCGAGTTGGCGATTTCACGCACTTCGCCCTGGAACTTCCTGTCGCCGAAGGCATCGACCGTCACCGTCACCGGATTGCCCACCCGCACGTTGACGATGTCGTTTTCGTTGACCTCCACTTCGAGCTGCATACTGTCGAGGTTGGCGAGCCGCAGCACCTCGGTGCCGGGGAACTGTCCCGTACCGACGACGCGCTCGCCCAACTTGCTCTTCAGCGACACGATCGCGCCGTCGATGGGCGCTCTGACCACGGTTTTGCCGAGCCGCTCCTGGTTCTGGTCGAGCATACTCCGGTTCTGCTGGATGGCGAATCGCGACGCTTCGAAAGCGGCGCGGCTCGCTTCGGCGTTGGTTTTGGCCGTGAGCCAGTCGGTCTGCGAGATCAGCTTGTCTTTATAGAGCAGATCGGCTTTGCGGAAATCATCTTCCGACTTGAGCATCCGCGCCTTGGCCTCCATACTCTGCGCACTGGAGAGATTGAGCTGCGCCTGGCTCTGCTTGACCTGGTTGACGTAGATGTCGGGCTGTATCCTGAAGAGCAGCTGGCCCGCCTTCACCTCCTGCCCCTCCACGACCGGCAGCTCGATGATCTCGCCCGACACGTCGGGGGACATCGCCACTTCGGTCTCCGGCTCGATCTTGCCGGTTGCCGTGACGGTGTGCACCACCTCCTTGCGGAACACCTTTTCGGTGGTGATCTCGACCGCCTTTTCGCGTGTATTCAGCCAGACGATGAGCGAACCACCGATGGCGATGAGCGCGACGGCGATAATGATGATGATGCGAAGCTTTCCGGTGCGTTGAGTTTTAGCCATAAATCAGTGAGATAATGCGTTGCTGTCCTCGATGCCGAGGGTTCCGCTGGTGTAATCGAGCAGCGCCTTTTGCAGCGCCAGATTGTAGAAGGCCTGGGTCAGAGTGGAACGGGCGCTGAAGAGCGTTGCCCTCGCCGAGCTGAGTTCGACGAAGCTCGAAGCGCCGAGATCGTACTTGCGCGTAATGCCCTGAGCCGCTGATTCCGATGCCTTGAGGCTCTCCCGCGCCGACTCGATGCGGGTGAATGCCGCCTGGTAATCACCGGCCACCTGCTTCAGGTCGATCTCGATGCCATCCTTCAGCTCCTCGTAATCGAGCTGCCGGTTCCGGCTTGCCACCTTGGCCGTCTCGACATTGTAGCGCGTCGTGAATCCGTCGAAAATCGTCCACGAAAGGTTGAGTGAAACGGCGTGGTCGATGCCGTTTTCAAGCTGCTTGCCTACCGGCGGATAGGAGTAGTCGTATGTTGTGCCAAGCATGGTTGTCTGGTAAGAGTCGATCGCGCCGCTACTCATGGTGAAGGCGAGGTCGAGCTTCGGCAGCCGCGAACCGGCGACACGCCTCGCGTCCTGCCGCGCAGCATCGCTTTCCAGGCCCTGCGCCGTGAGGTCGGCGCGGCGTTCGAGGCTCGACGCGGACAGCGCCGCGATGTTCACGTCGGGCGAGAGCTTCAGGATCGAGGCGGTACTGACCGGTTCGAGCGCGATCTCCTCCGGCGGATCGATGCGCAGCCGCCGGACGAGTTCGAGCTTGCTGCGGCGGAGCTGGTTTTCGGCGTTGATGACGCCGAGGTTGCCGTTGCTCACCTCCGCCTGCTGCTGGTAGAGGTCGGTGATCGACTTGAGTCCGGTATTGAACTGCCGGTTGGTCAGGGTCAGCAAATCACGCGCCGACTTGAGGTTTTCCCGCGCAATGTCGAGCAGCTCCTGGTCGAGCAGCACCTGGTAGTAGTGCTGCGTCACGTCGTAGGCGATACTCTCTTTGGCGCGTTGCAGGGTGAATCCGGCAGCCTTTTTCCGGTCGAGCGCCGCTTGCAGGGCAGCGTAATCGCTCAGGCCGTTGAAGAGGTTGAGCGAGGCCGTGAGGCTGAGATCGACGGTGGAGCTTCGGGAGGTCGTGTTGATGGCCGTATCCGATCCGACGCCGGAGAGCGGAGAGTATGAGGCGTATGAGCGGTTCACCGAACGGGGGACGTAGCTGGCCGACGAGGTGACTTTCGGCAGAAAGTTGCCGTAACTTCTCAGAAGATCGACCCCTTCGAGATGCAGGTTGTTTTCAGCCTTTTTGACTGACGTCGCGTTCCTGAGCGCAATATCGATACACTCATGCAGCGAGAGGGTTTTCGTCTGTTGACTTTCTGCGTGAACGGTCACTACCGGAAGAAACAGGAGAAGGAGAGCAATGAAAACGTTTTTTTTCACCATTCGACGGCTTGCGGTTTGAGCTCGGTTATAAGGCATCGATGCATCATGTTGCTATGAATATACGCAATGGCCAGACAAAGCACATAGTTGCAAGCCTCGGTAAAGTCAAACGGTGGCGAAACGGGGGGCTGGTCACAGCTTTTCGAGCACCTGGTCGATGCAGCGCCGGAAGTGATCCGCCTTTGCGGGATTGATCTGGATAAGCGAGGTGTAAACCCGGATGGCCTTTTTATACGCGCCCTGGGCGATGAAAAGGTTGGCCAGCGACTCGGTCGTCATGGCAATCGAGGCGTCGTCGGGGAAGGGCTGCTTTTGCTCGGCGAGCGGCGTCGGATCGAAGCACTCGGTAGCTCGCGGCGGCGTGAATCCGGCGAGGGCTTTCGAGAGCTGCTCGAACTCCTCGGCGACCTTGTCGATGGCAGGTTTCCGCTCCGGCTCCGGCGCTTGCGACTGGAGCGTCTTGACCTCGATCAGCTCCCGCCACGCAACCTGGTTCGACGGAGCGATGCGGCAGCAGTGGCTGAGATGCTCGATTGCATCATCGTAGCGCTTCAGCCCACGCGATGCCCGCGCCGAGAGCAGATGAAAGATGTAGGATTCCGGAAGCCAGCGCTTCATGCAAATCAGCTTGTCGAGGGCTGGCTCGAACGCGCCGAGCTTGATATCCAGTGAAACTTCGGCGAAGATGAGATGCGGGTCACTGGTCATTCCGGTATTGGGGTCAAGGCGGTTTAAGGGAGAGCGGGAGCAGCCAAGCTCCCGTACGGTCAGATTTTAGGCGTTATCGAACGCTTTTCCAAGGCCAAAAGCAAGAGTTTTTCAACCAGTTCGGCAAATCCGACGCCCGAGGCAGCCATCATCATCGGATACATGCTGATGTCGGTAAAACCGGGTATCGTGTTGATTTCGTTCAGGATGACGCGGTTCGTGCCATTTTCGACGAAGAAATCGACTCGCGACATTCCCTCGCATCCGAGCGCCTTGAAGACGGTCAGCGCGGCTTTGCGTACTTCATCGGCCACCCCTTCCGGCAGGTCGGCGGGGATGAGCAGCTTTGCTTCGTTTTTGATGTATTTGTCCTCGTAGCTGTAGAAGTCGCTGCCGGGGATGATTTCGCCGGGCACCGAGGCCACCGGATCGCCATTGCCGAGCACGGCCACCTCGATCTCGCGCCCCGAAATCGAGGCTTCGACGAGCACCTTGCTGTCGAGGCTACAGGCCGTTTCGAGCGCCACCGAAAGCTCCTCCGCGTTGCGCACCTTTGAGATGCCAACCGACGAGCCGAGATTTGCCGGTTTGACGAAGAGCGGCCAGCCGAAGCGCTTGGTAATCTCCACGACGATGCCAAGCGGATGGGCGGCGTAATCGCTGCTCTTGACCGTCAAGTACTCAGCCACCGCGACTCCCGCGTCCACCGCGCAGAGCTTGGTCAGCGCCTTGTCCATCGCCAGCGCAGAGGCGGTCAGGCCGCAGCCGGTGTAGGGAATGCCAAAGGTGTCGAGGCACCCCTGAATTTTTCCGTCCTCGCCGTACGAGCCGTGCAGTGCGATGAACGCCACGTCGGTGTTTTCGAGAAACGCGCCGAAATCGAAGCGCTTGGCTTCATCGAGATCAGTCAGCTCGCCGAGCCGTTCGGAAACCGCACTCAGTCCGGCATTCCTCAGCAGCGTGGTGACGTCGAGCGCCAGAACACTCTTGGCGCAGGCGCCGCCGTGCCACGTGCCGTCGCGGTCGATGTAGAGCGGCGAAAGTTCATACCGGCTCCGGTCGATTTCTGCCGCGATGGCTCGCGCGGAGATGATCGATATTTCGTGTTCGGCGGACTTGCCTCCAAAGATGAGGGCGACTGTTTGCTTTGACATAGCGATAATACTGAAGGTGAACGGATGACGGTCAGGAGACAAGGTGCATGTGTTCGACGAGGATGCAGCGGTTCTGCACGACGTCGAGTCCGGCGTTTCGGGCTTTTTCGGCGGCGGCTTCGCTGGTGATGCCAAGCTGCATCCAGACCACTTTCGCGCCGATGGCGATAGCCTCATCGACGACTGGTGGCACGTCCTGCGGCTTGCGGAATATATCGACAATTTCGATCAGGTCGCGCTTTTCCGGCGGGATGGCCGAGAGCGATGGCCAGCATTCAAGCCCGAGCACCTCGCGAAGCGCTGGATTGACCGGATAGATGGTATAGCCCGCATGGATCAGGTACCGCGCAACGCCATTGCTTGCCCGATCAGGCTTGTCCGAGAGGCCGACGACGGCGATATGGCGATAGTTTTTAAGGATCGTTGCGATATCCATCGTTATCAAGGTGAAGCGTTGCGTCAAAGCTGCGCAGAGAGCCGTTCCTGACGAAAATACCACAAAATACCGGTCTGGCACCAGACTCACAACGGGTCAGGGGGAAATTTGTGGGGGGATATTTGGCGGATTATCTTCGCCTGATTGTTGACGAAATTTCGGGATAATTGTAAATTGCGATTGCTTGTAAGGTATCTGTATTGAGTCTTTATTTTGTTTGGTCATTGATAGGAAATAAAAATTTAAGAGCATGAAGCTGATCGAAGAAATTATAGACCTGCTTAGTTCAAAGGAGCCGAACCTGACGACAGCTCTGATGAAAACAAAGGTTCTTCTCCACAAGCTCGGGGAGAAAAAGCTGGTTGATTGGGTAAATAGTGAGCTGAATGGGTATTCTGATTTAGAAAATATTCCTGATTATCGAGTTCTTCGTGTAGTTATAAAGGGGAATGTTAGTAATGGCTTTTCTCGTTATACAAATCACGCTCTTCCATTATTGCATCTTGATGCGGATTTAAGAAAGCATTTTGAGACTCATTATCTTAAACAAAGTGTTGCCGCAATCGAAGGTTATGCAGATAAAGATGAATTAGCAATCTCTATTCCTTTAGAGTTTTGTCAATTTATTTCGATGGGCTTGGATGGTGGTTTTCAGGTTGAGAGTGCATGGGGAAAATGTGCAGCAGGAGCAATGAAGCAGGTGCTTACAGAGGTTTCGTCAAGGTTGTTAGACTTTCTTTTGGAGCTATCTGAAAAATTTCCAGATGAGATGCAGCCTTCAGAAATGAAAGAAAAATCTAAAGAGGTTGGAGTGTCAGATTTGTTCAATCACACAGTTTTTGGCGATAATACAACTATCGTTGTCGGTGACTCAAACACTCAGCATATAAAAAATAAGATTGTTAAGAAGGATTTTGATTCGCTACGAAAAGTGCTTTTAGATAACGGTTTATCAAAAAATGATATTTCAGACCTAAGTAATGCAATAGTCAGCGATGGTGGCTCACTGGAGGTTGCTGAAAATAGATTGGGGAAAAATGTCTCTGATTGGATGGCTACAATGATCTCTAAAGCTGGTTCGGCTGCATGGGATATCAATATTGGTGCGGCAGGGGGCTTACTTTCTTCTGCTATTGCTCATTACTATGGATTTTAATCATGTTGTTATTTATCATTTATACGCGAATATTGAAAAAATATTACTGGAACGATTTTCCGTGAAAATTGGTATATTTCACCACAATCAGACACTTAAACGGAGAAAACGATGGCCTCTGCTCATGATGTTGCGAGGTACTTCATTGCGCTGAGTGCTGGCTCGGACGAGGAGGGCATATCGAATATGAAGCTTCAGAAGCTCATCTACTACGCCCAGGGCTACCACCTCGCGCTTCACGATACCCCTCTCTTCCAGGAACCAATCGAAGCGTGGATGCATGGCCCCGTTTGTCCAGAGGTTTACCACAGGTACAAAGGCTTCAAGTCCGCGCCAATCTATGCGCCATCAGAGGACGACTTTGCCGCGATTTTCAGCCCGGAGCAAATCGAGCTGCTCGACGAAGTCTACGAAGTGTTCGGCCAGTTCGCGGCATGGAAGCTGCGCGATATGACTCACGAGGAGACGCCGTGGAGGAATCACGAGAAAAACGCCAGCGTGATTCCGCATGACGAAATGAGAAATCACTTCAAGACCAGCCTGAACTAACCTTCGATGGTTAAAAAAATACGCCGACCCGGCATCTCGAAAGGTGTCCGCTTTTCCGCGAACCTTTCGGAGGAGCGGGAAACGCCGCATGTTCTTTTTTCATTCCGGCACATCCAGCCTGGCCAGTTCTGCTTTTCAGTGCTGAACCACAAGCAGAAAGGGGACTTCGCGGATGCGCTGTTCAGACGAAAAGATTTCACCTGGCGCGACCTTTACAGTCTGGATCACAGAAAACTCGGCGTCGAACAACTGCCCGCCGAAATCATGAAAACAAAGCGCCCCGCGTGCCTGACCGAAGACGTGGACAAATTCAGCGTCATTCGCTTTTCCAATGCTGACGGGCGAATCGTCGGATTCAGAAAAGAGCACATCTTCTACATCCTCTGGATCGACTGCAAATTCGAGCTGTACGACCACGGATCGTAGAAGCTTTTCTCCAACTTCTTTTTCTCCCCCGAGCCTGTTATTTTGCGCATGAAGTACCTGACCTGCCAGTTTGCGTTATCCTGAAACCCTCATGCGACCTCTCTTCTCCTCTGTTTACTGCGTTGATACCGGAGCCTGTTCCGGTCAGTTTAACATGGATTTCGACATCCGGCTTATGCGGGCTTTTGCTGATGGGGCGTTTCAGCGGGAGTTTGGCGAGGGGTGCGGCCTCTGGCGGTTCTATGCGTGGTCGCCTTCGGCGGTGTCGCTCGGGCGGAACCAGAATCCGGCGGAGATCGACCGGGAGCGGTGCCGGGCGGATGGCGTCGATGTGGTCGTCAGGCCCACTGGCGGGCGGGCGGTGTTTCATGCCGATGAGCTGACCTATTCGTTTTTCGCCGCCACGACGCTGCCGAATGAAGTAATCTATCAGATGGTGCACGAAACCATCGCACGCGCTCTCGCCAGAGTTGGCGTGGCGGCGGAGTTCTGCCGGTCGCAGCCCGATTTCAAGGCGCGGTACGCCACGGCGGAGTCGGTCTCCTGCTTCACCGCGTCGGCCCGCTACGAATTGCAGGTCGGCGGACGCAAGATCGTCGGTTCGGCACAGCGACGCAACGGAAATGTGATTCTCCAGCACGGTTCTTTGCCGCTTTCCGCTCGTCATCGCCAACTTTCCCGTTATATTGCGAATGATTCCCGCGAACTTGTCGAGCTGATCGATGCCGACATGGAGCGCAAAACCGCGTCGCTCGACGAGTTCACCGGCGCGGGATACGCCGATCTCGTGCCGCTGCTTGTCGCCGAAGCGGGCAACGCCGCTGGATCGGGCGCAAAGATTCTGACTCCCGGAGAGATCGAACGCCTCGAAGGTTTTCAACTATCACTTTAATGGACGACCATCATGAACCAGCCATCCGGCAATAAACTGCCTCACGTCACGACCCGCAGGATGCTCGATATGAAGCAGCGCGGCGAGAAGATCGCCATGCTGACCGCCTACGACTACACGATGGCGCGGATTCTCGACCGCTCGGGCGTTGACGCGATTCTCGTCGGCGACTCGGCGAGCAACGTCTTCGCCGGACACAACACTACGCTGCCGATGACTGTTGACGAGATGATCTACCACGCCAAAGCAGTAGTGCGCGGCGTGCATGCCGAGACGCGGCGGGCGATGGTTGTAGTCGATATGCCCTTCATGAGCTACCAGCTTTCGGCGGAAGAGGCGGTACGCAACGCCGGAAAGATCATGAAAGAGCACGAGTGCGACGCAGTGAAGATGGAGGGGGGCAAGGTGATTGCCGAGGCGGTCAAGCGGATCACCGACATCGGCATTCCGGTCATGGGCCACCTCGGCCTCATGCCGCAGTCGATCTACAAATATGGCAGCTACAAGGTTCGCGCCATGGAGGAGGAGGAGGCCCGCCAGCTCGTGGAGGATGCGAAGATTATCGAAGAGGCGGGGGCGTTCGCCATCGTGCTTGAAAAGATTCCCTCGAAGCTCGCCGGTGAGGTGAGCCGCTCGCTGACGATTCCAACCATCGGCATCGGCGCGGGGCCGGAGTGCGACGGGCAGGTGCTCGTGATCAACGACATGCTCGGGCTCAGCAACGAGTTCCGCCCGCGGTTCGTCCGGCGCTACGCCGATCTCTCCTCGGTGATCGAGCAGGCGGTGAAAAACTACGTCACTGACGTGCGCAGCAACAGCTTCCCGTCGGAGGACGAGAGTTACTGACGCGGCGTTTTTTGTGTCGATTGGCTTGTGCTTGTCATCGCGAGTCCCGACGGGCCTGGACGTGGCGATCCATCTCTGCCTTTTCCGACTCTGCATGGATTGCCACGTCGTTGCGCTCCTCGCAAAGACGAGGATTTTGATGGATTGATTGACATTCAATGACCTTCGTTGCTTTTACGCAAGAGGGCGGGCACAAGACCCGCCCCTACAATAGAAAATGACACGATTCCGGCAGCGTTGTCCTCTCGATCCGTCGCGATTCAGGTGTTGGCGTCATCCGAAACTATGCGCGGGTCTCTATCCGTCCTGAAAGTTTTCGATGTTCTTCTGCGCGACGGAGAACTCTTTGTTGTAAAAGATTGCCGGAATCGCTTATTTTTCAAAACTTTTACAGAGATATAGGCTCACGGGTTTGATCAGACGCTCGCAAGCGATTACAGGCACCTGTTGAAGTCGGTTCAACAATTTTGAGTCTTGTCATTCTGATTCCGGCGTAGTTGGGAGAAGAATCCAGAGCCCATTGCTACACATCGAGATGGATTCTTCATTGCGCCGCGCTTCATTCAGAATGACAAACCTGTCTCCTTGAATTTTTTATCGACCTTTTGTTGTCGGAGTAATAACTTGCGGCAGCAGGTATGGCAGCAGATAGTGAACTCTCCGGAAGTAAAATATTCTTATGGCAACAGGCGAAAGAAAAAGAGAGCAAAAGCGCTATCCTCCGGTTTTGCAGGATGGCGGAGAGCGGCTGCCGCGGCGCTTTCCCTTCGTTTCGCGCTCGTTCGTGCCGTCGGTGTTCACGGTTATGAACATGGTGTCGGGCTACGTCTCCATCGTCATGGCTGGCGAAGGCAACTTCCACATCGCCGGATGGCTCATCTTTGTGGCGGCCTTTTTCGATACTATCGATGGCTTCGTGGCGAGGCTCACCAACAGCTCCTCCGAGTTTGGCGTGGAGCTCGATTCGCTCTCGGACCTCGTCTCCTTCGGCGCGGCGCCCGCCTACCTCGTCTACAAGTTTGGCCTCTCGACACTCGGAATGCCTTTCGGCCTGCTCTTCAGCTCGCTTCTGATGGTGGGCAGCGGCTTGCGTCTGGCGCGGTTCAACATCAACCTGATCGATTATCACAAAGACTCGTTTTCCGGTTTGCCCACACCCGCGCAAGCGATGACCGTCGCCTCGTTCATCCTCTGGATGTCTGTAGAGCCTTTGTTTACGGGACTCGCGCTACAGAAGATGCTGCTCGTGCTGACCGTTTCGCTCGCCATTCTCATGGTCAGCAAAGTCAACTACGACGCCCTGCCCAAGCCGACCCTCGAATCCTTTCGCAGTCAACCCTTACAGATGATTTCATATGTGATTGCGATCTTCTGCGTGCTGGTCTTTCAGGCCAAGGCTTTTTTTGTGGCCATGTTATTGTATATTCTGCTCGGAATCGTCAGGTCCGTGACGCTCATGGTCAGGCAATGGCAGCTCTGACGGGTCGTTCCGGCCTCCTCAACTTGCAACGTAACCATCTCTATGGCATTCAAGGCTAAGATCAAGGTGACCCTCCGTCCGTCGATTCTCGACGTTCAGGGCAAAGCCGCGCAGCACGCGCTTGAAAATCTCGGGTATTCGAGTGTCGAATCGATCCGTATCGGCAAATATATGGAGGTGACTATCGGCGAAGAGTCCCGCGGTGAAGCCGAACGGGTCTGCTCCGAAATCTGTCAGAAGCTGCTCTCCAATCCGATTATGGAAGATTTCAGCTTCGAACTCGAACCCGTCAACTAAACTCCACGCTCCTATGGCCGATGTTACCGTTGGAATCGTGGTTTTCCCCGGTTCGAACTGCGATCACGATACTGAATATGCCGTCGCT
>Ga0326726_10000652_pt1 | contig 31761 bp, 29 predicted proteins | sample MHFenrmetagenome_2_FD_207603 | JGI IMG/M metagenome (GOLD analysis project Ga0326726, IMG submission 207603) | Lab enriched peat soil microbial communities from Michigan Hollow, Ithaca, NY, United States - MHF15MN | ecosystem: Environmental > Terrestrial > Soil > Wetlands > Peat | place: USA...
GCTTCCTTCAAGTCGCTGTATCTGAAGCGCCCCTACACAGCGTCTCAACTCCCAGCTCTTCGCTCGGGGGCGCTCCAGATACAGCACTAGGACTTCTCGGTACTGATCTGCACGCGAGTCGCCGGCCGATCACTTCCGAGCGACCATCCAGGCGTCGGAAAAGGCTCAGGCGAACAGCGCCGCCACCGGCACCGTGCTGTGTTCTCGGCCGATGACGACTATGCCGGAATCGGTCACGTGCCATCCGCGCGCCCGGTCGGCATCGAGATCGTAGCCGATCAGAGAGTCTTCCGAAATACGGACGTTCTTATCTAGGATGGCGCGGCGCACCTTGGCGCGGCGCCCGATGTCGCAGTTGTCCATGATGACGCAGCCTTCTACCAGGGCGCCGGTGTGGACGCGGACGCCGCGTCCGAGAACGGACTTGCGCACGACGCCGCCGGAAAGAATGCATCCGCCAGATACGACGCTGTCGAGGGCCTCGCCGCGGCGATTGGCCTCGTCGAAGACGAACTTGGCGGGCGGATCGGGGTAGCTAGTACTGCGCACCGGCCACTGGCGATTGTAGAGGTTGAGCTCGGGCTTGATGTGGTTCAAGTCCATGTTGGCTTCGTAGTAGGCCTCGATGGTGCCGACATCGCGCCAGTAGGGGATGGAACCTTCGGCCTCGCCGGGGATGCGGTTGGTCTCGAAGTTGTAAGCATAGATGGGGGCGTTGCCGGCGAGCTTGGGCAGGATGTCCATGCCGAAATCGTGGTGACTGTCGGGGTCTTTCGCGTCGGTTTTGAGCAGATCCACAAGAGTGCGCGTGGAGAAGATGTAGTTGCCCATGGAGGCGTAGACCCGGCTGGGATCGCCGGGCATGGTGGGCGCCTTGGGGTTCTTTTCGTGAAAGGCCAGGATGCGTCCATCCTCGTTGGCCTCAATGACACCGAATTCGGCGGCGTACTGTCGGGGAAGGGGATTGGCAGCGACGGTCACTTCCGCGTGCCTGGCCATGTGGAAATCGACCATGCTGGCGATGTTCATGCGGTAGATGTGGTCGCCACCGAAGATCGCCACCACGTGCGGGTCGGACTGCTCGATGAGGTTAATGTTCTGAAAGATGGCGTCGGCAGTTCCCTGATACCAGGTTTCGTTCTCCGAACGCATCTGTGCCGGCACGTTGATGATGAAGTGGCTCTTCAGTAGTCCGCCAAACTGCCATCCCTCGCTCAGATGCTGGAGCAGCGACTGGCTGCGGAACTGAGTGAGCACGTAGATCGAGTGGATTCCGGAATTGATAAAATTGCTGAGGACGAAATCGATAATCCGATATTTGCCTCCGAAGGGAACCGCAGGCTTGGCGCGTTCCCGCGTGAGGGGAAAGAGCCGGGTTCCTTTGCCGCCGGCGAGTACGATACCCAACACCCGAATGTGCAAGGTTCCTTCCACAGCGAAGGCAGATTCTCGTTCGGGGATCATATTCTTAGGCAATCAGCACCCCAAAACAGTGATGTTATCAGAGGTGGCTGCGGGGTTCTTAACTGTTGAGAACAGCGATAGCGCTCCATTTACCCGGTTGAGTAGGTCGCTGCCAATTGTACGGTCCGGTGGTTACGTAGGCCTAGTCGGAATTCCCTAACTTCCCAGGTGTCCCTGAGCGAGTAGCAATGTCAATCTCCGGCCATGAGACCCGCTCCGTGTTCGACAGGTACAATATCGTTTCAGAGACCGACTTGAGCCGCGCAGCCGAACAAATCGAGCCGGGCAAGAAGCTGGAGCGCGAGAAACTTGCTTCCGAGTTTGGTGTACAGTTCGGTGCACAGTCGCCCAGAAGTGTCGCTTAAGTCCCTTAGGGCCCTTAGCTCAGCGGTTAGAGCAGTGGACTCATAATCCATTGGTCCCAGGTTCAAATCCTGGAGGGCCCACCAGCTTTTTATTCTCTTTGCCCCGCTCACGCGGCCGCGGTTAAGGAGTTTGTCAATGAAACAAGAGTGGAAACATGTTGTTTGCTTGGGGCTTCTAAGTCTTATTTTGGTGCCATCCTCATTCTTGCAGGCCCAAAATAAGTCTCAGAACAAGGTCGAGAAAGAGCCTCCGCCCATGAAACTGAAAGTGGGCGACATGGCCCCCGATTTCACCTTGCTTGCCTTCGATGGTAAGGAGCTCAAAAAAATATCCTTGCATGATTACCGAGGGAAGAACAACGTCGCTGTGGCGTTCTTCGTCTTCGCCTTCACCGGTGGTTGAACCCGTGAAATGAAAGCTCTCCAGCAGAATCTCACCAGGCTGGAGGGCGCCGACACCCAGGTTCTGGGTGTGAGCATGGACAGTCCCTTCTCAAACTTTGCTTTCGCGCAACAAAACGGAGTCAGCTTTCCCATCCTCGGCGACTGGGGAGGTCCCGTGACCAGCCTCTATGGATTGACCCAGAAATTTGATATCCAGGGCGTTCCCATGGAAACCGCGAGGCGCGCCACCTTCCTCATCGACAAATCGGGGAAGATCATCAACGAACAAGTCGATAGTGAAGCAGTGGACCCGACGAAGACCGTGGAGGCCTGCGAGCGGCAGAAGCTAAGGAACTGAGTGAATCCGCCGGCGGGTGGCCCACCCCTTCGAGATGTCTGTGTGCGCCATCCGTGCGGAGGGTGCCCGTCCTTGGGTTCTTGCAAGGGCGGGTAGCGATGCTCGGGCCCGGTAACTTTGTTGTGAGAGAATTCATGTCGTTCTTCCTAAGATGAAATCATCCACTCCGATCCGGCGACAGAAATCAACCGGCTCGGCGACCCGTCCGGGAGCGGCGCAACTAATCTCTCCCTTGATCTTCATCCTTGCCACCATTGCACTGCTGGCCACTGTGGCCGCAATCTACAGCCCTGCTCTCGACTATCAATTCATTCTCGATGACCACCACTATGTCGGTGATCCGCGTTTGCAGTCCTCGGGACACGTTTGGGAATACTTCACGACCTTCGTCTGGGCGCAATTCAAGGGTGGACCGGCATGTTTCTATCGCCCCCTTTTTCTTCTATGGATGCGGCTGAATTTCATCCTTTGCGGAATGTCCGCCGGGGGATGGCACTTGCTTAGCATCGCGAAGCATCTGATGGCGACGATCTGCTTGGGCGTGCTGGTATGGAAACTCCTGCGAGATCGGGCCGCCGTGCTGCTGGCCATGACCCTGTTCGCTCTGCATCCTTCTCATACAGAGTCCGTGGCATGGATTTCCGTGCCCGATCCATTGATGGCCGCCGCGATTCTGGGTTCGCTGCTTCTGTACTTTAGGTACGCGGATGCGGTCGCCGGCAGCGGAAAAGCCAGCAGAAAAGGCCGTAAGGCGGACCGCGCTAGCCCCTGGCAATGGCTTATCGCCTCCGCGGTCATTTGTTTCGCAGCCCTGCTAGCCAAGGAGGCCGGCGTCGTATTCCCCGTGATGATTTTAGCCCTGACGTTGGTCATGCCGATCGGAGACAACGGCGGACCGCCAACACACAAATTCAGGCTGCTGGGAAGCATTCGCCTAGGTCTTCCGTTTCTGGCCGTGACCGCAATCTATCTTCTCCTTCGTTGGCGCGCTCTCGGAGAGGTCGTCGTTCCCACGCAGCATCTACCATTGCGCACAGTGTTGCTGTCCTCTCCGGCAACTCTCTGGTTTTATGTGAAAGTCCTTTTGTGGCCGGTCCGGTCGCGCGCTTTCGGTGATTCGATCCCGACCGACACATTTTCTCTGAGCGGGGTACTTTTTCCGGCCCTCGCGCTATCTTGCGTCGTCGCGATTCTGGTGTGGAGCTTGCTTTGGTCCTGGAGAAAAGCGGGGCGTGATCTTTCCGAACGAGACGCCATCGGCGTGCATCGTGCCCTGGTAGTGGGCACTCTCATGCTGGTCCTCCCGATTCTTTTGACCTTAAACCTGAATAATCTCGTCCCGGGAGACTTTCTTCATGGCCGTTACGTGTATCTTCCGGCAGCTGGACTGGCGCTTCTGGTCGCGACCGCATGGCGCCTGACAAACAAGAATCGGCTACCGCTGTTGTTGGTGGCGGGGCTGGCGGCCATCGCTTTCACCGTATTTACAGCTAAGCAGGAGGGCACATGGAAGGACGATCTGACTGTCTTCACAGTGGCCCATGAGATCGCGCCCCGCAACCAGCCCGTTCGCCTGAGTCTGTCGCGGGCACGGGTACAGTTTGCGCTGCGCCTCGACGAGGAAGGCCGATGTGACCAGCGGTCCCCATTCTGGAAGAGGCGACCCGGGAGTATCCGGACGAGTGGTTCCCCTGGGCGGGCCTCGGGGAGTGTTTTTTCAAAGTCAACGATATGCCGAAAGCCGAGCAGTCGCTGCATCGAGCCTCCGACCTCTCCCACGAGCCTCGCGTCACCGAGCAATGGCAGCAACTGCGGGCAAGGATGGGACTCAGTCCGGCACCTGAGTAGTCAAACCAGTTCTTTCCTTTAATCTACTGGACACTTTCCGGCAGGGCCCAGGCAAAGATCACCCCGCCGTTGCCGGTCACCACGTATTGGCGCTTGTCGAGTTCGTAGGTTATCGGAGAGGTGTCCATGCGGGCACCAGTGCCAGCGTGCCACAGAGTCTTGCCGTCGCTGGTATCGAGAGCGAGAACATTGCCTGCGATGTCGCCGGTGAAAGTCAGTCCCGAGTCGGTGGTGAGCACGCCCGCGAAGATATCCTTTCCCACTTCGTGGCTCCAGCGAATCTTGCCGGTCTGGTAGTCGATGGCTTCGATAACCCCTCTGCTCCAGACGTCATAATCCGCACCGGCCCAGCCATAGGTGCCGTCGGCGGGCTTGGCAAAGTAGATTGACCAACTGGGGTGAGCGGAGACGATGAACAGTCCGGTCTTGGGATCAAAACTGGGGGAGCGGTAGTTGGTAAGGCCGCCTTCGTCAGGCGCGATCAGGCGGCCGTCCGGGGCGGGCTCTTTTCCCGGGTTGGGGATCGGCCGTCCCTGTTCATCCACGCCGAGGGACCAGTTCACTGGCCCGTAGGGCACGGTAAGAAGATTCTTTCCGTTGGTCCGGTCCAGCACGAAGAAGTAGCCGTTGCGCGACGTCTGCATCAGCATCTTGCGCGGTTGGCCGCCGAAGTCGGCATCGACCAATACTGGAGTTTCAACCGCGTCCCAATCGTGGGTGTCGTGCGGAGAGACCTGGAAAGCCCAGGCCAGTTTCCCGGTATCAGGATTGAGGGCGACGATGCTGCAGGTGTAAAGGTTGTCGCCAGGACGCGTCTTGCCGGTCAGCACCGGGGTCGGGTTGCCGGTGCCCCAATAGACCAGGTTCAGCTCCGGGTCATAGGTGCCGGTCATCCATGTCATGCCTCCCGAGGTCGCGTTCGGGGTGCCGGCCGGCGGCGTCACGAACCATTGCCATTGCGTCTTGCCGTTCTCAGGATCAATCGACTTCAAGAACCCGGGGATGTTGTCCAAATCACCACCGACGCCAACCAGCACGTGATCCCGCACCACCAGTGGCGACATGGTGGACCAGTATCCCTTTTCGTTGTCGGCAATCTGGATGTTCCAGCGGACTTTGCCGTTCTGGGCATCCAGGGAAATCAGGTGGGCATCGGGAGTGGTGAAGTACAACCAGCCTTTGTACATGGCAACGCCGCGATGTCCGATGTGCTGGCCCTTGTTGGGGGGATAGGTGTAGCGCCAGAGCTGATGCCCGGAGCGGGCATCCACCGCCCAGACGTTGTCCGGCACGGTGAAGTACAGGATGCCATTGACCAGGAGTGGCGAGGACTTCAGGGTCGCTTCCTGACCAGTCTGAAACGCCCAGGCCAGCGTCAGCGACGAAACATTCTCCGGAGTGATCTGGGTCAGAGGGCTATGGCGCTTGCCGGAATAATCTCCGTGGTAGGTCGGCCAACTGTCGGCGGGCGGATTTGCAATCGTCGCCGGATCGAGCCCCTGAGCCAGCAGGCGGCCGGAAGGCAGGAAGATCAGGGTGAACACAATGAGAAAAAGTGCTTTATGAAAGTGATTTAGGGTTCGCAATCCGGTTCGCTCCTAGCGCAGGGTTTGCAGGTAAGCCATCAGGTTGTGAACGTCGTCGTCCGTGTACTTTCCCAGTAACTCGACGTGAGCCTCGGCGGGTGCGCTGATGGCGTACTTGATCGAATTTGCGGGCCAGGACTGATACCAGCCCGACTCGTCGGTCAGGCCGATGGTGAACTCATCCTGATAGGAGAGTTTGCCGGAAACCGTCTGGCCGGACGGAAGAGTAACGGCGACAGTTGCAGTAGCGTTCTTGGGATAAAGCATCCGCTTTTCAAGTTCCAGTCCACGATAACGCCGAGCAACGCCGGCCAGATCGCCAGTCGGAGAATGGCAGGACCAGCAGGCTCCAGCACCATTGAAATATTGTTTGCCAGCCTCGACGTTGCCAGTTTGAAGGTCGCTGACCGATACGCCGCGTCGTCCGCCCGGGTGCGACTCTGACTTCTTCTTTTGTGCGTGAAGGAAAGCGGCCAACTCGATTATCTGCTGCGGAGGGAGCTTGAATGCCGGCATGCCGTTTTCGGGGCGCCCGTTGCGCACGACTGGACCGATTTTATTGCCGCGCACGTCGCTCGTAACCAGGTCTGAATCCATCAGGTTCGGTCCGGTTTCGCCGCCGAAACCTTCGCGGCCATGACAAAAGGAACAGTTCTGGCCAAACAGAGATTTGCCCCTCTCCACCACCGCAGGCGTAGCCGACTGCGAGACGGGTTTACTGGTTTTTGTCTGCGCCGCCAGGAACGGGAAGGTGGTCAGCACGACCCCGGTTATCAGCGCTTTCATTCGGAGCCCGGGAGCCAATGGGCCTCCTGTCGAAGGCGTCAGCGAACGTATGATTGAACGAAGAAGGCTCACGATACCCCTTTCGAATACCTGAATGGAGACGAAGTCTAGTCTCCAGAGAGCGGGACTGCAACGGTTATGGCCTGAGGGCTCCCCATTTCCTGCCCTTCCGATGTACACTCTGCGGTCTATGGATAAACTATCGCGACGCACCATCCTGAAAGGCGCTCTCTCCGGAGTCGCTGTGGCTTCTGTCCCCTCGACGTCGTGGTCAGAGCAGACGGCCCCGGTACAACGCAAGGGCCGGATCAAGCAGTCAGTCTCTCGCTGGTGCTACAAGGATATTCCGCTCGACCAGCTTTGCGCCTACGCTGCCCAGATTGGCTGTAAAGGCGTCGACCTGCTTAATCCGGATGAATACGAAGTGCCCAAGCGCTACGGCCTGGTGTGCAGCATGGCGTACGCCGGAGGCGGCGAGCTGACCAACGCCCTGAACCGCACCGAGAATCACGCCAAGATTGAGGAAGGGTTTCGCAAGAATATCCCGCTGGCGGCCAAAGCGGGAGCGCCCAACGTGATCACTTTTTCCGGCAACCGCGCCGGCATGTCGGATGAAGAAGGGGCCAAGAACACCATCGCGGGGCTCAACCGGGTAAAGAAGATTGCCGAGGACAATGGCGTTGTGATCTGCATGGAGCTGCTCAACAGCAAGGTGAATCACAAGGATTACATGTGCGACCACACCGCCTGGGGAGTGCAGGTGGTGCAGGCGGTGAACTCACCGCACGTCAAGCTGCTCTACGACATTTACCACATGCAGATCATGGAGGGAGACCTGGTCGCCACCATCCAGGCGAACATTCAGTGGCTGGCCCACTTCCACACCGGCGGAGTGCCCGGCCGGCATGAACTCGACGGCACCCAGGAAGTGCAATGGGACGGCGTCATGCGGGGCATCGCCGCTACCAATTATCAGGGCTACGTGGCGCATGAGTTTGTGCCCACACGCGATCCGCTGACTTCACTCCGCGAAGCCGTGGATTTGTGCGATGTTTAAGGTTCGGCAGCCCGGGCGGATGTCCTAGCACCGGCGTAACCTGCCGCGATCCCCGGGTTCGGCATCAAAATACCAGCCATGCGATTCAACGCGAAACGGGTAGGGGCGCTAACCCTGTGTGCATTTGCACTCGGCGCGTCGTCGGCGCAGCCACAGACTCAGGCCGCCCAGAGCTCGGACGCGGTTACGCACGTCCGCCGCGAGCCTTCCCGCCGCGGCGTGGCCCCGGCTGTCTTGAGCCCGGACGATGGGTTATCGGTAATTGCCGCCGCGCTTGACGCGCGCACCCAGGCGACTCGGCAGCGTGATTGTTCACACTTGGTGCACGCCATATATCTCCAAGCGGGGTTTCCCTATCCCTACGCGAGTTCTTCCGATCTTTACGACGGGGCTGACGACTTCCGGCGGGTGAAACATCCGCAACCCGGAGACCTGGTGGTTTGGCCCGGGCACGTCGGAATCGTGGTCAATCCGGCGCAGCGTGTGTTTTTCAGCCGGCTGCGCAGCGGACCAGGCGTCGATGCCTATGACGCCCAGTATTGGAAAGAGCGTGGACAAGTTAGATTCTACCGCTACGTAAAAAATGCCCCCGCCCACGCGGCGGCGACTCGTCTGGTCAGTCAGCGGCACAAATAGCCTTGAAATCAGTGATCGCGACCTGGGGTCGATCCCACCGAGGCTCCCTCCTTGTGAGATAATTTTCTTTCCTGAATCGCGAGAAACACTTGCGAGAAATGGATTGCGAGGAACGACATGGCTGAGCACAAGGTTTTCTGCGTCAAGCTGAAAAAAGAGCTTCCCGGTCTGGATGAGCTTCCGTTCGACACCGAACTGGGCCAGAAAATCTACGACAACGTCTCCCTCGAAGCCTGGAAGGGTTGGACGGAATTCTGCAAGATGCTGCTCAACGAATATCGCCTTAACCCCGCCCGCCGGGAAGACCAGGCGGCGATCGTCAAGCAGATGGAGCAATACTTTTTCGGGGAAGGCGCGGCCCCGCCCAAGGAGTACGTGCCCCCCGCCAAATGAGCACTCAGCCATCAGCATTCAGCCCTCACACAATCTGGTGACCAGTAGCGAATAGCATCCAATGAGCCGGAACCGGGTGCCTTAAAGCTGAGTGCCGAATGCTGATTGCCGAGGTTACCACTGCACTATTTTTTTGTGCAATTTTCATCACCCCGTAACATTGCTTTGCTAGAACTTAGGGTGATGAGTTCCGCCGTTTATGACACGCTCATCCTCTCCGACCTGCACCTGGGGTCGGAGATCAGCCGCGCGGAGCAGGCCACGCGGATGCTGCGGGAGAATCGTTTCCGGCGCCTGATCCTGCTGGGCGACATTTTTTCCGACCTTAATTTTGGCCGTCTGACCAAGCCCCACTGGAAGTTCCTCGGCTACATCCGCAAGCTCTCCAATCCCAAGCGTGGCATTGAAGTAGTCTGGGTGGAGGGCAACCATGATCGCGGGCTCAGCAACGTGATGTCTCACCTGGTCGGCGTGAAAGTGTACGAGGAGTACGAGTGGGAGTTCGAGGGCCACCGTCACCTCGCCATTCATGGGCACCAGTTTGACCGCTTTGCCGTCAATAATCTGCTGCTCAGCGCCGCGGGGACGTTTCTGCATCTGCAACTACAAAAGCTCGATTTCAAAGGCAAGGCTTTTTCACGTTTTCTGGATCGCTTGAATGCCCGCTGGTTGCGGCTCTCTACGAAGGTAGCTGCGGGCGCGATCGCGCATGCCCGCCTGCGCCATGCGGACCGGGTCTTCTGCGGCCACACTCACCAGGCAACCTTCACCGAACGCGATGGCGTGGCCTACTACAATTCTGGCAGCTGGACCGATTTTCCGCCCACCTACCTGACGATTGACTCCGACGGAGTTCGTATTCACGAGTACCGCGAGGCAGATAAAGATCAGGAGCTCGCCCAGGCTGATTCCAACGTAGCTGAAACCGCTGACGAATCAGGATTTCTTGAAGAAGCCGAATACGAAAGCGTGGGCTGAAACGCTCCCCTTCGCCGGAGCACTCCTCGGCTTTCAGAAATGCAAAACGATTCCGGTGGAAAGCCGGAAATTGTTCTGCGTATTGCTGAAGAAGCGGGTTTGCAGCATGTCGCCTTGCATGCGCAAGCCAATTCCGTGAATCAGCCGATAGTCGATTCCTCCACCGAGAGCGCTGGCAAACGAAGTGTCGGAGTCTGAAAAGCCGGTAGCCCTCTCGTGAATGTGTGAAGCCCCGAATAAGGCATGCGCAAAGGGAGTAATTTTTCCTACCGACACGGACACTCGCGGGCCGAGCACCACGGTATTCAGGCTCGTATCCGCGCTGAAACTCGGGGCGACAGGAATATCTTGCGAGCCATAGAGGCCGCTGAAATCAACCACAAATCCGATCCAGGGAAGCACTTTGCCTTCGAGAGACCCGTTCCAGCCGTTCAGGTTAGTGCGGCCGTTGGAAGAAAAGTCGGCGCTCCCATAGGAATATCCGAAAAAGACATTTCCGCGAGTCGGGATCTGGGCCAGCGCTGCGCTCGGCAGCAGCAAAAGAATGAATGCAATGGTAGTGAGTCTAAACGCAGAAATTCGCATGGCTGGTTAGATGTGACGTCGGGAACCGTGGTTGTGTTTGGGCGCGAGCGTCCACGCTCGTGCTACGGCGTCACAAACTGAAGCAGGAGCGAGGACGCTCGCGCCTACATTGAACTGTTAGTGTTCGCGCTGAAAGCGATAGGGGCCGCGACGTTCGAGGGCGAACACCTCCGCCACTTTCAGGAAGGCGCGGGCCGCGTGGGACAGGCTGGCCGCTTCGCGATAGACGAGACGCAGTTTCCGGTGCAGGCGTAACTCCCGTACCGGGATGCGGACCAGTTCGCCGCGTACCAGTTCATTTTCCACACTGATTGCGGGCAGGAGCGCGACCCCGTTGCCCATGGCCACGAAGCGTTTGATGGCCTGCAGCGTGGGCAGTTCGATGTCCATGTGCAGCGGTGTTTTGTGGCGTTTGAATGCCTGGATCACCTTTTCGCGATAGGGCGACGAGACAATGTGAGCGACGAACGACTCCGCGCCCAATTGCCGGATACTGACCTGGGCCTCGCCGGCCAGCGGGTGCGTGGGCGGCACCACGAAAATCAATTCGTCCAGGTAAGCGACGACGGAGTGCAGTTGCGGCTCCTGCGGATCGTAAGTCAGGACTCCCAGTTCTGAGTTGTGGCGCAGCACGTCCCCGGGAATGTGGCTGCCCAGCGAACGCTGCACCGCAATGCGGATCATGGGATGCAGCCGCCGGAACTGGGCCAGCACCGGCAGAAGATAGAGTGCGGTAAATTCGTTGGCAGCGATGCTTAGCTTGCCGCGATGCAACTGGCGCAACTCACCGAGTGCGCCGGTGGCATCATCACGCAAGTTGAGCAGTCTTTCGGCGTACTCCTGCAGCACGCGCCCGGCGTCGGTCAGCCGGCCGTCGCGCGAAGAGCGGTCAAACAAGGGTTCGCCGAGATCCTCTTCCAGCTTGTGAATCGACTGGCTTACCGCCGATTGGGTACGGTGCAATTTTTCCGCTGCCCGGGAAAACTTTCCCTCTCGCGCTACCGCAAGAAACACTTCCAACTGCCCCAAGTCCATATGGCTTACCTTAATAGAACTAACATTACCATTAGTGTGACTTATTAATTAAGTATATCTAATAGTAATGTAAGAATTATAAGATTTGCTAAGAAAGCTTGTCCACGTAGCATGAAGCTCGCGCCGGCAGGAGGGGACCTCGGAATGGAACGAGCACGGATCACGGTATTCGACACTACGCTGCGTGACGGCGAGCAGTCGCCGGGATGCAGCATGAATGTGCAGGAAAAGCTGCGTCTGGCTCACCAACTCGACCGGCTGGGCGTGGACGTCATCGAAGCCGGCTTCCCCATTGCTTCGGAAGGAGATTTTGCCGCGGTACAGGCGATTGCGGCCACCATCCGGCGACCCATTATCGCCGCCCTGGCCCGTGCCTGCTCGCCCGACATCGAGCGTGCCTGGCAGGCCCTGAAGGGAGCCGCCCGGCCGCGTATTCACGTCTTCCTGGCCACCTCCGACATCCACTTGCAGTACAAGCTCAAGATCTCACAGCAGCAGTGCCTGGAGCAGGCGCGCGATTCGGTCCGCCTGGCTAAGTCGCTGTGCGCGGACGTGGAATTTTCACCCGAGGACGCCACCCGCACCGATCACGAATTCTTGTACCGGGTGCTCGACGCAGCGATCGAAGCCGGGGCCACGACCCTCAACATCCCGGATACCGTCGGTTACAGCATGCCGGCGGAGTTCGGCGAGCTCATTCACGGCATTCGACAGCAGGTGCGGGGCATCGAGAACGTGACCATCTCAGCTCATTGTCACAACGATCTGGGACTCGCGGTCGCGAATTCGCTGGCCGCCCTCGCCGCCGGCGCCCGCCAGGTGGAGTGCACGATCAACGGCATCGGAGAGCGGGCAGGCAATGCTTCGCTGGAAGAAATTGTGATGGCCATGCGGGTCCGGCCCGACCGGTATCCGTACGAGACCGGCGTGGTCAGCGAACAGCTTTTCCCAGCCAGCCAGCTACTGAGTGAAATGACCGGCGTGCCGGTGCAGCCCAACAAGGCTGTCATTGGACGCAATGCCTTCGCGCACGAGGCCGGCATCCATCAGGATGGCATGCTGAAAAACCCGCTGACTTACGAAATCATGACCCCGCAATCGGTGGGCGTACCCGATTCCAGGCTGGTGCTGGGCAAGCACTCCGGACGTCATGCCCTGGGACTACGCTGCGAGCAACTGGGATTCCAGTTCGATCGCCGCGAGCTGGATGAGATCTATCGCCGGTTCGTAGTGCTGGCCGACAAGATCAAGCATGTGGAAGACCAGCACCTGCTGGAGTTGATCCAGCAGGCGCGGGGCGTTACGGGCCGCGTCCCAACCCGGCACCCGGACTCGCCCGCGGCCGCCATAACCGGGCAAAGCTATTTCTCAAGGCCCCTGCCGGCCCCTCCCGCTCCAGAGCTCAATATCGCATTGCATCCACCTGCCGATCATCACGCCGATCAGGAAGACTACCTCTGGGGCGTGTAGGGATTCCACGGCCACAAAGTAGCGCCGGCATCTTGCCGGCTGTCCGGAGAGCATCCTGCCCTCCGCCTCTAGGGGCAGCGGGACGCCGCCCGACAGCCGGTGCTACTCTCCAAGCTGGTTCCGCCATACAATAGTCGCTCATGCTGCTCAACCTCACCGCTCTTCCCGGCGATGGCGTCGGACCGGAAGTTACCGACGAGGCCGTCCGCGTTTTGGAGACAATCGCAGATGTTTTTGGCCATCAGCTCAGCGTCACTCGCAAGCCCATCGGGGGGGCGGCTCTTATTTCCGCCAAGGACCCGTTGCCCGCAGATACGTTGCAGAGCTGCCTGGCCTCGGGAGCAGTATTGCTGGGAGCGGTCGGCGGCCCCTCGTTCGATAATTTTCCCAGTCATCTGCGGCCGGAGAGCGGATTGTTGCGGCTACGTCGCGAACTGGGAGTATTTGCCAATCTGCGACCGGCGTTGTGCTTTGCCGCGCTGGAAGATTGTTCTCCGCTGCGGGCGGAAGTGGTGCGCGGCACCGATGTCCTGATCGTGCGGGAATTGCTGGGAGGCATTTACTTCGGGGAGCCGCGAAGCACGCAAGGCATTCCGGGCAATCGCGTGGCTATCGACACCATGCGCTACGGCGAGGCCGAAATTGAGCGCATCGCACGGGTGGCTTTTGAGCTGGCCCGGTCGCGCCGCCGCAAAGTGACTTCCGTGGACAAGGCCAACGTTCTCGATTGCTCCCGACTGTGGCGTGAAGTGGTGACCCAGGTGGGGCACCAGTATTCCGACGTCAAGCTGGGCCACATGTATGTTGATTCCGCCGCCATGGCCCTGGTGGCACGCCCCGTGGACTTCGATGTGGTGCTTACGGAAAACATGTTTGGCGACATTCTCTCCGACCAGGCGGGCGCCGTCGTGGGGTCGCTGGGCATGCTGGGCTCCGCCAGCATTGGCGGGGCCGTCGGCCTGTACGAGCCGGTGCATGGTTCGGCGCCTGATATCGCCGGGCAGGGCATTGCCAATCCTCTGGGCGCGATTCTGTCGGCGGCAATGTTGTTGCGCTATTCCTTCAAGCTCGAAACCGAAGCCGCCTGCGTTGAGTCGGCCGTGGCCGCGGTGCTGGCGTCGGGGTCCCGTACCAAGGATCTGGCCCGGGCGGGAGAGAGCGTGCTCAGCACAGCGGAGATGGGAAAGAAAGTTGCCGCCGCCGTCCGGGAGCGAGCCAAGCCTGCTGGCCAGAAAGCCGCCAGCTGATCGCTGCTCCCATTATTGAACTCTCCGGCGGGATTTCCACAAAGTTTTTTCGTTCGACCGGCTGCATCTCAAACCGCCGGGAGTAGGATTCACTAACCAATATTTTTCCGCCCGAGAGGAGGCAGAAATGCTCTCCAAATGCGCCAATCCGGGCTGCGCGGCCACTTTTCTGTATCTGCATCAGGGAAAGCTGTTCCGTCTGGACACCAGCATCGCAGTTGTTGCCAGCACTTCCGCAGCAGAAACGAAAAAACCTTCGCGGCGAATCGAATTCTTCTGGTTGTGCCATCCCTGCGCCGCGGAGTTGACGCTGGGTTACAAGAGGGAAACCGGCATCACGGTCGTGCCCCTGCCCAAGGCGCTGGCACGCGCCCAGACCGCGTAGGGGCGGGTGCCAGCACCCACCCGGCGGAGCGCAGCTCCGCCAGAACTGGGAACTCTTATGGTCCGGGGTCGAAGGAAAATGAACGATACAAAGATTTTATGATTTAACCCGCAGACGAGCTGTGCTCGCCCGCCCGGACGAGGGCGTCCGGGCCTACGCGGGCTCCTACGCCACTTGGCGTTGTTTCTCCAGCATGGAAAGGAATTCCCGGGTAAGCTGCTCGTCCCAGTATCCCGATCGGGCTTCTTCCCGCATCGTGATGGCTGCCTGCTCATGGCTGAGCGCCAGTTTGTAGGGGCGCGCCGTGCGCAGCGCATCGTACACGTCCACTACCTGCAGCACCCGTGCCAGGAGTGAAATCTCGTCCCGCTGCAGGCCGTCGGGATAGCCGCTGCCGTCGAAGTGTTCGTGATGACTGCGAATAATGGGCAGCACCAGCCGGAGCGACTTGAGCGGTTGGCAGATGGTCTCCCCGGTAACCGGATGCCGCTTCATGATGGCCCACTCTTCCGGAGTGAGGTTGGTCCCCTTCTTCAGGATTTCATCCGGCACTGCGATCTTCCCCAGATCGTGCAGATACCCGCCGCGGCGCAGAGCCACAATGGACTCCTGGTCCAGGCGAAGGTGGCGTCCCAGGTCGCTGGCATGGCGTGCCAGGCGTTCGCAGTGGCCTTCGGTGTAAGGATCTCGACTCTCCACACTCAATCCCAGGGTGCACAATACCGATTCCGCTGTCTCCAGTTCGTCGGTGAACTCTTTGAGCTTGAGCAGAGATTTGACTCGGGCAAAGAGCTCCTCGGGAAAGATCGGCTTGTGCAGAAAATCGTCCGCTCCCGATTCAATTCCCAGAACCCGGTCCTGGCGATCGGTAAGACCTGTAATCAGAACAAACGGTATCAAGCGGGTGGCGGGGTTCTCTTTGAGTTCCCGGCACAGTTCGTATCCTGACTTGCCGGGCATGACCACATCGGAAAGAATCAGGTCGGGAGGATGGAGAAGGATCTCGGCTTCGGCGTGGATTGCGTCGGACACCGCAACCACATCATAACCGTGGGTCGCCAGCAGTTCCTGCATCACGCCCATGATGTCCTGATTGTCGTCCACCACGAGAATTCTGGGCGGGGACCGCCGAATGGATACTTCACCCATCTCTTGGTAAGACACGGAGCGGGCAGGAATGGTTGTCGGTACTTTTTGCGGGGGGCTCATCGTCCGGCCGGAGGTGACAGCGACTATTGTAAACGATTTCATCCGCCGCGAAACGCTCACAAAAGTTTTGTTCCCGTTTCGGAACAAGAAAATCTTGGTTGGTGTGTCCTCCACCCTTGTTCTGTGCGCCGAGGGACGCATAGTTTTGCCGCATGCATCGATTCTTGTTTTCAACAATCCTGATCGCGCTGATATTTCCAGCGGGTGCGGCATTCGGCGCCTCGAAGCCGCATGTCATAGGTTTTGGCAAATGGACCACAGTCAAGTGGTGCGCCGGACCAGAAGAGGCCAACTGTGTTGACCTGAAGATGCGGGCCCTGTATGTGGACGGCCGCGCCCGCGAATCTACTTTGAGCGCAGTGCATGACATCACGGAGCGGCTGTTCGTGGTGCGACGAGCCTTCCGGGTGAACGACACTCTGCCGGGCGACCCGGCGGCCACACACTCGGTGTGGCAGCGCGGAGGATGGTTGCTGGTGGACCGCATGACGGGCCGCATCTCCGCCCTCGCCCTACCTGAATTCGATCCCTCCTATTCCGTGGTCAGTTGGTATCGTGACTACGCCGCCTATTGCGGCGTCTCCGATGACGGTAAGAAGTTATTCGCCATCGTGTTCCAGGTTGGACGCCGCAAGCCGGTCCTGAAGAAAGCTCTGGGCGACACCGGCGGCGATGATGCGCCGGATTCAGAGTGCCCGGCGCCAGCCTGGGAGCGGCGGCCGGTCAGGGTCACTTTCGAGCCCGAAGAAACCCGAAAGTCCACATACGCAGTGTGCGGACATGCGGCGGACCTGATGAGCGACGACGAGGAGGAGGAGAAGGCTTCGCAATAAACAAAGCGGAAGGGCACGACTTCAGTCGTGCCTTGGCCAGGGCAAAAAGATTTCGGCTCTAGCTGCTGCGATTGATCTCTATGCCGTTCGCGCTGGAGAAAAAACAGGTCCTTCCACTCCGGTCACTGCGCTCCGCTCCGGCCGGGATGACAGGGAGACGGATGTGGGTCGTGGCTGGAGGCGCGACTCGGCCCGATTTCTGCTTGAGATAGCTGTATCCCGCCAGCAGGAGCAGCGTGGTTGCCACCACCAGGTAGTTGCGCCAGCGGGTGCGTGTCTCCGGCGGTTCCGAGAAGCTCTTGGCCAGGACTGCGCCCAGGCCGAGACCAGCGGCCAGGCCTCCAAGATGGGCGGAGTTGTCGATGCCCGGCGCCAGCCCGAAAAACAAGTTGTAGGCAGCGAACATGATCAAGCTCTTGAGCGTGGGCTTCAGCGCCGCCTTCGCAATGGGAAGCTTTCCCAGATACAGAACGGCGATCAGCCCACCGGCAAGACCGAAGATTGCTCCCGAGGCTCCCGCCCCAATACCCCCCGGATGCCACCACAGGCTGGCCAGGCTGCCGGCGATCCCACTGGCGGTGTAAACCAGCAGGTAGCTCCAGCGATCAAAGATCCGCTCGGCCAGCATGCCCAGGTTCCACAGGCACCACATGTTAAAGAAAATGTGGATGATCCCGATGTGAACGTAATTCGAGGCGAGCATCCTCCAGGGCTGAGTCCCGAGCGACAGCGGGGCAAAGTTCGCGCCCCACGTCACCAGTTGCAAGGGCGTAGGCGACAGGGGGGACACCCCCGAAAGCACCATGGCGAGGAAGGCGAGGACGTTGATACCGACGATCACCTGAGTCAGCGGAAACGACTGGCGGCTCCGCAGCGCCGGGCGAGGCGTCACCGTTTCGTTTGATGGGGCAATGAGACCTGTATCGGCGAGGCAGTCGCGGCACAGAGGGCTAGTATCACCCCGAGAGGACGATGGCAATTCGCAACCACAGCGAACACAAGTCGGCATGAAATCTCCAGGCACTTGTAGCGCCGCCCCGACAGCCGCCGGGACGGCGGCGCTACTCTACGAATTCGCGGCATGCGCATGCCGCGAAGTCACATCATCCTACGCGATTCTGACTAGTCCCCCATCGTCTCCACCGCCGGCATTTCCAGGGCCCTCTTCGCAGTCACTGGCGCGCTGGTGACCAGGGCTACCGAGGCCACCACAATCGCGCTGCCGGCCAGGATGTACCCGCTCACGCGCTCATGCAGGACCAGCCAGCCCAGAAACACCGCAACCACCGGATTGACGTATGCGTAGGTAGAAACTTTTGAAGTCGGCACATGGCCCAGCAGCCAGATATAGGCGGTGTATCCGACCCAGGATCCGAAAACCACGAGATAGAGCGTCGCCGCGATCCCGCGGGCGGTCCACACCGTTCGCGAAGGGTCGCCCAGGGCAGACGCGACCACAAGGTTCGCTACTCCTGCCGCGATCATCTGCCAGGCGGTGGCCGAGAAGGGATCCACTTCGGATGACTTCCATTTCTTGGCCAGCACCGAGCCCAGGGCCCAGCTGAATGATCCGCCCACCAGGCTGATGGAAGCCCAGAACTGAACCCGTCCCAGGGCGCTGGTGGCCGAAAGATCGGGCCACAGCAACACCAGCAGCCCCGCGACTCCCATTCCCAGTCCGACCTTGCCTCGCAGAGCGATGTGATGATCGCCGAGCAGGAGGGAATCCAGCACCAGAAACCAAAGGGGCGTCACGGCAATGATCAAGGCCGCCAGGCCGGAGGCTACATGCTTCTCCGCATAAGCCAGGGTCAGGTTGCCGCCCAGGAGCAGTAGCACCCCCACAATCGCCATCTGCCCCAGTTGCCGCGGCTGGTAAGCAATCTTTCGCCCGCGCAGTCCGCAATAGGCGAGCATGAACACCCCCGCGATCAGGAAGCGTATGCCGCACATCAGAGCAGGGGGAATATGTTCGACCGCGATGTTAATGCCGAGATAGGTCGATCCCCAGAAGAAATAAACCAGCGCGAAGGCAAGGATTACGGCGAAGCGTTGCTGGCGCTGGGCGTGGGGCATGGGCGTGAAGCTAGAACATATCAGACAGCGCAAAAAGTCGCGGCAGGTGTGGGTCGGACACTCCTGTCCGACGCCTTTGAAGTTGCTTTTCGGTGTCGGACCACAACGGAGCAAACCCAAGTCCAAAGCGTCGGACAGGAGTGTCCGACCCACACCTGGTGCTATAATGTTCCAGGAATGTTGACCGATGCGCCATCAGAAGCCCAATTCGCACTTGCCGGTATGCTGGCTGCACTTTCTGGTGTGCCCGCGGCGATATCTGGCAGTGTTGCCCTCGCAGGCGCGTCCCAGCTTGTTCGGTAGCGACTAGTTCTCCCATCCTCCCAAATAATGTGGCTTAAGGGCTGAATCCGCCTTTTTCGGTGCGACCGCCCGCTGGCTGACGACCGACGACCGAAGACCGACGACTGCTTTCGGAGGATCCAATGACCACCAAGACTCTTGCAGGACCCAAAATCAAGACCGCTCTGCCCGGCCCCAATGCCAAGCGCATTCTCGCGGGCGACGAGAAGTACCTTTCTCCGTCTTACACCCGCTCCTACCCGCTGGTGGCCAAGCAGGGCCGGGGCATCGTGGTAACGGACGTGGATGGCAACGAGTTTTTCGATTTCTCCGCCGGCATCGCCGTGACCTCGACCGGACACTGCCATCCCGATGTCGTCGCCGCCATCCAGAAACAGGCGGGCGAGTTGATCCACATGTCGGGCACGGATTTCTACTACGAGAGCATGATCACGCTGGCGGAACGACTGTCGAAAATCGCGCCCATGCCGGGACCGCACCGGGTTTACTACGGCAACTCCGGCGCGGAAGCGGTTGAAGCCGCGCTCAAACTGGCCCGCTACCACACCAAGCGGCAGAATGTGATTGCCTTCTTCGGCGCGTTTCATGGCCGCACCATGGGCGCACTCTCGCTGACCGCGTCGAAGCCGCAGCAGAAGCGCCGTTTCGGTCCGGGGGTTCCGGGCGTAACTCACGTGCGCTATCCCGACGTTTACCGCGGCTGCGAAGGCGGCGCGCAAGATGCCGAGGCCTTCGCGCTCGGCTGTGCGCGCTTCATTGAAGACAAGCTGTTCAAGACGACTCTGGCCCCCGAAGAAGTGGCAGCCATTTTCGTCGAACCGGTGCAGGGCGAGGGCGGATACGTAATCGCGCCCACGGTCTTCATGAAGGAGTTGCGTCGCATCTGCGACAAGTACGGCATTCTGCTGGTGGCGGATGAAGTTCAGAGCGGGGCCGGACGCACCGGCAAGTGGTGGGCCATCGAGCACACCGGAGTGCAGCCCGACATCGTCTGCATGGCCAAGGGCATCGCTTCCGGCATGCCGCTGGGCGTAATGATGAGCCGGGCTGACGTCATGGACTGGGTCCCGGGCTCGCACGCTTCGACTTTCGGCGGCAATCCCGTCTGCATCGCGGCCGCATTGGCCACGCTGGACGTCATCGAGAAGGAAGGTTTGCTGGCGAACTCCACCGAAGTGGGCAACCACATGCTGAAGCGCATGGCGGATTGGCCGCGCAAACACAAACTGGTGGGCGATGTGCGGGGCCGCGGCTTGATGGTCGGCGTTGAAATCGTCAAGGACAAAAAGACCAAGGAGTATGGCGTCGCCGAACGGGACCGCATCATCGAGCTGGCTTTCGAGCGCGGGCTGCTGTTCCTGGGCTGCGGTCCGAGCACCATCCGCATCGCGCCGCCCCTGGTGGTCAGCCAAGACGAAGCCGACGTCGCAATCGATGTGCTCGACGAATGCATCGCGCTGACCGGTAGGTGAGTTTGTGTGGCGCGGGCGTCCCCGCCCGCGGCCTTTGACGTTGGTTTTGGCAGCTCTTGCCAATCGGCGCACACCCTTGGCGAGAGCCAGTATTCTGCGGGATCTGCTGCAAGGATAGAAAGGCTGTCTTACCGGCACGCGGCACCGTCTCGCGGGCGAAGGCTCGTTCGACTTCGCTCAGGACAGGTCGGCGCCACACTCATCTGTTTGAGGAATTTTTGATGAACACTGGAACTATCGAATTCATCTACATCGCTCCCGCCGCCACTGCGCCCACGCTTGCGGTGAAGGAGGCCATTGCCATTCCGGGTTCCGGGCTGGAAGGAGACCGCTACGCTCGGGGCCAGGGGACATTTTCCAAGCCTGAACCGGATTTCGAACTGACGCTCATCGAAGCCGAAGCGATCGAAGCCCTCAAGCGCGACTACAAAGTGGAACTCGAGCCCGGTGAGGCCCGGCGCAACCTGGTTACACGTGGCATCGCACTCAATCATCTGGTGGGACGGGATTTCCAGATTGGTGAAGTAAGGGTCCGCGGCATTCGTCTGTGCGAGCCTTGTGATCACCTGCAACGGCTGGCGGGACGCGAGTTAATCAAGGGGCTTCGGCATCGCGGCGGACTGCGGGCGCAAATTCTGACGCGCGGCGCGATCCGGGTCGGCGATTTGGTCAGCGCTCATAAGGACTAGCACTTGTGGGTTTGTCCTTGACACCACAACTTGGTGGAGCGAAACTCCGACTTAGAGATCTCTCTCTAAATTTTTTAATGGATCACTACTCCATCCTGGACAACAACCAGGCAGGGCTGGAACCTGCCCCGCCGAATCTCGTCCCCTCAAATCCTGATCGTTCAAGCACGCCGCCAAGAGTACAGACGGCGCCGCTCGGACCGGCCGTGCGCGAGGCTTTGCGCTTTCCCGGTGAGGACGGCGGCAAGTCACTGAGCGAGATGGCCCAGCGGGACCTGGATGCCACGCTGCAGTTGCTGGCGGAGCGGGCACAATATATTACCGGGGCGTCTGGAGCGGCGATCGCCCTGCGCGAGGGTGAAAGCATGGTGTGCTGTGCCAGCGCCGGGCCTTCGGCACCGGAACTGGGAGCGCACCTGCAGATCGATTCCGGGCTGTCGGCAGAGAGTGTGCGGACCCGGAAGATCCTGATCTGCGAAGACGCAGCAAATGATCCGCGGGTGAACCGCGAGAGTTGCCGGACTTTCGGCATCGCATCAGTCGTGGTGATGCCCCTGGTACGCGGAGAGGAAGTCTATGGCGTCTTCGAGTTGCTCTCCGGACGGCCGCACGCTTTTGAAGACCGGGACTATGTAGCTCTAAACCGCCTGGCTGAGATGATCCAAACCGCAGTGGAGCATGCCGAGGCGGCAAGGCGCGCTGAGAAGGAACTGGGACAAGCGGGGAATGCACAACCGGTGATTGTGAGCGCGTTGACGGCCGAGACTGGAACGGCAGAGCTTTTGGCCGAGGCGCCTAGCCATGTTGTCAAAACAAGGTCTGAAGCGTTGGCGTCAGAGACAGAGATCAAGGCCAGGCCCGAGATGGTGGCTGGGGAGCACGATGCAGCCCCGGTGTTCGCGGTGAGTTCGGCGGTGGTCGAGATGCCTGTGCGGGTCACGAACGCTCAGGACCATCAGGCAGAGGCAGATCTATCCAGTCCGATTACCACCATCGCGTTCGGCAATCTCCGGCGATGTGAAGCTTGCGGCTTTCCCGTATCCGAGGGCCGGAGGCTATGCCTGGATTGCGAAGCCGCAACCCCGGGCGCGGTCGCGACTGCCGATCCTACTCAAGACATGTTTGCTGAACTGTCCGATTCCAACCCCAGCTGGGTACGCTCACACGTATATCTGATCGCGACCGCGCTGATCGCCGTGGCTACGATCGCCTTGCTGGTTTGGCGGCTTTAGATAACTGGGCAAGTGTGACGCGGGCACCCCCGCCCGCGCCGACCGAACCGCAAAGTCAAAAGCAACGGGTGAGGGCGCCCGCTCCCCACAGAAGCGCGTTCCCCTACGTCCTCCTAACGGCCCACAATTTTGCTTTTCAACGGAGCGATGGCACCCACTACTTCCCCCTGTTCCCGGGCCGGTACTTTGAACTTGTTCAGCGTGTCGCCCATGGCCTTGACGGCAATGGTCCAGTCGTCTTCGGTAATGTTCAGGCCGGTGTGTGCTGTTTCCATATCGCGTCCGGTGTATTTGCAGGGGCCGCCCGTGTCTACGCACAGGAAGTCCACTACATGCTGGCGAACACGGGTCTTGGAATCGGTGCTCAGGCCGACGAAGAAGCGGCCCTCTTTGGGGTCCGTGGCCAGGCGGCCGAGAAAGTCGTCGGTGACCGCGGCCAGGGCATCGTAGCCTCCCAGGCGCTTGTAGAGCGAGTCCTGGGCAGCGGCTTGAGGCGCGGCTGGAGGCAGAGGAGTTGCGAAATTGTTCAATACGCTGGCCGGGATGAAGGCCAGCATCAGCACCACCAACAGGGAATGCCGGAATGTTCTTGGCATGGCGGATAGTCTCCTTCAGAAATGTGATTTCTTGGGTCCCACATCAAATACGAGTGGAAACAGATTCCGGATTTAGAGGATTGTTGTCAGCCGGGGCGTGTGGTGCGGGCGCCCTCGCCCGCGAATCTGGAAGCCCAAAGCAAGGTCAGAAGTCAAAATCAAAGTCAAAATCAGAGTCAAAGTCAAAGGCGGCGGGCAGGAGTGCCCGCCCCACACAGGCAATGCTACCCGACCTCTACTAAACCATAAGTCTTCTGCCAGTGGGTGCGCATGTGGCGCAGGGCGCGATCGATTTCTTCTTTCGATACTTCCTGGTTGGGGCCGGCCAGTACGGCTGCTGCTTCGCGCTTGGCCGCTTCCAACAGCTGGCGGTCGCGGATCAGATTGGCTACCTGGAAGCTGGGCATGCCGGCCTGCCGGGTGCCGAAGAACTCGCCTGGGCCGCGCAGTTCGAGATCGAGTTCGGCAATCTGGAAACCGTCGGTGGTGCGGACCATGGCGTCGAGGCGGCGTTCGCCGTCCTCTGAAATCTTTCCCCCGGTCATGAGAATACAGAAGGATTTTGCAGCGCCGCGGCCGATGCGTCCGCGCAACTGGTGTAGCTGGGCGAGCCCAAAGCGCTCGGCATGCTCGATCACCATCACCGTGGCGTTGGCGACGTCGACTCCAACCTCAATCACCGTAGTCGAAACCAAAATATCCACCTCGCCCTTTTGGAACCGCCGCATGACGTCTTCCTTCTGGTCGGCGCCCATGCGCCCATGCAGAAGATCGACCCGCAATCCGGGAAAAATCTTTTTGCTGAGCTCTTTGTGCATTTTGAGGGCGGCCTTAAGCTCGTTCTCTTCGTTCTCCTCGATCACCGGATAGACGACATAGGCCTGATGACCGGCGGCGACCTGTTTGCCCACGAATTGCCAGACTTCATCGGCCCGGTCATCGGAGACGCGGCGGGTGACGATGGGCGTGCGGCCGGGCGGCATTTCATCGAGAATGCTGATGTCGAGATCGCCGTAGAGAGTCAGGGCGAGGGTGCGCGGGATGGGAGTGGCGGTCATGACCAGGACGTCGGGCTCGCCAAGAGCTGCCGAGCTTCCCTCGGCTGAACGGCTAGGGACAGCCGGCCCTACGTGGCCGTTGCCGGACCCTTCGTCTCCGGATTTCTTCATCAGCTTCAAGCGTTGCATCACTCCGAAGCGGTGTTGTTCGTCAACGATCACCAGCCCGAGTTTAGCGAACTCGACTTTTTGTTCGATCAGTGCGTGGGTTCCGATGACCAGCTGCGCGTTACCCTGGGCGATGTGGCGGCGGATTTCGCGCTTGCGGTCTTCTTCCACTGAGCCGGTCAGAAGCACGATCCGGTACCCAGCATTCTCCAGGATTCGCCGGGCAGAAAAATAATGCTGCTGGGCCAGGATTTCCGTGGGCGCCATGAGCGCGACTTGGTGTCCGCTTTCCATCGCGATGATGGCAGCCTCGAAGGCCACGATGGTCTTGCCCGATCCGACATCGCCCTGCAGCAGGCGTCGCATGGGGACAGGTTTCCCCATGTCGGAGGCGATCTCCTTGAGCACCCGCTTCTGCGCGGCTGTGGGATGGAAGGGCAGAATCTTTTTGATTGCTTCCCGCGCCCGGTTGTCCAGGCTGAAGGCGATTCCGGTTTGTGCCTTCTGCTGGCGGCGTTTGAGCTCGAGTCCCAACTCCAGGAAAAAAAGTTCCTCAAAGATCAGCCGGATGTGGGCTGGAGTACGCGAGGCTTGCAGGTCCTTAAAACTCTCGCCCGGATCCGGCCAGTGGACCTGCCGCAGCGCATCCTGCGGCGAGATCAGGCTCAGGTGGCGGCGTACGGCGGCCGGAACCGGGTCCGAAAGCTGAGGGGAGAGATTCTCCAGAAGGCCGTGGATCACGCGGCGAAACCAGCGCGGCGTCAGGCGGCCCTGACCGGTGGACTCGTATATGGGGACGATGCGGCCGACCTCGAGCGAGGAGGCAGCCTTCTGTTCTCCCGCTTCGGCTTCGTCGGAGGAGTCGCCGAGAATTTCAAACTGCGGCTGCACCAGTTGCAATTCCCCGCCGCCACGCTCTTCCTCCACCTTGCCGTAGAGAGCCACCAGTTGTCCGGGCTTGAAACGGTCGCGCAGATAAGTAGCATTGAACCAGATGCATTTCAGACGGTTCCTGCCTTGCCCAGCCGTCATCTGAAAAATGGGCATGCGGCGGGTGCGGAACAGGCCCGAGGTGCGGACTTCCGCGATGACCGTAGCCATCTCTCCCACGCGCAATTCAGAAATTCCGCGCGGGTTCAGGCGATCTTCGTAGCGAAAGGGCAAGTAATGAAGCAAATCGTCGACCGTATGGATGCCCTTGGCGCCCAGCACCTCGGCCAGGCGAGGGCCGATGCCCTTTACGTATTGGACCGAGGTGGAAAGCTCCAGCATCTTAGCGATGTTAGCAGGGCGGCAGCATTTAGCATTTGGCACCTGGCAATTAGCCAGCGGGCCGTCGCTGCACACCGAGGCGACTGAGAGCTACCTCAGGCGCTTCAAGCGGGACAGACTCTGCCGAGACTCGGCGGCACGACTAAACTCGAGCCCTTCCCGCTTCGTCGCGAGCTAATACTTGTTGGCACAGGCTCTGGAAGGTCGTGCCTTCAGAGGCGCAGTGTTAAGAGAGAATCGCCCAATACCTCAGTCACCGGTGTCTAAACATTGTTGAGAACCTTCGTCCACTCCCTGATCGCCGTGCTGGCCGGAAATGCGGCTTATTTTCTGCTGATGCCCTTCCTGCCGCCACCAGCCCGGCATGTACCTTTCCGGACTGACCTGGGGTTGGCAGTGGATGCCTGGTTCTGCCTGGCCGCTCTTGGCGTCGTCAAGTTTTTCAGTAGGCGAAGGCACCAGTCTAGGCCGAACAAGCAGTGAAGTTTCCAGCTATTCCCCACGTTACTTTCGGAACCTCAATCCGGCTCCGGCGCGGGTTACAATCCGGCTGGTCCCATGCAGAAAATCGCCATCCTTTACGACGCCAGCCAGGCGGTGCTCTCCACCTTTGATCTGGATGAAGTGCTGCAGCGCATCCTGGTTATTGCGCGCGACTATTTCCACCTGCAGAACGTCGCTATCTTGCTGCTGGATAAGGAAACAAACCAGCTTTGTACAAGGTCCCAGATTGGCGGCGAGCCGGGATTTGACAATGTCCGGGTGAGTATCGGGACGGGGTTGATCGGCACCGCCGCGCAAAAGAAGCGTCCCCTGTACGTGCCCGATTTCAGCAAAGAAACGCACTACCAGCCATGGGGAAAGAAGACTCGTTCGGAACTGGCCATACCGCTCATGGTACGGGACGAAATGGTGGGCGTACTGGACTGCCAGAGCGAAAACCCGGACCACTTTGATTCCGAAACCGTGGACTTGCTGACCTTGTTCTCCACCCAGGCCTCGATGGCTTTGCAAAATGCCCGCCTGTATTCGCTGGAACGCCGGCGGGCCTCTCAATTGGAAGCTATCAATGCGGTCGCCCGGGAAACCACGGTCGTGCTGGACGTGAAGGAACTGCTGGCAAAAGCCTGCCGGAAGATTCGGCAAGCATTCGACGTTTCTCACGTCTCGATGCTAGTCAAGGAAGACGAGGACCTGACGTTGCAGGCGCACTACGGCAACCTGACGTTGCGTATCCCGGAAGGCGGAAAGGTGCCGGCGGGAGCGGGTTTGTGGGGGCGGGCGCTGCGCGAGAGCAAGACCGTGATCGAGAACGAAGCGAAGGCGGACCCGGATTGCGTCGGCATTTATCTCGAATCGGCTTCCCGGATGTGCATTCCTCTGGTTTCCTTCGGCCAGACGCTGGGCGTCCTGGTCCTGGACAGCTCCCGGCCGGGCTCCTTCCTGGTCAGCGATATTCAGTCGCTCGAATCCGTAGCCGATATCTGCGCCACGGCGATCCAGAATGCTCACTACGTGGAGCGGGTCAAGCATCTGGCCTATTTGGACGGTCTCACCGGAATCTTCAACCGCCGTTACTTCGAACTGCGGATCCAGGAGGAACTGGAAAGGTCCCGCCGGTTCAATTCCGGCATGGCAGTCATCATGGTCGATATCGACCAGTTCAAGAGACTGAACGATGAATTTGGGCATTTGCTGGGCGATGAAGTGCTGCGCCAGGTTTCCTCGATCTTTTCCCAGCAGCTCAGGAAAATCGATGTCGTCTGCCGCTACGGAGGAGAGGAGTTCGCCATCCTGCTCTCACAAACCAGCCAGCAGCACGCCCTGGGCGTGGCCGAGAAGCTCCGGCGAATGGTAGATAGCTGGCAATTTCCCGGAGTGTCGCGCTCGGTCACCATCAGCGCCGGAGTGGCCACCTGCCCCGATCATGGCAACACTCGCGAAGACCTGGTAAGAGCGGCTGATGCCGGACTGTATGCCGCGAAACAAGCGGGAAGAAACTGCGTGCGGGAAGCGTCACCCGTTATGTGTGGGTCGGACACTCCTGTCCGACGCTCTTGACTTTGCTTTTAGGCACTTGATCTTGCTGTTAGGCAGTGGAAGCAAGCCGGAAAACACAAGAAATCACAGCAAGAAAATCGCGGCAAGAAAAATCACAGCAAGACAAATTCACAAACAAAGACATCTTCAACGGCGTTGGACAAGAGTGTCCGACCCACACTCCGTGGCGCTAGATATCGGCCTCGGGTTGCCAGAGCTTCTGGTTCTGCTGGAGTTCCAGTTCCTGGTCCTTGAGTTCGCGTTCCAGTTCGCGCATTTCCTGTTTCAGCTCTTCCTGGTGGTTGCGCAATTCTTGGGTGGCTTCTTCCACACTGGGTCTTATGACACGGACGGCGCGCTCGATTTCGGGCTTCAGATGAGCGATTTCGGATTGGACCTCGCTCAGATCAATCACGGCTTCAGCGTCGGGTTCAGGGGCTTCAAGGCTCTCGTCCATGTCGAGAAGTTCCGACTGGTTGCGGTCAGGCACGGTCAGGGTGAGGTTCTGTTCCTTCCGTTCGCGAATGATGCTGACGGTGACGGCGTTGCCCTTGCGCCCGCGGATGGCATGAGTAAAATCACCGCTGTCGCTGATGGATTCTCCGTTGACTTTCACAATCACATCGCCGGCCCGGAACCCGGCTTGCTCGGCGCGGCTGCCTTTTTCGACAGAGCGCACCAGCACTCCCTTCCCATCCTTCGTGCCGAAGAAGTCTCCCAGCTGGGGAGTGAGGTTTTCCACCATCAGCCCGCTGCGCGCCGAAGAGTGCACGACTACGATGGAGACCGGCATATCCATCTCAGGGACAAACGGAGTCGCGGGTATCGCAGGCATGGCAGGTATCGGAGGAATTGCGGGCATGGTGAAGCTGAACGCCTTGCCCGGCCCCGCCATGGCGAAGGTCTTTTTTCGGTCCGCCAGTTGCATCTTGAGAGTCAGGGGCTGGCCATCGCGGCTGATTCCGAGGTTCACCGTGCGTCCCGGAGGAATCTCGCGGATCATGCGACGCAACTGCTCCACGCTTTCCACCTGGTTGCCGTTGAGGCTGAGGATCACGTCGTGCTCTTTGATTCCAGCCTTGCCGGCAGGAGCATCCTGATCGACGAGGGTGACTTCGACGCCGTGTTCTTCCTTCAGTTTCAGATCGGCCAGACGGTCCGCCGTGACGTCGCGAGTGTCAACCCCCAGATATGATCCGCCGCCGAAGTCTTCGCTGGAGTATCCGAAGGCCTCGCTGAAGGGTTCCTGCGAACACAGCTGCCCGCCATTCGCGACGGCCGCGAACATCGGCAAAATCATCAGTGCAAGGATCGATCTACGCATGTTCGTCCCCTTTTCCAGACTCAGCGACTGGCGAGAAAGGTGATGTCTCCGGTGGTAGTCCGCACTTTCAGCGTCGGGCCACCTCCGTTCAAGCTACCCTCGGCGGTGGCGGTGCCCGGACCCCACTCGCCTCCTTCAGTGGTTACTCGAATCTCGGAAAAATCAGAGCGGATGCGATGGCCGTTCGCCAGTTCGATGGACGCCCGAATAGTGATACCCAGGTTGGGTGCCAGGTAAACCGTAATGTCTCCGGCGGAAGTTTCCAGTACCGAATCCGTGCGGTCAGTTCCGGAGATGAACTTGGCCACGATACCGCCGGCCCCGGTTTCGGCCCGGGCCGCGGGTACGCCGTTGAGTGTAATGCTGCCGCCTCCGGTTTCAGCGCGCACCGCCCCGGTGGCCGAGTTCAGGCGGATGCTTCCGCCCCCGGTTTCAATCTCCGCCGGGCCCGCGATCTCACCCAATTCGATGCTGCCGCCTCCGGTCGTGACTTTCAGGGATCCGGAGCAACGGTGCACCTCAATGCTTCCGCCCCCGGTTTCAAGCACGGCGCCCTGCATACCAGAGACCACCACCACGCTGCCGCCGCCGGTCTCGGCGTTGATCTTGCCCTTGGCGGAATCCACCTTGATGCTGCCGCCGCCGGTGCGTAGTGTAAGTTCTCCGCCGACCGTGCCTACGTCGATGTTGCCGCCTCCGGTTTCTACGCTGATTGCGCCGCCGATGTCATCGAGATGAATGCTGCCGCCCCCGGTTTCACCCTCCACCCTTCCGCCCACGCCAGTGGCGGTGAGATCGCCGCCGTCAGTTTCGACTTTTACCAGATCGGTGTTACGCGGGACATTGATCACGAATTCGCTGGAAGACCGGCGAGGCCTGCTGCCTTCCCATTCGGCCACCACCCAGGCGGTGTCTCCCCGGACGTAAGCGCTGATCTTATAGGATTCGAATTCTCGGCGGGCTTTCTCTTCCGATGAAGCGTAGGAACGATTATTGATGACATAGCTGATCGTCTGCTGGGGGCCGCCCACAACCTTCACCACGCCTGAATCCACCTTCACGCGCAGATTTTTCGCCGCCATGGAGCCGGTGATCTGGCGCGACCATCTGCCGTTTTCCTGATAGACCTTGGTCTGCTCGTCAGGACGCGCTTCCTGCGCTACCGCCAACGACGATAGCAGCAGCATAAGCGCAACGATTTTGGGAAACGTTTTCAACTGTCACCTTCCGTTCTTGTGTTCCACAAGCAAATCTCTCGCAACCAATCCCTACTCAATCGATCTCTGACATCTGCGACAGCACATTGCGGGCCTGGGAGCGGATGTACAGGTTCTGATCGCTCTCCGCCAGCTTCTGCAGCACCACCCGCACGCTGCTGTCGGCGCGCACCGGCTCAAGCAGATGCAATGCTTCGGTCCGCAAACCGGGATTGGAATCGTTCACCAGGGCCTCCAGCACCGCATTGCGCACGCGGACATCATTCTTAACATAGGAGCCCAACCCTTCGATCGCCTTGAGCCGTACTCCGGGATTCGAGTCATATCGCAAAGCATAAAGAAGCGCCTCGCGCACCCGAATATCGTTGGGCGTCTGGGTCAGCAGGTCCACAGAATCCATACGCACGCCCGAGTTGTAGTTGTTCCGGGTAGCGAACAGCAGCAACTGCTGGATACGCTGATCGTTGAGCGAGCCCTGCGCCTCCTGGGTGGAAACTGTGTTGTAGCGGATGCTGATCTGAGAGGAACCAGGCTGCTGCGAGATGGATTGAATGCCGGTGATGGAAGATTCTGTGGGAGTAGCGCTAGTAAGATCGACTGGGTTACGGCCATTCATCACTTGATAGGTGGCCCCGATTCCGCCCGCGAAGCCTACGATGAAGATGGCCGCGGCCAGCGCCGGAGCCAGTTTGATGGGGCGAAGCCAGGCGCCCGGGTCGAACACCAGGCGCTGCCAGAAGCCGCCCTGTTCTGTGGTCTCGAGCTCTTCCTGCAACCGCATACGCGAAGCCGTAACCAGATTAGGAGAGGGCTCCTCTACCGGGAACTGGGAGAGCGTGGCATGAAGCTGGCGGGCTGATTTCAGTTCAGCCGCGCAATCCGTACAGCGCGCCACGTGCTGCTCCAGTTCGTAACGAGCGTCATCAGGCAGCTCGTTGTAGATATGCAGCAGAATATTTTCCCGGACCCATTCGCATTTCATAGTTTCGCCCCTTCGCCGGGGGAGTGTGGGACGGATACTCTTGTCCGTCGCCCTTGATTTTGCCTTTGACTCGCTCTGTCTGCCGCCCCGCGGGCGGCCCGGACGGGCGAGACGCCCGTCCCTCCATCTTTCTTCATCGCATGTCCGCCAGAGAGCCACGCAACTTCTGCGTGGCCCGGAATAAAGTGTTCTTCGCCGTTTCTTCAGTGGTATTCAAAATCTCGCCTACCGTCCGCAATTTCAGTCCCTGATAGTGCTTCAGTTCGAAAACCATGCGCTCGCGGGGCGTCAGCTTGTCGAGAGCGTGGTTGATACGCTTTCCCAGTTCGCGACGCATCAGGTCGCGTTCGGGGTTGGCGCCAGCCCGTCCGTCGGGGACCTGCGCCAGGACGTCATAAGCCTCGCCCTGCGCGTCTACAGCGACCGGCGCGTCTTCCTTACGCACCTGCTTCTTCCGCAGGTGGTCCAGGCAAAGATTGGTCACGATGCGGTAGATCCAGGTGTAGAACGAGCACTCAAAGCGGAAATTGCCCACGCTTTTGTACGCCTTCAAAAAGGCGTCCTGATAAATGTCCTGGGCTTCGTGCTCCGAGCCGGTCAGGTGCATGGCCAGCCGGAGGACCGCTTGGTCGTAGTGCCGCACCAGTTCCTCGAAGGCGGCGCGATTGCCGCGCTGCGCCTCGCGGACCAGCAGCGTGTCGTCAATACGGCCTAAACTGTGCCCAGCCATTTGGCCCCGAAGAAGGGGGTCCTGGGAATCGTTGCCTTGTTCC
>Ga0326726_10000653_pt1 | contig 31719 bp, 23 predicted proteins | sample MHFenrmetagenome_2_FD_207603 | JGI IMG/M metagenome (GOLD analysis project Ga0326726, IMG submission 207603) | Lab enriched peat soil microbial communities from Michigan Hollow, Ithaca, NY, United States - MHF15MN | ecosystem: Environmental > Terrestrial > Soil > Wetlands > Peat | place: USA...
CGATGATGCCGGACTTGCCCATGCCCGTGACGATGACTCGCCCGCGGCAGCGCCGCAGGAGCCCGACCGCTTCCACGAATCGTTCGTCCAGCCGGGCGCGCAACGCCGTGATGCTCTCGGCCTCGAGGCGCAGCACGCGGTCGGCCATGGCGAGCAGACGCTCGGCTTCGGTCACTTCGACGCTCCCCGGAGGCCGGCGGCAATGGCGGCGATCTCGTCGAGGAGCCTCGGCAGATCGTCGACGCGCAGCATGTTCGGCCCGTCGGACAGCGGCCGGCCGTCCGGCAAAGTCCGATCGGGGTCCTCGTGGATTTCCATGAAGAGCGCGTCGACTCCGACGGCGACGGCGGCCCGGGCCAGCGCCTGGACATACTGGCGCTCGCCGCCGGAGCGATCGCCGGCGCCCCCGGGAAGCTGGACGGAGTGTGTCGCGTCGAAGATCACCGGAAAGCCGAGCCCGCGCATGATGGGCAGCCCGCGGAAATCCACCACGAGGTTGTTGTAGCCGAAGGACGTCCCCCGCTCCGTCAGCAGGATGGCGTCATTACCGGTGGATCGGATCTTCTCCACGACATTGACCATGTCGCGCGGAGCGAGGAACTGCCCCTTCTTCACGTTCACGGGCCGGCGGGTCCGGCCGCAGGCGAGGAGCAGGTCCGTTTGCCGGCAGAGAAAGGCGGGCACCTGCAGGACGTCGAGCACCTCGGCGGCGGGCTCCACCTCGGCGACGTCGTGAACGTCGGAGAGGACGGGCAGGCCCGTCGCCTCCTTGACGCGGGCGAGGATTCTCAGCCCTTCCTTGAGTCCGGGGCCGCGGTAGGAATGCACGGAAGAGCGATTGGCCTTGTCATAGGAGGATTTGTAGATGAACGGCACGCGGGCATCGGCGGTGATCCGCTTGAGCCGCTCGGCCATCATGAGGGCGTGTCGCTCGTCCTCGATGGCGCACGGACCGCCGATCAATGCCAGGGGCGCGCCGCCGCCGATGGTAAGCCCGGCGATCCCGACCGGGCGCGTCGCGGGCGGGCCGGTCATGTCCGGGCCTGGTGATCCATGGCGGCGCGAATGAAGGCCGCGAAAAGTGGGTGCGGCGCCCAAGGCTTGGACCGGAACTCCGGGTGGAATTGCCCGGCCACGAACCAGGGATGGCCGGCCAGCTCGATGATCTCCACCAGCTGCTTCTCGGCCCAGATGCCGGAAATCCTGAGCCCGTTCTTCTCGAGCTCCGGCAGGTAGTCGTTGTTGACCTCGTAGCGGTGCCGGTGGCGCTCCTGGATCGCCCCCTGCCCGTAGACCTTCGACGCATCGCTGCCTTCCGCGAGCACCACGGGGTAAAGACCGAGGCGCATCGTTCCGCCCTTGTCGGTGATGTTCCGCTGCTCGGGCAGAAGGTCGATGACATTGTGCGCGGGCGCCGGCGTGAACTCCGTCGAGTTCGCGCCCTCCAGCCCGCAGACGTGCCGGGCGTACTCGATCACCGCGCACTGCATTCCGAGGCAGATCCCGAAGTAGGGCACGTGGCGCTCCCGCGCATAGCGGATCGCCTGGATCTTGCCCTCGATCCCGCGATCCCCGAAGCCGCCGGGCACCAGAATGCCGTCCAGCCCCTCGACGTGCCCGGCGAGGCCCTCGCGCTCGAGCCGCTCGGCGTCGAGCCACACCACGTCCACCGCCACCTCGTGGGCGATCCCTCCGTGGGCCAGCGCCTCGGACAGGCTCTTGTAGGAGTCCTTCACTTCGTTGTACTTCCCCACGATGCCGATCCGCACACGGCTGCGCGGCGCCTTGACCCGGCGGACGATCTCTTCCCAGCGCGACAGATCGGCGGGCCTGAGCGGCAGGCCGAGCAGCTTGCACAGGCTCTCGTCCAGCCCCTGCTCGTGGAAGGCCAGCGGCACCTCGTAGATCGTGTCCACGTCGCGGGCGGCGATCACCGCCTCTTCCTCGACGTCGCAGAACAGCGCGATCTTGGACTTGATGCCCGGCGTCAGCAGGTGCTCCTTGTCGGTGCGGCAGAGGAGCACGTCGGGCTGTATACCGATGGCGCGGAGCTCTTTGACCGAGTGCTGCGTCGCCTTGGTCTTGAGCTCTCCCGCCGCGCTGATGAACGGCACGAGGGTCAGGTGAACGTAGATGACATTGTCCTTGCCCACGTCCTTCTTGAACTGGCGGACGGCCTCGAGGAACGGGAGCCCCTCGATGTCGCCAACCGTGCCGCCGATCTCCACGATGACCACGTCGACACCGTGCGCGACCTTGCGTATGGCCGCCTTGATCTGATCGGTGATGTGCGGGATGACCTGAACGGTACGGCCGAGGTAGTCGCCGCGCCGCTCCTTCTCGATGACCGTGCCGTAGACCTTGCCCGTGGTGATGTTGTTGTCCCGGGTCATGCGGGCCCCGGTGAAGCGCTCGTAGTGCCCGAGGTCGAGGTCGGTCTCCCCGCCGTCGTCCGTCACATAGACTTCGCCGTGCTGGTACGGGCTCATGGTGCCCGCGTCCACGTTGATGTACGGGTCCATCTTGAGCAGTGTGACGTGGAATCCCCGGGCCTCGAGCAGCGACCCGATGGACGCCGCGGCCAGCCCCTTGCCCAGGGAGGACACGACGCCGCCAGTTACGAAGATGAATTTCGGCGTCACCGGAGATCTCCTTTCGTCACCAGCACCTTCATCCATTCGGCGACGGCCGCACGCTCCTCGTCCATCGTGCGCACGCGCCCGTCGAGCTTGAGATCACGCAAGAAACCCAACACCTGGCCCACGAGCGGTCCGCGAGGCACGCCCGCCGCGACCACGTCGTCGCCCGACGACAGTGGGCGCTCGGCGCGGCCCTCGTGCAGGAACCATTCGATGTCGCGCCGCACCGACCGCCCGCCGGCCAGCCAGGCGCCCAGCAGCAACCCGTCCGGCACCGGCCGCAGTGTCTCCGCCACGCGACTCGGACGCCGCGGATCCAGGCATGCGAGACGCCGGGCGAGGTCGCGGGCCGCGCCCGCATCGAGCCGCGCCGCGGGGCCGCCCGCGATCGCGAGCCGTCTCACGCACCGGTCGGCCACCGGGCGCGACTGGTCGAAGAGCAAAGCGAAGAGCGCGAGACCCGGACCGTCGACCGCGATGCGGGCGCCACGCGCCCAGCGCAGAAGAGAGCGGGCCGCGGCGAGGCGGGCCCGGCTCCGTCCCGTGACGCGATACGAAGCATCCCAGAGCCGGAGCGCCCCCCAGCTGAGCAAGAAGCCGAGCGCGCGCCACGGATCCCCTTCGTCCATCACGAGATCGAGCTCGGCCTGAAGCCGCTGACCGGAAAGAGTGGGATACCGCCCGACCTTGATGGCCAGAGCAAGCGCCCGGCGGAAGCCGGCATCGGGACGGAGCCCGAGCCGCGCCGCATAGCGGGCGCCCCTCCAGATCCGTGTCGGATCCTCGACCAGGGAAAGCGGGTGGAGGACTTTCAGCCGACGCGCCGCCACGTCCTCGGCGCCACCCCGGGGATCGTGGAGCCGCCCCCAAGCCGATGGCGAGAGCGCGACCGCCATCGCATTGATGGAAAAGTCGCGGCGGCCGAGGTCTTCGTCGATACCGGCCGGACTCACGTCAGGCAGCGCACCGGCTTCCCCGTAGCGCTCGTGTCTGGCGGTGGCGATATCGACACGACCGATGCCCGTTCCGTCCGGCGTGGCGCCCCCTTCGAGCGAGGCCGTCCCGAAAGCGGTGTGCACCACGAGGTGCCCGCCCGTCTCCTCGGCGAGCCGGCGCCCGAAGGCGATGCCGTCCCCCTCGACCACAAGGTCGATGTCCCTCGTCTGGGCGGCGCCGCGTCCCAGCACGAGATCGCGCACGAAGCCTCCCGCCACATACGCCGCATGCCCCTGCGCTTCGCCGAGCTTGCCCGCCGTGCGCAGCAGCCAGAGCGCAGCGTCGCCCTCGGCGCCGTGCAGGCGCTCCAGCTTTCCTGCGAGCGACGCACCCGGGCGCGCGGAGGCTTCGATCACGCCAGCGACGCGGCGGCCGTCACGCACCAGCACCATGGAGGCGCCACCCCTCAAGACTCGCCGGACGCTGATCTCGTCCGCGGAGGAAGCGACGGCTGTCAATCCCGTGAACGCGATGTCCATCCAGGGCAGACGCCCCAGTCCCCAGGCGGCAGCCCGCTCGATGTCGGCGAGGCGCGCCGCCGTCCTGAGGTCGGCGGCGATCGTGAAGGCGCCGGACGCGCGGGCGGCCGCCAGCGCACGGTCTACCGACCAGCCGCGCCGGACCATCGTCACGCGAGCGTCCATGAGATCCGCCGCTCGCGGCATGGCTTGCGGGTACACGTGACCAGCCTTGGCCATGGGCTAGCTGGCTCTGCCCATGGCGCGCGGATGGAACTTGCGGTACATAGCGCGCACCGCGGACGACGGCAGATGCGTGTAGATCTGCGTCGTGGCGATATCGGCGTGGCCGAGCATCGCCTGCACAGAGCGGAGATCGGCGCCGCGCTCGAGGAGGTGGCTCGCGAACGAATGCCGCAGCGTATGCGGAGAGACCGTGGTCCGGAGACCCGCGCGCTTCCCCGCGCGCTTGATCACCACCCAAAGCGCCTGCCGGGACAGCGGCCTGCCGTAGCGGTTGACGAAGAGCGCGCCGGGATCGCCGCGCTTGATGAATGCCGGGCGCGACGTCACCGCGTAGCGCTCCACCCACTTGAGCGCCTGCGCGCCCACCGGAACCAGCCGCTGCCGGCTGCCCTTGCCTGTCGCGGTGACGTAGCCCGCGGTGATATTCAGATCCTCGAGCCGCAGCGTCAGGCACTCCGAGGCGCGCAGCCCCGAGGCATACAGGAGCTCCAGCATCGCGCGGTCCCGAAGTCCCTCCGGGGCCGAGAGATCGGGGGACTCGACGAGAGCCGCCGCGTCCTCGACGGACAGCGTGCGCGGCAACCGGCGCGGCGGCCTGGGCGACTCGAGATGCTCGGTCGGATCTCGCTGGATCTCGCCCGAGGCCAAGAGAAAGCGATAGAGGCCGCGCACGGCCGACAGGTGCCGCGCGGCGCTCCGCGCGCCAAGCCCGCGCCGTCTCAACTCGGCCAGATACTCGCTCAGATCACCGAGCCTCGCCGCTCCGACCGAGCGACCCCGACGCTTGAGAAAGGCCGTGAATCCCGCAAGGTCTCTCCGGTAGGCGGCGAGCGTATGGGGCGAGGCGCCCCGCTCGGTCTGCAGGGCGGCGAGGAACTCGCGCTGCCCGTCCATCAGTCTCTCGCGGTCCCGGACACAGCGACGCCCCGGTAACGGCCTTTCCGTCCTGCCGAGGCCGTGACCGGGGCGTACCCGACCAACCGCAGAAGCATGACGAAGTCTATCACCCGCTCCCAGCCCCGGGCAAGGTCTGCCCGCGGCGGCGTAACATTCCGAGCAGCGCGACGAGCTCGGGCGCGCGCAGAGCCGCCGCGACGGCCGTGTACACCAGCGCGCCCGCGCCCATCGCGCCCACGGTCCACGCCGCTCCCTCCCAGCCGGCGCCGAGCCGGCCCGCGACCACGAGACACCAGAGCCACAGCGCGGCCGATGCGATGCCGGTTCGCGCGAGCGAGCGGAGTGTCTCGCCGCCCCCAAGGGGGCCGAGCCTGCGGCGGAGGAGCCAGCAGAGCAGCAGCAGGTTGATGTATGCGGAGAGAGACGAAGCAAGCGCCAGCCCGGCATGCTTGAGCGGCCACATCAAGGCAAAGGCCAGCCCGACATTGGCCACGACCGACGCGAATCCCGCCCACACCGGCGTGCGCGTGTCACCCAGGGCGTAGAAGGTCTGGGCGGTGATGCGCGTGGCCGAGAAGGCCGGAAGGCCGACGGCGTAGCCGGCCAGAGCCTGCGTCGTGGCGACGGCATCCGCCGGGTTGAATTCGCCCCGCTGGAAGAGCAGCCGCACGATGGGATACCCGAGAGCGAGGAGCCCCACGCCGGCGGGCACGGCGATGAAGGCCGAGAGGCGCAGGGCGAATCCGAGCGTCTCCGTCAACTGACGATGCTCGCCTCGCGCGGCTTGAGCCGCCATGCCGGGCAGCACCGCCGTCGCCAGCGCGATGCCGAAGACGCCGAGCGGAAATTCCATCACGCGGTCCGCGTAGTAGAGATACGACACGGTGCCTTGCGGCAGGAGCGAGGCCAGGAGCGTGTTCACGAGCACCGTCACCTGCACCGAGGCCAGCGCGAAGACCGCCGGCCACAGCCGACCCGCGATGGCCCTCACAGCAGGGTGCGACCACTCCACCGAGGGGCGGAGCGGCACGCCGAGACGCGACAGCTCCGGCAGTTGCACGAGGAGCTGGCCGGCTCCGCCGACGAGGACGCCCACCGCGAGGGAGAAGATCGGCGGCGACATCCGGCCGGCCAGCACCAGCACCGAGACGATCATCGCCACGTTGAGCACGGCGGGCCCGAGCGCGGCGGTGAAGAAGCGGTGCTGGGCATTGAGCGCTCCCATGGCCAGGGCCGCCAGCCCCACGAGCAGGAGGTAGGGGAACATGAAGCGCGTGAGGGATGAGGCCATTCCCACCAGCTGAGGGTCCGAGGTCCAGCCGGGCGCCATGACTCGCACGATCCACGGCGCCAGCAGCATGCCGAGCCCGGATACCACGCACAGGACCACCACGGCGACGCCGGTGACCGCGCGCACGATCCGCGCGAATTCGGCGCGGCCGCCTCGATGGAGGGACTCCGTGAAGACAGGAATGATGGCGGTGGACAGGGCGCCTTCGGCCAGGAGCCGGCGGAGAAGGTTCGGGATGCGGAAGGCCACGAAGAAGGCGTCAGTGACCGGTCCTGCGCCGAAGGCCCGGGCGACGACCATGTCGCGGGCGAATCCCAGGACCCGGCTCACCAGCGTGGCGATTCCGATGGCGCCCACGGCGCGCACAACGCCATGGTGCAGGGCCCGCTGGGCGTCGCTCACGGGGACATAGTCCTTGACAGGCGCGCACGTGGACGGTACGGTCTGATGTCGCCCCAAGTGCGCTCTGTCCCAATCACTGTCACAGGAGGAAGGTCGTCGTGGCCAATACCCGCTCTGCCAAGAAGCGGATCAAACAGAACGAGAAGCGGCGTCTGCGGAACCGCGCGCTGCGCAGCGAAATCCGCTCGGCGGTGAAAACGGCGCGCGCCGCCGCGACCGGAAAGACTCCCAAGGCTGCCGAGGAAGTGCACGCGGCGATCCGCGAGCTCGATCGCGCCGTGAGCCGCGGCGTGATTCACCGGAATACCGCGGCCCGCAAGAAGTCCTCGCTCGCCCGCTCCCTCGCCCGCTAGCCCGGCCATCAGTTGCGGGGCCTCGTCCCCGCGAGCCGGTTCAGTAGCTCGACGGCGGCGTCCCGCACCACCTCTCCACCCCGCTCGCCGTAGAAGCTTCCGCAGGCGACGTAGCTCGGGTGCGCGTAGTCCGTACGAGTGAGGAAGTACCCGAGGTAGTCATTGCTGTAGCCCGCGACGAATGTCTGCTCGAATCGCCCGCGCCCCGCCGTCTTGACGTCCAGTCCGAGCCGGGTCTGCAGCTCACCCGGCACCGTCACCCACGCGGTCTCTCCGATGCGCACCGCGGTCATCCCGACCGAGGCAGGCATGGCGCGACCGAGCCCCACCCGCAGGCGCCGCGGCACCCAGCTCCAGGAGCAGTTGCGCACCGACAGCGCCGGATCGGGAAGGGCGACGCGGCTTTCCGCCGCGCCGAGACCCTCATCACGTCCCGGGGGCAGAGCGCTCCACGTCGCCAGCGCTGACGAGGCGAGGGTCGCTCCGATGGACTCCACGCCATGCCAGCCGCGGCCGACTGGACTGACATCGCCGGCGGCGCCGTTGACAAAGAGGACCGGCACACCGGTCTCGCGCTCGAGCCGCGCGGACGCCTCGCCCATGAGATCGCCGGAGATCAGAAAGTTTCCGTGGCCGAGGGCCGTCCCGTGTATCGCGTAGTTCCAGACAAGAGCGATCGGGCGACCGTCAACCCCCGTCACCTTGAGGACGCCCAGCTCCGGATCGAGAGGCTGGTCGAGCCGGCTCGTCGTGATGCCCGTGACGGTGCTCTTCCCGGCGGCGACCCGGGCGGGCGCGCGTCGCCGGAGAGCCTCGAGCGCGGCGCTTTCCATGCCGTCGACGATGCTCTTGCGTACCGGCGACGACTCGCGGTCGGCGGCCAGAAAACCCCAGAAGGCCGAGTCCGCGTAGGCGCCGGGGCCCGAATGCGTATGCGATGCGGAGAGGATCACAAACTGGGGCGGAGCATCCGAATGCGCGAGTCGCGCACGCAGCTCGGACACGAGGGAGGGGTCCGTGCCGACGAGATCCACCGAGAGCCAGAGCACGCGCAGGCCGGCGGATTCGAGGGCCAGCGCCCGGACGCGGAGCGGGTCGTGCACGCCGGTAGACGGATTGAACCAGAAGGCATACGGAAAGCGCGCGAGGACATCCGGTAGCCATGCGCGCCGAGGGGTGCTGCCGTAGCCGGCAAGCGGCACACCGGCAGGCAGTTGCACTGCCAGAGAGGAAGCCCCGGCGGTGAGGGCCCAGACATTTCCGGGCGACAGCGCCGCCGCTACAAGGAGGGCGCAGGCGGCTAGCCGGGCCCTCACGCTCTGCACAGATCCGCGACGAGGAGCACCAGCTCCGGGCGGGGCGGGCCACCCAGCTTGAGCCGGCGCTCGGCCTGCCAGCAGCGGGCAAGCTTGAAGGGCGCCGCGGGGGCAGCCTGGCGCCGGGCCTGTCCGGAAAGAATGGCGAGAATGCGCAACGGCTCCTCACCCGAGGCCAGAAGCCGCTCCAGAAGCGGCAGCGCCGCGCCCGCGTCCTTGTGCTCGACGGCCCGCGTGAGCTCGAACACCTCGCGGGAGCGGTGCTCGCCTACCACGGCCCGCACCTCGGCGACACCGACCCGCCGATTCTGCTCCCCGCCGCCGATAGCCGCCTTGACCACCTCGCCCGCCAGGGCCGCCGGGTCGTCGCCAACCAGCGTGATGAGCAACTGAGCCGCCTCGTCGCTGACCTCGAGGCCCTCAGCGGAGGCGTGCGAGCGCAGCCACGCAGCGAGGGCGCGGCCGGCGAGCTGCGGCAGCTCGACCACTGATTCCGCCGGCACCGCCTTGAGGAGCCAGTGAGAGGGAGCAAGGGGCTGCAGGACGCAAAGAACGAGGACGGTGCTCGGATTCGGCGCGCGCAGGTAGTCGACGAGCGGCTCGGCCTGCTTCGTCCCCAGCGCGTCCACGCCGCGGGCCACGATCAACCGCCGCGGCGCGCCCCACGGCAGCGTCTCCGCGGCGCGCACGATACCCTCCGGCCCCGCCTCGCGTGTCTCGAAGATCTCACGGCTCATGGAGAGCAGGGCGGGATCAGGGCATACGAGGCGTGTGATCCTGGCCACGGCTTCGTCGATGAGGAACGCGTCCGGGCCGTAGAGCAGGACGACCGGCGTCACCTGCCCCTGCTCGAGCTGCCGGAGCCAGGCCGAGTACTGCACTAGAAGCGGTCGACCGCGCGATTGACCACCTTCCGCCCGATCTCGAGAGCCGCCTGCTTCACGGCGCCCTCCTCGCGGCTGATCGTGTCCGAAACCTGGCCGGCGACATCGAACGAGACCTCCTCGACGAGCCCGTTCTGCTGCCACAGGAGCTCGCTGCGCTTGAGGTCGCGGAAGCGCACGTCCATGCTCACGGTCAGGCGATACGAGCGGAGGTTGAGCTTGCTGTCATAGGTCAGCGACTGCACGCTGTAGTTGGTGATCTCGCCCTCGAGAACGGCATCGGCCTTGTCGAGAGACACCACCCTGAGCCTGCCATTGCTGGTGAACGCGTTGACCACGGCCGCGGTGATGGTGCTTTCTGCGCCCGCCTCCGTGGACCGGTTCTTGAACACCGGCACCGAAACCGTCTTGAGGTGATCCGGCAGATTGCCCTGCAGCGTGTAGCCGCACCCTCCCGCTACCGACGCCACGAGGACTGCGCCAAGCAGGCCAGCGCGAAGCCTGGGCCGGCTCATGCCCGGGTCACGATATTCACGAGGCGCCCAGGGACGACCACGACCTTGGCCACCTCGCGTCCGTCGAGCCACGGCCGCACCTTGTCCTCCGCCAGAGCCTGCTCCCGCACGGCCTGCTCGGGGGCCGAGGCGTCCACGGTGAGCCGGCTGCGAACCTTGCCGTCCACCTGGACCACGACCGTCACCTGCTCCTTCACCAGCGCCGCGGGATCGGCCGCGGGCCACGACTGGGCGAAGAGGCTCTCCCCGTGACCGAACTCCCGCCAGAGCTCCTCGGCAAAGTGAGGGCAGACCGGGCCGATGAGCCGGAGCGTCGCGTCCACCGCCTCGCGCAGGAGCGCACCGCGCTCCTCCGCGGCCGCGCGGTCGAGCGAATCGCGCTCGAAGTCGTGCAGCGCATTGACCAGCTCCATGATGGCGCTGATCGCGGTATTGAAGTGGAAGTCCCGCTCGACGTCCGAAGTGACACGGCTTATGGTTTCGTGGATGATCCGACGGAAGGCACGGCCGGCATCCGACAGCGTGCCCGGAGCGACACCGGCGCTCGTTATCTCCTGGGCATGCGCGTGCACGAAGCGCCAGAGCCGATTCAGGAAGCGCGAGGCCCCCTCGACGCCGCTCTCCGTCCATTCGAGATCCCGCTCGGGGGGCGCGGCAAACAGCGTAAAGAGGCGCGTCGCGTCGGCCCCGAACCGGCGGATCATCTCGTCCGGATCCACGACATTGCCCTTGGACTTGGACATCTTGGCGCCGTCCTTGATCACCATGCCCTGCGAGAGGAGCGCGGCGAAGGGCTCGTCGAGAGTGATCATGCCGAGATCACGCAGCACCTTGATGTAGAACCGCGCGTACAGCAGGTGCAACACCGCGTGCTCGACGCCGCCGATGTACTGGTCCACGGGCATCCAGTACTCCGCCGCCTTGCGCTCGAACATTCCCTCCTCATACTTCGGGGAGCAATAGCGCAGGAAGTACCATGATGACTCCACAAAAGTGTCCATGGTGTCGGTATCGCGGCGGGCGCGGCCGCCACACTTCGGACACGCGGCGTGGACGAACGTGGCGACCTCGGCCAGCGGCGAGCCGCCCTTCCCGCTGATCTGCACGTCCTCGGGCAAGACCACGGGCAGGTTCTCGACCTTCTCGGGCACCATGCCGCACGTCTCGCAGTAGAGGATGGGAATGGGCGCGCCCCAGTAGCGCTGCCGGCTGATGCCCCAGTCGCGCAGGCGGTAATTCACCTTCGACCGCCCTATCCCTCTGGCCACGAGCCAGTCGATGGCCTTGCGCTTCGCCCCCTCGATCGGCAGCCCGTCGAGGAAGCCGGAGTTGATCTTGACGCCGTCCCCCGTATAGGCCTGCGTGTCCTGCCAGTCCTCCGGCCTCTTGACCGTCGCGATGATCTCGAGGCCGTACTGCTTCGCGAAGTCCCAGTCGCGCTGATCTTCCCCGGGCACGGCCATGATGGCACCCGTGCCGTAGCCCATGAGCACGTAGTCCGCGAGGAAGAGCGGGATCTCCTTCCCCGTGAACGGGTTGACAGCGCGCGCCTGGAGCCTGAGCCCGCGCTTCGGCCGGTCGGCAGCCAGCCGCTCGATCTCGGTCTCGCGCGCGACCTCCTGCCTGAACACCCGCACCCGCTCCGCTTCGTCCGGATCCGACACGAGGCGGTCCACCAGCGGGTGCTCGGGCGCCAGCACCGCGTAGGTCATCCCGAACGACGTGTCGGGCCGCGTGGTGAAGATCGTGATCGCGAGGTCTCCGCGCCCGGCCACCGGCAGCTCGAACTCGGCGCCCTCGCTCCGCCCGATCCAGTTCCTCTGCATGGTCAGGACCCGCTCCGGCCAGCCGGGCAGCCGCTCGGTCCAGGCGAGGAGCTCTTCGGCGTAGTCGGTGATCTTGAAGAACCAGCCTTCGATGTCCTTGGTCGTCACCTCGGAGTCACAGCGCCAGCAGAGCCCGTTCTCGACCTGCTCATTGGCGAGAATCGTCTGGCACGACGGGCACCAGTTGACCTTCGAGCGCTGCTTGTAGGCGAGGCCGCGCTCGAACATCCGGATGAAAACGAGCTGCTCCCAGCGGTAGTAGGACGGGTCGCAGGTGGCGAGCTCGCGGTCCCAGTCATAGGACATGCCGAGGCGCCTGAGCTGCGTCTTCATGTTGGCGATGTTCTCGTGTGTCCACACAGCGGGGTGCACGCCGTTGTCGATGGCGGCGTTTTCGGCAGGCAGGCCGAAGGCGTCCCATCCCATCGGATGGAGAACGTTGAAGCCGCGCATCCATTTGAAGCGAGCGATGAGGTCGCCGATCGTGTACACGCGAACGTGACCCATGTGGATCCTGCCGGAGGGATACGGAAACATCTCGAGGCAGTAGTACTTGGGACGCGCCGGATCCTCGGACACGCGGAACTGTCCACTGTCCTCCCACGCCCGCTGCCACTTCGCTTCGATGTCTCGGAAGGGATACCGGTCTGCGCGGTCGTCGCTGGCCATATTCGTGCTGATTTTCCCACACTTAGGAGACAGGGGCAAGAACGGCCCCGGGGGCCACGCGGCCCCCGGGGCGGACATGGCCGGGACTACTTCTTCTTGAGCGTGAGGCCGATCGCGGCGGCGGCCTCATCGGCCTTGGCAACGGACTCGGCGTGCTTGCCGGAATCGTGAAGCGCCTTGGCTTCCTTGGCGAGCGCCTGAGCCTTCTTGGACTTGTCGTCGGTCTTGCCTGCGGTGGCGTCCTCGATCTGCTTGATGAGCAGCGGGCACTGGTTCGCGAGAGCCGCACCGGCGGTGGCCAGTACCAGCAGCATGGCCATTAGGATCTTCTTCATGGATTCACCTCCTTTCAGTTGACTTGTCTGTGAGTCTAACCCGGTTCCTTCCCAGACGGTTCCGTCTCCTGAGGAACCGGGTGGAAGAAGTCATGGATTCGCTCGGCGAGCTTCGGCGAGACCTTCGGCACCGCCGCGAGCTGCCCGACCGAGGCCTCGCGAACGGCCTTCGCCGATCCCAGCGTCTTCAGCAGGCTCGTTCGCAGCGCGGGTCCGACGCCGGGGATCTGGTCGAGCACGGAGCTGATGGTCCGCCGCGTGCGCAGCTTCTTGTGATAGGTGATCGCGAAGCGATGCGCTTCGTCGCGGATCTTCTGGAGTGCCTGGAGCGCGGGGGACGTCAGGTCGAGCACGAGCGGCTCGAGGCGGTCGGGCGTGTAGACCTCCTCGGCCCGCTTGGCCAACGAGACCATTGGGACGTAGTCGAGTCCCAGCGCCTCGAGGGCCTTGAGCCCCGCGCCCAGCTGTCCGCGGCCGCCGTCGAGCAGGATCAGGTCCGGAAGCGCGCCGGCCGTCTCGAGCGCGCGCTCGTAGCGCCGGCTCACGACCTCGTGCATGGCCGCGAAGTCATCCGTCCCGGTCACGGTGCGGATCCGGTAGCGCTTGTAGTCATCCTTCTTCATCTCTCCGTCCTGCCAGACGACCATGGACGCGACGGTCTCCCCTCCCTGGAACGTCGAGATGTCGAAAGCCTCGATCCGATGCGGCGGCTCGGGCAGGCCGAGGGCGCGCTGGAGCTCGTCGAGCACGGCCTGCGTCCGGTTGCCCCGAGAGAGAAGATGGCTCTGCAAGGCCAGCGCCGCATTCTCCTCGGCCATGGCCACGAGCTCCCGCTTCCGGCCCCGTTGGGGCGCCTGCACATCCACCTTCCCGCCCCGCCGCGCGGTGAGCCACTCCACGGTGAGCCCGGCCTCCGGCACGTCCGCGGAGACGAGGATCTCGAGTGGTGGCACCACTTCCCGCGCATAGAACTGCCGGAGGAAGGCCGAGAGGATCTCGCCCTCGCTCTCCTCCGTGAGGCGGTCGAAGAAGAAGGATTCACGGCCAAGGAGGCGGCCGCGCCGAACGAAGAAGAGCTGGACGCAGGCATCGTGGCCCTGGCGCACGAGGCCGACGATGTCCTGGTCGCTGTCCTCCGTCGAGATGATCTTCTGACGCTCGCGCACGGTGTTGAGGGCCTGCACGCGATCGCGCAGCCGTGCGGCCACCTCGAACTTCTCCTCGGCCGCCGCCCTTTCCATCTGGACGGTCAGCTCCTGGGCCAGCCCATCGTTCTTGCCCTCGAGGAAGCGCTCGACCTCGCGCACGGTCCGGTCATAGCCCTCGCGCGTCTCGAGGGCCGCGCAGGGAGCATTGCACCGGTGAATGTAGTACTGCAGGCAGGGGCGCGCCTTCTTGCCGTCGATGGTGATGCGGCAGGTCCGGAGCGGGAAGAGCTGACGGACCAGCCGGAGCGTCTCGCGCATCGCGGTGGCCGGATAGAAGGGCCCGAAGTAGGCGGCGCCGTCCTGCTGCACACGCCGGGCCACCACGAGGCGCGGGTACTCCTCGTTGGTGGTGAGCTTGAGGAATGGATAGTGCTTGTCGTCGCGGAGGATGATGTTGTACCGGGGCCGGTGCCGCTTCACCAGGTTGGACTCGAGGATGAGGGCCTCGAGCTCATTGGAGGTGACGATGAACTCCAGGTCACGGATCTGCGTCACCAGCGCGTCGGTCTTGGCGTCCCGCGCCCGCGAATCCTGGAAGTAGGAGCGCACGCGACTCCGGAGCGAGGCCGCCTTGCCCACGTAGATGATCTGGCCCTTGGTGTCCTTGTAGAGATAGACGCCCGGCCGGTCGGGCAGCTGATCCAGCTTCGGCGTGAGGTCGACGGCGGCTAGGCGCCCAGCCACAGGGTCACCACGATGACGGCCAGGCCGATCGCCGCGGGGATGAGAACAGTCCAGCGGAGCATCCGGTCGAGCCGGCGGAGCACCGGCGGGCGTGGGCGTCCAGGCCGCGGAGGATTCATGAACGAGATGAGCTTCGTGAGGACGACGAGCGCCACGGAGAGCACCGCGAAGAAGATCAGCGTCCATTTGATGATCATGGCGGCTCGCGCCCTCTCAGCCGACGCCCAGGTCGACCTTCTTGAGCGCCTTGATCCGATCGCGCAGCTCGGCCGCCCGCTCGAAGTCGAGCCGCCGCGCCGCTTCCTTCATGGCCCCCTCGAGCTCGGCGATGTGGCGCTGGAGAGCCTCGGGGCTCTCCCAGGTGGGCTCGGTTTCCTTCGGCACGTCGACCGTGTAGTAGTCCCGCTCGGGCACGCTGTCGAGGAGATCCTTCATGCCGCGCTTCACCGATTCGGGCGTGATACCGTGCTGCAGATTGTACGCCGCCTGCACCACGCGACGCCGGTCGGTCTCGGCGATGGCCTCCCGCATCGACCCGGTCACGGTGTCGGCGTACATGATCACTTCGCCGTTGACGTGTCGGGCCGCGCGGCCGGCCGTCTGGATCAGCGAGGTCGCGGACCGCAGGTAGCCCTCCTTGTCCGCGTCGAGGATGGCGACCAGCGAGACCTCGGGCAGATCGAGTCCCTCGCGCAGGAGGTTGATGCCGATGAGCGCATCGTACTTTCCCATGCGGAGCTCGCGGATCACCGCGACCCGGTCCAGCGTGTCGATGTCTGAATGGAGGTAGCGCACCCGGAGCCCGCTCTGCTGGTAGTACTCGCTCAGGTCCTCCGCCATCCGCTTGGTCAGCGTGGTGATGAGCACGCGCTCTCCGCGCTCGGCGCGGGCGCGCACCTCGGCCATGAGATCGTCCACCTGAAGGCCGGCGGGCTTGACGGTGATCCTGGGGTCCATGAGTCCCGTGGGCCGGATGATCTGCTCGGCCACCGCCCCGCCCTCCCAGGACTTTCCCGGCGCCGCCCGGCGGCCGCCCGCCAGCCCCAGCTCGTACGGCCCCGGCGTGGCCGAGACGTAGAGGGTCTGCGGCACCATGGCGGTGAACTCCTCGAAGGTCAGGGGGCGATTATCGAAGGCCGACGGAAGGCGGAAACCGTACTCGACCAGCGCCTCCTTGCGCGAGCGATCCCCAGGATACATGCCGCGGATCTGCGGCACGGTGACGTGGGACTCGTCGATGATGACGATGGCGTCCTTGGGGAGGTAGTCCATCAGCGTGGGCGGATTCTGGCCCGGCTTCCGGCCCGAGAGATGCCGCGAGTAATTCTCGACGCCGTGGCAGTAGCCGATCTCGCGCAGCATCTCCATGTCGAAGAGCGTGCGCTGCTCGAGCCGCTGGGCCTCCAGCAGCCGGTTCTTGCCCCGGAGAAAGCGCAGACGCTCCCCCAGCTCGTCCATGATCCCCGCCACGGCGCGCTCGAGCTGATCCGCCGGGGTGACGTAGTGGCTCGCGGGGTAGATTCTCACGCTCGGCACCGTGCCCGTGGTCACGCCGCGCAGCGGGTCGAGCGTCGACAGCTTCTCGACCGTATCGCCCCACAGCTCCACCCGCAGGGCCTCCGACTCGGCGGCGGCGGGGAAGATCTCCACCACGTCACCCCGTACCCGGAAGGTCCCGCGCCGGAAGTCGACGTCGTTGCGCTCGTACTGGATGGCGACGAGGCTCCGGATCAGGACGTCGCGCTCGATCGTCTGGCCCGCCTCGAGCCCCACGTGCATGCCCTGGTACGTCTCGGGCGCTCCGATGCCGTAGATGCACGACACCGAGGCGACGACCACGATGTCCCGGCGCTCGAAGAGCGAGGTCGTCGCCGAGTGCCGCATCCGGTCGATCTCGTCGTTGACCAGAGCGTCCTTCTCGATATACGTGTCCGACTGCGGGATATAGGCTTCCGGTTGATAGTAGTCGTAGTACGACACGAAGTACTCGACGGCGTCGCTGGGAAAGAACGACCTGAACTCGCCGTAGAGCTGCGCCGCCAGCGTCTTGTTGGGCGAGATCACGAGGGCGGGCCGGCCGAGCCGCGTGATCACATTGGCCAGCGAGAAGGTCTTCCCGCTGCCCGTGATGCCGAGGAGCACCGTATGCGGGTGCCCTTCGGCCAACAGCTCGGTCAGGCGCTCGATGGCCCGCGGCTGGTCACCCGCCGGCTGGAACTCGGAGGACAGCCGGAACGACTGGCTCAGGGGGTAGTGGGAACCGCGACGAGGTACTTCCGCCACGAGTCGAGGAAGCTCGTCGCGTGGGGGTGCCGCATCAGGTGGACGGAGAAGAGGAACTGCGGGTGCACCGGCTCGCGAATCAGCCGGAGGCGCGCCTCCTCCACCGTCCGGTTGCCCTTGAAGAGGTTGCAGCGGAGGCAGGCGGCGACGACATTGGTCCACGTCGTCTGGCCACCGCGCGAGCGCGGCATGACATGGTCGACGGTGAGCTTCTCGCCGCGCCTGCTGCAGTACTGGCAGGTATAGCCGTCCCGGCGGAGGATGTTCTTCTTGTTGAATGCGACGCGCTCAAGGAACGGCTTGCGAATGTACACCGCGAGGCGGATCACCGACGGCAGCGGGAACACCCGGGAGGGCGAGCGGACCACACGGGGAGAGGACTCCACGCTTTCGGCCTTGCCGGCGAGCAGGAGCGTCACCGCGCGCCTGGCGTTGGTGAAATGCAGCGGCTCGTACGTGTAGTTCAGCACCAGGACTGCGATTTCATCCATATCCCGCCCAAGGATAGTCAGCGTGCCCGAACCTGTCAACTCCGGGGGCCTACACCAGAACCCGCCAGAGCGCCGGCGCAAAGCCGGTCAATATCAGGAACGCGGTCACGAACCATTGCCAGTCCCACAACAGAAGCCCCAGCAGCGCGAACAGAATGATGCAGCAGAGTCCGTAGAAGCGGATCTCGCGCTGGTCGGTCCAGGCGCCATTGCCCGTCAGCATGGGCAGCTTGCCGGCGAGGTAGACGGGAGAATAGAGGAGAAAGAACACGACGAGGAGCCCGGAGAACGTCAGTACCCCCCCTGCCGCACCCAGGAAGGCCCAGGCCACCCAGGCCGCAGGCGAGGTCGTCGTCGCGGCCTCCAGAAAGACATGCGGCACGGATTCGGGCTTGAGGATGGCGACCAGGAAGGCCACCGCGAAGAGCGGCATCACGACCTCGAGCCAGGCCCATTTCGCGGAGCGAGGGCTCCAGCTCGCCGAAGGATTGACGGGGTCAGGGACCTTCCACTGCCCCGACCTATTGGCCATATACGCCCACGCAGGCTCGACGAATCGGCGAGCGCTGCCGGTCGAGGACCTGATGGTCAAAGGAGCCGAGGCCCGTGTCCCGGCCCGTCCCGGGCCAGGTGGTCAGTGCGGGGAGTCGCCCATGCATCATATTTTATTCAGTATCTCACAGAGGATGCCTTCCCGAAGAGCACGGTCGCTGACGACCAAATCCTCGAAACCCAGCCTGCGCATGATGGCCAGACAGATCGCCGCCCCTGGCACGATCAGGTCAGCCCTGCCCGGCTCGAGGCAGGGCAGCGCCGCTCGTTCCTTCACGGTGAGCCTTCCGAGTCGAGCCTGGAGCGTCTCGATCGCCGTGCGGGTCAGCCGGTGACCGTGGACACGGTCCGCGTCATAGGCCTGGAGCCCCTGGTCGAGGGCGGCAAGCGTCGTCACCGTGCCGGCGCTGCCGACGAGGGTCGGTGCCCCATGATGGAAGACGTCCCTGGTCAGCCCCGCGGACAGCTTCGCCTCGATTTCGGCCGTCATCGCTTGGTGCCGCTCGGGATCGACCGGTCCCGGGCCCGAAAAGCGCTCTGCCAGTTCGACGACACCAAGCCGGAGGCTCAGGAGGGCGATGGGGCTTCCGCCTCTGGCCACCACGAATTCGGTGCTGCCGCCGCCGACGTCGAAGAGCAGAAAGGATCCGCCGAGCGTGGGCAGCGCATTGGACACGCCGAGCAGTGTCAGCCTCGCTTCTTCCTCGCCGCTGATCACGTGGAGCTCGCGGCCGGCCAAGGTTCGGACCAGGTCGGCGAACTCTCGTCCATTCGCGGCTTCGCGGACCGCGCTCGTGGCGACGATCCGCACGTCGTCGACTCCCAGGCTGAGAACCCGGCGGACGAACTCCGCGACCGTCGCGGCGGTTCGTGTCATGGGGATCGGCTGGAGCACTCCTCCGGCGGCTTGTCCCTCGCCGAGCCTCGTCACGCGCTGCTCTTCGTAGACCGGATGCCAGCCGGAGCCCAGGGCTTCGACCACCAGCACACGGACGGTGTTGGTGCCGAGGTCGATGGCGGCGAAGCGCCTCACCAGACCGGCTAGCTGGCGGGCCGAAGGCGGAGGGCGTCGGCGACGATGGAGGCGACACGCTCGAGGCGGAACGGCTTGACCAGCATCAGGTCCACGCCGCTCTCGCGGAGCCGCAGGGGATCGAGGAGATGCCCCCAGCCGGTGATGAGCACCACCGGCGTCTCAGGACGCAGACCCTTGACCGCGCGGGCCACGTCGAGGCCGGAGCACTCGGGCAGCGAGAGATCCGTCAAGACAACGTCGAACGCACCCCCCTGAAAACGCGCGAGGCCGGCCAATCCGTCAGTAGCCGACTCGACCCGGTATCCCGCTTCGCCGAGAGCGTCCACGAGCATCGAGCGGATCTGCTCTTCGTCCTCCAGCACCAGGATCGACGCCGTCGTCGCCTTGTCGCGCTCCTGTTCATGCGGCGCGTTCGGCACCAGCGGCTTGGCCTCCGTGGCGGGGTCGTGGGCCGCGGGCAGCCACAGCGTGACGGTCGTGCCCCCATCCGGCTCGCTCCGCACACTGACTCTCCCGCGATGACGGTCCACCACGCCGTGGACCACCGAGAGCCCGAGTCCGGCGCGCTGGGGCGCGCGCGTCGTGAAGAACGGATCGAAGATGCGGCTGCGAACCTCCTCGGACATCCCTTCGCCGGTATCGGAGACCTGGACCTCGACGCCCGCGTCCATGCGCCGGGTCGTCAGTGCGAGTCGTCCCCCGCGCGGCATGGCGTCAACGGCATTGAGGATCAGGTTCATCACTACCTCGCGCAGGGCCCCCATCTGTCCTTCCACGGGGGGCACCCTCTCGAGATTGGTCGTCAGATCGATCCGCACGCTTCGCGCCTCTGCCTCGTCCTTCCAGGCCGGGCGGGTCAGGACGAGGGCGTCCTCGGCCACCGAGGTCAGGTCGACCGATGTCGTCGCGTCATTCATGCTGGTGGCGGCGAAGCCCTGCAGTCGCCGCACGATATCGGCCGCCCGCCATGCCGCTTCCTCGACGGCGGCGAGCCCTTCGAGCATGGGCCCGTCAGGCTCCCGGGCAAGCATGAGCTGGGTCTTGCCCAGCACGATGGCAAGCAGATTGTTGAACTCGTTCGCGATCCCGCCTGCCATGGCGCCGACGGCGCGCGCCTTCTCGGCCTGAATGTGCCGCTCCTTCTCGGATAGCATGCCTTCGAACGTCGCCCGCGAGTCGCCGTGGAGCCGGTGGTTCTCCCTCCCGAGAGCGAGCAGCGAGGCCAGCACCTGGACCGCACCCACCTGGTCTGGCGTGAATTCCCTGGCTTCGGGATCCGCCAGGTACAGCGCCCCCACGATCTGATGGCCGAGCCGGATGGGAACCACGAGGCAGCCGCGGAGCCCTGCCGCACGGAGCGGATCATCCTCGCATCCCTCACGGGTCTGGACATCGCGGCACAGCACGGGACGATGCGTGGCGAACACCTCGCCCGTGAGCCCCCGCCCTGGATCCGCCCGCCACGCCGCGACCGTCTCTGCGGGCAATCCCGTGGAGGCCACGAGCGAGAGACTGTCGGAGCCGGAGCCGGAGGGAAACCCGAGCGCGGCGACGGTCACTCGGGCCAGCCTGCAGGCGGTCTCACAGGCTCGCGACAGGACGTCGGCCATCTCTCCGCCGACCTGGACGTGACCGACGAACATCTCGAGCTCACGCAGCCTGCCCAGATGCACGGTGGACGCTTCGACGAATTGCCAGTGGGCGAGCGCCGTGCCGACACGGTCGGCGATGACCAGGAGCAGCAGGATCTCCTGCTCGGAAAATGCCGGCCGCGGGGCCCGGCGCCCGGCGTAGAGCACGCCGGCGGCCTGCCCCGCCGCGTGGATGGGTACCGCCACAGCGTCGCGAACCGGAAAGAGGCCGAGAAACGGATCTTCCGCTACGGTCACGGTCCCGCCCGATGATCGCTCGATCTCTTCGTTCTGGAACGCCTGGCCGATAAGGCCGTCGCCGGGCTTGATCGCGATAGTCCCGAGATCGTCCCGGCGGAAGCCACGCCCGGCCCGCGCCAGGAGGCATGAGCTCTCCTGCTCCCAGACGAAGAGCATGGCTCGGTCGGCCGACAGGAGACGCCCGACACGATCCATGGCAAGAGAGAAGACCTGGGCTGGTTCGAGGCCGGACGACGGGATGGCGAGGATCTCCCGGCCAACCGACAGGGCGTCGCGCTCTTCGGTGCTATCCGCAGGCGACGGAGGGGGGGCCGGAGCGCGCTCGGCATCGAGCCGGTCGAAATATTCGGCGAGCGCGTCGAAACCCCGGCGTATCTCGCCGAGAGAATCTCGGAGGACGTGACCGCGTGTTTCCGGGGACGGCTGCTCTTCGATCATGGGCAACCTTCCCGATCTTACTTCGCCGGGGACGAAGCAGTACGCGGAAACTTGGGTCTGGCGGGGACCCCCGTGCCTATTTGCCTCCGACCGAGCGGATGTAGCGAACGAGCGCCCACCGCTCGTTTTCCGGCAGGTGCTTCCAGGAGGGCATGGCCCCCCTCCCCGTGCTGATCTTCCAGAAGATCTCTCCGTCGGACTCGGCCTGGACCTTCTTTGACGTCCAGTCGGCCGGCTTGGGATTGAGCGCAGCAGCCGCGACACCATCACCCTTGCCCTTGGGCCCATGGCAGGCGATGCAGTTGATGTCGGCGACCTTCTTGCCCTGCTCCACCGACTTCGCGTCCGCCGGCAGTGGATTCTTCTTGGCTTTTTCGGCTGCCGGCGCCTCCCATGGTGCCTGGGCATGCGCGGAGGCCGCGAGCCCGACAGCCGCCACCGCTCCGAGCGCGAGCGCCGCCCATACCTGCCTCAGTCCCCTAGCCATGACTCTTCCTCCTCGACCCCAATCTGGGCCCCTCTACCCCAACTTTTTCGTGAGAAGATTCACAATCGCTCCAACCTCTACCACTGTGCATGTCGGACGGTCAAGCCGAATCCCGCATTCGTAGCCCGTGACTCGTATGCTATCTTGCCGAACCATGGCAGACGAACTCGTTCACGTGGTCGCCGTCATCGGAGCAGGTCCCGCGGGACTCTTCGCCACCCGGGCGCTCACCGGCGCCGGCTGCCGTGTCCTCCTCCTCAACCGCGACATCAAGCCGGGTGGGCTCGCCGAATACGGGATCTTCCTCGACAAGTACAAGATGAAGAACGGGCTCAGGCGCCAGTTCCAGAAGATCCTGAGCGATCCGCGCGTCACCTACCTGGGCCATGTCGCAGTGGGCCCCGACGGCGCCCTCACCGTTCCCGAGCTCCAGCGCATGGGCTTCGATGCCCTGGTCTTCTCCCACGGTGCCCAGGGCACCAAGTACCTGGGCGTCGAGGGCGAGCGGCTTCCCGGCGTGTATCACGCCAAGGACCTCGTGTATCACTACAACCGGCTCCCCCCGTTCTCGGAGCGGGACTTCCCCATGGGCCGCCGGGTGGCCATCGTGGGTGTGGGCAATGTCATGGTCGACATCGCGAACTACTGCGCGCATTACTGCGACTGCGACGAGATCGTCGCCGTCGCGCGACGTGGGCCGTTCGAGAAGGCGTACGAGGACAAGGAGTTCGAGGATGTCGAGGACGCCTTCGACCGCGAGGCATACCGGCAGGAGATCGAGCGCATCCGTCCACGCCTCGAGGCCGCCGGGCAGAATCCGGACGACCTTCTCAAGGCCATCGCGGCGAAGCCGCAGCCGGACGAGCAAGCGCGCGCCCGGCTGAGGTTTCGCTTCCTCGCCTCTCCAAAGCGCGTCGTCGAGGAGAACGGGCGCGTGGTCGGGCTCGACGTGGAGGAGACGCGGCTCGAGCGCAAGGGCGATCGGATCAATGCCGTCGGCACGGGTGAGATCTCGCGCATTCCGTGCGACACCGTCGTCTTCGCGGTGGGCGATCGGGTGGACGAGCGGTTCGGTCTGCCCTACAAGGACGGGCTCTATGTCACTTCGCCGGAGGCCGGGCAGGATCCCGGCGCGGCGTATCAGGTCTGGGATCCGGAAACCGGGCAGCCGCTCGCGGGAGTCTTCGTGGTGGGCTGGGCGCGCCGGGCAAGTGACGGGGTCGTCGGCCGCGCGAGGCTCGACGCTGAGACGGGCATTAAGCGGGTCGTCGCCTGGCTTGCAACCCGGCCGAAGCGTCCTACCGCAGAGGCCGAGCGCGTCATCGCCGCGGTCATCGCGGCGCTCGAGAAGACCGGCGTCCCTTACGTGACGTATCAGGACGTGCTGCGGATCGAGGAGGAAGAGCGCGCCCGAGCCGCTCAGGCGGGCGTCGAGGAGCACAAGTTCAAGAGCGACGCTGAGATGCTCGCGCTCCTGCGCCGCTAGGGCGCCGCGCGTCCCCGGCCCAGCAGCATCAGGAGCCCCGCCCCGACACCGTAGGCGGCGGCGAGAACCGCCGGCTCGCGCTGTCCCGCGGCCCACGGCCAGAACAGCGCTCCGCTCGGCAGTGGAGAGTGCATGAGGCCGAAGAGGGTGGCGGCGCCACAGGCGCAAAGGACTGCGGCCGCCCGCCAGAACCTGCCGTCGATGATGGACACCAGCGCCCACCCCCAGAGGAGCGCGGTGACGATGAAGCCGTTCCCGAGCACGAGGAGCGTGTGGTAGGCCGCCTGGCCCTGCGCGGAGAGATCGGCCAGGCTCCGGCCCGCCGCCGCCAGGAACTGGTTCACCTCGATGAGCACCAGCGCGGCGATGGCCGGAATGAAGGAAATGGCGATGGCCGCAGCATGCCGCGCCGGTGAGGCGATGAAGGCCTGAGCGGTGATCTCGAGGCCGATGAAGATCAGGATCGGCGCGACCGCAGCTTCCGGCAGCACGCTCACCAGAACAGAGATCGCGCCCACCGCGGCGCCGGCACCGATCACGATGGCCGTCGCCAGCGTATAGCCCGCCCTGGCGCCCATGGCCTTGTAGGCCGGATGTCCGATATAGGGTGTGTTCTGGATCACGCCGCCGCAGAATCCCGCCGCCATGGTCGCCACCGCCTCCGTCAGCAGGATGTCGCGCGCGCGGTATTCGTCGCCGGCGGCGATCGCGGACTCGGTATTGTCGATGCCGCCGATGACGGTGGCGAGCGCGAAGGGCGTGGCGAGCGCCAGGTACGGCAACACCTCGCGGAAGACCGGCGCCCACGCGAGCGTCGGCCACGGAATCGCCAGAGCGAGCGATGCGGGCGGCGCCGCGAGCGGTACCGCTCCCATCCCCGTCGCGGCGCGGAGCCAGAAGACCGCCGCCCCCGCGAGCACCGCGGCGAAGGCGCCGGGCACTCCGCCGGGGAGCCTCACCCGTCCGATCAGCGCGATCAGCACGATGGTGAGGGAGGTAATACCGACCAGCGGATCCGCGAAGACCTTGAGAGACGGAAGGAAGGCGATCAGCAGGACGGCGACGCCGGCGATGGAGCCCAGGAGCGCCGCGCGGGGAATCAGCCGGCGAACCCAGTCGCCGCCGAAGGCAAGGACGAGCTTGAGGCCGCCCATGGCCACAGTGACGCCCATGCCGATCTTCCAGGCAAAGATGGGGTCGCCGGTGAGCACCATGGCCGGCCCCAGGACACCGAAGACGATCCCGAACAGCGAAGGCGTGTCGATGCCGAACGGCATGGCCGTGACATCGTCGCGCCCGGTCCGCCGCATGAGCCGGATGGCGAGGACCGTGTAGACGAGATCGCCGACCAGCACGCCGGCGGCCGTCCCAGGCACCATGCGGCCCAGAACGAGATCAGCGGGGAACTTGAAGACGCCGATGAGGAGACCCGAGAGGATGACGAGCTGGGTCGTGTTGTCCAGCGCGAGTGCGAAGAACGCGTTCCAGTCGCCCGGGGCGAGCCAGCGAGGGAGCCGCCGGCCGGCCGTCACCGCTAGGCTGGTTTGGGCAGACTGCGGGCGGCCATCGCAAGCTCGCGGGCGAGGCCGCGCATGCGATCGGCCAGCTGCTGGCACCAGGCCAGGCTGCCGCGATTGCGCGCCACATCGGCGAACAGGAGGTCGATCCCGGGGGAGAGGTGCTCGTCGAGCCTCACGCGGACTCCGTAGCTCACGCCCTCACGCGCGCCGCCGGCGTCGAGCACACACTCGGCGCGGGGGTTTTCGCGCTTCGCGTGGGAGTTGACGAAGTTCTCGAGCCATCTCGCGACTTCATGGTAGTCACCGCCGCTGAACATGGGCCCCCTTCAGCATTCGTTGAAGCCGCAGGAGAGGCATTTCTTGCAGCCCTCTTCGTACACGAACGTCGCCTGCCCGCACTCCTTGCAGAGATCCCCCACCCTGCGCCGCGCTCCGGCCCGCGCCGCCCCAGCAGGGGGCTCGTCGCCGCGCTCGATGCCGGTATGCTCGCTCAGGGTGCGCGCGAGGGCATCGGGCAGCGACAGGACCTTGGCGGCTCCGAAGCCCGTCGGCTGGCCGCCGCCGATGCGCGACAGCTGGCTGATGACCTCCTCCAGCCGGCGCTGAGCGGACAACGGTGACGGCAGCCTCAGCACGAGCGAGATCAGGCGCCCCAGCGCCTCGGCCACCGCCATGGTGTCCGAGCCCGCCTTGCCGACCTGGACGAACACCTCGAAGGGATCGCCCCCCGGCGTCTCGTTCACGGTGATGAACGCCGTGCCTATCGGAGTCTCCATGCGATAGGTCGCGCCGGAGAGGCTGTGGGGCCGCGGCTTGACCACCCGCTCGGTGAGCATGCCGGCATTGGCACTCGGGCCCTCGCTCACGCCGACATTCAGCACCTGCCCGCCCTTGCACCCGTCGCGAAAGACGGTGATGCCGAGGCACCCGTCGCGCCAGGCAAGGAGATAGGCCTCGGCAACGTCGCCCTCGCCGGCTTCCGCCGGCAGGTTGATCGTCTTCGAGACGCCGTTGTCCGTGTGCCTCTGAAAGGCGGCCTGATGCCGCACGTGCCAGCTCCAGTGGATCTCGTGGGCCGTCTTGAACACGGCGCGCGCGTCGTCGGGCACGCCCGGGATACCGTGCAGCGAGCCGCGCCGCGCCACCTCGTCCATGAGCGCGTCGGAGTAGAAGCCGCGCTCGCGACCCAGGCGTTCGAAGCTCTGGCTCACGAAGCGGAGAACCCGCTCGGCGTCCCCACTCCTGACCCGATGCTCGAAGGCGAGCGCGAAGACCGGCTCGATACCCGACGAGCAGCCGGCGATCATGGAAATCGTCCCGGTGGGCGCGATGGTCGTCACCGTGGAGTTCCGGAGCGGCCGCCCATTGCGATAGATCGACCGGGACCAGCTCGGGAATGCCCCACGCTCTTCCGCCAGTCGCGCCGACTGATCGTGTCCCTTCTCTTCGACGAAGGCGATGAGCCGGTCGGCCAGATCGAGCGCCTCCTGACTGTCGTACGGAATCTCGAGCGCGAACAGCAGATCCGCCCATCCCATGATGCCGAGACCGATGCGGCGATTGGCCTTGACGGTGGCGTCGATAATCGGGAGCGGATACGGATTGACCTCGATCACATCGTCGAGGAAGCGCACGGCGAGGCGCACCACCCGCTCGAGCTCCTCCCAGTCCACCGCCCAGCGACCGTCCCGCTGCCGCGCGAACTGCGCGACATTGAGCGAGCCCAGGTTGCAGGCCTCGTTCGGCAAGAGGGGCTGCTCGCCGCATTGGTGAGCCACGATCCCGTTGGCGATCAGCGAGTGACTCTGGGGTTCGGTGAGGTCATACACAGTCCTGACCCCAGCCTCTTCCACTGCGACCACCGGGTCGGCGAAGCGCTGTGAGTAGAATCCCCGGTAGTGGATCGCCCCAAGTTTCTCCTGCTTCTGTCCGAGGAACCCGACGGTCCGCTGGAACACCTCCCGCGACTTACCGAAGACCCCGAGCTCGTAGAGCACACCGTCCGAGCCATAGGACCTGACGCCCCCGGCTACGGGGACGTAGGTGAAGAGTCCCTCATGGGCCGCACGCGACCGGTCGAAGATGCGACTCTTGATTCCGAGATTCAGGAGGAGGATCTGGACACCCTGCAGCAGCTCACGACTCTTTGACGTCAGGGCAATCCATGAGCTATTGCTCTTCGGATTGTCCCGCACAGTCCCATCGGCGGTGAAGAGGCCCTGGAGAAACCCGACGACGGCGTCTCGAGGCGCCGTGAACACCGACGCCGGCACTGTCTTCTGTGGCGCTCGGACGGGCCGGACTCCCAGGGCCTCAAAGAAGTCGACGAAGAACCTGCCGTGGTACGAGACATGCCACACACCTCTCTCGCGCTCTACAGCGCGTGTGGTTCGGCCGTACCAGCCGTCGACGAGCGCTTGGATCCGCTCCCGCACGTCCGCGTCACCGGCACCGAAGCTGAAGCCTACCCGGCAATTGCGATCGCCTGCCCTGAGCCACCCGTCACCAATGAGCCAGCCGAGAGCCAAGCCGAGGTCTCGGCTCCAGACGCGAGGCAGGTTGTGCGTATAGACACGGCCATTGCGACCCTTGAAGCTCTCGGGCGGTTCGATCGGCAGCCGGTCATCGGACGAGAAGAGCCCCGGATCGCTTTGAATCCAGACCTTGTCCTTGGCGATCACCAGGGAGCCGGCGGCTATCCAGCCTCGATCCGTCATGATCCGGTGGTCCGGCGTGCAGACGATCTCGAAGCCGGCCCGCGTCCGGACTCGCACTGTCGCTCGTTCCCCAGAGGAAAATGCCCGGCTGATCGGGAGGTACCCCCCGGCGTAGGAGGCCAGCGGCACATTGTGCGTGCCTTCCCAGACCATCAGGCGGTCGGGGAGGAGCCGGGCATCCACCTTGACCGCCACCCCGCCCTCGCCGTACCGGGCGACCACCTCGTCCATGCGGATGAGTCCACGATCCGTGGCCACCAGCGCCTCGCCGGCAATGCATGGGTTGGTCGCCTCGATCTGCCCCAGCTCCGGCGTTGGGTTGGCGGGGCTCGCATTGATGCGGTCGATGAAGACCAGCCCCGGATCCCCCGTCCGCCACGCGGCATGGACGATGCGATCGAAGACGTCACGCGCGGAGAGCGTGCCGGCCGCCTCGGCGGTGCGCGGGTTGATGAGCTCGTAGTCCCCACCCACCTCGAGCGCCGCCATGAACGCATCGGTCACGGCGACGGAGATGTTGAAATTCGTGATGCCGCCGTCCAGCTTGCATTCGATGAACTCGAGGATGTCCGGGTGATCCACGCGCAGGACGCCCATGTTGGCGCCGCGCCGCGTGCCGCCCTGCTTCACCGCCTCGGTGGCGGCGTTGAAGACCCGCAGGAAGGAGACGGGGCCGGAGGCGCGCCCGCCGGTCGAGCGCACGATGTCGTTCTTGGGCCGGAGGCGCGAGAACGCGAAGCCGGTGCCGCCGCCCGACTGATGGATGATGGCCGCGGCCTTGACCGAATCGAAGATCTCCGGCATGGAGTCGCCGACGGGGAGGACGTAGCAGGCGGAATACTGGAGATGATTGTCCTTGCCGGCATTCATCAGCGTCGGCGAGTTCGGAAGGAATTGCCCCTCGACCATCATGTCGTAAAAGGCGGCGGCGACCTCGCCGACTCCGGCCTGACTCCGGCCAAAGCCCTCCTCGGCGCGCGCAATCGCCACCGCGACCCGCCAGCACATCTCCTCGGGCGTCTCGGCCACCTCGCCCTCGTGCCGGATCAGGTAGCGTTCCCGCAGCACTCGCAAGGCCGGCTCGGACCAGCGGCCCACCTTCGACGGCCGTGTCCCGGTTGCCATAAACGTGAGCTTACTTGACTCTTTGCCCGGCATCCATAGAATATGGCAGCCACAATCGCGATGACCCGACCCTTTCCGGTTGCCCAGAGCTGATGGACTTCCTGAGACGCTATCGCGTCGGGCTGATTGTCGCCGTCCTCGTGGTGACGGCGTGCGGGGTCGCCCTCTTCTGGACCCGTGCCCAGCAGGCCCGCGGCGCCACGCGGACCCGGCCCGATCCTCTCGTAGGCACCGTGTCCCCCCAGCGACGCGACATCGAGGTGAAGCTCTCCTTCACCGCCGACATTCTCCCCTTCAAGCAGGCGGCGATCTTCTCGAAGGTGTCCGGCTATATCCGGAAGATCCACGTCGACCGCGGCGACCTCGTGAAGGAAGGCCAGCTTCTCGTCGAGATCGACGACGCGGAGCTCAAGGCCTCCGCGGAGCAGGCGCGTGCGGCTTTCGGATCGGCGCAGGCCGGGCTCGAGGTCGCCGGCTCCACGCTCGAGGGGCAGAAGGCCAATCTCGAGAGCCAGCGCGCGAACCTGGCCAAAGCCCGCGCCGTCGCCGCCAATGACACGCGCCAGGCGGAGCGGATGAGGACCCTCTTCGAGAAGGGCATGGTCGCGGCGGCGGATTGGGAAAATGCCCGCACCACCGCGGACTCGTCGAGAGCGTCGACGGAAGCCGCCGAGGCGCAGCTCCGGCTCGCGCAAGTCCAGATCACCACGCAGGAGAGCCAGGTGCGCCTGGCCCAGGCCCAAGTCGAGACCTATCGGGCCGCCCTCGCCCTCGCCCAGGCCAACCTCAGCAATACCAGGCTGCTGGCGCCCTTCGCCGGGTACATCGCCCAGCGCAACCTCGACCAGGGCGCCGCGGTCAGCGCTCAGTCCTCGGGCACGACCAATACCTCGGTGGGCATTCTGCTGATTCAGGACATCTCCAGCGTGAAGGTGCAGATCGAGGTGCCGGAGCGAGACATCGCCCGCGTGAGGGTGGGCGCGCCGGTACGGGTCACGGCGGATCCCTACAAGGGTGAGGTCTTCGCCGGCTCCATTGTCCGCGTCGTGAACAACCTCGATCCGCGGTCCCGCACCATGGGCATCGAGGTCGAGATCCCCAATCCCGGCGCCCGCCTCAAGCCCGGCATGTTCGCGCGGGTGGACGCCGTCGTGGAGATGCGCAAGGCGGTGCTGACCGTGCCGCTGGAAGCGCTCCGGGTGGGCGAGGGGCCTCCCATCGTGATGGTCGTCAGGAACAACGCGGTAGAGGCCCTGCCGGTCGAGCTCGGGGCCGCCGACGCCAAGGACATCGAGGTCGTCAAGGGTGTCGCCGAGCGAGACCAGGTCATCCTGCAAGGCAAGGACCTGGTGCGACAGGGACAGAAGGTTCGGACCGTCCCGGCGAGCGGCGGCCAGTAGCTCATGTGGCTGACTCTCGCGGCCATGCGGAATGGCATCGCCATTCTCATGGCCTCTCTCGCGATCATCCTGCTGGGAGCGACCTCGCTCGGCCGCATGCCCATCGACCTCTTCCCGAACCTCAACTACCCCTCGCTGCAGGTGGGCACGATCTACAAGGGCGCCAGCGCCCAGGACATCGAGCGGAGCGTCACCTACCCGATAGAGAAGGCCGTGTCGGCCGTCGCCAACGTGCGCTATGTCGAGTCCCGCTCGCGCCAGGGCTTCTCGGCGGTCACCGTACAGTTCGCCTGGGGCGCGGACATCGACGCGGGGCTGACCGAGGTCGTCCAGCGTATCCAGGCGATCCTGAGCTCGCTGCCGACCGGCGTCCAGCAGCCCTTCATCCTCAAGTTCGACCTCTCGAACATCCCCGTGTGCATCCTGACCGTCTCCGGCGGCGGGCTCGACGAGCGCGCGCTCTACGACCTCGCCTACAACACCGTCGAGCCCCAGATCGAGCGGCTGCCCGGGGTAGCCTCCGCCAACGTGGACGGCGGCAAGATCCGCCAGATCACCGTCAACCTCGACCGCGACCGGCTCTTCTCCAAAGGCCTGTCGGTCAACGAGGTGACCCGGGCGGTCAATGACGCGAACTTCCTGCTGCCGTCGGGAGACGTCAAGCTCGGCAGCTTCGACTACAACGTCTTCACCAATAACCAGTTCTCCGTGGTGGCGCCCATGGAGGACATCGTGGTGCGCCGCACCGGCACCACGCCGATCCGTCTCCGGGACGTGGGACGCGTCGAGGATTCGGCCGAGACCCAGGTGTCCATCGTCAGGGTGAATGGCGAGCGGGCGGTGTACCTGCGCGTGAACAAGCAGCCCGGCGCCAATACCGTCGAGGTCGTGGACGCGGTCAAGGCGACGATGCCGAAGCTCCTCGGCGTGCCGCCCGGTGTGAACGTCAACCTGAGCCTCGACCAGTCGACCTATATCCGCCAGTCCATCCAGAACCTCTGGCACGAGGCGGCCGTCGGATCCGTGCTGGCCTTCCTGGTCATCCTGATCTTCCTGCGCTCGTTCGTGTCGACCGTCATCATCGGCATCGCCATCCCCCTCTCCCTCATGCTGACGCTGGTCGCCATGTACTTCCTCGGCCAGACGCTCAACATCTTCACCCTGGGCGGTCTCGCCCTCGCCGTGGGCCGTCTCGTGGACGACTCCATCGTGGAGCTCGAGAACATCAACCGGCACCTCGCCATGCCCGGCACGCCGCGCCGGAAGGCGGTGCTGGACGCGGCGCGCGAAGTGGCCATGCCGATCTTCGTCTCCACGATCACCACCATCGTCGTCTTCCTGCCCACGGTCTTCCTCGAAGGCCAGTCACGCCTGCTCTTCATCCCCCTCACGTTCACGATCTCCTTCTCGCTCTTCGCCTCCTTCCTGGTCTCCCGGACGGTGACGCCGCTGCTCTGCTACCACTGGCTCAAGGGAGAGCACGAAGTCCGGCACCAGCCCGAAGGCGCCAGCGGCGGACTCAAGGCAAGGCTCGACCGGGTCTTCGCCTGGAGCGGCGCGGTCCTCGACCGCA
>Ga0326726_10000654_pt1 | contig 31654 bp, 23 predicted proteins | sample MHFenrmetagenome_2_FD_207603 | JGI IMG/M metagenome (GOLD analysis project Ga0326726, IMG submission 207603) | Lab enriched peat soil microbial communities from Michigan Hollow, Ithaca, NY, United States - MHF15MN | ecosystem: Environmental > Terrestrial > Soil > Wetlands > Peat | place: USA...
CGACAGCTACGCTGCCCGCCACCGCTGAATTTCCGAACCCCAGTTGCGCAAGATCCGCCGTGAGGCCCGAGCCTCGCGGCACCGCGGTTTGCGTCCAGCCGATGTGCCCGAGCACCTCAAAGGCGTGACTGCGCTCGAGGCTTGATTCGATTCCGCTGAGCTTGAAAAGCGCGGGAGACATCGCCTTCGCATCCAGGGTGCCCGCACTCGAGGGCGCTGGCGTGTCCTGCGCCACATCGCTGTCCGGCCCAGGCGTGCCTGGATTCATCGCGACGGCTGCTTGCGCACGCCAATCCTCGGCGACGCCGAGCGGCGTGGTCGGTCGAAAGATGATGAGCTCGACACTGTACAGGGTGTCCGGCTGACGCGTGGGCTCGGCGGCAGCCGCGCTCAGCGCAACGACTGCGGTCAGGCACGCGACGAGTGATCTGGGCATGCGCAGAGTCTACATTGAAGCGGAGCGAGTCGCGGTCCGGACAGCTGCCGGTCCGGCGGCTGCCAGCGCCTCGATCAGTTCAGCGGCACGAGTCAGGCGCTCGGGCTCGGCGTCGGCACGCCAGGTGAAGCGCAGCTTGAGCGGACCATCGAGCCGATAGGTGCGAGGTTGCGACTGCACCAGGCCTATGACCGTCTGGGGCTCGATCGCGTTGCCTTCGTTGAAGAGTACGTAGCCACCGGTTGCTCCCGCATCGATCTTGGCGATGCCGAGCTGGCGGGCACGCAGCTTAAGCTGGGCAATGCGATACAGGTTGCGCGTGGCTTCGGGCAGCGGGCCGAAGCGGTCGATCATTTCCGCCTGCAGATCATCCAGCGCCTGAGTGTCCGGTGCGCTCGAGATGCGCTTGTAGAGCGTGAGCCGCAGGTGCACGTCCGATACGTAGTGCTCGGGCAGCAATGCCGGCAACCGCAGTTCGATCTCAGGGCCGGCGCGTATTCCTTTTTCCAGGTCCGGCTCGGCGCCGGCCTTGAGCGAGCGCACGGCGCGGTCGAGCAGCTCCATGTAGAGACTGAAGCCGACTTCCTGAATCTGGCCGCTCTGTTCCTCGCCGAGGAGCTCACCAGCACCGCGAATCTCGAGGTCATGGGTCGCAAGCGTGAAGCCGGCGCCGAGATCCTCGAGTGACTCGATCGCCTCCAGCCGTTTCGCCGCATCGCCGCTCATTGCCGCGCGGGGCGGAGTGATCAGGTAGGCGTACGCACGGTGATGAGAGCGACCGACTCGGCCGCGCAGCTGATGGAGCTGCGCCAGGCCGAACCGGTCCGCGCGCTCGATGATGATGGTGTTCGCGGTGGGCACGTCGATGCCGCTCTCGATAATGGTAGTACAGACCAGCAGGTTGAAGCGGCGATGATAGAAGTCGAGCATGAGCTGCTCGAGCTCGCGCTCGCGCTTCCGGCCGTGGCCCACGCGCACGCCGGCTTCCGGGACCAGAGTACGAATCTCCTCGGCGCGGCGCTCGATGGACTCGATGCTGTTGTGCACGAAATAGATCTGGCCGCCACGGCGGATCTCGCGCAGGCAGGCTTCGCGCACCTGTGGACCGTTCCACTCGCTGACGAAGGTCTGGATCGCAAGTCGCTCGGCTGGCGGTGTGGTGATCAGAGATAGATCCCGCAGACCACCCATCGCCATGTTGAGCGTGCGCGGAATTGGCGTAGCGGTCATAGTGAGCACGTCGACCTCGGCGCGCAGCGCCTTCAACCTTTCCTTGTCGCGCACCCCGAAGCGGTGTTCCTCGTCGATGATCACGAGGCCGAGCTGCTTGAACTCGACGTTGGCATGCAGCAGGCGATGGGTCGCAATCACGATGTCCACCGTGCCGGCAGCGATCCCCGCAACGGTCGCGGCACCCTCGCGGCCGGAGCGAAAGCGCGACAGCATCTCGATACGCACCGGCCAGTCCGCGAAGCGGTCGGTGAAGGTCTGCTGGTGTTGCTGAGCGAGGAGCGTGGTCGGCACGAGGACCGCGACCTGCCGTCCGGCCTGCACCGCCACGAATGCGGCGCGCAGCGCGACCTCCGTCTTGCCGAAGCCGACATCGCCGCAAACGACGCGATCCATGGGGCGATCGGACTGCAGATCGGCGATAACCTGCTCGATCGTCTGTTGCTGGTCGGGCGTCTCTTCGAAAGGAAAGCCGGCTGCAAATGCGCGGTACTCGGCCTCGCCAACCTTGAGGCTCGCACCGCGCCGCGCGGCGCGACGCGAGTACAGGTCGAGCAGCTCCGCCGCGACGTCCCGGATCTGCTTGGCCGCCTTGCGCCGCGCCTTCAACCACTGATCGGTGCCGAGCTTGTGCAGCGGCGCGGTCTCGGGCGTCGCTCCGGTGTAGCGGTTGACGCGGTCGAGCGCGTGCACCGGCACGTACAGCCGGTCGCCGTCAGCGTACTCGAGCGCCAGGAACTCGCCGCGCTGGCCGGCAATTTCCATGGTGATGAGACCTTGGTAGCGACCGACGCCATAGTCGTCGTGGACCACAGGCGCACCCAGGCGCAGATCCGTGAGTTCGCGCAGCAGCGTCGCCGGATCGCGTTCGGCGCGCCGACGGCGCCGCGCCTGCTGAGCACGCTCACCGTAGATCTGCTCTTCGGTGATGAGCGCCAGCGGCGGGTTTTCCAGTAACAGTGCGCCGGCAGAGGGCGAAACGGTGAGGCCCACGCGCGCCGTGCCGGCCAGGAACGTGTGCCAGTCCTCGAACTGCGTCGGCTCGATGCCACGCCCGCGCAGCAGCTCGAGCAGGATCTCACGCCGTCCAGCCGATTCTGCCGCGAGCAGGGCCCGTCCCGCGAAGCTGGCAAGAAAATTCTGTAACGCGGCCCCGGGATCCTCCGCCTGGCGGGCGAGCCGCAACGTCGGTGGCAGCCGTGACGAAAAATTCGTGTCGGCAGCATCATCGCCTTCAACCTTGTGCGGTGACACCGCGATCCGACGGGTGGCTCCCACCCGGGTGAGGAGCTCCTCGGGCTGCATAAAAATTTCGTGTGGTGCGAGCACCGGGCGTTCGACATCATGGCGCCGCTGCTCGTAGCGCTCGATGATCTCGTTCCACAGTAGTCCTGCGCGCGCGCCCATGTCGGCGGTATCGATGAGCACCGTGCCGCTTGGGAGGTAGTCGAACAGCGACTCGAGCTGGTCGTAGAACAGGGGCAGGTAGTATTCGATCCCCGCCGGAGCGATGCCGTCGCTGACCTGGCGATACACGGCCGAGCGGTTCGGATCGCCTTCGAAGCGGACCCGGTAACGGCCACGAAAATCGCGCACACCTTGGGCATCGAGTGGGTACTCGCGCGCGGGCAGCAGGCGCAGGCGTTCGTACTGGCCGGTCGAGCGCTGCGTTTCCGGATCGAAAATCCGGATCGAGTCGATCCGGTCATCGAAGAGGTCGATGCGTACCGGGCGGTCGCTGCCCATTGGATAGATGTCGAGCAGTGATCCACGCACAGCGAACTCGCCGTGACTCGTGACTTGCGCAACGTGCGCGTAGCCCGCAGCGATCAGCCGGTCACGGAACGATGCCAGGTCGAGCCGGTCGCCGGTCGCGAGGTCGAGCACGTGCCCGTCGATCCATTGCCGCGGCGGCAGCCGCTGCAAGAGTGTCGCAAGGGACACGAGTACTACCCCGCGTGCGAGCTGCGGCAGACCATGCAGTGTCGCCAAGCGCTGCGAGACGATATCCGGGTGAGGTGCAAACAGGTCGTACGGCAGGGTTTCCCAGTCTGGAAACAACTGCACCGGCAGATCACGCGGCGCGAAGACGGCGATTTCGCCCTGCAGGCGCTCGGCCTCACGGGCGCCCGCGGCGATCACCAGCAGTGGACAGTTGGATCGCTGCGCCGTTTCGGCAATCGCGAGCGCGGTTGCCGCGCCGTGCAGCTGTCCCCACCGCAGCTGTGAGGGAGCCGATGACGGCAAAGGTGGATTCAGGAACATCGCTAGCCAGACGCGGGGCGCCGTGAATTGAAGGCGCGCCAGCTTACAGGGACGCCACGGCGCCGCAACTGTGAGGCGGGCGGATCAGGACAGGGAAACGCGGGCTATGGGTGCCGCCGTGAACACGGCGGCACCCATTCGATCAGGAGCCGCTCACCACCGAGTGAATGACGTACTGATGCTCGAAGTAGACGCTGAAGCCGGCGTAGTCCCAGCGCGTGATCGGTGGCTGCCCGACAGCGTTGTGCCGGGTGGCCGGCTGGCCGAATTGCGCTTCGACAGCGGTCATCGTCATGCCGCGGTTCGGGTGTGGAACGGTGGTCTCGCGTACGGCTACGCCGTCACCGACCACGATAGTCTCCGCGGTCGCAGCGCCAGCGAGCGCCATAGCGGCCAGGGCGGCGGCGGCCAGTACTCCACGTTTCATGAGTCACTCCCTGGATTGAAGCCCGGCGCGACTATAGCAACCTGCAGAAGCACCCGGAACATTCGAACGCAAGCAATTAAGCGACAATGAGTTTTTGTGTGACGGGTGTCTCATATGCTGTAATCGCCCCACCGCCAGCCGCTGCCGCACCGCATGTCGCTCCCCCTGCCGCTCTTCATTGGACTGCGCTACGTGCGTGCGCGCAGTAGCCAGTTTTTTGTCTCCTTTATCAGTTGGGTGTCGATGCTGGGGATCTGCCTGGGGGTCGCCGCACTGATCACAATTCTCTCAGTGATGAACGGTTTCGAGGACGAGCTGCGCACGCGCCTCCTCAGCCTTGCCGCGCACGCGAAGCTCTCGGGCAACCCTGCGGCCCTGGCGCAATGGCCGCAGCTGGTCGAGCGGGCCCGCACGGTCAAGGGCGTGGTCGGCGCGGCGCCGTATGCCGAATTGCACGGCCTGCTGGCGCATGAGCCCGAGCTGCAGCCGGCGCTCATACGGGGCGTCGATCCGGTGACGGAAGCCTCCGTGTCGACCATCGCGCGGTCTATGGTTGCCGGCGAACTGGCCTCGCTACAGCCAGGTACCCGCCATATGGTCCTGGGGCGCGTGCTGGCGTATCAGCTGTCCGTGTCGATCGGCGACAGCGTCACGCTCATGGTGCCGGTGGCGAGTGCCAATGGCGAGCTCACGCCACGCATCCAACGCTTCATGGTATCCGGCTTGTTCGAGGTGGGGCTGCAGGATCACGACAGCGTGCTGGCACTGGTCAGTCTGGATGATGCACTGGCGTTACAGGGACATGCTTCGGCGCCCACGGGCCTGCGCCTGCGCTTCGCTGATGTGTTCGCGGCCCCACGCCTGGCGCGGGAAGCGGCCGGGGTCCTGGGTGGGAATTTCACGGTGAGCGACTGGACACAGGAGAACGCCAGCTATTTCCGCGCGATCCGCATCGAGAAGACGATGATGACGCTGATCCTGCTGCTGATCGTCGCCGTTGCCGCGTTCAACATCGTCGCTGCCCTGGTCATGGTGGTAACGGACAAGCGTACCGACATCGCGATACTGCGTACGCTCGGGCTCAGTCCGGGCGCGGTCGTGGGCATCTTCGTCACTCAGGGCGTCGTGATCGGCTGGATCGGCGCGGCGCTGGGCGTCCTCTCGGGCGTGCTCCTGGCCCTCAACGTGAGCTCGATTGCGCCCTGGCTCGAGCACACCTTCGGTTTTCAGATCATGGACGCGGACGTCTATTACATCACGCAGATACCGTCCGACCTGCAGATCGCTGACGTCGTGACCATCGGCACGATCGCGTTCATGCTGACCGTGCTCGCGACGCTGTACCCCGCGCGCCGCGCAGCCCGCACGGAGCCGGCCGAAGCGCTACGGTACGAATGATGTTCGCGAGCTACGAGTGGTATGTGGGCTCGCGATACCTGCGGTCCGGCCACCGCAATCGCTTCATCTCCTTCATCTCGCTGATCTCGATCGCGGGCCTGGTGTTGGGAGTCTGGGCTCTGATCGTGGTGCTATCGGTAATGAACGGATTCGAACACGAACTGCGCAATCGCATCCTGAGCATGACCCCGCATGCCAGCATCATGGGCCTGCAGGGGCGGCTCGAGCCGTGGCGGGAGATCCGCGAGCGAGTGGAAAAGATGCCGGCCGTCGTGGCGGCTGCACCCTATGTCGAGGACCAGGGCATGCTGGTCAATGGCACGCACGTGAGCGGCGCGCTGATCCGTGGCATCGTGCCTGCGGAGGAACGGCGTGTCGGCAGCCTCGGTGCCCGCATGACCGCCGGAACGCTCGATGACCTGGTTCCAGGCCGTTACCACATCGTGCTGGGCTCGGCGCTGGCACAGGAGCTTGCAATCAAGGTCGGAGACTCGGTCATCATCGTAGTGGCGCAGGGCAATGCCACGCCCATCGGCGTGCTGCCGCGCATGCGGCGCTTCACCGTGAGCGGCATCTTTTCCGCCGGCATGTATGAATTCGACCGCGGGCTGGCGCTGGTCTCGATGCAGGACGCCGCGCGCCTGTATCGTCTGGGCGATGCGGTAACGGGCATACGGCTCAACCTCCAGGATCTGTTTCGCGCTCCGGTGATCGTGCGCGATGTCGCCGTCGCGTTGGGTGGCGGGTTCTTCGTCAGCGACTGGACGCGCAAGCACGCCAACTTCTTCCGCTCGATCGAGATCACCAAGGGCATCCTGTTCGTGATCCTGTCGCTGATCATCGGCGTGGCTGCCTTCAACATCGTCTCGACCCTCGTGATGGTGGTGAAGGAGAAGCAATCCGACATCGCTATCCTGCGCACGCTGGGCTCGACACCGCGCAGCATCCTCGCCATCTTTATCGTGCAGGGGGCCAGCATCGGCCTCATCGGTACAATCGTCGGCGTGGCCCTCGGCGTTCTGACCTCGACGTACCTGGAGAATCTGGTGCACGGGCTGGAGCGGTTGCTGCATACCCGCTTCCTTGACGCCAGCGTGTACTTCATGAGCGATCTGCCGGCGCTCGTAGAGGCACACGATGTGCTGCGAATCGCCGGGACGGCGTTCGTGCTGTGTTGCCTCTCGACGCTGTATCCGGCCTGGCGCGCGGCACGCACCCAGCCGGCCGAGGCACTGCGCCATGAATGACGAGGCGCCGGGCGCTACAGCGGTTGCTTCAACCGCGGTACTCAGCGCCCGCGGACTGCGCAAGAATTTTCGCCAGGGCGAAGTCACGCTCGAAGTCCTGAAGGGAGTGGATCTCGAGGTCCGACGCGGCGAGCGCGTCGCAATTATCGGGGTGTCGGGCTCGGGCAAGACCACGCTGCTGCAGCTCCTGGGTGGGCTCGACCTGCCGACGGCGGGCAGCGTATCGATCCAGGGGCTGCAGATGAATGCGTTGTCCGATGCAGAGCGCGGGGCGCTGCGCAACCGCGCGCTCGGCTTCGTCTACCAGTTTCATCACCTGCTGCCGGAATTCACCGCGCTGGAAAACGTCGCCATGCCGCTGCTCGTGCGACGCATGAATCCGGCTGAGGCGCGCACGGTGGCAGCGCAGCTGCTGGGGCGCGTTGGATTGGGCGAGCGCCTGACTCATCGACCCTCACAACTGTCGGGAGGCGAGCGCCAGCGTGCGGCCGTCGCTCGCGCGCTGGTCACACGACCGGCCCTGGTGCTGGCGGATGAGCCGACCGGCAATCTAGACGGGCAGAATGCGGCGGCGGTGTTCGAGCTGATGCTGGAGTTGAACCGCGAGCTGGGAACGAGCCTGGTCGTGGTCACTCATGATCCACGGCTGGCAGCGCGCATGGACCGCGTTCTCGCCCTAGAGGGTGGAATTCTCCTCGATCGCCGCTGATTGCGCTCTTAACCGCGTCCGGCGCAGCTGGTAACGATGCAGCACATGCTGGCGCCACCACACCGAGGCCGCGAAGTACCCGAGCAACGCCGCCAGGGTTCCGCTCACGAGGCACCCCAGCAGGAACGGCTTCCAGATCTCCACCAGGCTTCCGCTTGCCCAGTCCCACGTGAGCGAAAAGTCAAAGTCCTGGAGGCTGCTGCCGGTGAGCACGGTGCCGACCCAATACGCCCCGAAAAACACGGGCACGGCGGTGAAGGGGTTCACGAGCAGGATCGTGGCCACGGAGAGTGGCAGATTGGCCCGCAGCAGGATCGCCGCCAGGGGCGCAAGCAGCAAATGCACGGGCAGCGGTACGAAGCAGATGAACAAGCCAAGCGCTACCGCGCGGATCGCGCTGCGCCGACGCAAGGTCCAGTAGGCTGGATTGCTCAACGCGCCACGAAACGGACGCAGGTACCAGCGTTGAGCCAGTGAGTGTCGGTCGGGCAGGAGTCGGTTCAGGATTCGGCGCGGCATGATCGGGGGGCGGAACTCTAACAGCAAAGCGGGCAGGGAAGCATGCTACCCCGACATGCCGTGGCATTTCTGGTGGGGATCCTGTGTACCGAGCAGTGCAGCGCATTGGAGGGCCTGTGGCACGCCGTCCCGCTCCTCGCCGCCGCCTCCGTCTACTGCGCAGTCCGGGGCCCGAGGATCGTTGCGCTGTGGGCCGGCGGAATGCTGTGGGCTCTAGCCCGTGCATCGATGCTTCTGGGCCAGCAGCTCGCGCCGGAGTTCGAGGGCAATGACTGGCTGATCCGTGGCGAGGTGATCTCCATCCCCGCCGTGCGTGGCGGACAGGCGAGATTCGACTTCGCGCCGGAGTCGCAACCCGGGCTGCCGCGCAAGGTTCAGCTGACCTGGTTCGATACCTCGACGCCGCCCGAGGCCGCGGAACGCTGGCAGCTGCGCGTGCGCCTGCGTGCCCCGCGAGGTTTCGCCAATCCAGGCGCTTTCGACCACGAGGGGAACCTCTATCGCGAAGGCATCGGTGCGATCGGCTACGTACGCACGTCGCAGGACAACCTCAAACTCGCAGACCGTTCGTACTTGCACCCGGTCCTCGCCATGCGCGCTGCCGTCGCGCGCCGGATCAGCACCTCACTGCACGGTCGCGCCGCGGCGGGTGTCGTAGCGGGCCTCGCGGTCGGCGCCACAGAAGGAATTTCGCCCGCGCAGTGGCGGGTGTTCGCGGCGACCGGTACCACGCACCTCATCGCCATCTCAGGGCTGCACGTCACGATGGTCTCGGCCTGTGTGATCGTCGTGGCGCGCGGGCTGTGGCGTCTGTCGCGCCGACGTCGGCCCCGCACTTGCCAGGCGGACGTCGCCTGTGTGAGCGGCGCGATCGCGGCCATGTGTTATGCGCTGCTCGCCGGCTTGTCGGTTCCGACGCAGCGTACGCTGGTCATGCTGCTGATCGGGCTCGGCTCGCAGTGGCTGCGGCGTGCACAGCCCGCCTCGCAAGTTCTTTCGGCCGCGCTGACCGGGGTGCTGCTGATCGATCCGCATGCTGCCCTCACCGCAGGGTTCTGGCTCTCGTTTCTCGCCGTTGCCGCGCTGCTGGCAATGCTCAGCAGCCTGACCGCCCGTCCGCATCCCTTTCGGGAGTTCTTTACGGCGCAGAGCGTAGTGTCGCTGGCACTCCTGCCCGCCACGCTGCTGCTGTTTGGCAGCGTGTCGCTGATCGCACCACTCGCCAACCTGGCAGCGATTCCCGCCTTCACCATAGTGCTGGTGCCACTGACGCTGTTGGGCACCGTGTTTCTCGGGCTGGTACCGCCCCTGGCTCATGCGCTTTTCGTGCTGGCCGGCCTTTGCGTCGATCTATTGTGGCCCGCGCTCGAATGGGCTGCCGGGCTCCCGGCGGCGATCGTCCATCTCGCGCGACCGCCGCTCATCACCTCGATATTGCTGGCCTGCGGTGCGCTGATCGCGCTGTGCCCGCTGCCGTGGCGACTGCGGCTCATGGTGTGGCTGCTTGTGCCGTTGCTCCTCGCAGGCCCAGCGAGGTTGGCGGCCGGCGACTTCACGTTGACCGTGCTCGATGTCGGTCAGGGATTGGCTGTAGTCGTGCAGACCGAAACGCACGCGTTGTTGTTCGATGCCGGACCACGCTTTCGAAACGGAAGTTCGGCGGGCGAGCTCGTCGTCGTTCCGTATCTGTACAACGCCGGGATACGAGGGCTCGACCTGATGGTGATCAGCCACGCGGACATGGATCACGCCGGCGGCGCTCAAGCAGTGGAACGCTCAGTGGCGGCGCGTGAGATGCGCCGAGGTGTCGGCGTGGCGATATCGCGCACGCCGGCGGCTTCTTGCGAGCGCGGTGAGGCGTGGGTCTGGGATCAGGTCCGCTTTCGGTTTCTCAGCCCGGGCCGGGGTGAGCACTGGAGTGAGAACGACGGCTCGTGTGTGCTCGAGGTTTCCAATTCCCGCGGGCGCGCACTATTGACAGGGGACATTGAGGCACCGGCCGAGCGGCACCTGGCTGGGCTGGGGCTGTGGCGGGCGGCTGACGTAATCGTGGTTCCACATCATGGCAGCCGCAGCTCTTCTTCCACGCCGCTCGTCGACGAGGTTGCTGCACGCTACGCAATCGTCTCGGCGGGAGCGCACAACCGCTGGCACTTCCCGCACCGGGAGGTGGTGGAGCGCTGGTGCCGCGCCGGTACCCAGGTGATCAACACCGCGGACTGGGGTGCCGTCACGCTCGATTTCAAGGCCCGAACAGGTTTGGAAATGCCGCGTTCCTATCGCGCCGACAATCGGCGCTACTGGAGCGCGCACGCGCCGCTCGCCGGGTACTCGCTGTGTCGCTGACACGTCCCCACGCCAGCCAAATCAAATGTTTAAGCGCATCCCTTGATGCAGTATCATCGGCCGCCGTCGCGGTGCAGAAAATGGCTTCGATGCATGTGGGAAATCATTCAAGCCGGCGGGCCCATGATGTGGCCCATCATTGCGTGCTCCATCATGGGAGGCGCCATCGTGCTGGAGCGCCTGTGGACGCTGCAGCAGAAGCGGGTCCTGCCACGCGAGCTCACCGACCAGGTCTGGCGCTGGGTGCAAAATAACCAGGTCAACGACAAGCTCATCTCGGCCCTGGAACAGAATTCGCCGCTCGGTCGTGTATTGGCCGTGGGCCTCGCCAACCGTCACCGCACACGCGACATCATGATGGAGCGGCTCGAAGATACGGGCCGGCATGTCACCCATGAGCTGGAACGGTTTCTGAATACGCTCGGCACTATCGCATCGATTTCGCCGCTTCTCGGGTTGCTGGGCACGGTGACGGGCATCATCCGGGCGTTCAATGCCATCTCGCTCGAAGGCACCGGCGATCCGCGCGTGCTGTCAGGCGGCATCGGCGAGGCGCTGATCGCGACCGCCGCGGGTCTGTGCGTCGCGATTCCATCGCTGTTCGCCTACCGCATCCTGCGCGGCAAGGTGAACCGGATCGTGATCCAGATGGAGAAAGAGGCGATGAAGCTCATCGACGCGATGGAGGGCGCAGGAGTCCGCGGCTCCGCGTGAGCGCGCAACTGCAGGACCCGCCATGAATCTCAATCGCGGAGGCGACTCACCGGGGATCAACGAGCCCGAGATCAACGTGGTGTCGTTGATCGACGTCGTGCTGCTACTGGTGGTCTTCTTCATGGTGTCGAGCACCTTCGTGGAGGAGGGTCGCATCAAGGTGCAGTTGCCGCAGGCGAGCTCGGTGCCCGTCAGTTCGACCATCGCCGACCCCATCATCGTTACCGTGACCGCGCAGGGCGCCTACCGCGTGAATGAGCGCAGTCTGATCAACAACAGCCCGCAGACCCTGCGTACCGCGCTGCTGCGCATTTCCGGCGATCGGCGCAAGATTCCAATTACCATTCGCGCCGACGCACGCGCCACGCACCAGTCGGTGGTGACGGCCATGGATGTGATCGGGCGCCTCGGCTTTGCGCAGATCAACATCGCCACTCTGAACGAGCAGGGCGGCGGGTGAACTTTGGCCGCGCCGGCGCTCGCTGACGAGGCATTTCGCATCTACCGGCGCCTGTTGCGTTACGCGGCGCCGTACTGGCCGATGTTCAGCATCGGCGTGGTCGGCATGGCGCTGTTTGCCGCGAGTGATGCATCGCTCGCCTGGTTGACCACTCGCTTCCTCGAGGGTGCCTTCGTAAAGCCCAATCCGAAGGTCCTGGTGCTGGTACCGGCCGGCGTGTTCGTTCTGTTTCTGATCCGCGGCATCGGTGACTACGTGTCGAACTACTTTCCCGGCTGGGTCGGGAGGCAGGTGATCAAGTCGCTGCGCGCCGAACTCTTCAGCCATTACCTGCACCTGCCGTCGCTCTATTTCGACGGGCAGCAGTCCGGCCAGATGCTGTCCAGGCTCACCTACAACATCGAGCTGGTGGCGGAGGCGACGACCAACGCTATTACCGTTGTGATACGCGACACGTTGACCATCTTCGGCCTGGTCGGATACCTGCTGTACCTCAACTGGCGGCTGGCTTTATTCACGTTCATCGCCGCGCCGCTCATTTCCTGGCTGGTGCAGTTTGCCAACCGCGCGTTCCGCCGCTACAGCACCCGCATCCAGAATTCCATGGGCGAAGTCACGCGCGTGGCCAAGGAAGCGATCGATGGCCAGCGCCTGATCAAGGTGTTCAACGCGCAGGACTTCCAGGCGCACCAGTTCGAGCAGGTAAACGAGCGCCATCGCCACAACAACATGCGCCTGATCATGGCCAAGTCGATCAGCAACCCGGTGGTGCAGCAAATCGCGGCCATCGCGCTGGCCGCTGTAATGTACGTCGCAATCCGGCAGGTGCTCGGCGGCACCATGCGGGTCGATCAGTTCATCGGCTTTTTGACCGCGCTGCTGCTGATCACCGCACCGCTGCGGCGGCTGGTCGCCATCAGCGGGCCGCTGCAGCAGGGCATCGCGGCGGGAGCGAGCGTTTTCGCCATGCTGGACGTGCCGGCGGAGGACCAGGGGGGAGATCTCGCCCTGCAGCGGGCGCGCGGTGAGGTCGAGTATCGCGACGTATCGTTCCATTACGACGCCGAGAAGGGTGCGGTACTCAGGCACGTGAGTTTCAGTGCGCGCGCCGGCGAGACAGTGGCGATCGTCGGCAGGTCCGGCAGCGGCAAGTCGACGCTGGTGAGCCTGTTGCCGCGGTTCTACGAAGTGCAAGCGGGGAGTGTGCGCCTCGACGGCCACGATGTACGCGAGTACCGTCTAGCCGACCTGCGCCGCCAGATCAGCGTCGTAAGCCAGGACGTCGTGCTGTTCGACGATACCATCCGCAACAACATCGCCTTCGGCGGCATCGAGTGCTCGGAAGCCACCGTTCGGGAAGCGGCACGCGCCGCCCACGTTCTGGAATTCGCCGATGAAATGCCGCAAGGACTCGAGACCAACGTCGGCGATCGCGGGGCGAGACTCTCTGGCGGCCAGCGCCAGCGCATCGCCATCGCCCGGGCGCTGCTCAAGGACGCCCCGGTGCTGATCCTCGATGAGGCCACCTCGGCGCTCGACAGTGAATCGGAACGCCGCATCCAGCAGGGGCTCACGACTCTGATGCGCAACCGCACCACCTTCGTGATCGCGCATCGACTCTCCACGGTGGAACGGGCCGATCGTATTCTCGTGCTGGATGAGGGAGTGGTGGTCGAAAGCGGGACGCACGCTGAGCTCCTGGCACGCGACGGGCATTACGCCGCCCTGCACCGCATGCAGTTCAAAGCCTGAGCATCGGCACGCACGCTGGAGAAGCGGGTGCTCTACCACTGGCTGCAACGGGTCTGGTACGCGAACGCGGCATCGGGAATCGTGTTGTGGCCCTTGGGCTGGCTCTTTGGCGCCCTGGTGCGATTGCGCAGCGAGGCGTACCGGCGCGGTTGGGTACGCTCGTTTGCCGTAGCGAAGCCGGTCATCGTAATCGGCAATCTCACGGTGGGCGGCACAGGCAAGACTCCGCTGACACTGTGGCTGGCTCGGCAGCTGAGCCAGCGCGGGCTGCGTGCGGGCATTGTCCTGCGTGGTTACGGCGGCAGTACGCGGGTGCCACGGCGCGTCGGCGCCGCTGCTGGTGTGAGCGATGTTGGCGATGAAGCAGTGTTGCTGGCCTCCCGGAGTGAATGTCCGGTCGTCGTCGGCGCCGACCGAGTCGCGGCGGCGCGGCTGCTGGACGCCGAAGTCGATGTCATCCTTGCAGACGATGGGCTGCAACACCTGCGTCTGCGCCGTGACCTGGAGATCGTGGTGATCGATGGCGAGCGGCGCTTCGGCAATCGGCGACTGCTGCCAGCGGGCCCGCTGCGTGAGCCGCTGGCACGACTCGAGAGCGTGGACGCGGTTGTCGTAAACGGCGGCGTCGATGGCGTCGGCGGGTTCAGGATGACTCTCGCCGGCTCCGAAGCGGTTGCGCTCGTGGGCAGGGAGCGGCGCTCCCTGGGCTCATTCGCCCCTGGCCCCGTGCATGCCGTTGCCGCGATCGGCAACCCGGAACGCTTTTTCGCACTGCTGCGGCAGCAGGGTCTCAATTTCGTTCCGCACCCCTTTTCCGACCACCACGCCTTTGAGCGCGGCGATCTGGAGTTCGGAGACGCACTGCCGGTCCTGATGACGGAAAAGGACGCCGTCAAGTGCGCGCGCTTCGCCAAGCGGCAGCACTGGTACGTACCAGTCGACGCGGCTTTCAGCCAGGAGGATGCCGGGCAGCTGCTGCGCCTGGTGATGCAGGCGGTGGAAACCAGGCGCAGCGGCTAGTGTTTTTTCCGGCGGCGCCTGGGCGCCGTCTCGCCATCTTCGGCACCGATGTCGTAATCATCGAAATCGCTGAGCTGCTCGGAGGTGCGCTTTTCTTCCATGTAGCGCTCCAGCCGGCGCCAGGCCGGATCGGTGACCTTCGGGCCCCGGCGCTTCATGGATTCGAGATCCTTGATCAGATGATCGACGTCGAGGTCCTCGGACTGCTCCGCAGCCTCGTCGCTCTCGTCCTCTTCGAACTCGTCCGACTCGCTTTTCTCGCTCATCGATCCGTACCGTCGCGAAATCCCAACAGTGAGAGTGGGTCGCGACGCGCGCGGTTATAAAGCGAATCGCAGGGCGAGGCAAGTGCGGGCTCGGCAGAAGCCCGGAATCAGCGCACCAGCTCGTTGAGCTGGAAAATGGGCAGGAGCAGTGCAAAGACGATGCCCATGACGATCAGTCCCATGAACACGATCAGCACCGGGCCCATGAGCCCGAGGAGCGTGCCGATCAGACCGTCGAGCTCGCGCTCCTGGTTGGTGGCGGCGCGTTCGAGCATGGTCTCCAGCTCGCCGCTAGTTTCGCCGCTCGAGATCAGGTGAATCGTCATGGGCGGGAACAGGCGGCTCGCGCCGAGGGACTTGCCGATCGGCGAGCCCTCGCGAATGCGTTCGCTCGCTTCCGTCACCGCCTCGCGCATCGGCACGTTGGTGACTACTTCCGCGGAAATGCGCAGGCTTTCGAGCACCGGCACGGCGCTCGCGGTCAGAATGCTGAACGTACGGGTGAAACGCGCCGTATTGATGCCGCGCACCAGGCGGCCGACCAGCGGGACGCTCAACAGGGTGAGGTGAAAGCGGCGCTTTGGACCCTCGCGCCGCAGATGACGGACCACGAACCAGCCGAGGATGCCGGCCACGATCAGCGCGTAGATGCCGTAATCCCGGAACAGGTCGCTGGAGCCGATCAGGATGCGTGTCGCCAGCGGCAGCTCGCGCTTGCTGGTTTCGAACACCTTGACGACCTTGGGTACCACGAACACTAGCAGGACCGAGACGATGCTGAAGCACATCACCGTGAGCGCGATCGGATATACGAGCGCGTTGCTGACCTTCTGGCGGATCACCTGCCGGTTCTCGGTGTAATCGGCGAGCCGCTCGAGCACTGCGTCGAGCCGTCCCGACTGTTCGCCGGCAGCCACGGTGGCGCGGTAGATTTCCGGGAAGATCTGTGGGAATTCAGCGCAGCCATCGGCGAGCGTGTGGCCTTCCATCACGCGCGAGCGCACTCCCAGCAGAATGCTCTTGATGCGCGGCTTCTCCGTCTGTTGTGAGACAGCGAGCAGCGATTCTTCCAGCGGCAGTCCGGAGCGCACCAGGGTCGCAAGCTGTCGTGTCAGCAGGGCGAGGTCGGTAGCGGAGATGCCGCGGGCCACACCGATGCCGAAGGTGCGCTGGCGGCCCGACTCAGTCTGGGTGACTTCCGCGACATTGACTGGCAGGAGCTTCTGCTCACGCAGGAGCTGGCGGACCTGTCGTGCCGTGTCGCCTTCGATGACCCCCTTTCGTTCGCGACCGGCGGTGTCGAGTGCCGTGTACTCGAATGCGCCCACGGATCAGCCTCGGCCGCCAGGCCGGCGCAAATCGTGCGCTGAGCGGGGGATGCGCCGCTCAGTCCTCACGCGTGACACGCAGGAGCTCTTCGAGCGAGGTGATGCCGGCTATGACCTTGTTGCGACCGTCGTCGCGGATGCTCGGGCTCGAGGTACGCGCGTAGCGCTCCAGCTCGTGTTCACCCGCGCCGTCGTGAATCATCGTGCGCATGGTGTCATCGACGCTCACGAGCTCATAGATGCCGGTGCGTCCGCGGTAGCCGACAGCGCCGTCGTTGCCCGGCCGGAAGATCTGCGGCGCCGGGGCATCGGCCGGCAGGTTGAGCAACCGTCGTTCGTACTCGCCACCAACGTACGGCTCGCGGGTCTCGGGATTCAGTACGCGCACCAGGCGCTGCGCGAGCACACCGATGAGGCTCGAGGAGAGCAGGAAGGGTTCGATCCCCATGTCACGCAGGCGCGTAACGGCGCCGACCGCGGTGTTAGTGTGCAGCGTGGAGAGCACCAAGTGGCCGGTGAGACTCGCCTGCACCGCAATCTGCGCGGTCTCGATGTCGCGGATCTCGCCTACCATCACGACGTCTGGGTCCTGGCGCAGGATGGCACGCAGGCCGCGGGCGAAGGTCATCTCGACCTTGGTATTGACCTGAGTCTGGCCGACGCCGTCGATGTAGTACTCGATCGGGTCCTCGACCGTCATGATGTTACGGGTGTTGTCGTTGATGCGCTCGAGCGCCGCGTAGAGCGTTGTGGTTTTGCCCGATCCGGTCGGTCCGGTCACCAGGATGATGCCGTGCGGCCTGTGGATGAGATCATCCATGGTCCGCTGCGTATCGACGTCCATACCCAGCGAACCGAGATCCAGGCGCCCGGCCTGCTTGTCGAGAAGTCGCAGCACCACGCGCTCACCGTGACCCGCGGGAATCGTGGAGACGCGCACGTCGACGGCGCGCCCGGCGATCCGCAGGCTGATGCGTCCGTCCTGGGGCAGGCGCTTCTCGGCGATGTCCAGCTTGGACATCACCTTGATGCGCGACACGACCAGGGGAGCGACCGCACGACGCGACTGCAGGACCTCACGCAGTACGCCATCGACGCGGAAACGCACCACCAACCGGTTCTCGAAGGGCTCGACGTGGATGTCGGAGGCATTTTCCTTGACCGCCTCAGTGAGCACCGCATTGATCAGGCGGATCACCGGCGCATCATCTTCGCTTTCCAGCAGGTCGGAGGGTTCCGGCAGCTTCTGGGCGAGGTGCGCGAGGTCGGTCGTGTCTTCGAAGCCTTCCACCATCTGCATCGCAGCATTCGAGCCGGCTTCGTAAGCCTGGCGCAGCAACGCATCGAACGCCTCGGGCTCCACCCGCTCAAGTTTCAGGGGCAGCCCGATGAAGCGCCGCAGTTCCGCAACGCTGAGCGGCGATGCACCCGTGCGGTAGACCGTGTGCGCAATCCCGTCATCGATTCCGCTCACCAGCACTCCGTGGCGCTTCGCAAAGGCAAAAGACAATCGAGGCTCCTGCTCCGGCTGCGCGGCGTCCGTCATCGGTCGGTTCATAGCGTCAGCCACTCGGTTGCGCCACTGGGCCGTGCGGTTTGGGCTGGGCTGGCGGCGCGTCTGGCGGCGACGTCGCCGGGGGCGGGTTTGCGGGCGACTCGAGCGGCGCCGTCGTGGCACCACCTGGTGCGGGCGTAGCAGGTGCCTGCGGTGGCGGTGCCTCGGGCTTGGCCGCGGCAGGCGCCGCTCCCGCAGCTGGTGCCGGCGGTACCGGTTTCAGCACCGGCTGCTTCTCGAACGGCAACAGCGGCGCCTTGCCATTGTGCAGTTTCAGCTGCTGCTCGCGCAGGTTGTTGTACTTGGAGTTGGTCTCGATCGCCGTCTGCACGCCGTCGCGAAGAATCTTTGGACGAATGAAGAACATCAAGTTGCTCTTGTGCTTCTGGGTATTGCGAACCTTGAAGAGCTCGCCGATCAGGGGAATGTGCCCGAGAATCGGCACGCGTTGCTCACTGCCCGTGACCTGGTCCGAGATCAGTCCCCCGAGCACGATGATGCCGCCGTCCTCTATGAGTACGTTAGTGGTAATAGTGCGCTTGTTAGTGACGAGATCGACAGCATTGAACGAATTCGCCGCGACGTTGGACGCCTCCTGCGAGATTTTCAGGATCACCAGGTCGCCCTCGGCGGCGATCGACGGCGTGATCTTGAGGATGTTGCCAACCTCCTGGCGCTGAATCGTCTGGAACGGGTTGACGCCCGGAACCGCGCTGCCGGTGTTGGCGTACTGTCCGGTCAGGAAGGGCACTTCCTGCGCCACTTTGATCTCCGCCTCCTGGTTGTCCATGGTCACGATCTGCGGTGTCGCGATGATGTTGTTGTCGGAATCCGTGCGCAGCGCACGCAGGAGCGCGGCAAAATTGGTGCCCGTACCCATGACGCGGCCCACGCCCACGGACAGGCCGGTGGGGACGGAAGTGACCGTGGAGGGGTCGTTGATCGCGCGGGCCAGATCCACGATGCTGGAGCCGCCAATCGGCTGAATGAAGCCACCCACCGCGTTGCTGTCCTGACTGCCGTCGACCGCCCAGTTCACGCCGAGGTCGACCGTCTTGTCGGCCGAAACTTCGACGAGGATCGATTCGAGCAGCACCTGTGCACGGCGAATGTCGAGCTTGTCGATGACGGCCGAGAGGGCGCGCATCACTTTCGGCGGCGCAGTAATGACGAGGGCATTGGTCTCGGGTTCGGCCCAGATCGTGATGTTCTTATCGACCTGAGCGGCGGCGGCCCCGGTTGCACCCGGCTGCGCTCCCGTCGTGGCGGCAGTCACGGTCGCCTGTTCCTTGAGCTTGGCTGCCAGCTTCTCCGCGTCGGCAAAGCGCAGGTAGCGGACCTGGGTATCGCCGCCTGACTCGAGCGGTGTATCGAGATGGGCGACGAGCGCCTTGATGCGCAGCCGCTGCGACTTCTCACCGCTGATGAGCACACTGTTGGTACGCTCATCGGCCACCATGCGTGCGCCGCCGCCGCCCTCTGCGGCCTGGGCTGGATATAGGGCATTCACGACGCGCACGACTTCAGCTGCCGATGCATGCTCGAGCGGAAACACATCCACTTCTTCGTCGCCGCTCTGATCGATGCGCTGGATGATGCGGATGATCCGGTTCACGTTATTGGCGCGATCGGAAATGATCAGCATGTTCGAGCCGGGATAGGCGGTGAAGTGCCCGTACTGTGGAATCAGGGGCCGCAGCACCGGGACCAGCTGCGCGGCACTGACGTTCTTCACGGCGATTACTTCGGTGACGATCTCATCCGACGAAGAGCTGATTCTGTCGGGCAGGTCATCGCCCGGAACCTGACGGGCGTTGGCATCGGGAATGATCTTGATCACCCTACCGGCTGGCACCGCCACGAATCCGTGTACCTGCAGAATGGCCAGGAATGCCTGGTAAAACGCGTCGGGTGTCATGGGGGTGTGGGACAGCATCGTGACCTGCGCGCGCACGCGTGGATCGACGATGAAGTTCTTGCCGGTAATGTCGCTCACCGCCTCCACGATCTGACCGAGATCGGCATCCTTGTAGTTGGGCGTAATCGTCGGCTGACTCTGCTGCGCCAACGCAACTGAACCCGCAGCCCATGCCGCGAGCGCAGCCAGCAGGCACGATCTCACGCCGCGCGGACGGAAGTCGGCCCGAGTCGCTATTGTTTTCATGTCACTGAGGCCTCGCGTCCTATGGATCCGGTGGCTGTCACTCATCGCTGTTGGGATCTGGCGGCATCGGTGCAGCCTGGTCCATGGGGACCATGCCGTCGTTGCCTGACGAGTCCCCGGGTAGCTCGTTGGCTATCTGCGCCATGTTCAGCACCAGCTCCTGCGGCTTGCCATTGCGTTCGACCGTCACGCGGACCTGATCTGCGCTGCCGATGGAGCGAAAGATCTCCATGCCACGCTGCGGGTCATCGAGCGGCGTACCGTTGATCGACATGACCAGGTCGCCCGGGCGCAACCCGAGGCGCGTGAACTGCTGCCGATTGCGGCCCGGATAGACGCGGTAGCCGCGCTGCTGTCCGTTGGCGAAGACGGGCTGTGGCCGCATGATCTCCGACACAGAGCCCGGATCCTGCGCGATCAGGCGGCGCACGCGATCGGCGACTTCGGCTCCGGCACTCGCGGTCGGGGGCACGGCAGTCGACGCGGCCGGCCCGGTACTGCCTCCGCCCCGGTACTCACGCGGCAGCAGGAGCGCTTCCAGTTGACCGTCCCGCTCGAGAATTACCCGATCGTCGTACACGGCGTTGAGTCGCGCACCGCCGACCACGCTGTCACCCACCTTGTACACCTTTGCGGTCGCGGCGGTCTCACCGATGATGCCGAGCCCGCCCTTCGGATCGCTGGAGGCAATCGTTCCTGCCAGGACCAGGCTCATGCGCGTCTCGGGCGCATCTGCCGGGTTCGCGGTAGTCTGCGCAGCGGGCGCGGCGACGCCGAACAAGTGCGCGTCAATGATTCCTTGTGCATTCGCGGCCGATGCGGCGGGCGCGGTAACCGCGGTGGGGACGGTCGAGCGCCCGGCGGCCGCGGGAGCGGATTGCGGCAACAGATCACGCACGATCAACGCGGCCTGAATCCCAATCGCCAGTGCGAGGATCCACGTGACGATCTGCGGCAGCCGCGGCCCGAGATGGTTCAACAGCGACTCAGGGTTGAACTCCCTGATGCTGCCGAGCAGTGAGCTTGCATTCATGGCCTGGCGTCCGGCCTGCTATTCAACTTTCGCGCTGGCACGCTAAAGAGTTGACTGGAATCATTCCGACATCATACGGGTTGTACGCGTTTGCTCTCAAGCAATTGTTTTGCCTTGGATTCCAGTGCCTGCCTACAGACCGGGAAGATATGTCAACGGATGCCCTCCACCGCGCCTGGTGCGGCCGGGATTTTGCATCAGCTGCGGTGCCCCCGATCAGCGCTTGAACGCATGCCGGCGCCTTTCGGGTCATGTCGCCGATTGCAAACAATTTCGCACGGGGTGCGCACTTGTGTTGTCGGTCGGCGCACCCTATAAATTGATTCGCTTGCGCGTTCGTTCCCGCGAAGTGTCGGGACAATGAATGCGCGGCTGAACGCACGAGGCCGTACACGGTCGATATGGGCGAGGAGGAACAGGGGCAGACTGGATCTGGGCTGCTGGTGGAGGAGGCCAAGCCGCGCCTCAAACGGCCGCCGCTGTACCAGGTCGTGCTGCTCAACGATGACTACACGCCGATGGAATTTGTCGTGGACGTCCTGGAGCGCATCTTTGGCATGGACCGCACCACGGCGACCCGGGTAATGCTCGAGGTGCATACCAGGGGCAAGGGTGTCTGCGGAGTGTTTACGTTTGAGATTGCCGAGACCAAGGTGGCACAAGTGACGACTTACGCGCGACAGCATCAGCATCCGCTGTTGTGCACGATGGAAGAGACCTGAACGTGTTAAGCAACGAGCTTGAATACTGCCTGAACGAAGCGTTCCAGAGCGCGCGCGAGGCGCGCCACGAATTCATGACCGTCGAGCATCTGCTGCTCGCGATCCTCGACACGCCCAAGGTGCGCGAGATCCTGCGCGCTTGCGGCGCCGACATGACCAAGCTCAAGAGCGACCTGGCGGCGTTCATCGAGCAAACCACGCCACGGCTGCAGGACGATGATGACCGTGAAGTGCAGCCGACGCTGGGGTTCCAGCGCGTATTGCAGCGCGCGGTGTTCCATGTGCAATCGAGCGGCAAGAAGGAGGTCACAGTCGCCAACGTGCTGGTGGCGATCTTCAGCGAAAAGCAATCGCACGCCGCGTACCTCCTCAGCATGCAGGATGTCGCCCGGCTGGACGTGGTGAACTACATCTCCCACGGACTGACGCGCGTCGGCGATGAGCCGGGTGGCAAGGAGGAGGGGCCGGCTGCCGAGAGCGAGCGTGAAGTCGAGGGCGGATCAAGTCCCCTGGAGAAGTACACCACGAATCTCAATAAGCTCGCTGTCGAGGGCAAGATCGACCCGCTCATCGGGCGACGCCTGGAAGTCCAGCGCACCATCGAGATCCTATGCCGCCGCCGCAAGAATAACCCGCTGTACGTCGGCGAGGCGGGTGTGGGCAAGACCGCGATCGCCGAGGGCCTGGCGCGGATGATCGTCGAAGGGCAGGTGCCGGACGTGCTGTCGGACTGCACGATCTACGCACTCGACATGGGTGCGTTGATCGCGGGAACCAAGTACCGCGGTGACTTCGAGAAGCGGTTGAAGGGCGTGCTGGCGGAGCTGCGCAAGAACCCCGGTGCGATTCTGTTCATCGACGAGATTCACACCGTGATCGGCGCCGGCGCTGCGTCGGGCGGCGTCATGGATGCATCCAACCTGATCAAGCCGGTGCTGGCGAACGGCGAGCTGCGCTGCATCGGCTCGACCACCTACGGCGAGTACCGGGGCATCTTCGAGAAGGACCATGCGCTTGCGCGCCGCTTTCAGAAGATCGACGTCACCGAGCCAAGCGTTGCCGAGACCATCGACATCCTCATGGGGCTGAAGGCGCGGTTTGAAGAGCACCACGGCGTGAAATATCTCGATGAGTCGCTGAAGGCCGCCGCGGAGCTCGCGGCGCGGCACATTAACGACCGCCATCTGCCCGACAAGGCGATCGATGTCGTTGATGAAGCCGGCGCCAGCCTGCGCCTGAAGCCGCCCGCTGAGCGTGCGACGACCGTGACCGTGGGGAACATCGAGGATGTCGTCGCGCGCATGGCGCGCATTCCACCGAAGAACGTCTCGCTTTCCGATCGGGATGTGCTCAAGAATCTCGAGCGCAACCTCAAGCTGGTCATCTTCGGCCAGGACGCGGCAATCGAGGCCCTCGGTGCGGCGATCAAGATGTCACGCTCGGGTCTCGGCGATCAGCGCAAGCCGGTCGGTTCGTTCCTGTTCGCGGGGCCGACGGGCGTCGGCAAGACCGAAGTCACGCGCCAGCTCGCGATTGCGATGGGCGTGGAATTCATCCGCTTCGACATGTCGGAATACATGGAGCGTCACACCGTCTCGCGCCTGATCGGCGCGCCGCCTGGCTACGTCGGATTCGACCAGGGCGGCCTGCTGACCGAGGCGATCACCAAGCACCCGCACTCGGTGCTGCTGCTGGACGAGATCGAGAAGGCTCACCCCGACGTCTTCAATCTCCTGTTGCAGGTGATGGATCACGGCACGCTCACTGACAACAACGGCCGCAAGGCCGATTTTCGCCACGTCATCATCGTCATGACGACGAACGCCGGCGCCTTCGAGATGAACCGCCCGTCGATCGGGTTCACTCAGGCGGATAGTGCCAGCGATGGCATGGAAGCCATCCGCCGGATCTTCTCACCCGAATTCCGCAATCGTCTCGATGCCGTCATCCAGTTCAGCGCGCTGGCGCCGGCGACGATTGAGCGTGTGGCCGACAAGCTCCTGGTGGAGGTCGAGGCCCAGCTCGAGCAGAAAGGCGTCTCACTGACGGTGGACGATCAGGCGCGGGCGTGGATTGCGCGTAAGGGCTACGATCCGAAGATGGGTGCCCGGCCGATGGCGCGGTTGATCCAGGATCACATCAAGCGCCCGCTGGCCGAAGATCTGCTGTTCGGCAAGCTCGTGGGCGGTGGTCACGTGCGCGTGACGGTGAACGAGGCCGGAACCGAGCTGGTGCTCATCACACGGGCGGCGCATGAGCCGGAGCTGCTGACGCAGGGAAGCGCGTAGGGCGGCGAGCGCCGGTTTCCGGCGGCGCGGCTCAGCGACCGCGGTAGATGATTCTTCCCTTGGTCAGATCGTAGGGCGTCATTTCGACGGTTACCTGATCGCCGGTCAGGATGCGAATGTAGTTCTTGCGCATCTTGCCGGAGATGTGCGCCGTCACCAGGTGGCCGTTCTTGAGCTGCACACGAAACGTAGTATTCGGCAGGGTCTCGACGACCTCACCTTCCATCTGAATTGCTTCTTCTTTGGCCATGCAGTCCTGTGGGGCGGCTCTTGGGCGCGCGAATTGTGCATAGCCGCGAGGTGAGTGTCCAGAGCAGGTAAGAGCAGTCGCGGGTAGGACATCGGGTGATACCGTGCCGACGTGCGCCGGATCACGGCCATTGTCAACTCAAGCTTGAGACGTCAAACCCGCAAACACAGGCAACCGGCGCAGTCGGCAGATATCACGCCGATGTCCACCACGCTCCTGCGCTGACCGCTCCCCCGGGGAAGTCTCTAGCCAAGAACTTCGGCGGAGATGAGATGAATCTACTTAGAAGAAGCGAGGCGGGACGGTGGAGCTGTTGGGGGATGATCCTGGGTGCCCCGTTCGGACTTGATGACAACGACGATTCGGCGGTGCACAGCGCGAACGGTGCCGCGCATGGGGCTGCAGCGTTTCATTCGTTTCGGGGCGCCCCGGATCATCCCCTAACAGCTACAGCGGGACTGCTCTTCGTCTGGCGCCCAGGATCATCCCCTGCCAGCTGCAGCGGGACTGCTCTTGCATCAGGGAAGGGTCACTGGCGCTGCCGCTTGCCAGCCGGGTTTGCGATGCTCGGCGATCACGGTGGTGTAGATCCCGCCGCGCACGTTGAACCGGGCCGTGAGGCGCATGAAGCGGGGCGCTATGGCACCCACGAGATGATCGAGGATCTCGTTGGTGACGGCTTCATGAAAGGCTCCTCGATCCCGGAAGGACCAGATGTACAGCTTGAGCGACTTGAGCTCGACGCAGGTGGCATCCGGAACGTATTCGAGCTCCAGAGTGGCGAAATCCGGCTGACCTGTGCGCGGGCACAGGCAGGTGAACTCCGGGATCGACATCCGGATCGTGTAGTCGCGCTCGCGCTGCGGATTGGGAAAGGTCTCGAGCGCGATGTTCGGCCGCGCGCGGCTCGCCGGGGTGCTCATGCAGGGTGTGAGATGGGTCGAACCAATAGTAAATTTACTTTACACTACGCCGCCATCGTGAACTACGCCTGCGGAGTCAGCCCAGGGACATCATGCGGCTAACCCGAATCAAGCTCGCCGGCTTCAAGTCCTTCGTCGACCCCACTTCGATCCACTTTCCCAGCAATCTCACTGGCATCATCGGCCCGAACGGCTGCGGCAAGTCGAACATCATCGATGCCGTGCGCTGGGTAATGGGCGAGATTTCGGCCACGCGCCTGCGCGGCGACTCGATGGCGGACGTGATCTTCAATGGGTCAAGCGCCCGTAAGCCGGTCGGCACGGCATCGATCGAGCTCGTGTTCGACAACAGTGACGGCGCGATCGGCGGCCAGTTTGCGAGTTACGCCGAGGTCTCGCTTAAGCGCGTCGTAGCCCGTGACGGCACTTCGGTCTATCTCATCAACGGCGCACGCTGCCGGCGCAAGGACATCACGGCGCTTTTTCTGGGCACCGGCCTCGGCTCGCGCAGTTACGCGATCATCGAGCAAGGCATGATTTCGCGCCTGATCGAGGCCAAGCCGGAAGATCTGCGCGCCTTCATAGAAGAAGCTGCCGGCATCTCCAAGTACAAGGAACGACGGCGCGAGACCGAGAGTCGCATCGCGCACACGCGCGAGAACCTCGACCGGCTAAACGACCTGCGCGAGGAAGTGGAAAAGCAGATTCGCCACCTGCAGCGCCAGGCGGCCACGGCGCGGCGCTACCAGGTCCTCAAGGAGGAGGAGCGCAAGTTTGGCGCCGAGCTGCTCGCCCTGCGGATGCGCGATCTTGAGACCGAGGCAGCGCATCGCGAGCAAGCGGCGCGCGAATGCGAGATCGGCATGCAGGCGGCGATCGCCGACCTGCGGGCTGTCGAGGCGTCGATAGAAAAGGCGCGCACGCACCAGGCGGAGCAGTCAGACCGCATGAACGAGGTCCAGGCTAGTTATTACCAGCTGGGAGCGGATGCCACACGTCTCGAGCAATCGATTCAACACGCGCGCGAGCTCCGGCAGCGGCAGCGCACGGACCTGGAGCAGACCGAGCTCGGCAGTCGTGAGTTGACGGTGCAGCTGCAGCGGGACGAGACCCAGGCGGCTGAACTGTTGTCGTCGTTGCGCAGCCTGGAGCCTGACCACCTCGCCGCCCGGGAGCGCGAGGCGGCATCGGCGCGGCAGCAGCAGGACCTGGAGGCCGCGACGCAGCTGTGGCAGGCGCGCTGGGAGGAACACTCGCGCGAAGTCGGTGCGGCGGAGCAGAGCACGCAGGTCGAGCACGCCAGGATCGAGGAGATCGAGAATCGCCTTCTGCAGGTTCGCGCGCAACTGGAACGCGTGCAGACCGAGCGCAGCGCCCTGGAGAAGAGTGAGAACGTCGTCCAGCTCAAGCTGCTCACTGACCGCGAGGTCATTGCGCGCAAGGCGGGTGAGACGGCGCGCCAGGAACTCGAAAGCGCAATGCAGGCGCTGCAAGCTGCGCGAACTGAAGAAAAGAATCTCGGTGCTCAGCTCGAGGAGGCACGGGGCCGCTGGCAAGGGCTGCAGGGGACGTTACTGTCGCTGGAGGCCCTGCAACAGGCTGCGTTGGGACAGGCCAAGGGTCGAGTCATGGAATGGCTGTCTTCGCACGCCTTTGCTGAACGCCCCCGCCTGGCGCAGCAGATTCGCGTGCAGCGGGGCTGGGAACGTGCGGTCGAAACGGTGCTCGGCGCCTATCTCGAAGCGGTGTGCGTCGACGGCCTGGATGCCGTTACGGCGGTTCTCGACCAGCTCGAAGCCGGCCAGGTGAGTTTCGTGATTGGTGAAGGCGGCGCGCGCGGACAGCAGCCGGCGCAAAGCCTGCTCGCCAAGGTTGAAGGTCCGGCAGCGCTAGGCGCGCTCCTCGGCCAGGTCTATGCCGTCGATAATCTCGCAGCGGCACTGGTGCGTCGTGCATGGCTGCGCGATGGAGAGTCGATCATTACGCGCGACGGCGTGTGGATCGGCCAGCAATGGTTGCGGGTCAGCCGCGATCGCAACGCGCATGCCGGCGTGATCGAACGCGAGCAGGAGATGCGCAACCTGCGAGCAGAGGTGTCGCAGGCGGAACAGGAGATGCGAGAAGGCGAGAGCGCACTCGCACACGCCCGGGAAGACATTGCCCGGCTCGAATCGCGCCGCGACGAGACGCAGGCGGACGTTAATCGCCGGCACGCGGAGCATTCCGGCCTGAGCGCACAGCTCGATGCTTCACGCGATCGCGCCGGCGAAACCGCGGTTCGGCTGGAGGGCCTAATCGAGGAGCGGGCCGAGCTGGATGATCAGATCGCGAACGCCGAGTCCGGACTGCAGGCTGCACGCTTGCGGCTCGAGCAGGCGGTGAGTGCGATGCGGGCGCTGCAAGAGCGACGGCCGGCGCTCGAGAATGAGCGCGAGCAGCTACGTGCAGATCTGGAGGCCGCCCGTGCGCGCTCGCAAGAGGATCGTGCACGCGCGCGCGAGGTCGAAATCCAGCTCGAGTCGCGCCGCGCAGCGCAGAGCGCCACGCTGGGCGCGCTGGAGCGCATGCGCGCGCAACTGGCGCAGTTCGACGCGCGGCGTGTGGAACTGCAAGCGCAGATTCAGAACGGGGCGGAGCCGTTGCTGGCGATGGAGCACTCCCTCGAACACGCCCTGTCGGAGAAGGTGGCGGTCGAAGGCGAAATGCGTGAGGCGCGCGAATCGCTGGACGCGGCGGAAGCAGCGTTGCGCGGCCTGGAAGAGCAGCGGGTCGGTTGCGAGTCCCGGGTCGATGAGATGCGCGGGGCCATGGAACAGGCGCGCCTGGCCTCACAAGAGGTGCGCGTGCGGCGCGAGGGGTTGGCCGAGCAGTTCAACGCCACCCGCTATGAACTGGCCGCAGTTCTCGGTGGACTGACACCGGAGGCGACGATCGCGACGTGGGAACAGAGCCTGGCAGAGACCGTGGAACGCATCGTGCGCCTGGGCTCGGTAAACCTGGCAGCAATCGAGGAATTCAAGGAGCAGTCAGAGCGCAAGGAATATCTCGACCGGCAGTCTGCCGATCTCACCGAGGCGCTCGCCACGCTCGAGAGCGCGATTCGCCGCATAGACAAGGAGACACGGCAGCGTTTCCAGGACACCTTCGACCGCATCAACACCGGGCTGAAGGAGAAGTTTCCGCGGCTCTTCGGCGGCGGGCACGCCTATCTGGAGATGACCGGCGAGGATGTGCTGAGCGCCGGCGTAGCCGTGATGGCACGCCCGCCGGGCAAGCGCAACAGCACCATTCACCTGCTGTCCGGCGGCGAAAAGGCTCTCACTGCAGTGGCGCTGGTGTTCTCGATCTTCGACCTGAATCCCGCGCCGTTCTGCCTCCTGGACGAGGTGGACGCACCGCTCGACGATCACAACGTCGGACGCTTCTGTGACATCGTGCGCGACATGTCACAACGAGTGCAATTCCTGTTCATAACCCATAACAAGGCGACGATGGAGCTCGCTTCACAGCTGATCGGCGTCACCATGAGCGAACCAGGTGTGTCACGCCTGGTCGCGGTCGATGTCGATGAGGCCGTGCGCATGGCGGCTATGTAGCCGCGACTGGCATGCCGGAACTGCGCTGGATCCTGCTCGGCCTCGGAGTCCTGTTCTGGCTCGGCCTGTGGTGGTGGGAGACGCGCCGACAGCATCAGGCGTCGGACTCGGAGGTCGGCAGACTCCCGGACCGGCTGGTGGAGCCAACTTTTGTGGGCACCCGGCATGCGGAGACGCCGGGAGCTGCGCCACCGCCGCCAGAACTGCCGGTCGAGCCCTCGGCGGCAGCGCCGCCCGCCGACGACCTGGAGACCATACCCGTCCTGACTGAGGCCTTTGCTCGCATCGAGCCGGTGCTGGGTGATACCGAGATCGTTCGACCAGAAGCACCCCGCATCGAACCGCCCGAACAAAAGATCATCACCTTGCGGCTGGCCGCACCACCATTGGAGCGGTTCGAGGGCAGGCGCCTCGTTGAGGCGCTGCAGGCTGCAGGACTGCAGCACGGCAAGTTCTCGATCTTTCACCGCACGACGGCGGAAGGCGCGACCGTTTTCAGCGTGGCCAGCCTGGTGGAGCCTGGAACTTTCGACCTCGAGCGCATCGACGGACGACGTTTTCCCGGCGTGAGCCTGTTCGCCGTGTTGCCAGGACCGCTCGAGGCCGCGACGCTGCTGGAGGAGATGATTACCGCGGGCAAGAGCCTGGCCGAGCAGCTGCACGGCGTGCTGCAGGATGAGCGCGGCGCGCCGTTGAATGCACAACGTCTCGCAGACCTGCGCGCCAGCGTGGCGGAGTGGCAGGAGCGCGCCCGATCGGCAGGGCCGCGCCTGGACTAAGGCGGGCGTATGGCCGTACCGCGTGAGTCCCGCGATCGCGCCGCGCAACTGCGCGACGCGATCGAGCACCACAACTACCGCTACTACGTTCTCGACGATCCGGAAGTCTCCGACGCGGAATACGATCGCCTGATGCGCGAGCTGCAGGCACTCGAGCAACGCTTCCCAGAACTCGTCGATCCGCTCTCTCCGACCCAGCGCGTCGGCGGAGTGCCGGTCGGCGAATTCGGCGAGGTCGAGCATAAGGTGCCGATGTTGTCGCTGGAGAACGCCTTCAGCGAAGACGAGGTTAGAGACTTCGATCGGCGCGTCCGCGAGCGGATGTCGGGCTGCGAAGTTGTGGACTACACGGCGGAGCCCAAGCTCGATGGCCTTGCCGTGAGTCTCACCTACCAAGGCGGCGAGTTCGTGCAGGGAGCAACGCGGGGCGATGGCACGACGGGCGAGGAAGTCACCGCCAACCTCCGCGCCATCCGCGCGGTGCCGCTGCGGCTGCGCGGTGACGGAATTCCGCGGCTCCTCGAGGTTCGCGGCGAGGTGTTCATGCCGCTCGCGGGATTCAAGAAGTTCAACGCCGAAGCGCAGGCGCGTGGTGAGAAAGTGTTCGTCAATCCGCGCAACGCTGCGGCGGGGAGCCTGCGCCAGCTTGATCCGCGCCTCACGGCGCAGCGGCCACTCGACATTTTCTTCTATGGCATCGGCTTCAGCGAGGGCGATGCCCTGCCTGACCGGCAGCACGAACTGCTGCGCACGCTGCGCAGTTGGGGCCTCAAGACGTCGGCGGAGGTCCGCCTGGTGCACGGCGTCGAGGAGTGCCTGGAGTATTACGCGGCGATTGGAGCCAAGCGGGCACGCCTTCCATACCAGATCGACGGCGTCGTCTACAAGGTAGACGACATGGGCGCACAGCGGCGTCTCGGTTTCGTGTCGCGTGCGCCGCGCTGGGCGATCGCGCACAAGTTTCCGGCGCAAGAAGAGATGACCGTGGTACGCGACGTCGAATTCAACGTCGGTCGCACCGGCGCGCTCACTCCAGTGGCCCGGCTCGAGCCCGTGTTTGTCGGCGGGGTTACGGTGAGCAACGCGACACTCCACAACATGGATGAGATTGCGCGTAAGGACGTGCGCGTCGGCGATACCGTAGTCATCCGGCGGGCGGGCGACGTGATCCCGGAAGTCGTCAAGGTCGTGCTGGAGCGGCGGCCGGCTCACACCGTGCCGGTGCGACTGCCCAAGCGCTGCCCGGTGTGCAACTCGGCAGTCGAGCGGCGGCCCGACCAGGCCGTTGCACGCTGTACCGGTGGACTGTTCTGTCCCGCGCAGCGCAAGGAGGCCCTGCGGCACTTCGCCTCGCGCCACGCGCTGGACATCGAGGGACTAGGTACAAAAGTGATCGATCAGCTCGTGGATGCCGGGATGGTCAGGACACCGGCGGACTTGTATGGACTGACCGCGGAACAACTCGCATCCCTCGAGCGCATGGGGGAAAAATCAGCGGCCAACCTGGTTGCGGCGCTTGAGCGCAGCCGCAAGACCACTCTGCCTCGTTTTCTCCTGGCGCTCGGTATCCCGGATGTCGGCGAGGCGACAGCGGGCGCGCTGGCGCAGCACTTTGGCGGCCTCGAACCGCTACTTGCTGCGAGCACCGAGCAGATAACGGAGGTGCCGGATATCGGGCCGATCATCGCGGGTAGCGTGCATGGATTCTTTCACGAGCCCCATAACCGTCGGGTCATCGAAGCGCTGGTAGACCCGCGGCGCGGAGGTATTCGCTGGCCGGCGGTGGTGCAGGCGAGGCCGCCAGGAGCGGCGCCACTCGCCGGCAAGACGTTCGTGCTCACTGGCACACTTCAGGGTGAGACTCGCGAACGGGCACAGCAGCTCATCCTGGACCTCGGTGGCAAGGTTAGCGGCAGTGTCTCCAAGAAGACGGATTACGTCGTCGCGGGAGCGGAAGCCGGATCAAAGTTGAGGAAAGCGCAGGAACTGGGGATCACCATTCTCGACGAGGAGGAATTCCGCGATCTGCTCGCGTCCGCTGCAGCGAGGTGAGGCCGATGGCCGGAGCCTGCCCGATGCGAAATCAGGCAAGCTCCGGCTCGTGTCGAGATGGCGCTCTATATCTTCTTCTCGATCTTCGCGGTCTTCTTGATCTCCTCGACGTACGCCTGCAGCTTCTTCTGCTGCACGATCTGTCCGAGCCGGTCCTTGACCTGCTCGAAGTCGG